>Ga0187865_1000794_pt1 | contig 41392 bp, 62 predicted proteins | sample June2016WEW_11_1_2_FD_132989 | JGI IMG/M metagenome (GOLD analysis project Ga0187865, IMG submission 132989) | Peatland microbial communities from SPRUCE experiment site at the Marcell Experimental Forest, Minnesota, USA - June2016WEW_11_100 | ecosystem: Environmental > Terrestrial > Soil >...
CTCAGCGGCCTCGGCTCAAGCAGCAAGGGCTCAGCAAGCACAAACTGACGCGATGGTTGCGGCTCAATTGACAGCCGATCAGCCGCTCATCACCGGGGCCGCGGAGACCACTTTCAGCGGCGAGACGTTCGCGATGCAGGAAGCGGGCGTGGCGTCGGTACAGGCGCTCAACAAAGGCATCGACGACCAAGTGACCGCGATCCACACCGCTCGCACGGCCCTGGCCTCGGCATGGACCGATGCTCTGAGCGACAGCACGGCGGCACAGACGATCGGCTACCGGGAGCAGGCGGCCCTCGCGGATATCTCCGATACACAGAAGGCACTCGCGGATAAGGCGACATACGCCAAACTCTCGACCCAGCAGAAGGACGCGCTGCACGAGCAACTCCTGACGCAACAGGCGGCCTATGTCACGCTGCTCGAAGAATCCACGAACTACGGGACGGACAACCAAAAGGCGATCGCGTTGGCCACGCTGCTCCAGAGCAAGGCGCTCAAGGACGGCTTAGCAAGCACTGATCCCGACACGGTGGCAGTGTGGCAGAAGGTCCAGACTGACACAGAAGCGGCGCTCGCCACGCTAGAGGCCACCATGAGGGCGGGCGGCGCGTCCGCCTCTGCGGCGTTTATCGCGTCCTTAGCAAACCCAGCCGCTATTGTCGGTGTGTCAAGTGTTGCGGGCGGTGGAGGATTAGATCGCCTCAACTCCTCCTCCTCTGGTACGGTGCCGCATTACCAGCACGGCACGTCCTTTGTCCCCTATGACCAACTCGCCTATCTCGACCAGGGCGAGGCGGTGACCACCGCGGCGCAGAACCGCTCGGGAGGGGCAGGGGTCACCGTGAATATCTACAATCCGACGCCGGAGCCCGCCAGCAACTCGATCCAACACGAGCTGTTGATGCTCGCCCACGTCGGATATCTGGGAGGCTAGGATGGCCCGCCTAAACCAATGGAGTTTCCGGGGCCAGATCCTCAACAGTCCATATGTAAGGGTCCGGCAGATCACCGGAGCGTTCGGGCTGCCGCCGCTCCGTGGGACTGACTTCGTTACGATGGGCAAGACGGGCCAGCTCTTCGTTCCGAAGGTCGCCGACTCCCGTAAGATCAGCCTGGAGATACTGGTCCGAGACAACGGGACCGGCATAGCGCGGGTGATCTTCGACCAGTTCGCCGTGCTGTTCGCGGATCGCACGCAAGGCGCCCTCGCGAACATCCTCGACTCGGGCACGCGCTCCGGCACAGCGGAAGTCGTGCAATGGCTGCCGCAGGACATGGGCGTCGGCGGGACCGTGTTCAAGGGCATCGTGGACTTCAATCTCGCTTACCCGTGGCTCTCCGGAGTTACGGTGAGCGGAAATGTCATTCCGGGGAACACCGTTATCTTCTCTACGCCCGTCTCTAACAACTTCTCGTCACGCTCGAGCTATACCTTAGTCGTATCGAGCGTGACGAGCGGCCAGCCGATCTTCGTGGGCTCGGGCTGTGGCGGCCATAACGTGTCGAGCATCTCCGACAACTTCTCAACCCCGTACTCTTGGACGCAGGTGGAACACACCACCCAGAGCGATCTTTGGATCGGGACCGGTGGAGTGGGTAGTTCCGGGACGATCACGGTAACCTACGGTGGAGCCTACCTCATCGGCGGTTTCGCGGTCTCGTGCGTGGGCGCATCGACCAGCGCGGGGCTTGGGGCCGTGGACGTGCATCAGAACACAACGGGGTCCTCCAGTCCCTGCTCGATAACCTGCCAGGCGACGGCCACCGGCGAAGGCATGGTCGCCACGGGGTACCTCCCGTCTAATATCACCTCTGGCCCGCCGGCGCCGTGGATAGATGCCACCGCAACCTATTACACTGCTACCCTTGGGGGGCTTGCCACCTACAGCTCTGCTCCGAACGGCTCGGCTCTCACCGCAACCTGGACGGTGGCCCCCGCTAGTTCCTGGGGGCTTTCAGCGGCCATCGTGAAGGGCGCGGGCGGAGGAGGGGCGGCGAGCCTTACGCTGACCAACCCCGGCACGGTTATCGCCGAGAACATGACCATTGATATCCTCGGACCGATCGTGGACCCGCAGATCGTCAACACAACCAACGGTGTCAGCCTTAGTTATGCTGGGACGGTTTCTGCTGCGACTCACCTCGTGATCGATACGGGGGCGTACACGGTGCTGAACAACGGCGCCAATTCGGTAGGGTATCTCGCCCATTCGGGGGCCATGCCGTTCATGACGCTACTCCCCGGCGCGAACGTTCTCTCTGTGTCCGGGGCGAGCGCGACCGGCAGCTCTCTCGTAACCGTCACTTTCGCGGCGCCCTATGAGTGAGCCATGACGACAATAGCCAAGTTCTATTGGCACGCCGCTACTAGCGGTGATGCGGGGACGCTGCCGACTGCGAAGGTCAGCGCCTACGTCGTTGATGGCACTTCGTCTACCGCCAATACGAATATGGCGATGGACGCGACCAAAGGCGCGTCCCAGGCGAGCAGTGCCGCCAGCGGAAGTGCCGCAGGCCACACTGCTTTCAACCAGCGATTCGTCAGCGCCCCGATAGCCGCTCAGACAATCAGCGGCACCGTCACCGTTTCGGTCGGCGAGGCGCAAGCTCAAAGCACATACAAGCCGCAATTCACCGTCTATCTGGCGCTCTGGCGCCCGTCCACCGGCGCCAAGGTGGGAGATCTGTATTCAGGGGCCAGCATGTCCCAGGGCGGCGCCGGAACGACGGAGCAGGCTCTCTCTTCCGGTGCGCTGACGCTCACTTCTCAAACTGCGCTCGATGGCGACATCATCGTCGTCGAGGTCTACGGATCGAGCAATTACTCCTCGGATACGACGTGCACCACCTACTACGACGGGACCACCGAGAGTTCGACCACCTCAAACGCCGCGTTCGCCAACTTCTCTGCCGCCGTCACGATGTACAACAACGTCGTCACCGCTTCCGCCGCCACCGCCACAGGAACCGGCGCCGCTCTAGACGCGACTGTCATCGCCTACGGCGTCACCACCGCCCCCGCCGCCACCGCTACAGGTACGGGCGCCGCGCTACAGCCCACAGTCAGCGCCTACAGCGTCACTACCGCGCCCGCTGCCACCGCCACAGGAACCGGCGCCGCGCTAAACGCCACAGTTAGCACCTCCGGCGTCACCGCTTCCGCCGCCACCGCGACAGGAACCGGCGCCGCGCTCTCTCCGACTGCCACCTTCTCTGCCGCCGCTGGGCTGGCGACAGGCACCGGCGCTGGGCTCGCTCCGAGCCCACATATCACGCCCTCGTCCGGGCTTCCCGCCGGAACCGGCGCGGCGCTCGCGCCTACGGCGACGCTCGTAACCCAATCCTCACTCGCCACAGGTACGGGCGCCGCGCTAGACGCCACAGTCAATATCTATCAGACTCCACCCCCTACCGTCACGAGCACCGCGGGGTACCTCGAAGTCTCCGTCTGGGATGGTTACTCGACCATCACGGAGCTCGCTATTCTCGACGGAGTAGGCACGGTCAAGTGGACCGATGTCCTGGGAGATGTGGGCTCCGGCTCGTGCGAATTATCGGCGTACGATCCGAAAGTGAGTTACGTTTCGGAAGGGAACCTCATCAAGGTTAGCCTCGGCGGACAGTACGTATTCGGCTGGTTCATCGAAGCGCCCGTGCTACAGGCGGGCGAGGCGGCGGACTTCAAGTGGACTCTCGCCGGTAGCAGCGTGCTTTCGTATTTAGATTACGCCGTTGTTTACCCCTCGGGCTGGCCGAGCAGTCCCACGGGGACTTCGCGCCCGTGGTCCAGCGCGACGTTCGGAACGATCCTGAATACCCTGCTGAGCGAGGCGCAGGGCAGGGGCACGCTCGGCGCCATGACGTGGGACTTCACGACCTCTGTGGACTCGCAGGGCAGCGCGTGGACCGCGAACAGCACCCTGAGCATCAACAACGGGACCTCATATCTCGACGTGGTAAAGAAGTTCGTCGCGCTGGGTATGGGTGTCAACATGGACCCGAACCTCGTGCTGCACGCCTACGTCCCCGGTGGGCAGGGGAGCGACCTCACGGGGTCGGTGGTATTCCGGCAGGGCTACCACATCCGAGATAAGGTGATCCGCACCGGCATCCGCTCCGTCATGAAAACGGTGGCCCTAGTCGAGGGCTCAACCCCGAACTACGTCGAGGCATCTGACGCGGCATACACCGGCAACCCCTACGTCGGACGGCGCGAGAGTTTCCTTGATTATTCCTCGACCACGAACAACACGACTACCATGACCGTGGCAGGCAATCAGCAGATCGCTCTCACGGAGTCCGCTGCGCAGGCCATCGTCGCGCCGTTGACGCACGGCAACGGCGGACTGTACGAACCCTATCGCGACTATCGCCTCGGGGACACCGTGGCGCTCGATATCCCCGGAGCGTACTCCATGACGGCCCTGCAAGTCGTCGGGCTCACCGTAGCGCAGACGCCGGGCGCTAACTACATCGTAAACGCCAACCTCGGAGGGATTGCCTTGCCGTACGATCTGCGGATACAGCAGCAGCTCGCGTCGAACACCCGCACGAGCTCTAACGTCGGCGCTACGCTCGCCGGCAACCTTACGTTGGGGAACCCTAAATGAGTGAACCCACCGCCTACGATATGCTGGTCCGGTCTATTGGCGACCTCAAAGCGGACATGAGGCAGAGTTTCGATCGCCTGGAGGGCAAGATAGATGAGGTTTGCAAAGAGGTCGAGGAGCTTAGGACGGCGCGCGCCGTTGACGCCGCGCTCGCTACCCAAGCTGACTTGGTTGCTAAGCATGCTGTACAGGCGGCAGCCGATCACGTGCAAACGTTCCGCTGGCGCACCGACCTCTTCGTGGGCATTGTGGTGGTTATAGGCGTTGGCGTCCTCCAGTTACTAATCAAGGTATGGGTATAGGGGAGGGCATGGCCATCTCAACCGATCAGTGGGACGCCGAAGAGTTGGTCTGTATCCGTGTCACTTACGCGGATGGCACTTCGGGGCGCAGTGGACGCATGAGACGCGTGGACGCCGAACGCCACCTTTCCTCGGCTAAGTGGCTCCTACATAAGACTCCGCCGCTGACTCGATCGACCAACCACGTCATCCAAGCGAAGATCATTCCTTGGTCTGAGGCATAATTAGGAGGCTTTTAGAATGAGCAAGAAAAAGGTCCTACGCGCGGCGCTCGATGGTGAGCGCTGGCTTGGCTCCCTCGTCCGTTACGGACAGGAGGACATCCCCAGGGTTCCGCTGACGCCGGGGCAAACCGAGCGTATCGGCGCCTTGATCGAGGATGTGGGAGAGTGGCCGGCGCACTGGTCCTACAAGCTCATCCTGGCAACAGGCCATGAGGCGCTGAGGCCATGAGACTCTGTACCCATCCTGAACACGCCCAATACGGCCTAGGCCACGTCAAGGGGCCGCCGCTCCAAACCCCCTACGCGGCGCCGGCCGTTACGCTTCCATCGTCCTACGATCGCAAGGTGTACGCCCCGACACTCAATCAGGGCTCTACGCCCGAGTGTGAGGGCTATACCGCCGTCACCGGACGGCACATCACTCAACCGCCGGTCGGTCAGGACGCATTCAACCCCGACGATATTTTCAAGCTCGCCGGAGGGGGGTCGGACGGGACGACGACGGCGAAGATCGAAACGGCGCTCCTGAGTCCCGGAGCATTCTGCACGTCCGGGCCGGACTACGGCAAGCGCAAGCCCGTACAGAGCTGCCACAACATCTCGGACCTGAGCACTCTGAAAACGGCCTTGATGGCGGAGCAGTTCGTCGGGCTGGCGGTGGATTGGATGGAGCAGTGGTTCACGCCGAACAAGGACGGCACGCTCCCCCCCGGAAAGACGGTCGCCGGAGGCCATATCTTCACGATCGCAGGATGGCGCGACGCGCACCCGTGCCCGGACGGAACCACGGGAGCCCTGCTCTGTCAAAACTCGTGGGGCACGAGTTGGGGCATCCCCGCCTTCGACCAGAGCGGCGGCTTTTTCTACTTCCCCTATTCGTATCTTGACTCTACACTGAGCGCGTACACGCAGATCGCCGTGCCGCTCCCTTTAGGAGGCGACGACATGATCCCCATTAGATTGGTTCCGACTTTCACGGCGACGCTGCGCCAGGCTGCGGGCTACCCGATCTCCTCACCGGCCACCAGCCTCGCAAACATCAATCCTGCGATCCGCCTGTTTAGACTTCGCGATGGCTACCACGTCACGCCGACGCAATTTCAGTATCAGGTCGAGGGCTATGGTTGCGTCGGGCCGGGCGTTGTGACGCCGCAGTACAGCACGTCCACCACGCAAGGCGTATGGCTCGTGACGGAGAGCGTGCCGGGAGATCCGGCCGAGCCCTGCGCTATACTGGCCTATGCTTGCGAGACTGAACCCACCATTCCCGTCGCTTCATCTGCACTCATGAAAGGGGCAGCCATGCTATTCGGAAGATCTCTCGCTCTCTGGACGGGGCTCGTCCAGGCCATCGCTGCAGCGGGCGTCGCTGTCTGGGCTGCTGTCCAGACCCAGCCGGTCCAAGCCGCTGGGGCGGCCGTGGTCGCCGTGGTCCTAGCCGTGCTCGGTCTGCTCGCCAACAAGCAGGCCACCGGCTCGCTTCTCGGACGGGCTAAGTAAGCATCTTGTCTAAGGGGCCGGTTCGCGCCTCCTCCCGGGCCGGCCCCCTCTTAGCCCTCCTGCTGCTGCTCTTCCCCGCGCCCGTCGCAGCGGCCTCTCGACAGTGGCTCCTGGCGGACAGCGGCGCCACGCCGGTCGAACTGGCGCAAGGGTGGGCGCTGCGAACGCTCGGCCCGGAGGAGTACGGCTATCTCTGGCTCGTGGTGTTCAATGAGTCGAGCTGGCGCCCCGACGCCGTGAACCCCCGCTCGGGCGCGTGCGGGCTCGCCCAGGCGTGGCCCTGCTCTAAGCTCTCGAGCGTTGTGCCGGGCTGGCGCACCGATCCCCTCGGACAGTTGCGCCTCTTCGTCGTGCCCTACGGGCTCGGGCGTTACGGGAGTTTCCGGGCGGCGTGGGCGTACTGGTGCACGTGGGGGCGCTGGTAAAGCGCAACCTTCGCAGCTCCATTCGGGCGCATCTGCAACCTTTCCGGGCTTGACAACGGGTGCATAGCGGTGCATGATGCACGTATGGACAGCAAGGAGAGCAAGATGGGAACCGCAGCCAATCGCCACTACTACGGCTTCGAGGCCGCCTACGGCCTGAACACGACCGACAGCCACGGCGAACGCCTCGGCAACTTTGTCAGTTTCCCGAGCGCTTCGGAGCGCGATGCCTGGGTCGCCGATGGCAACCCCTACAGCACCCAGCCCGCAGCGCGCGAAGCGATCCCAGCGAGTGATCCCGAGATCCGCCGCATGCTGAGCATCTACGGCGTGGTGGACAGCGCCTACGCTCGCGGGGAGGATTGATGACCCTCTCGCAAGCGGCGACGCTACTGGTTCGCGACCCGATGAACCGAACCATCCAGGAGTTCGAGGCCGAGGAGGTCCGCACGAACGGGCACCCGACCTTCGGCCTCATCACTGGCACGCTGCGCGACGGCCGACCGCTGGTCATCTGCCGCGACCGCGGCTGCCCGGCCCAGCTCGACCTCGGGCTGCACCACACCGTCGACTGCGCGGCTCACGTCGCCATCGCTGCCCACGGGGCAACAGAGAAATGACCCCCTGGCGCGCGTGGCGCGAAACGCTGGGCCTGGCGCTCCGCGAGGTTTCGCGGCGCACGGGCATCAATTCAGGGCGCCTCTCCATCATCGAGCGCGGCGTAGCGCCGACCCCGGACGAGGCCGCTAAGTTGCGCGCCGTGTTGATCGCGGCGACGGAGGAGAGATGAACGACATCGAGCAAGCAGCCGCCGACTGCCTCAAGGCTTTCAAGGGCGTCAAGGTGGGCGCAATGGCCTGGCACGTCACCCACAACAGGCTCTGCGAGCCGCTGACGAAGCCGGCCCGAAACCGTATCGCCTACATCCTGACCGAGAAGCCGAAAGAGGAGCGGGCGCTACGCTTACGGCTCATGCGCCCAGTCCGCGCCGACGCCGTGGCTGCCGCCTGGAAGGTCTACGACGAGGCCGTGGCTGCCGCCCGGAAGGTCTACGACGAGGCCGTGGCTCCCGCCCGGAAGGTCTACGACGAGGCCGTGGCTGCCGCCAGGAAGGTCCGCGACGAGGCCGAGGTTGCCGCCCATGCCGCCGAGTGCCCGAACTGCCCGTGGAATGGGACGACGATATTCCCGGAGGAGAGATGACAATCTGTAAGGGATGTGGGGGCTCGGTTCCCTACGGCGTCGTTTATTGCCCAAAGTGCGGGCGCATCAGTCCTATCGGCCGGTTGAGTCAATGGATCTTCGGCTTGGTCATACTTGTCTTCCTCGTAGTGATCGTGTTCTACGTCGCGGGGCCGTCCCGATGAAGTGCGAAGCGCATCTCCCCATCGGGCTCTCGCCCCGACTCACCGTGTCTGACGATGGCTGGCCCGTCGCGGCTCAGGACCTCTGCGGCCAGAGGGTCGGGCTGCGCGTGTTCTGGGACGCCGTAGGCCAGCAGCGCCACTATTGCGCAGCGCCCGGCCACGAGCGCGACGTACGCCGCCGGGCCGAGTACGACGATGCGCTGCGGATGGAACGGCTCGAACGACTGGTAGGGAGGACGACGTGAGGAATGAACTGCAAGCAAATCTGTTTATCACTGAGGAGATGAGTCCCGTCGTCCGTACCCTGAGTGCCTCGGGGGCGGGTACGTTCGAGATAATCCACTTCGGCGGGGCCCTGACGCTCTACGTAGGAGGCGGGATGGACGAGATCGATTGCTGGGATCGGCTGCGCCGAGCCTGTGTCGAGGCGATTGACCGGGTTCAACGACGGAGGACGACATGACCAAGCGATACACCCTCATTGTCGAGGACACATCTGATCCATTTCGTCCCCGGAGTTACAGCGTGTCTGGCGCTGTGACAAGCTTCCGCGTTGATTACGACTATGCCGACATTATGCTTTCGCCATTGACCGTCGCCCGTATGACCCCAAAGGAGCGGCAGCGATATGAAAAAGAGTCACACTTGCTCCGGGTTGGCGCACGCGCAACACTGACGATCTCAGGCAACTTCGTTCCCGATCCCATCGGAGAGCTGACATGATCCGTCGTGCTTACCGCTGGCTGTGGGAAGACCTCGGAATGGACGGGCCCCATCCGGCCCGCTGCCTGTGCTACGTGGGGCTCGCGGTGCTGCTGAGTCTCGGCATCTGGGCGCTCGTGATTGCGGTGGTGCTGACGTGAGGCGTGATCGAGAGCACTTCTGCGAGCCCAAATGGGCGAAGTCTACGAAGCGCTTGCCCAGCGTGCTCCGTTGCGCCGTCTGCGGTAAGCGAGTATTGGGCACCGGCCGAGACGAAGACCCGTGGCGCTGCTCTGGGCTTTCGGGCATCGGATTCCGGTTCAAGGTCAGCGATGCTACGGGGGACAACTTTATCGAGGTGGAAGAGGTGCATGATATCACGGGTCGCAGCAGACCGAAGGCTTGGCTAGTATGAGTGGCCTCTGGCGCAACGCCGCGCACGAATACTTTGTGTCCGCGCTCTTGGACGACGATCACCTCGTCGAAGTGGGCCCGCTACGGAGCGTCACGACGTTCCTCAAGGCTCTCGCCAACCCCGCCTTTATAGGCTGGGCGACACGCGAAACCGCAGCGGCGGCGATACGCAACCTCCCGACCCTGGCGGCGATGGTCGCGGAGTCCGGCCCGGCGGCCGCTCAGAAGTGGCTGCAAACCAAACCCGGCTACATCAAGGATAACGCCGCGGACCTCGGCACGCGCGCTCACATGCTAGCGGAGGCCGTGGCGCGCGGCGAAGAGATCGGCGAAGAGGACCAGGCCAACCCGAAGATCCGCCAGTACCTCCGTTTCCTCGAGGAGTGGCAGCCGCGCTTCGTCGGCATCGAGCAGATGGTCGTCAACTTCACGGAGGGCTACGCGGGCACGGCGGATCTATGGGCATGGCTCGACGGGGAGCTTTGGCTGCTCGATATCAAGACGGGCAAGGGCACGTATCCCGATATGGCGCTGCAACTGGCAGGGCTGCATCACGGCGAATGGTGGGGCTGGCCTGATCGCCCGGACCTCATGATCGCTCCGAAAGCAACGCGCTTCGGGATACTGCACTTGCAGGACGACAAGTACGACCTGCTAGAGTACAACGTAACTGAGGAGGATTACTCAGCGTTCCTCGCAATCAAGCGGACTTTCGAGTGGACTGAGGGCCGCGCAAAGAGCGTGGTGCTTGGCCCCGTGAAAAGGGAGGTTGCAACGTGAAGCTCATCATCACCATCGAAGTCCCCGAAGGCGCCCACATCGCCACGGAGGACGCCGCAACGAAGTACGTCTCCACTCACGGCCCCGACTTGGAGCCCGGCGAGCTGGAGAGCCTTGCGGAAGTGGCGCCGGGGGCGACGACCAATACCGCCGCGCCGGTGCCCCAACCTCATCCGATCTGCCCTACTCACAGAGACTCGCACCTCGTCCCCGCCGGAACCTCATCGAAGACAGGAGCGAAGTACAAGCCATTTTGGGGTTGTACAGATCGAGACTGCACGTGGCGACAGAATGCCTGACCTCTGGGTATTGGACGCCTCAGGTTCCTTGGATCCTCCCTGTTTCTGCCCCTATGATCCTGACACAAATGAGGTTGTCGTTGGGATGAACGTCCTAGCACACCATTCACCGGGGAGACTTATAGGAGTCTTTCATCCTGACGGGCAAGAGGCTGTTGAGGAATGGCGTTTGGATCACCCCGACTGGCAGGTGAGATATGCCTGACGATCTCCGCACCGCGCTAGAGCGGCACCAACCCTATAATGCTGTGCTACAGAATGCCCCAGTTTGTAAATGGTGTGAAATGCTCTGGCCCTGCGACGCCAGCCGCTTCCGCGAGGCTCTCAAGGCCGCCGAGAAAGAGCGCGACCTCGCCGTTCAGTGGCGCGATGTGGCAAGGGATGCGGCAAAGCGAGCCGAGGCGCAGGTGGCGGTGCTGGTAGCCTTCTTTCCCGCGACGCTGGCTGCCAATCTCAAGGACGCCCTTCTCGCCGACCTCTCCGCAGCCGCAGCGGAGCACGATGCCCGGATACGCCGCGAAGCGGTCGAGGCGGAACGGACACAACTCATGGCGATCGTGAACGCACAAGCTGAGGATGAGGGGCTCTGGTTCGTCGCCCAGACGATGCCAGAAGGCTATCTCCAAGAGGCCCTGCGGAAGATCCACGCCGCCATTGAGGATGCGCCTTCAGAGGAGACGACATGAACCACGCTGAACTCCGCGCCGAACTCCGCGCCGTCCTCAAGACCCGGATCGAGAAGACGCCGACGGCTGGGATCTTCGGCCAGGAGGCGCTAGACCTCCTCGCTGCTCTTGACGAGGGCGCGGCGCAGGTGGCGACGCTGATAGAGGCGGCGACAGTCTTGCTTGGAGCATGGGATCGAGGCTGGGCTATTACCGACGACTCGGGCAGTTTCATTCTCAGCATTCAGTCTATCCGCGACCTACTGGACGCCGACCTCTCCGCAGCCGCAGCAGAGCACGACGCCCGGATCCGCCGCGAGGCGGTCGAGGCGGAACGGTGGCCCTGCTCTTGCAGGCACAAGGATGACGTTCACTACGAAGGCTGTTTAGATTGCGAGTTGTATGAGGTAGCGCATGGTCGGTTCGACCGCGCACCCTCAGAGGAGACGACAGAATGAGCATGTTTCGTCTGGAGATCACGATCGACGATCTCGCCCTTCTATCCGAAGATGACTTCTGGCTCGTCTGGACGCAACTCGGCGTTCTGGTCCGAGCGAAGGGCATATTTCAGCGCGAGGGGCCGGGAAACTGGCGGGGGTACGACCAGGACGACTGCCGTCCTGCCGACACAGGCCAACAGACAAGAGCCTGCTCCCATCTAAGCGCCGGGGTTGATGAGAGGCCCGGTGGCGACAAGTCGGATAGCCCGTCCCGTGAGGCGCCAGCCGTAATCGGGGCCGCTCCTCGCGCACCCTCAGAGGAGACGACATGACACTCTGTAAGCTCACAACCAAGGATGACATGACCCACGGTGGCATGGGGTGGGGACCGGGCGTTGCTCACACCGTCAAGGGCAAGCCGGCCCTCTGCTCGCCGACCGTCCTCCACGCCTACCGCTCGCCGCTGCTGGCGGTGCTCATGGACCCCGGCCAAGCTGAGTTCGGGCCGTCTGCGCATCTCTGGGAGGCTGAGGGCGAAGTCGTCATTGACGACGGGGCCAAGGTCGGCTGCCAGACGTTGACAACGGTCCGTCGGATCGACCTGCCGGTGGTGACCACAGCGCAGCGAGTCCGTTTCGCGATCCTCGCGGCTAAGGCCGTCTGTCACGATCCAACATGGACCGCCTGGGCCGACGGTTGGCTGTCGGGCAAGGATCGGTCCGCCACTTTCGCCGCCGCCAACGCCGTCGAAATCGACGCCACCGCCTACGCCACCCACGCCGCCCACGCCGCCACCCACGCCGCCACCGCCGCCCTCGACGCCGACGCCGCCCTCGTTGCCGTCAACGCCGCCTACGCCGCCTTCGCCGCCGCCTGCCCCGCCGACCCAGCCAAAGTAGATCTCGTAGCTCTGGCAGAGCAGGCTGTTTCGGAGGAAACGACATGAGACTCAAGAAACAGCTCGAAGTCGGTTACGACCGCAAGCGGCGACGCCTCGACCGTCTACGCCGGTGGTATTGCCGACGTTTCGACCATAACTACTCCGAGTCTGGGCTGACCTCCTGCGATCGCTATGGCCGCATCTCTTGGGTTGGGGGAGGCTGGTGACGACATGAACGACGCCGAACTCCGGGCACTGCTAAAGCGGCCTCACAAGGACGGCCAATTGACGCAACGAGCAGGCGAGTGGTTTGTCGAGGTTCGGCTGACTGACCTTGAGGAAGTCCTCTCGGTTGTCGAGCCGGCCGAGGTGCCTTCAGTGGAGCGGATCGCGGCGGCGCTGCATAGTCCCGCCGTCCTAGCTGCGACAGATGCCGAGACGACTGGCGAGTTCGCCGCCGCCCTCCGTGCCGAGCTGACTAGGGAGACGAATGTGAAGGGCCGATGGGTTGTTCATCATCCCACTTGCCGCCATCGTGGCTGGTCTTGGTTCGATCCCCTCAACTCCGGTCGTCCTCGGCTGTTCTGCGCCCATTGTGGCAAGTGGCTCGACCAGATCCGGTCGCGTGCCGCCCACGCCGATGCGGCCCGGCTTCTCATCCAACTGACTAGGGAGGTGAAGGATGGCGGAGCCCGATGAGTGGTATGAGCGCCTGAAGGGGGCCACGTTTGTGGAGCCGCCGATGTACTGCCGCACTTGTGGTGGACCCTTGGTGCGCGGGGAGCGGCAACGGGGCCGAACCTCAACCGGCTTCTACGTCTGGGTTCCGACGATTAGCTGCCCGAAGAACCGCGTTTGGTGGCGTCGTCTCTGGGACCTCGGTATCCCGTCGCACGATTACTATGAGGCGGACGTATTCGGGGACCAGGGATTCTGGCGTGAGCCAACCTACATATGAGGAGACGACATGAGCGATGCACAAACGGTCTATTGCACACCGGCCATGGTGCCGCGATCGGCAGAGGACATATACGAAGAGGCCGAGCAAAAGGTCGAGTGTATCTGCGGCCTGAGGGCGGTGGGCTATCACGGCGGCTGGGCTGTGCGCCACAGTGACTCCTGCCCTGTGGAACTTGCCTACCGCGAGATATTGATACGGGAGGCGCTGCGATGATGAGCGCTTCATCGAAGTTGCTAGCTCTCCTTGCGGCCATACGTTACGGCACTACTGTCAGGGCCGCATGGGAGGCCAACGCTCAGGTACTCGACGCCCTCCCCTCCATAGCGGCGCTCCTCGCAATTACCGAGGAATTGCACTTCGACACAAACGGCTATTGCAGCCATTGCGGCGGAGAGTGGCCGTGCTCTGAGGGTCGCGCCCTCGCCGCGCTGAACGAGAAGCTGCCATGATCGAGTATTCGCGGCGCCCCTCAGAGGAGACGACATGAACGATGCTGAACTCCGCGCCGCGCTAGAGCGGCTCCGCAAGGGACACGCTGACCACAAAGATCCCGCCTGCGACACGGCTGTTGTTCTCGCCGCTCTCGACGCTGCCGAGGCAGACAAGCTTGGGCAGGCCAATCGCATCCTGTTTCTGGCCGACAGCGTATTGGCAGAGAAGGCTCGTGCCGACGCTGCCGAGGCGCAGGTGGCGGCGCTGCTCGAGGCGCTAACGAAGATCGCGAACGAATGCAACGACTGCCAGTCTGAGGAACGATGGGGTGTGTACCCGCTATCGCTGTTTCGTGTGATCGTCGATGCGTGCGACGCAGTCGCCGACCTCTCCGCGGCCGCAGCGGAGCACGACGCCCGGATACGCCGCGAGGCGGTCGAGGCGGACTACCCTGAACTCTCGGCGTTGTAGGACGACATGAACGACGCTGAGACGGAAAGACTGCGAGAGCGTAATCCGCACCTGATTGTCAATGACCGGCCCCCCGATCCCCCACCGCCTCCCTCTCCCCCGCTACCTCATGTCCACGACTGGCGGATTGGAGCGGTCACAACTGAGTCCGACTGGGCCAATATGTCCTATCACCCCGTCGTCTACCTCCTTTGCGGGTGTGGCGCCACGAAGAGGAGCGTGCCCGAATGAACGCCTCTGAAAAGCTGTTCGCCCTCGACGCGGCCATGCCGAGAGGCCCGTGGGTTATTAGTTCGGCTGGTTGCCGGTGCTGTTGGTTGGGACCGCCTGACCAGCCGCAACTGTTCGAAGGCCCCGACACCTCTGAGGATGGTATTCCGCATCCCAGCGTGGTTGCCCTCGCCGCCTATCACTACGTCCTCCCCGAACTGGCGGCGCTCGCTGCGGCGGCAGAAAGCGTTGCTCAGGATGGCTGTGCGTACCATCTTGAGGGCGGTTGCGCGGGCCGATGCCCCGGCGCGCCGTTCAAAGAGATGTGCGATCCGTGCTGGGCTCGCGCCGCCCTCGCCGCGCTGAACGAGAAGCTGCCATGATCGAGTATTCGCGGCGCCCCTCGGAGGGCCGGCGACGCCCCTACCCGCCGCAGAGAATGGCCACGCCGGGAGTGTTCGCCGCGCCCGTGACCTGCGATTGCGCGGCGAGGCTGGAGCGCCACGAGCTCCTGATAGGGCTGTTGCAGAGAGAGGTAGGTCGTCTCGACCAGGCACTCCGATTGCGGCGTAACGCGCCCCTGGAGCGGCGCTGCTGGCGCTGCAAGAGCCACAAGCCCATCGAGGAGTTTGGCCTTGATAGCAGCCGAACAGACGGCCATTCTCACATCTGTCGGCCATGTAATCGTGAGCGGGAGAGGGCCCGGAAGAGATGAGCGGCGATCCATTCTGGCGCGTGCGGTTCGCGTGGTTGCGACTGTTCTGTTTACTGGTTCCTAAACAAGATCGTCGCGCCCTTCTCTTCCTCACAGACTATGGCCTGTTTGGGATGTTGGTTTGCGCGTGGGCTAAGCCGTTCCGATGGGTAATAGAGAGGGTTCCATGAGCGGTCAGTCGGACCCGTACATTCGGATCTATCTCCGGGTCCGCGACGATCCGCGGTTCGAGCACGCCTACTCCTGCGACGCCTGCTGGGCGGCCTACTCCCGCCTGTTGATGGACGCCGAGGCGGCGTTCCCAGCGTCCGCCAGTCTACCGGCGAACCTCGACGCGCACGCCGCCGCGCAACTGATGGCGGACGGGATTATCGAGCCGCGGCGCCACGGTTGCTTCGTGGTGCATGGCATGGTTACGGAGCGGAGGCGGCGTTCCGAAGAGGGGCGCGCCAATGCCCTCCGTGGCTGGAATATGCGACGCGCGCGGATGGGTAAGAATGGGGTGCCAATGGCACCCCATATACAGCAATCGAAGGCGCCCCACATACAGCAATCGATGGGTAACGATGGGGTGCCTATGCTAACCGCGTCCTTCCTTCCTTCCGTAGAAGAGTTAACAGACGGAGGGAAGGAGTCCGTCGCGCGCGCGCGCGAGGACGCCGCCCTAGAGGCTTATCAGAGGCTGGTTATCAACGTCTCACCCAAGGCCCTCAAGTGGCTGGATGACCTGGTGAGAGAGTACGGTCAGGAGTGGACCACCGAGGCTCTGGGAACGGCCTCCCTCGAAGGAACGAATGACCTGCTCGGGAGGACGAAGACGCTGCTCGTGATCCGGGCGCGCGACGCTGATAAGAGCCGCCGGAGCCCTACCAGGAAACCCCGCGATCCCGAGGAAGAGGCAAAGTATCAGGAGAACAGGCGGCGCTTGGCCGCCGGGGAGGTGACGCCATGATAGATATTATCCGCACCACGTATCGCAAGCTCGCCCCCTACGTCAAGGTGGGGAGCTACGTCGGCACGCCGGGCCACGAAGCGAACGGAACGGCGGTGCCCTGGCACGTGCTGGACTCCCTCGCCCTGACAGGTGCGCGCGGCTGGCCCGACGAATACCTCGCGACGGGCGTTGACGAGCGCTCCGATGGGGTGTGGTTCCTGCGCTTCGCCGTGAGCCGCCTGTTCCTAGAAACCGTCACGGACTACCGCGACCTCGACGTTGACTCAAAGAGACTCGTCTACGTTTGTCCCGACTGTCAGGGGCACTCTGACAAGCACACGAAGGCCTGTCGTGGCTGAACCGTACTACTCTGACGAGCTGGTGACGATCTACCACGGCGACTGCCGCGAGCTGCTGCCGTCCATCGAGGCAGACGTGATCGTCACGGACCCGCCGTATGGCACGGACGATTGGGGCGGCTACGGGCGGCGGCAACTGGGACTGCACACGATAGCCAACGATTCGGACGCATCGGTCAGGGATGCCGTCCTGGCTCTATGGGGCGACCGACCGGTGCTCGTTTTCGGGTCGCCGCGCGCCCCAGCCCCCAATGGTTGTTGGGACGTGCTGGTCTGGGACAAGCAGCGCCCCGGCTTAGGTTCGCCGTGGAGGTGGCAGCACGAACTGATCTTCGTCCGGGGAGGGTGGAGCAACAAACCCGGCATCCCCTCGGTCCTTCGGCATACGCCGCTCGACAACCCCGCGCACGTTCACGAGAAGCCAACGCTGCTGATGCGCCGCCTCATGACCGGCGCTCCTCCCGGCACGATCCTCGACCCCTTCATGGGCTCCGGCACAACCCTGGTAGCCGCCAAGAGCCTGAACCGACACGCCATCGGCATCGAGATCGAGGAACGCTACTGCGAGATCGCTGCCGAGCGTTGCTCTCAGGAAGTGTTGGGGCTGAAATGAAGAAGGGCATGCGCGACTATCACCCGATCGTTCCGAAGTGTGCCGTCTGCGGTAAGCCCATGACGGCCGCGGTGTTCGACAGCGCGCTCGGCGCCTACGTCCACCCGTACAACTGCCTGGCGCCTACGCGGCGCCGGCCGAAGGTGGCGACGTGACCGACCCCGCCGCCGTTCGTCGCGGACGCAATAACCGCAAACGTGGCAATGCCGCTGAGCTCGCCATAGCGCGGCGCTACGGCGGCGAAAAGGTGGGTCCGCTCGGGCTGCCCGAAGATATCCGCGGCGCAGAGTGGCGGACACAGGTGAAGACACACCAGAGATTGCCGCCGGTCGAATGGACTAAGGCATTCGCGGCGATGGAGACGCGGCACGACAGCCGGACCAACCGTTTGGTGCTGCGCTACCTGCCCGGCGTGGGCATCCCGGCCGATGATTACATCGTGGTCCGGGGCCGTGATTGGCTGGACAAGTTCGGGAGAGACGAGTAGGAAGCCGCGACACTGAGATAGCAGAGGAGATCGAAATGGATGAGATCAAGGCTTCGGCGATATTCGGAGTGGTGCTACTGGTAGCGGCTGTTGTCTTATTCGCTATCTGGGCGTGGCTGGACTATCAGAACTTTCTCACCACCCACCTGCACCCCCTGTATCATCTGTGCGTGAATTGATGAAAGCGTACATCGCAGGTCCCATGACCGGAATGCAGGACTACAACCGCCCCGCGTTTTTCGCAGCGGCCGCCACGATAGCGGCGCGCGGCGACGAGCCGCTGAACCCAGCTGACGAAGATCTGACGTTCGCACACGAGCACGCCGACGATCCTGACCTGGTACGGGCGCATTACCTCCGCGACGACCTGGCGCTGCTCGCCCAGGCCGACCGTATCGAGCTGCTCGACGGCTGGCGTGGCTCACCGGGCGCGACGTGGGAGGTAGGGATTGCCCAGAGGCTGAGACTCCCGATCGTTCTCCACTCGACCGGCAAACCTATCGCAGGTCTACCGCTGCTCATCGAAGCGCACCTGACAATTCACGGAGAACGACTGGACGACTACCTGCACCCGCTGGACGCCTTCACGGCGGCGGGGAGAATGTGGGGCGCCATCATGGACATCCCCGACGTGCTTCCCGAGACGGTGGGGCTCTGCATGGCCGCGCTGAAACTCGCGAGAGAGGGTCGGCACCACAAGAGAGACAATCTCATGGACGCGGCGGGCTATGCGGGGTGCGTCGATATGGTCCACGAAGAACGAGAACAGAGGAAGACATGAGACTACCTTGGTTCAGGACTCGCAAAACCCCGCCATTTGTTCGCGGCGTTTGGGAGGTCGTACATACGACGAAGGGCGATATCGACATGGGGCCGCCCGTCTCGGTCCGCATCGACGGAGAAAAGACGACGTATGAGTTCGCGATCCATGCCGACGATCTTGACGTGGAAACGACGGGCGCGACCTTACATCGGGGCAAACTAGCCGTTGACGTTGAATTAGACGGCCGCCACATCATCAAAGATGGGAGTTTCATGGTTATTCAGGACGAGTGGCTGGGAGACTACGTGGGCAAGGGCTCCTATCTAAAGCCCTCGGTCTGTGTGACGTCATGACCGTAGTGCAAGCCGCGCTCGACGCCACGACGGCGCGCAAGGGCGGCGTACAGTGCAGCGTCGGGCTCGCCTATGCCCGCCTGTTCCACGGTGAGGCCGCGGAGTTCGAGGAAGCGTTACGGGCGCGCGACGAAAAGGGCTGGCTGTACACCTCGGCGCAAGTTGCGGAGGCGCTGTCGAACCTTACAAGCCTCGGAGTCAGCGAGCAGTCTGTGAAGCGCCATCGGCGCTACCATCGGGTGGTGCGTTGTGTCAAGGGTTGACGACGCGCTAGAGGACGCCTCCGCTAAGTCGGACCTTGATCGTCTCGGAGAACTCGCAGCGAAGGCATACGCAGACGGTCACGACTTCCGCGTGGAGCACGGGCAACTGCTCCTAGGCTCGATGGAGCACGACCAAGAGGTTGTCATCGACTCTGGCAAGACCTGCCATCGGTTTGCCGTCGTCTCAGACACGCACGCCGGCTCACACTTCGCACAAGAGTCGGCGCTGCGCCACTTCGTGCGCTACGCTGCGGACCGTGGCAAGCACCCCGATACGGGCGAGCGCATCAAGCCCGTTGACTTCATTCTCCATCCTGGCGATCTGACCCAGGGCTCCGATCCGATGCACCGCGATCAGCCCTATCAGGTCCATGTCCACGGCGCCGATCAGCAGATCGAATACGCCGCTCGGACGTTGCCGCAAGTCGGCATTCCGTGGCGCGTCATCGGCGGGAACCACGACGACTCATTCCACGACATCAACGTGGCGCGGCGCATCTGTTCGTCGCGGGACGATCTGGTCTATCTTGGCCGCACGGCGACGTATCTCACGGTTGGCAACATGAAGCTCTACGTCATGCACCCCTCGGGCGGGAAGGCGTACGCGGACTCTTACCGACCCCAGAGGATCGCTGAAAACCTACCCCACACGCCCCCCGTGAACATCCTCGTCTGCGGTCACTGGCACGGGTATGACGTGGGAAAGACTCACGGCATCGTCCGCGTCTCGGCGCCGAGCTTCCAAGCGGACTATCCGTGGCTCACCGCCAAGGGCATCCACTCACTCGTGGGCGGCATCATCATGGAGGTTTGGATGACCGACTCAGGAGAGGTTGGCCGGGTTCGACATGAGGTCGTCTGCTATCAGCCACGAGAGGACGACTGGGACCACAAGATCAGCCGTGAGGTAGTCGAGCAGTGGAGCTCGCGCGGCGTGGTGGTGCCGTGAGCGACCATACGGGCATCGCGTGGACCGATGCCACTTGGAACCCCGTGACGGGTTGCTCCAAGGTTTCACCCGGCTGCGCCCATTGCTACGCGGAAACACTTTCCAAACGGTTCGGTCGCTCCTTTGAGGTGACGCTACACCCCGAACGGCTGGACGAACCTCTTCACTGGCGCAAGCCTCGTCGGGTGTTCGTCTGTTCGATGGCCGACCTGTTTCACGAGGAAGTGCCTGAGGAGTTCATTCATCGTGTCTGGTTGATCATGGATGCCGCAAAAGAGCACACCTTCCAGGTACTCACCAAACGGCCGGAACGGATGCGAGAGGTCCTGGAGTGGTCCTGCCTCGGGGGTCGGAAATGGGTGCTCCCCAACGTCTGGCTCGGCGTCAGCATCGAGAATAACCGTTGGGTCGGCCGTGCTGACATCCTGCGTCAGACCCCTGCCGCCGTTCGCTTCATCAGCGCCGAACCGCTACTCGGCCCGTTACCCTCGCTCGATCTGACGGGCATTGATTGGCTCATCATCGGCGGAGAGTCGGGGCCGAAGGCGCGCCCGATGGACCCGGCGTGGGCGCGCGACTTGATAGAGCGTGCTCGCGCTGCTGGCGTGGCGGTGTTTGTCAAGCAGATGGGCGGCCTACGTCCTGGCGGTCCGCTGCCGCCCGAGTTCAATATCCGAGAGTATCCGGTGGTGCCGTGAAGGCGCGCCGGAGCCCTATATTCAACCTTACGGGGTAAGCCTTGAATAAAGGGGTCCGTTGTGAAGGGTTATTTGCATTTGGGTCGTTTGGGGGCGAATGTAAACGGCGCTTGACACGGGGACTTGACAAGAGTGGATTACATATGAGAGGCATATTGTGTCGTCTGATCCGGCTCTCGACTGGCTCCTAGCCAACGACCCAGCGGCGCAGCGTCTCTCGCGGCGGGAATACTCGCGGGCCATCGGGATACTGACACCGCAGGTAGAGTCGGACATTCGGGCGCATGAGACCCCGATGAGCCTGCTTCCGCTTCGTCTACGGAAGCAACTCGGCGACTCCATCGAGGACGACTACAGCGAAGACTCCGCTCCATAGCCTTGGTGATCACCTCGGATGCGCCTCTGCCCATAAGGGTATGCGGCTGAGGTCTAGTTCCGCGACGGGTGGCGCCCGTCCCGCCCTGGCCCCCTTGGGTTGCGCGTGTCACTATTGCCATCGTGGTTGCGTCCACGGTGAGGCGGCTCGTGCTTAGTCCCACGCCGATTGAGCCGCAGCGACTCGCCATCCGCGCATCGGCTGGGGCCAGGGCCAATTATGGATGCCGAAAGGACGCTTTCGGTCCCTCGCGCTCTGGCAGACGGCGCGTTACAAGTGGTCTGCCCAACCGTTTCGTATGTCCGTGAAGCACGCGGCGCCAAGGCCGAAGCGCCGCCGGAGCCCTAATGATCTGGAGAAACGAGTGCGTTGGCTAGAACGCCACTTCGTGCGAGACGCTACGACAATCGCGCGTATCGTAGCGCGCCATGAGATTGGCGAGGCGTTGGCCGAGTGGAATGATGGCGGAACGGGCGTGGCAGAATAGACGCACGACGATCGTGATCGTCTACACGGCGACGGGCCGGGTCGTCGTCCGAGGGAGCAACATATGAACATAGTCCTGCTCTGTTTGATGCCGCGGTGCAGCCGACCCGCCGTCCTCGATGGCAACAACGCCTGGTGCAAACGCCATTGGGCAAAGCACCATGGTCGCTCCCACGTCTTTGGGCCACGAGCTGTCCGGTTTATGGCCCCGGGCGAGTACCGCTACATCCCGCCAAATCCCGAGTGGTGGTAGGCATGAGAACGTCACTTCGTCAAGGATGCTACGACAATCGCGCGTATCGTAGCGCGCCATGAGATTGGCGAGGCGTTGGCCGAGTGGAATGATGGCGGAACGGGCGTGGCAGAATAGAAAGCGCCGGGAGAACTTCACGGGGAAGAAGGCGGTCCAGTGACGCGACGGCGTGACATAGACGTGACAGATGTCACGGCAGTCCGGCGGGAGAAGGATCGGGTTCGTCAGGCCCGCTCCAGGGCCCGTAAGGCCGGGCTCAAGCCACCCCCGAAACCGGAGGGTCACCCGACGCTCTTCACCCCCGAGATCGTCCAGCAGATCCTGGCCTCTCTCGAGATCGGCAACACCGCCAAGGACTCGGCTCTCGCAGCAGGGATCGGGGAGAGCACCCTGCGGGAATGGTGCCGTGAGAAGCCATCGTTCGCAGCTCAGGTCGAGCGTGCGCGGGCGAAGGCTCGGCAGCGGTTTGTTGGTCAGCTGGCGGCTGGTGCTGCGCACGATTGGCGTGCCGCATTGGCGGCTCTGGAACGGCTCGACCCGGAGAACTGGGGGCGTCGTGAGCGTATCGACGTGATGATGGACGTGACGGCTGCGATCAAACGCCTCGGCCTCGAGCCCACCGAGGAGGAAGCCGCCGTGGCAGAGGCGCAGCGATTAGTGCGTACCCGATGACCCCACGGACGTGCCCTGGGTACTGTTGTGAGGCGTTCTACCTGCCGTTTACCCCCGATGAGATGACACCACCGAGAATGAGTCACATCATAGAGGGGCAGTACATTCGTCAGATGGTACTGCCGTTGACAGCCGACGCGGCAGCGATGCGCCGGGGTTACGACTGCTTGGAGCCACCCGAGGAAGTGGGCCACACTTACAGCTGCCGCTACTTCGACGAGCGGACTCGGCTGTGCGTTCAGTACGAGTCGCGGCCCGCCATGTGCCGGGACTACCCCTACGGGAAGCCTTGCGATCATGGCTGCGACTACCAGGTGCCCCGATGATGACCTACGCCGACACCATCGCCATTACGGCGGCGGCGCTAGCGAAGGCCCGCCGAAAGACGGCGCCGCTCTCCTGGCGCGAGCTGGCGCGGCCCAGTCAGCTCCCGCCCGATGAGTGGCGCACGTGGTACGTCCGCGGCGGTCGGGGATCGGGGAAGACTTGGACGGGTGCCAACATCCTCGCCGAGATGGCCCGCGCCGAGCCCGGCGAGTACGGCGTGGTGGCGCCCACCTTCGAGGCCGTGCGTACCGTCTGCTTCGAGGGGCCTCGCTCGGGCTTGATACGCGCCTTCGGTACGAACCTCGGTGATATCAAGCGCGGTGCTAGCCAGCTCGTGGAGAGTTACAATCTCAGCACGGCGATATTGCGCCTTCGCAACGGCTCGATAATCTACGGCGACGGCGCGGATGACGGCGCGCCCACCATTCAGGGCAAGAACCTCCGCGGCCTGTGGGCTGACGAGGTGGGGTTGTGGCGGCGCTGGCAGCAGGCGTGGAATGAGTCGATCCGCTACGCCGTGCGCCTGGCGCCGGCTCGTATCGTCGCCACGGGCACGCCGAAAGCCGGCCATCCGCTGGTACGCTCGCTCATGTCCGACGACAGCGTGCACAAGTCACTACTGCGCACCATCGATAATGTGGCGAACCTCGACGCCGACTTTATCGCGGAGTTGTATGAGAAGTATGGCGGCACACAGCTCGGCCGCCAGGAGCTCGGCGGCGAACTCATCGAAGAGATGGAGGGCGCGCTCTGGCGTCACAGTTACTTCGAGTACAACCAACCGCCCGATCTGGTGCGCATTGTCGTCGGTATCGATCCCGCCGTTACGAGTGGCGAGGCGAGCGATGAGACTGGGATAATCGCGGCCGGCAAGGGGGCCGATCGCAAGGGGTACGTTCTCGCCGATGCCTCGGGACGCTATACCCCCGATGGTTGGGCGCGTCGCGCTGTTGAACTTGCGGATGAGATGAGGGCCGAAGCCATCATCGTCGAGACGAACAACGGCGGCGATATGTGCAAGCTCGTGTTGGAGAATGAGCTGGAACGGCGTCGGAATGTTGGCGCTCCGGTCTCTGTCGCCGTCAGGGGCGTTACGGCGTCGCGTGGCAAGCGCACCCGTGCCGAACCCATCTCGCAATTATACGAGCAACACCGAGTAATTCACGTGGGGCCGCTGCCGACACTAGAGGACCAGTGTTGCACGTGGGTTCCCGATGAGGGCGAGTCCCCGGATCGTCTCGATGCGCTTGTATGGGCGCTCACGGAACTGATGTTAGGCGAGCCCGGCATCCTCGGGCTGTATCGTGCTGTCCTGGCAGGGAGAGCGGTGGCATGAGGAAGCATTGGGATTTGTTCTGCGGCCCCGCCGATAGATCCGAGCAGTGGCGCGTAATCGTTTCCCGGCCTTGGTGGATGCCTGACTGGTTACACACGATCTTGTGGCGCACGATGACCGATCGGCTAGAGAAACTCTCATGAGTGGCGAGGGCATGAGGGAACATCGCTAACGTCCCATACCACCGCTGCCGAGCGCGGGTGAAGCAGCGGGTCGGTCCCCCCTACTCGCAGGGAGCAAACGGTGAAGCTCTTAGGCTTCGAGATAAAACGGCTCGCGAAGCAGGCCAACGACCCGCTCGCCGCGATGGCGCGCCAATCGACCGACCTCTCCGGGCTCGCCGTCACCCTTGGCGGACCGAATGCCATAACGTCTCTTGGCCCCGGTATCCCGATCGGGCCGGCGCACCCCGAAGAGCAGTTCCCGCGACTCTGGGATTACACGCCCGGCTACAACATCGGCATCCGGCCGCGCTCATACGAGACGTTCGACTACACGACGCTGTTCTCGCTCGCGGACAACTGGGACGTAGCGGGGCTCTGCATCGAGAAGCGGATCGATGACTTCATCAAGCACCCGTGGGAGATCCGGCCGCGTGCCATCGAAGGGCAGAACCGCAAGGATGCGCTCGTTCGACAGGCCAAGTACGAAGATGCGATCGCCGAGGCTACGGGCTTTTTCCTGACACCCGATCAGATCAACCCGTGGTCCGCGTGGATCGGCAAGTACATGCGCGATCTGTGGAAGGGCGATTGCGGCACGGTCTATCTGCATCCCAACCGGGCGGGCAAGTTGTACGCCGCGGAGATCCCGGACGGGCAGACGTTCCGACCGGTGATCGACCTCTGGGGTCGCCGACCGCTGGTTCCGCCTGATACCGAACGTCATCTACACGACTGGCAGGGTTCGCTCGCATCGGGCATGTTCTGCGCGGTGTGCGGCTGCGCGCCGGCCTTCGCCCAGGTTATCAAGGGCATGAACTGGACGTGGTTCGGAAGCGACGAGATCCTCTGGCAGCCGCGTTGGCTCCGCCAGGGCCCCTACGGGCATCCGCCGGCTGAGTGGATCATCCTCTCGGTCAACCGCGCGCTGCGACGCCAGAGCCTCGACCTCTCGTTGTTCACCGAGGGCACGATCCCCGCGGCCTTCGTCAAGTTCCCCGAGTCATGGACGACTCAGCAGGGACTGGACTTCCTCGCCGCCGTCAACTCCATGTTCGCCGGCAATGACGTGGCCCGCTCGCGACTCATGCCGATTCCGGGCGGCCCGAACAGCGGCGTCGAGCATATCAACGCCACGCCGGATATCACGGCTGAGGAGTGGCTACTGCACATCGGCTGCGCCGCCTACGGCCAGAGTCCGATTGAGATGGGCTTTGTCCGCGGACCGTCTGGTGGATTGGGCGGCAGTAAGACGGCCGCCGGAACGCAATCCACCGCCTCTCAGGAGCGCGATGTTGCCCTGGCCAATCATATCAAGTGGGCGGTGCTCGATCGCATCCTCGCGACGTATTGGGATCCTCAGTTGGAGTTTATCTTCACGGATCTCGTGCCCGAAGAGGACCAGGTTGCACAGGCAACGGTGGATGACCTCGCGTGGAAGAAGGGCGTGGTCTCTACGGATTGGCTCGCCGAGAACCGCTACAAGATTGACGGCCCCGGTCTCGAGGCTACGATCGTCACCGGTCAGGGCCAAGTCGTGCTCGTATCCGACTTTCTCAAGGGGCCACCGCCTGGCACTCCGCCGTTCGGCGCTCCTAGCCCCGCACCCACCAGCCGCGCCGCTCCTCCCGCGCCGTCCGCCGAACCTGGCGTGGCGACCAGTGACTCGCCCGGCGCGCCCTCTACGAAGCTCGCCAAGAGCGATCTATCCCAGGTCGAGCTGGTCAAGGTGGTGCAGGCCGACCTGTCCCACCAGTACCCGGCCAAGCTCACGAACTGGGTTTCCAAGCTGGTGTGGCGCTTTGACGATGGCGTGAAGGTCGCTGACATGCACGGTGAGGCTGGCGACGGCAAGAGCCGCAAGATCATCGACGCCATCGGTCTCGCGATGCAGGCCGACGCGCCCATCGATCCGCTCGTGCTCGTGGAGTTTCCCGGCGAGCTCGCCGTCGCCAACGGCAACAAGCGGTATGCGGCCGCCGAAGAGCAGGGCGTGAAGAAGCTGCCAGCCTACATCGGCACTGTCGCAGCCGAAGATGTAGACACGGTGCACGCGGCCATCGTGGAGATGCAGTCTCCGAAGTACCAAGAGCCGGCCGCCAAGGCCGATCTAGCCCGCTGGGAGCGCAAGGCCCGCACGGCCCTGCGGCTCGGCAAGAGCGCAGCGGTGCCGTTCAGCAGCGCCGTTATCCCACTTCCTACTCAGGAGCGCGTTTCGGCGGCGCTATGCGGTGCACGGACGATCCCAGACGTGCACCGCGCGTTCGCCGGTGCCCCTGACCCCGTAGCGACGGAGCTGCTACGTCTGGCGCGAACGATCAAGGTGGTCGCGCCTGAGCATGCTGAGCCGCTGGCGAAGGCGGTGTCCGACCTCGAGAGGAGTAGCGCATGACCGGGACCGTTCTCAGTCTAATCGAAAAGTGGTACTGCCCCAACTGCAAGCGGGAGGAGATCATCCCTTCCGTCGGCGGCCCACATACGCGCTTCCACACCTGCCCGAAACTCCGGATGCTGACCGCACCGATGATCCCGTGGGGAACGAAGGCGAAGGTAGTCGTGCACGAGCGCGAGGACTACGAAAGCGAGGACGCTGGCTATACGACCCTCGATGGGAATGGCCGCCCGGTGATGAACGTCGAAACCGTCCGAGACGAGGGGAACGACCTTCTGGTGTTCGCGCCCACAGCGCACGGATCGGGCGAAGCCCTCGGGGTAACGCGCTCACACGTCATAGGCGCCGGGACTGCCACTGGCACCGGCTCCGCAAGCCAAAGGAGCTAAGTTGTGGCCTGGAGCAACTCGAAAATCTTTACGGCCTTCCCGACGACATCGTTCAATAACGTCAAGGGTTTCAACCTCCTCTCCGACACCATCGAAGTGGCGCAGTACGGCACCATGACGCCGGACCAGACAGTCACCGCTGCCAACAGCGCCTACGCCGCGGGCGTGTGGACCGGCGGCAGCGCCCCGAACGTCGTGGACACCGGCTCGTCCACACCGGCGGGCTGGCCGTGGCTCGGGCGTCCGCTCGATACCATAACCTCCACCTTCGCATCCAACGTCTACTCGTACGGCGCAGCGAACACGGCGAGCGCGAACAGCGTAACGACGCTGCTGGCCGTCTTCGGTTGCCACGTCTACGACCACACCGCGACCTCCCCGGCAGGCGTGACCGATCAGGGGATTTGTTTCAACTACTACGGCGGTACACAATCGGTCACCCTCGGATCGTTCACGATCGCGTGGAATGGCGGCTACATCATGCAATTGACCCTCTAAGACATGATCACCGTGCCTGACTTCCTGCGACTCGTGGATCTCTGGCGGATGAGCAAGGCCAACCCGATAACAGAGCCGGAGCGCCCGCTGCTCCCCGGCCAGCAGAAGGCCCGAGACGAACTCGCCCAAGTCTGGGCCGTCTGGTTCCGACAGCAGGGCAACCTCGTGGCTGGGTCGATCGAGGGCGTAGCCGGATCGGTGCCGATCATTACCAACTGGGGCGACATCGATACCCTGACGGCGCCCACGGCGAAGCTGCTGGCGACGATCAGTGCGCACGGCTTCATCGCCGTAACCGGGGCCGATCCGGTGGCGGACTTCGCCGTTGCTCTCGATAGGGCCTCCGACTGGGCGCTGCCCTATGCCGGCCAGCTCATCGACGGCATCGACGCCACCACGCGCGAGACGGTGGGCGAACTGGTAGCCGCCACGATGGCAGACCCAGACGCCTCGCTGGACGACTTGGCCGACGCTCTCAAAGACAACTTCGCCAACATGTCCGACTACCGGGCCGAGATGATCGCCCGTACCGAGACACAGCAGGCTGCTGCCAACGGAGATATCGCCGGGTTCCGTGAGACAGATGTGAACTACGTTGAGATCAGCGACGGAACCTACTTCGACCAAGCTTGCGCGGACGCGGACGGTCAGGTGTGGAGCGTCGATTACTACGAAGCCAATGACAGCGAGCACCCCAACTGTTCGCGCGTCGCCTCCGCGATCAGTGATGAAGAAGCCCAGAGCCGAGGGATCGACCATGAGTAAACGGACACAGTTCAGGGTGCCGCGCATCGTCTGGGCAGATGCCGAGGCGCGCGTAACCGAGCTGGAACGGCTCTGGCGCTACGGGGTCACCCGCGTCGTCATTCGCTCCGAGGGAAGAGTGGCGATCCGATGAGCACACGTAAGCAGCGTAGCACTGCGCTTAGAGGCAAGGCCACCATCGCGGTCACGCTCGCTGTTCAGTTTGTGACACTATCTCGCCAGTCATGCACTAGATAGTATCACGACTTACGCACAGCGCAAGTGGCCATCATCCGCTACGAGGGAAGAGTGGCGATCCGATGAGTACACGTAAGCAGCGCAACATCGACGCGCTCGCCAAAGCCACAGAAACCGTGGTCGCCCCGGACCCGCCGCCGGGTGTGGATATCTGGACGCCCATCAGCGGCATCGTAGAGCTGCCTGACGGTACGATCCTAGTCCATACCAACACGACCTCAGAGGCGCCGGACAGCGAAAGGGAGATTGCCGACTACGAGCCCATGAAGGCGGCCATCACCGACTTCATGGCGTCTGGCGCAAACCTGCGAGAGATGCACGACTCCAAGGCGTCGGGCACGGTGCTTAAGGCCACCTTCGACGACGACGCCCGCAAGATCGAGGCCGACCTCCACGTCGTTGATCCGGTAGCGATCACGAAGGTAAAGACCAACACCTACAAGGGCGTGAGCTGGGGCGGGGCGAAGTGGGTCGGCCCGTGGGTCGATACCGCCACCGGCAAGGTCCGCCACATCGTCAAGGCGGTGATCAACGAACTGTCGTTGTGCGACCGCCCCGCCAACCCCGACGCTCTGCTGGCGAAGGCAGACCGTGAGATGTACGTACTCGCAAAGAGAAAGGAGTCAACCGTGGCCGACACGACTACGGCGGTCGCGGAGGCCGCCCAGACCTACACCGGAGCTAAGGGGACACCATTGGCTCCAGAACAGCAGGAGCCCGTAGTGGCTAAGAAGCTCTCAAAGGCAGCCTTCCCCGGCGCCGCTCCGCCCTTCGGTAAGGCATGCGCCGACGGCAAGTGCGGCAAGTGCAATAAATGCACCAAAGCTGCGACCAAGCTTGCGAAGCGCCAGATCCGCACCGCCAAGCTCCAGAAGAAAGCCGCCGCGCTCACGAAGAAGAAGTTCAGGCCCGCCGACGCGCACGCCGCCATCGACACCGTGGGCACTGCCCACTCCGACGTGGCAGACGTTCTCGGCGAGGCGCACGATGCCGTAGATGCCGCCGCCAATCCGCCCGACGATGACGGAGACGACGCGGATAAGCTCGCCAAGAAAGCTGAGCGCAAGGCCGTCAAGTCGCAGCGGAGCGCACTCCGCAAGTCCGCCCGGACTGCCCGCAAGACGATCAAGCTGGCGAAGATGGCGCAGACGATCCGGCGGGCTGCGAAGGTGGCTGTCAAGCCGCTCGCCAAGGTGGGCGCCCGTAACAGCTCGGCCGACGCCGGCATCATCGATAGCATCCATGACTCAGCGGTGGCCCTGGGCTCGCAGAAGTGCCTTGCCAAGCAGGCGACTGGCACGCCGCTCGATCCCTCCATCGCAGCTCCCATCGTCGTCAATCCCGAGAGCATGGCGAAGTCGGAAGAGACCGCCTTCGACGCTCTCATCAGTCGCATCCGCTCCGATATCGGTGGTCCGCTCGCAAAGCAGCTTGACTCGGCAAAGGCTGAGATCCTGAGCGATCTAGGCGCCAGGCTCGCAAAGGTCGAGAAGATGCCGGCTGGTGGCGGTCCCCTATCGGCCCCGTCCCGCGGTGGCGCCAACGATGCCTCGGTTGAAGAGAAGATCCTCGCCAAGGCCGCCGAACGCTTCCCCGTGGGTTCCGCCGAGCGTGAGGCGCTCGGCAAGATTTCCGCACAAGAGGGCATCGCTGCTCTCATGCGATAAGCCCCGCCCTACGGGAATGCGGTTGCCGTAGGGATCGGTCCCTCCATACCGCTGGAGTAAACCTCGAATGCCTGATACCTACCCGGGCCAGCCGACCGGCCCGGACGTGAGCCAGCGGACCATCGATGCGGTCAAGGCGGCTCTATCGTCCGGTCGCGGCGTCCCCGGCGATCCTGACGTCTTGGCGAAGGCCACGACACAGGGCTGGTCGATTGCCACAGGTGCGGTCGGCCTCCTGCTCGAAAGCCCCGCCAAGAACCTGTTCCCCGTCCTGTCCCCAATCCGCAATTGGATGAGCCGCCACGGTGCCCCGAATGGCGCCTCGGCTGTCCAGTGGCGAGCCATCACCGGTATCAATGTCTCCGGCCTCAAAGCTGGCGTGGCTGACGGACTGCGCAACGCGGTTATCAGCTCGTCCGAGCGTGACCGGACGCAAGCCTTCAAGTCCTTCGGCCTGGACGACTTCGTGACGTACGACGCCCAGGACACCGCTCAGGGCTTCATGGACCTTCGTGCCGAGGCGACGGCAAACCTGCTCGCCGCGGTCATGGTCGAGGAAGAGAAGCTCATCCTCGGTGGCAACACTACGGCCCTCGGTCCCCCGGCCTTCGTATCCGCGAACATAACCGACGTGCCCGGTGCAGTCGTCGGTCCCCTGACCGCAGCCACCCCCTTCGACGTCTCTGTGACCGCACTGACTCAGTACGGCTACCTAAACGGCGCCACCGGACACGGCACGGCCGACTCCCCTGATGAGACGCAGGGCCAGGTTCTGGTGGCGACGCACACCTCTGGAGGTGGCGTCACTTCCTGGCTCCTCACCGGCTACGCCACTCGCGGCGCAGTCGCCTACAACGTCTTCATCGGCACCAGTGGCGGCACGCGCTACTACGCCTTCACCACCACCGCAACCCGCATCTCGATCGTTACGGCCGCCGGCTATGCCACGTTCGTCGGCGCTCCGGCTACTTATCCGGTCGCGACCTACGGCACGCCGGTCATCCTCGCGGCGCTCCCCGTCGCGGGCAACGTCCCCAATACTAACGACCTGACGGGCGACGCGCTGTCCTTTGACGGCATGATCCCGCAGTTCCAGGCCAATGCCAACAGCCAGTATCGCGACGCGACGGCGGGCTCGCTCTTCCTCGGCGGCGGCTATTACCGCGACATGCTCGGCGCTCAGTTCACCGCTGACAACGCCAACGGTATCAACGAGATCGATCTGATGCTAAAGACCCTCTGGGATACCTCCCGCATCGGTCCGACGCGCATCATCGTCAACAGCCAGGAAGCCGAGTCCATGGGCAAGCTCCTGACGCAGGGCGGCGTCGGTCTTGGCACCGTCCGATGGAACCAGCAGATCGGTCCGGACGGCGCCGTGACCGGCGGACTCGTTGCGGACAGCTACCGCAATAAGTTCACCAGCCCACGGATCGTCCCGATCGAGATCCATCCGTATCTTGCCCCCGGCACGGTTGTTGCTCTGTCCGAGCGGCTGCCCTTCCCGCGTACCAACGTCCCGACCCCGTTCCAGCTCGAAGTGCTCCGCGAGTATACGAGCTACGACTGGGCCAACGTTCAGCGACGCTGGGAGTTCGGCGTGTATGGGCGCGAGTGTCTCAAGTGCTACTTCCCCGCCGGCACGGCGTGCCTGGTTGGGGTTCAGGCGTCCTAATCCGTAAGCCCCGGGGGCGGAGAATAACCCGCCCCCGGGCACTCCAAAGGAAAGGTCAATAGATGCCCGGTTCACTTCCCAGCCCGGTATCACCCCTGGTCGGTCCGGGCACGTTCAACCTCGGGCAGTGCTACCCCGGCGGCTCACTCGTAATCGTGTCGGCCTCTGCCGCTAATCCGACTCTTGTCACGACGCTCTGCCCGCACGGCCTCAATAGCGGCGACACGATCTTCTGGACCGCCTCGACCGGATCAACCCCGGCCCTGACAACCAGCCCCCAGCAGGTCGTAACGGTTGTCAGCCCGACGACGTTCACGATGCCGGTCAACGTCACCGTGGCCGCTACCGCGGGCGCGTATGAGTTCTCGATCCTCTCGGTCCCGGTTACAACTACCGGCGTCCCGGCGACGTTCTATACCGGCGTCAACCACGGCCTTCGGGTCGGTGACAGCGTGACCATCGTCGCCACGGGTGCGAGTTCGGCAGTCGGCACAATCGACGGTGCCAATACCGTAACCGCCATCCCCGACCCGCGCAGCTTCACCGTCGGCGCCTGTACAAACGTCACCGTGCCAGGCTCCGCCACGGCGGGTCACTTCTCGAAGACGACGTTCAACAGCGACGTCTTCGATAACAAATACATCCCGACTCACGGGCTGATCACCCTCGTCTCCGTCATCGGTACCAACCCGCCCACGGTCTCGACGAACCTACAAGGCAGCATGGACGGGGCGACCTGGTACAACGTCGCCTATGGCACGATGGCCGCGCCTCAAACGCTCGCGGTGGCCGCGCTGACGATCACTACTGCCGTCACTACCACATACGTGCTGACTGGCCCAGGTGCGCCCAACTACATCCCGTGGCGGTTCTTCCGGGTCGGCTACAGCTCCTCCACCAACATCATCGTCACGGCAACGCTATCGGCGCTGCCACTTCATAACTAGCAGCGAGGGAGCTTTCCACTCCCCTCAGCGGGTGAAGGTACCCGAACAGGAGAAACGCAATGGCAATCACTCTAACCACGGCCATCGGGTACAACGATGGCGTGCTCCCGACCAGCGGCGATCTGCCGTTGCCGTGGCGAGCTCCCTGCCTCGTTGTCATTGACAGCGAGTTCATTCAAGTCCTCTCGGCCGGTGGCACCGGCTGGTCGGTGGTGCGGGCCCAGCAGGGCTCGATGCCTGCCGTCCATGCTGCCGGCGCGGTGGTAGGCCCTTACGCCGTCGTCCCGGCCAATGCGGTTTGGGGTCCGACGGGCACCCTGGCTGAGACTATTCCGCGGAACGTCTGCACCGAAACGAACAACGCCGTGGGCACGACCGGCCAGGTTTCTCTGATGCTGATCTGGCTTCGGGCCGGGACCACCGTCAGCAACATCTCGGTCTGCACCGCCACTTCTGCTGCGAACACGCCGACGCACGCCGCGATCGGGCTCTGCTCCCTCACCGGCGCCGTGCTCGCCACCTCCGCCGACCAACTCACGACCGCGATGGCGGCCAACACGCTCTATAAGATCGCCATGACCACGCCGTACACCGTCCCGACGACGGGTGCGTACTACATCGCCTGGAGCATGACCTCATCCGGTCAGCCGACCCTCAAGGGTCAGACCGCCGTGACCAACGGCGTCCTCTACGGCACGACCCCTCCGGTCTTCGGTGTCTCGACTGTCACCTACGTGTCAGGTCCACTCACGGGCCCGTACACGCCGATGGCCGCTGGCGCTCAGACGGTCGGTGGTTTCTGGGCTGCGGTCAGCTAGGAGAATGAGATGGCTGTAGCACTTACCGCCGCAATCGGTTACGACGAGGGCTTCCTCCCCGTCAATGGCAACGTCCCCGGCCCCTGGGTGGTTCCATTCAACGCCCAGGTGGACTCTGAGATCATGACCGTCATCGCTGGCGGCCTCACGTTCTGGCAGGTCGTCCGGGGCCAGCTCAACTCTCAGTCGGCGGGTCACGCCTCCGGCGCGACCGTCCTGCCTCTCGCTCCATATCCCATCGTGCAAACCCTCGGGCCGTCCGGCTATATCGCCGAGACGCTCCCCCGAGAGCAGATCCCCGAGACGGCGACGGTCGTATGCACCACGACCCACATCGGCTGTCAGGCCATCTGGCTCAGCGCCGGGCAGACGGTCAGCAACATCTCGGTCTGCGTCTCTGCCACGCAGGCGGGCACGCCGCTCAACTTTGCTATCGGGCTGTACGACATCCTCGGCAACCTCTGCTGCTCAAGCGTTGACCAGCTCACGGCGGCGATGGCCGCTCAAACCCTCTACAAGTTCGCCATGACGACGCCATACATAGTCGCGAATAGCGGCATCTACTACGTCGCCATCGGCAGCGTCGCCACAACCGTCCCCACTCTCAAGGGTGTCGCCCGAGCCGCCGATGGCACGCTCGCCGGCTCGGCCCCGTCTCTCAACGGCGTCACAAGCACGACCTACGCCTCTGGCGCCCTTCCGGCCACCATCGTTCCCGTGGCCGCAGGCGCAACCACCAAGAGCTGGTGGGCGGGGCTGAGCTAATGCCAGATACCGTTCTCACCGCAACTATCGGTATCGGTGAAGGCGTACTGCCGGTCGCCGCTAATCCGGGGCCGGGGCCTATCTTCGTTGACAGTGAGGCAATGCTCGTGCTGTCTCAGGGCAATACGAGCGTCCTCGTTTCCCGCGGGGCGTTCGGCACGATCATCGCGGGCCATGCCTCTGGCGCCGCCGTAGTTGACGCGACGGCTACCTTCGTCGGCTCAAACACCGGCCTGGTACTGTCCGGCGGTATTACCTCTACTCCAGCCGAGATAAATGAACTCCACGGGGTCACCCCCGGCGTGTCGGCCGCCTTGAAGGCTGCCGTTTTGGGAGCCAACAAGAACCTCGACATCATCGTACTGCCACAGAGCGGTCTTCGGATCGGCTCGGGCGTCGGCACGACCATAACCACTACCGGCGCGGAGTTCAACACCCTGAGCGGCTCGGGGATTACCAAGCAGGACCTCATCAACACGCACGCCATGATCGTCGGGGCGCCACAGTACGGCCTGACGGGCTTCGTCGCTGAGACCGTTCCACGGCAACTCTGCCCTGAGGCCAACATAATCGCCACCACGACAGGGCAGATATTCAACCAGCTCATCTACATCCCCGGCGGCACGGTCGTCACCAACATCTCATTCTGGTCCGCCACCGTAGCGGCAAGCTCTCCGACCCACTGGGCCTTCGGGCTGTACACGTTCAGCGCCACGTCGCCCTCACTGCTCGGCTCGACCGCCGACCAGACGACCACTGCCTGGGGCGCGAACACTCTCCAGACGCTCGCCATCTCGGGCGGCCCCATCACAATCACCACTTCGGGGTTGTACTACGTGGCCTACTCGTCTCTTGCCAGTGTCGCGGTCCCGAGCCTGAAGGGCATGACGGCGAGAACGGACGGCTCGCTAAACGCGGGCGCTCCGATCATGGCCGGCATCAACGCGACCGGCTATGCGTCTGGAACTCTCCCGGCCAACCTTTCCACCATCACCCCCGGAGTCAACTCCGTCTGGTGCGGACTCAGTTAGGAGGCTGCGATGCCTGGGCAGGCGCTACAAAATCAGGTCTGGACGTGGAGTGCCGTGCTATATGACGGCACCCATACCCTGGCCGACTCCGCCGGCCTGAGCCTTTCCGTCCACGATCCGACCGGGGCCCTGGCATCCGGGTTCCCGGTCGTCTCCCCTGCGATCATTCACGACTCGCTCGGAAAGTATCACTACCCCTGGACGGTACCGGCCGTCGCCATGCAGGGCGTATGGAGCGCCGTCTGGTCGGGCACTCTCACGATCACGGGAACCCTCGCCACCTTCGAGGACAACCTGAACGTGACGGCGGGCTACTGCTCCCTGCTAGACGTCAAGCAACGTTTGTCGGGCGACGTACCGAACATGGATACCAAGTTCGACGCCACTCTCACGACCCACATCATCGACACCTGCGACGGCATCAACTCCGAGATCGCGTCGATGCGAGCGCAGCCCGACGGCTACACGATCCTGCCCGGTGCCCCCACGTCCCGACGTTACACCGGCTATCCGGGGGGAAGCGATCTGCTCTACATCGACGATGCGATAGCGGTGAGTTCCGTTGCCATCCTCGACACCCAAGGGAACCTCTACACGACGCTGGTGTCGGGGAACGATTATCTCCCCTACTCAGGCATGGGACGGAGCGGCCTCCCGATCATTGGTCTCAAAGCGATCTCGACCGGGCAGTACCCGATGTGGCCCGAGTGGTACGGCGCCGTGCAGGTATCCCTCACGCCGGGCTACGCCCTTTCCACGCCCCCCGACCTGCATGACGTGGCGATCACTGAGTCGGTCCGAAGTTACATGTCAGCGCGTTCGGGCGATAGCGGCTCGGGTGGTGTCTCGCCTCTCGGCGGTGCAACCTCCGTGTCCGACTCGTTCACCCCGCGCTCTGCGCGCATCCTCAACCGCTACGCTCGCCGCGCGGCGTGGTTCCGGTCATGAGCGTCGTAATCGTCGGGATGGACAAGGTGAAGGCCACTCTCGCGCAGTGGAGCGGCCCGGAGCTCGATGCCCGCATGGGCACCGGGCTTATGGCGTGGGGCCAGGTCGTGCAGACGCAAGCGAGACAGAACCTCCACTCTCACCACTTCCACGGCACAGCGGAGATGGCTACGACGGTTTCAAGCCCGGTGTCATCCGGCACGTCCACTTCGGTGACGGTCGGTATCCATGGCGGGCTCGCTCCGGAGGGAAGGCCGCTGGAGTTTGGCTGGGCTTCCTCGTCCGGTAAGCAGCCGCCATCCGGCCCGATCTACGAGTGGCTAACCGGCTCATCGCAGGGCGCTGCAGCCCTGTCGAGCATTGCCACCGTCAAGACCAAGGGCGGCTTCATCAGCGGTTCGAAGTCCAACCGTCTGGCAGCCTCCGATGAGTCTGCGGCGCGGGGCCTGGCATTCGTAATTGCGCGGAGCATTGGGAAACGCGGCTACTCCTTCGGAGCGCTCAACTGGCTTTCGAAGGCCGCTGTCTCCACGATTACCGCCGGCAAGGATGCCTTCATGAGGGTGTTGACCAAATGAGCGGATCACTGATAGCCGACATCACCGACTACACCGCCCAGCGCGCGGCCACCATCCCCGGTATCTCCGCGGTGGCGGCGATGGGTTATGAGACGTACACGGACCTGTTGCGCCCCACAGAGACGATCGACGCTGCAACGGAGTGGCCAGCCGAGCCGTTCACACATCAGACCCTCGAACCCTCCGCGCCGGTCGTGGACTACATCACCCAGGAGGGGGACGTACAGATCACGTGGACCGTCCCGATGCGCCTCTGGCTCAATAAGGCCCCGGTGGACCAGGTGCGTCGGGTAGCGCTGCCGTTCTACAACCTCTACCTCGCGTGCTTCGTGCCTGACCCGCGACTCGGGGGGCTTTGTGTGTGGAGCTTTATCAGCCGGTTCAACCTCGCCAACGCCCCCCGCGCCGACTGGGCCTGGCTGGAGGTCGACCTATCCGTCACCGAGCAGATCCGATACTAGGGAGAAACCTATGGACGACGAAGAGCCCCTCGAGGAAAAGAAAGACGTATCTCCGGCGGTCTCGGATACGCCGTGGGCCGATTACACGGCGACTGACCCGGTGACCGCGGCGGACTTCGATCCATTCGTGGGTTTCTACCAGGACAACGCCACCTTCATCGAAGGGAACTGGGCCGGCCACGTGAACTATGAGTGCTCGGCCTGCGGCTTCGCGAGTATCGATCTGGGCAAGGCCGAAGCCCATCTAACCAGCCACGGTAAGACATTCACACAAGGGGAACGCCCATGACGGCAACTGCTATCCCTCTCATCTCGCCCGTCCAGGCGGGCTCCTTTACCGCGCCGCCGGTCGCCACAAGTCTCGACTTCGTGCTGACGGCCTCGGGCGCGGCGGCTGGCGATACGGTGCCGCTCAACGGCCTGACGCTCGTCACGGTTACCAATACCGCCGGCACGACTAAGACGGTCACCGCCTCCTCCGTGGCGGACCCGTGGGGCCGGACACTGGACGTAACGACCTACTCGCAGGCCACCACGATCCGCTCGGCGCTCCTGCTCACTCAGAATGGTTGGCGCAACGCTGACGGCACGGTGCACTTCCTCTGCTCCGACGTGGGCCAGAAGTACGCCGCCTTCTCCATCCCCGGCACGGGCTCGCCGTGGTCCGGCACGTCTGTCACGCAAGCAGGCCGTACCCCCATCAACCCGATAACTCCGATGGGGCCGTACTCCGGTCCTCAGCCGGGCAGTGCCACTACCTGGCCGCTCGCGTCGCAGCCGAACGCACTGGCGCTCGACTGGACCCTTACGGCGATGGACAACAGCAACGCCAACTGCATCATCATGAACGGCCCGCTGCTCTTGGTCTTCTATGACTCCGGCGCGAACACCATGACGATCACCTCGAACGCCGCCGGCGATCCGCTCTCACGGCTCGGCGACATCACGACCTACGCGGTGGGCTCCTCGCTCTACAGCGCGATCTATCTCCGGCCACAGGGCTGGCGACAGACGAATGGTTACCTCTACCTCACCGCCAGCGCTGCCGCTGTTTCAGTGGCCGCCTTCGCTTGCCCCGGTTGAAAGGAGCTTTGCTAAATGGCAGTCCCCAGCACAGTCGGATATGGCCCTACCGGCTACCTCTTCAAGATCAGTGATAGCACCGGGGCCAACTTCACCACCGTCGCGCTCTCTGACGTGATCACCGGGCCCAGCATAGCGGTTGCAGATATCAACGTCACGACACAGGACATCAGCGACGGCTTTCAGGCGTTCGATCCCGACGTTCCCGATGGCGGGTCGTTCGTAACGACGATCATCTACCGGCCCGAGAATGCGACGCACGCCGCCGTTATCGCCGCCGCGCAATCCCGCGCCATGCTCAACGTCCAGCTCTACAACAACCCGCCCACCAACTCTAAGTATTGGAGCGCCGGTGGTTACTTCAAGAAGTGGGTCGAGCATCATCCCGTCAAGGGCGATGTGATGAAGGCGGATATCGAGTTCAAGATCACAGGCAAGCCGATCCAGAACTAAGTGAGGTCTGACATGCTGACGGCAGATCAGATCCTCTCGACGCAAGACCTCAAACGGAAGGTAGTCCCCGTACCTAAATGGGGCGGGGACATCCTTCTGCAAGAGCTCGGCGGGGCGGCACGGGAGGAGTTATTCATATGGCTCCGCAGCCAGGATCAAACCAAGGACCCCGGCCTGGTCCGGGGCTTTCGCGAGCGCGTGATCGTCATGTCGGCAATCAACGAAGACGGGGAACCGCTCTTCGCACTGAAGGACGCCTACGCGCTCGGCCGGAAGAGCAATGACGTGCTCACGGAACTGAGTCTCGCAGCTCAGCGGCTCTCCGGCCTGCTGCCGGAAGCCGTCGAGGAAACGGTAGACGAACTCCCAAACGCGGAGAGTCCCTCGGCTGGCTAGACCTGGCCGCGGGACTGGGTTACTCCGTCAAAGAGCTACAGCGCGAAGTATCGAGCTGTGACTTCATCGATTGGCAGGCATATCAGCGCAAACGCGGGCCGCTCGGCCCGCAACGATGGGATATCTATGTGGCGATGATCCTGGCGGCTCTCTCCGCGGTAGCGGGTAACCGCGAGGCGCGCGCCTCTGATTTCCTGCCCCGCTGGCAGCCCGAACCCGAGACATCGGACGAGGAGTTCGATCGCATGTTGACCGAGCTTGGAGCGGCAGATGACGACGGTAGTTGAGGATCTGGTCGTCAAGCTCACGGGGGATATAACCGGCCTGTCGTCATCCATGACGGGGGCCGGTTCCTCGCTGGACGGCGTATCCACCAAGAGCTCCAACCTCCAGAAAGCACTCGGGCTCATCGGTCCCGCCGTTGGGGCGGGGATAGGGCTCGCGTTCGGCGCTGCCCTACAGATGGGCCAGCAGCTCGACGCGGCGACACAGAAGCTCGCCGCCGATACCGGGCTCTCCGGCGACGCCCTCAAACAGCAGAGCCAGGCCATCGACTCCCTGTACCAGAGCAACCTCCAGTCGATGGATACCATCGAGGCATCGCTGGCCCAGGTTATCTCGGGGTTCGATCTCTCCGGGCAGGCAGCCGATGACCTGACACAGAAGATGCTCAATTATGAAACCGCGACGGGCCAGGGCTCCGATGCCGTCAAGGCTATCAAGATGGATATAGACGCTTGGAACCTGACGGCGGCCGACTCCACCACGATCATGGATCAGTTGGTCGCGAGCCACCAGAAGTACGACACCACGGTCGGCGACATGCAGACCGCGTTGCAGAAGATCGCCCCGGCGATGCAGGCGATGGGCATGTCCGAAAAGGACGGCGTGGACCTGCTCAACCTCTTCGCCAGCGCCGGCATCGACTCCACAAAGGCGGCGACGGGCCTCCAGACGGCCGTCAAGAACCTCCAACCCGGCCAGAATCTCAACGATCTTATTGTCCAGATCAGCTCGATAAAAGACCCGCTCGAACGGGCTCAGGCTGCCGGTAAGGTATTCGGCACGCGGCTCGGATCGCAGATGGCCGACGCGCTGCAGCCAGGCATCACGTCTCTCGATCAGTTCGCCACGTCTTCATCCGATACCGTAGGGGCATCGGATAAAGCAGCCGCGGCCATCGAAGACGATTGGGGCAACCGCGCCACGCTCGCGCTGCATCAGGTTGGCGGGGCGCTCGCCTCGGTAGGGGCGCAGTTTGGCCCCTTGCTCTCCGCTGCTGCTATTGCCGGACCGGGCATTACGAAGGCAATCACGACCGGGCTCGGCGGGCTGGCGGGCATGCTAATTCCGAAGCTCCTGGAACAACTCGGGCTCACTGTCCCTGCCGCAGTGGCGGGGGGCACGGCGCAGGGCGCCGCGGCGGGCGCGGCGGCAGTCACCGCCGAGGCGGCGGCGGTCGCCGGCGGCGGTTCCGTCATGGAGGCGGCCTTCGCCGCCGAGGCACCCGAGGCAGCGGCGGCTGGAACACTGCTCGGGTCGGCGGTAGGCGCGGCGGCGCTCGTGGCCATCCCGGCGGCGCTCATCGCGGGCGGGCTCGGACTCGGCGCGATCCTCGGCAACCTCTCCGTGATGATCGCCGGCAAGGCTCCGCTACAAACCGCCGGGGGCGTAAACCCAATCAGCGGACAGCAGTACGGCGTGAACCCGATCTTGCCGGTAGCGCCAACTGATACCTCAGCGGCCTCGGCTCAAGCAGCAAGGGCTCAGCAAGCACAAACTGACGCGATGGTTGCGGCTCAATTGACAGCCGATCAGCCGCTCATCACCGGGGCCGCGGAGACCACTTTCAGCGGCGA
>Ga0187865_1000795_pt1 | contig 41351 bp, 32 predicted proteins | sample June2016WEW_11_1_2_FD_132989 | JGI IMG/M metagenome (GOLD analysis project Ga0187865, IMG submission 132989) | Peatland microbial communities from SPRUCE experiment site at the Marcell Experimental Forest, Minnesota, USA - June2016WEW_11_100 | ecosystem: Environmental > Terrestrial > Soil >...
CAGGCGAATTTCGTCGCCTGCCATCAGTTCAGTTTCCTGGAGCGGTACGACGTCCTGAAATACGCCGTCCCGGGGGCGGTGTTCCTGCTCAACAGCATCTATGGACCGGACGAGGTTTGGCAGCAATTGCCCCAGGAGGTCCAGGCGCAGATCCTTGAAAAGAAGCTTCGCTTCTACGTGATTGACGCCAACAAAGTGGCGCAAGATACCGGCATGGGGGGGCGAATCAACACCATCATGCAGACCTGCTTCTTTGCCATCAGCGGCGTGCTGCCCCGGGAGCGCGCCATTGCCGAGATCAAGAAGAGCATTCAGAAGACCTATGGCAAGCGCGGCGAAGAGGTGGTCCAGCAAAACTTCCGCGCGGTAGATCAGACCTTGGCTCACCTTCACGAAGTGGAACTGAAGGCCAAAACGATTCTCACCTCTTCACCGACGCGTCGCGCCGCCGTTCCCGCGGAAGCCCCGGAGTTCGTCCAGAAGGTCCTGGCTCCGATGATCACGCTTGACGGGGACCGCTTGCCGGTCAGCGCGCTCCCAGTTGATGGAACCTATGCGAGCGGCACTTCGCGCTGGGAGAAGCGCAACATTGCCCTGGAGATTCCGGTGTGGGAGCCCGACCTTTGCATCCAGTGCGGCAAGTGCGTGATGGTTTGCCCGCATGCCGTGATCCGGCAGAAGGTATACAGCCCGAATCTGTTGGCCCAGGCCCCCACCACCTTCAAGAGCACCTCAGCACGGTTTAAGGAATTCCCCGAGGCTGTTTACAGCTTGCAGGTTTCCCCAGAGGATTGCACCGGCTGCGCCCTTTGTGTGGAGGTCTGCCCGGCCAAGGACAAGAAGCAACCCGAGCGCAAGGCGCTCGGCCTGGCCCCCCAGCCGCCTCTGCGCGAGCAGGAAAACACGAACTGGGAGTTCTTCCTCTCACTTCCTGAAGTCGACCGCACTCTGGTGAGTCCGGGCACAATCAAGAACGCCCAACTCTTTGAGCCGCTGTTTGAGTTTTCGGGAGCCTGCGCAGGCTGCGGCGAGACACCCTATGTCAAGCTCGTATCGCAGCTGTTCGGGGACCGGGCCGTTGTTGCCAACGCCACCGGGTGCTCCTCCATCTACGGCGGCAACCTGCCGACCACGCCCTGGTCTCATAACCGCGATGGGCGCGGACCGGCTTGGTCCAACTCGCTCTTCGAAGACAATGCCGAGTTTGGGCTGGGCATGCGCCTGACTTTCGACAAGCACTTCGAATACCTGCAGGAGGCGCTGCCCAAACTCGCGGATCGTCTCAGTCCCGGCTTGGTGAGCGAGTTACTTCACGCCGACCAGTCCAACGAGGCCGGGATCCAGGCCCAGCGGGCGCGGGTCGCTGAACTCAAGAAGCAGTTGGCGGGAATCGATGAGCCACTGGCCAAAGACTTGCTCTCGCTCGCCGACGACCTGGTCCGCAAGAGCGTGTGGATCATGGGGGGCGATGGCTGGGCCTACGATATCGGCTATGGAGGCCTCGATCATGTCCTGGCTTCTGGCCGGAACGTGAATGTCCTGGTACTGGATACCGAGGTCTACTCCAACACGGGAGGCCAGGCCTCGAAGGCGACGCCCCGGGGCGCTGTGGCCCGATTCGCGGCCAAGGGCAAGTCGCTGCCCAGGAAAGACCTCGGCCTCATGGTGATGTCCTATGGCAACGTCTATGTGGCCAGCGTGGCCATGGGGGCGAATGATCAACATACGCTGCGATCCTTTCTGGAGGCGGAAGCCTACGACGGCCCGTCTCTGATTATTGCGTACAGTCACTGCATCCAACAAGGTATCGACTTGCGCAGGGGACTCGACCAGCAGAGGCTGGCGGTCCAGTCGGGTTTCTGGCCTCTCTATCGCTACAATCCGACTCTGGCGGCCCAGGGCAAGAATCCGCTCGTCCTGGACTCCAAGGCTCCGAGCATCCCTCTGCAAGAATACGCCTACAACGAGACTCGTTTTCGCCAACTGCTGCAAAGCGACGAGCAGCGAGCCGAATCGCTGATGAATCTTGCTCAGGCCGATGTGAAGGAGCGCTGGTCCTTGTATCAGTACCTAGCGGCCCAACCCCCCAGCGGTGGCCCATCAGGTTCGTAATCCGAATATCGCTTTGGAAGGCGGGACTTGGGCCCGCGGGTCCCGGAGAAGAAGGATCGGGGGGACAAATCCCAATGCGGCCTGAGGTTCCAAGAACCGAAGGTCGCTTTCAATTGTCGCAGGGCAAGTGGGTGGCCGACGGAACCGGGGTCAGATACGGCTCAGGGCACCAGCGTGGGGGTAATCGTCGCAAAGAACTGCAGCGCAAGCCACCCCTGGTGGCCTTGGCCGTCGCGAACCAGGATCCACTCAAGTCCCGAGGCTGACTCCGGCTCGCCGATCATCTCTACCCCAACCCCCTCTTCAACGGAGCTGACGATCTTTCCCCCTGGCTGGTCACGCAGCAGGGCCCCCTTGCCGTTCGTTCCATAAATCACTCCCACGACCGGAATGGGAGTTGGGGTCGCGGAAGGTTCGGGCGTGGGCGAAGGGGTCCGGCCAGGCGAGGGAACTGCCGTGGGCGTCGTGGTCGGACTCGGGGTAAAAGTGAGAGTTGGGGCCAGCACCAAGGGGGCGCGGGGCGTGCTCGTCGGCTGAGCCGCGACCCCCAACGGAGCTCGCGGACCAAGCGCGACGAGGGCCAACACACAAAGATCAACACTGATGACAGCACCCAAGGCAGTGGCCCAGGCCCCAAGCGATTCTGGAGTCGGCCGAATTCCCAGAAGAAGGAACATCATCTGGCCGCCCACGATTGCGAGGAAAAGGCTCGCGAGGGCACAGAGGACCGGGGTCAGGGAAGCGCTCAGGCCCGTCGTCGCCCAATCCCATCCTGCGGCCATGATCGGGATCAGCACTAAGTAGGCCAGAGCGGCGCTGGGCAGACGAGCTCCTCCAGGTTCCCTGGCCAATCGGTTGGCCATCCAAACGGATCCGACTAATACGACCGCCAGATCGGCCCAGGTCAATCCCGGACTTTCGGCCAAAAGGACCCCCGCGCGAGGGAAGACCAGCCGGCAGGCCATCCCCAGCAAGGCAGCCAGAAGGAACGCGAGCGCGGCCCCAAGGACAACCCCCAGCAGGTTGCGGCCAACGTAGCGGGGCAAAGCGGCCGCCAGACCCAGGCTAATCCCCCCGAGCGGGGCAAGCAGAGGAGCAACCAGAGCCGCTGCAAGCAGCAAGGTGGTGGAGTGCAGGCCGAACCCGACGCAGGCCAGGAGGGTAGCCAGCAGGATGAAAAGGAAGAAGTCGAAAGTGGGGAGGACCCGATCGGTGAGGGAATCAACCAGCGCGCGTTTCTCCCCCTCCTCGAGAGCGAGGGGCCACCCCCGGGCTCTCTTCCGGCGTCGCGGCCGTTCCTCCTCGGGAGAAGAGATGGGCATCAAAGGAGTCATCACAAAGCCTCACCGTCGTAATGCGGACACAAGGCGATCCGGGTTCTCGAGCAGGTCCAAGGCGACATAGATGTCCGGAACAAGGAGGTCAGCGGCCTCCAGGCTTTGCCGAGCGAGTCCCTCGGGAGACAGGATAGCAATCCCCAGGCCCGCCTCTCGCAGCATTCCGGCGTCATTCGCCCCCTGGCCAATGGCGACCACTCGCTCCGCGCCCAGGCGGCCTACGTAGTCCGCCTTTTGTTCGGCCTCGTCACCAGGGTTCAGCCGGGTCGAGCGCAAATTGAGGGCCTTGTCGATAACCTCCTGCCGTCGGTAGGTGTCGTCACTGATCAAGTGGATCGTCAGGCGATCCCGCAAGGCCGTCAGCGGACGGGAGATCCGGTCCAGCAGGACACCATCCATCGCCAGTGTGCCGTTCACATCGAGCACTAGATGCTGCAACCTCAACCGACCTCGGCCGGGGATGTCCAGCTCAATGGTCAAGGCTTTCTCCTCCCGCAGAGGATTATAGCCCAGAGATCGTGCCTCTCCATAGGGTATAATCAAACTGTGGACCAAACCCCTGCGAACTCCATCCCTCGGCAATCGAACCACATCCGGCTTTGGACGGCTGTGGCAGTCGTCTGCGCCCTCTTGATCCTGGCTGCGCTTGCAGTGGGCCTGTACTTCCTGGGGCAGAACGAGGCGGCCACCCGGAATATCCGAGACATCCTGCTCATTGTTCTCTCCCTGGAATTCATGGTGCTCGGGATTGCGTTGATTGTGCTGCTGGTCCAGATCGCACGACTGACTCTGCTGCTCCAGGCAGAAATCAAGCCACTTCTCAAGAATGCGAACGAGGCCGTCAACAGCCTGAGGGGAACTACACTCTTCTTGAGCGAGAACTTGGTTGAGCCCGTGATCCGGCTGAATAGCTCCTTGGCGGGGATTCGGCGGCTGCTAGAAGTTTTTCGCCTCTTCGGCGGATAAGGCCAGTCGCCCGGATGCCCGGGCGCTTGGGAAGAGAACGTGTGAAATCATCGCAGAATCAGAGGAAAGGAGCGGACCATGGCAGACCGGGACGGAGATCTGGGGGCTTTCCTGGGTGGCTTTCTGGTGGGAGGCCTCATTGGGGCCGCCGTTGCGCTCTTGTTGGCCCCTCAGAGCGGTGAGGAAACCCGAGCGATGATGCTCCAGGGGGGGATTGAGCTAAAGCAACGGGCAGGGCAGGCCGCGACCGACCTGCGGGCCCGAGCCGAGGCGGGCGCCGAGCAGCTTCGCGGACGGGCCCAGGAGGTGGCCGAGGAAGGCAAGACGCGTGTCAATGACGCCGTAGATGCGGCGCGCCAAGCGGCCCGACGCAAACGGGCTGGCTTGGAGGGAGAAAACCCGAACACCTAAGCTCTCCTGACTGGACCTCGAAGTCCTGAAGGGGTAAGCGACCCTTTCTGGCCTGGCGGGCAGGCCACCCGGACTGTCCAGCATGGCGAAGGGACTTCGCTAGGGTCAGTGCCCCGTAAGAGGGCGATGCGCTTTCAGGAGGGCGTTCTCTTTCCGGGTTCCATGGTCCAGCAGGGCCACGGGTGTCAGCGGGGTGGAGACCTCTGCGACAATGCAAAAAGAGTCTTCCCCCGCTTTCTTGTTAACGCGCGAAGGTGGTGAAAGTCCTGAGGCTTCGGTGACTCTTCGGACCTTCGCTTTTGTCTCTGGCAGGGCCGAGCCGTTTCCACGAGAGATTTGCCCCGGCGCGTCAGTTCCGGCGGCCGACGCGTGGCAGAGCCGACGGCGCAAGGGCGATCGCCTGCTCCCGCTGCGCGGAAGGACCGAGGGAAAGCGGAACCGCCAAGGATCGAGGGGCTTCGGGTCTGGTCCGAATCTGCGTTCCGAGCTACTTTCTAAGGTATAATCGCTTCAACCCAATGGCCAGGGTCGGATTCACACCTGGCCATCTTTGTGGTGGGGACCGGGACAATGGCCGAAGCAAGAATTCACTTCGGAACGGACGGATGGCGGGGGGCGATCGCGGAGGACTACACCTTCGCGAGCGTGCGACGCTGCACCCAGGGATTCGCATCCTTCCTATTGAAGAGAGGCTACGCAGGAAAGCGGGTCGTTGTCGGCTACGATCGGCGCTTCGATTCGGAGCACTTTGCCGCCTGCGCCGCCGAGGTGCTCGCGGCGAACGGCTTGAATGTCCTCCTGACCCAAACTGCGACACCCACCCCGGCCATCGCATACGCCGTGGTTCATTCCCAAGCGGCCGGAGCGGTGAACATAACCGCCTCGCACAACCCCGCCAGCGACAATGGCTTCAAAGTGCGGGACGAACACGGAGGCGCCATTGACCCCGCCGGACTAAAGGAAATCGAGTCCTCCATACCGACGGAGGACGAAGGGGTACAAAGAATTTCCCTGGAGCTTGCGTTCAAAGATGGGAGTGTGGAGCTCTTGGACGCGGCCCCGGCCTACACGGAGCAATTGAACCGCATGGTAGACCTGGGGCGAATTCGGACCGCCGGCTTGAAGGTCGTCTTTGATCCTATGTGGGGAAACGGTGCCGGCTGGTTGCCGATGCTCTTGGCCGGAGGGGCAACGCAGGTCGTCCAGATCCACGGAGAGCGAAATCCAATCTTCCCCGAGATGGAGAGGCCTGAGCCCATTCGACCCAACATTGACGTGGGGTTACGGCGCGTACGAGAAGAGAAAGCCGACGCCTTGCTGGTCACCGATGGAGACGCGGATCGAGTGGGGTTCGGAGATGAAAACGGGGAGTTTATCAACCAGTTGCAGGTCTACGGACTTCTGGCGCTGTATCTTCTTGAGGTTCGAGGATTACGCGGACCGATTGTAAAGACCCTCTCGACAACCTCCATGCTTGAGAAACTGGGGGCTCGCTACGGTGTTCCCGTTTACCAAACGGGGGTCGGCTTCAAGTACGTCGCTCCCAAAATGCTGGAGACCGATGCCCTGATCGGAGGCGAGGAATCCGGCGGATTTGCTTTTCGAGGGCATGTCCCCGAGCGCGACGGCCTCCTAGCGGGTTTGTTCCTGCTCGACATGATGGTTTCTCTAGGCAAGAAGCCCTCCGAACTGGTTTCGGCGCTCTATGAGAAGGTGGGCGGCGCCTACTACTACGAGCGGGTCGATTGGCCGCTGAATCAGGCCATTCGGGACGAGGTTGTCAAGAAGGTTGCCTCCGCAAACCCGACGACCTTGGCGGGTTTGCGGGTTCTGGATCGTCTCACCTTTGACGGATTTAAGTACCTGCTGGAGGATGGAGGCTGGCTACTGGTCCGCTTCTCGGGGACCGAACCCATCGTGCGTGTGTACTGCGAGACCATGCGCCAGGAGAAAGTGCAAAGACTCTTGGAAGAAGGAACGCGGCTTGTCGGCCTCGAACCCTGAGGTTGGCGCCCAGGCGAAAGAAAGTGAGCCGCCTGCTAAGGTTTCGCTTGGCCTGACGGATACACACTGTCATCTCAATTTAGCGGCCTTTGGCCGGGATCTGGAGCAGGTTCTCCTGCGGGCCCGTCGGAGCGGCGTCGTGCGCATGATGGTCCCGGGGGTGGACTTGGCTTCCAGTCAGGCAGCGGTCGAGCTGGCCGCCAGGGTGCAGGAGGTTTTTGCCGCGGTCGGCATTCATCCGCACTCCGCTTCGGAATTCAATTCGGCCGCGCTGACTCGCTTGCGCGAACTGGCACGCTCCCGGAAGGTGGCCGCCGTGGGAGAAATCGGGCTGGACTACAGCCGCGACCTGCCCGGCCCGGAGGTTCAGAGGAGATCCTTTCAGGAACAGCTGGGTTTGGCGGCGGCCCTGGATTTGCCGATCATTGTTCACATGCGCGACTCGGTGGAAGAGACTCTTCTCGTCCTTGAGGAATGGGCCGAGTCGCGGCACGCGACCTCGGTTCGAGGCGTTTTCCACGCCTATGGGGGCAGCCAGGAGGCAGCCGACTTCGCGGAGCAATGGGGGGTGTTTGTAGGGATCGGCGGAATCTTCACCTATCCCAAAGCCGACGGCCTACGAGACAGAATCAGGAGGGGTTGGCCGCAGGGGGGATCTTCTTTGGAAAAGGTCTTGCTGGAGACGGATGCCCCCTATCTTCCGCCGCAGGGGCACCGGGGCGAGAGAAACGAGCCAGCGCTGGTGGCTCGTGTGGCCGACCAGATCGGCCAAGAACTAGGGCTGCCGACGGATGGGATCGCCGAGATCACACGAAGGAACGCACAGCGACTGTTTAACTGGGAGTAGGTGTTGACTGAGGCCAGTTTTTTCTCTTGCGTACGAGAGGAGCTGCCGGAGGTGGAGGCCCGCATGCTCGCCTTCAGGCGTCCCGGCGACCAGATCTTGCAGAGCGCTCTGGAGAACCTGCTTCGGGCGGGCGGAAAACGCATTCGCCCCACCGTTGCACTACTGACGGGTCAGATGCTGGGAGCCCCGCGCGATAGCCTGCTAAGCTTCGCCGCCGGAATCGAGATGCTCCATACAGCCACCCTGGTCCATGATGACCTGATTGACGGGGCAACGCTGCGCCGGGGCTCGCCTACTTTGAATTCGCGGTGGTCCACCGAGGCCACGGTGCTGGCCGGCGATTACATTTTCGCCTGCGCAGCCCACCTAGCATCGCAGACCGATTCGCTGGAGGTCATGCAGGAGTTCGCACGCACTCTCATTACGATCATCAGTGGTGAACTCGGCCAGATGTTCGAGCGGTCCACTCTCATTTCCAACGAGGATTACGAACGGCGCATCTACGCCAAAACCGCTGCTCTCTTCGAGCTGGCCTCCTGCGGAGGGGCGCTCCTCTGCAAGGAGCGGCCTGAAGTGGTCCAGGCTCTTGGGCGCTATGGCCGATGCCTGGGAATGGCCTTTCAGATCGTTGATGACGTAATGGATTTCACCGGCCAAACCGTTCAGATCGGCAAGCCTGTGGGGAGTGACCTTCGGCAGGGCCTAATCACCTTGCCGGCGCTGTACTACCAGAAACGCCATCCCGAGGACGGCCGTTTCGCGACCTTGATGGACTCCAACCCGCTTTCCGGAACTGATGCGGACCAGCTCGTCGAAACGATTGGCCGCTCCGACGCCATTCAAGAATCCTTGGCCCAGGCGCGTCGTTACGTTTCGGAGGCCAAGCAATTGCTTGAGAGTCTGCCCGAGAACCGGTACCGACAGGCTCTGCTGGAACTGACGGATTATGTGGTCAGCCGTGAGCTCTGAGTGCCTTGTCCGGCTTTGAGTGGCCTCCCAGCCAGCAGAATCCCCTGGGGCTGGGCGTCAGTGGGAGGAAACCCATGGATCTCCTGATCAAAGAATACAAGAGGGTTGCGGCTGTGCAACCGAAAGGGCGGCTGGACTCCAATACGGCCCCCGAATTGGAGGCGGCGTTGACCAAACTCCAAATCGACGGCCGAACTCACATCGTTCTCGATCTGTCCGAGATCGAATTCCTGTCCTCAGCGGGCCTGCGGGTTATGGTGTCGACCATGAAGAACCTGCGCAAGACCGGCGGCGAATTGGCCGTTGCTTCTCCCAATTCGCGGGCGCGAGAGGTCCTCCGGCTTGCCGGGCTAGACAGCGTGTTCTCGGTCTACGAGACCCGCGAGGCGGCAATCGCCAGCGTCTGAAAGTCATTCCCAACTCTTCCTCTCTATGGCCACACCCGCCCGCCGCTTTCAAATGGTCGCACGCTTGGACCAATTGGAGCCCTTGCGGCGATTGGTTCGTGAGAACGCCCAAGCTCTGGGCTTCTCCGAACCGCAGGCCTTCGCCTGCGAATTGGCCGCGGACGAGGCCTTCACAAACATTGTCCAGCATGGCTACGGCGGCGAGAGTGATTCCCCTGTCGTGGTGCGCTTTCGACCCGGCCGCGACCGGCTTCTGATCTCTTTCGTCGATCTGGGCCGCGCCTGGGATCCTCATCCGCTGCCCTCCCCTCAACGGGGCTCTTCTGCTGACCAGCTCGACGTGGGCGGATTGGGGCGACTGATTATTGAGCGCTCTATGGACCTCGTCGTATACCGGCGCCGCGGATCCCACAATTACCTGATGCTCTGCAAATTCAAGAATCCGGTCGGGGCAGCCAGGTCCTGAGCCATGGATCCGCAAGTGATCTGGGTGCTCGTCGCGATCGGGCTGAGCGTCCTGGCGATCCTGGCCGTACAGCGCTACCGTTCGCGCCGGGAACTCGTGAGCCGGGTTCGAGAGCTGACCGCACTCGCTGAAGCGGGACGCGGCATTTTGACCAGCCCTCTCGATATCGATCGCCTCGGCGAGCGAATCTTCCAGGAAGCCTCACGAATCATCGACACCAGGACTTTCCAACTGGGGCTGTACGAGGCAGGCGAGTACCACATTCTCTATTGGACCCGGGAGGGCGAACGGATCCCGAACCGCCGCCTCGCCTTGGCCGACCCGGGCGGAGACTTCCTGCTCTGGCTGCGCGAGAGGCGACAGCCATTCTTGGTGACGGATTTCCAGGCGCAGGCGGACCAGCTACCGGCTGGATCTCGGGATCTGGATGCTCCGCCTCTTCGCTGCGGAATATTCGTTCCGCTGATCGCCCATGAGGAGGTAATCGGGGCGCTCTCCATTCAGAGCCCTCGGCCCCGCTCCTTCGGGGAGAGCCATCTCCGGCTGCTGACCATCCTGGCCAACTCCGCCGCCGCCTCATTATCCAATGCGAGACTCCTGGATCAGGCCCTGCGCCGTGCACGCTACCAGGAGTTGCTTGGAGAGGTCTCTCATCAGATCCGCGCGATTCAGCCTCTGCCCGACCTGTACCGCCAGGTGGTTACCCAAGTGAAGAGAGCTTTCGGCTTCGAGGGGGTCTCCGTTTATGAACTGCAGGGTTCCGGCGCTTCGCCCCAGGCTCAGACCGGCGCGACTTCCGAGCCCCTCGAGAGCGCACCGCCGCGGCGGTCCGGGGGCACCTTGGTCTTGCAAGCCACCTCCTCCACATCTCCCGGATCCGCTGACCCGATTCCCTTGGGTGAAAGCCCTGTGGGACTTGCCGCCCTACGCATCCAGCCGGTGATCCTTCGGCGCGGGGAGCCGGGCAGTGAGCACTTTCCGGCCCAGGTGGATGCGGTCCTGGCCGTTCCACTGCCCATTGAAAACGACGTCGTTGGGGTTCTGGAGATCCGATCCTCCAAGTGCGATGAGTTCGAACCCGACTTTGTCGAAGCGGCCGAGCTGTTGGCGGGCCATCTGGCGATCGCCGTCCTGGAGACGCGGACGTACGAAATCGAGCGCCGGCGATCCAAGCAACTTGAGGCCGTCGCCGAGGCCTCGCGGGTGGCCACCTCCATCCTTGACTCCGATCAGCTCTTTGCACAGGTTCTATCCCTCACCTCCACCAGACTCGGCCAGGGGCGCGTTCGGCTGTTCCTGCGCCAAGGAGAGCGAGTCGTCCTTCGCTCAGGACCGTCCCAGACGTCCCGGCCCTCCTATGCGCTCGAGGGGCCAGGGTTGATCGCCTTTGTCGCTCGAACCGGACAACCTGTGCTCGTCCCCGACGTGCAAAAGGACGAACGTTACATTCCGGCGCCCGGTTGGGAGGACACCCTCTCGGAAATGGCCGTGCCACTTGTTTTTGGAGACCACGTGCTCGGGGTACTCGATCTCCAATCGACGAGAACCGCGGCCTTTGCGGCGAAGGATCTCCAGATGGTGGAGGCCTTTGCGGCCATGCTCGCCGTGGCTACGCGCAACGCCCAACTCTTCTCCCGTGAGCGGGATGCGGCGTGGCTTTCTGCCTCCTTGCTACGCGTCGCAGAAACGGCTGCCCGCCCCAGTGACCCAGACGAATCGCTGCTGGCGATCGTGCGACTGATTCCGGGCCTGGTCCAGCGCTCCCAGGCTCTCCTGTGGCGGCCTCTGCGAGAATCGGAGGTGCTCTTTCCACAGGCTTCAGAAGGCTTGAACCCTGCCGAAGCTGAGGCGTTCCGGCGTGCGCGCCCGGGCCTGTCGGCCTTTTGCCCTGCCGACCTTCTGGGCGCCGATGAGGCGGCTTGGCCCGGCGAGTGGACCTGCCCCTCGCCCTCAGAAACCGATGGCTTCTTCCATCATTCTCCCGTTCAGGTGCTCCCGCTGCGCTATGCGGGGCGTTTGCTCGGCCTTCTCACGATTCCTGCTCCGGCGGCATCGGGAGAAGCGCTTCCTCAGAGGGAGTCTCGTGAACGCAGTTTCCTGCTCGGGCTCGTTCATCAGCTGGCCATGGTCCTCGAGGCCAAGCGCCTGAATGTCGAGCTGGAGGCCGCTCGGCGGCTCGAGCAAGAGATGGAGGTTGCCCGCGAGATCCAGGTTTCTTTCTTACCCAAGGAGCTACCGCAAGTCGAGGGCTGGCAGATGAGCGCCAGTTGGAGGTCCGCCCGGGAGGTGGGAGGGGATTTCTATGATTTCTTTCCTCTTCCGCCGTCTGCAGAAAAAGGAGGGGGGTCTCAACCCCGCTGGGGGGTGGTGATCGCAGATGTCGCCGATAAGGGAGTCCCGGCCGCACTCTTCATGGCTCTGTCCCGCACGCTCTTCCGCGCGGCGGCCATCAGCCGGGTTGACCCGGCCACCACTCTCGCGCGAGTCAATGACCTGCTGTTCACGGACGCCAGCGCTGAGCTCTTTGTCACTGCTTTTTACGCGGTCTGGGAGCCGGACAGCGGGCGCTTCACCTATGCCAACGCGGGTCACAATCCTCCCCTGGTTGTTCCCGTAGGAGGTCATCCCCGCTGGCTCTTGGAGCACGGGGTCGCCCTGGGAGTCATCGAGGGGAGCGCCTACCGCACTCGCAGCCTTCACCTGCGGCCTGGGGAGACTCTTGTTCTGTACACCGACGGGCTCTTAGATGCGGAGAATCCGGATCATCAGCCATTTGGCTCCAGCCGCCTTGAATGGTGCGTCCTCGAATCCCGCAATCTGTCCGCGGAGGAGATTTCGGACTCCATCACCCGAGCTCTGGCTGCCCACTTGCTAACGGAGGAACCCTTCGATGACATGACTTGGGTTGTCTTCCGCCGGCGGCCTCTGGAACCACCCGTCAAGGGCGAGAGGCCCGGCGCACCAGGGTTGGAGGCGGATCGGGAAGCGCCCCAAGCCGGGCCTCGCATCAGTCCGCTGGCCTGACAGGCTCAAGGAATCCATCGGTGGGATTCCCCGCGCCCCGTTCAAAGGCGAAAGACAGGCGACCGAGTCCACCCCCCGCCTGTTGGGGAGGGCGAGGATTTACCCTGATCTCGGCACACAGGAAGCACCCCGGTCCCTCCCTCCAGGAAAGGGCTCGATCTCAATGGGTCCAGCCGTTGGTCATGCCTGCGTGGTCAGGATGGACGTCCCGCCCCCCTTAAGCGCGGGACCGCCGGGCCTCTGCTCTGGGCCATCTCAGTTGGCGGCCGAGGCTTGGCCGCTTTCTGGAACCGTGTTGCTCCGCCCGTACAACTGCGTCAATTCCGCCAATTTCTCCTGCCGCTGAGGGGTCAAGAGCTCTTCCCCAACTCTCCACCTCCAATTGCCGGAAAGGCGGCCCGGGAAGTTCATTCGGGCTTCCGATCCCAGATCGAGCACATCCGGGAGAGGGACCACCGCCATTCTTGCCATAGATTCCCAGCCCAGTCGGATCAAGTCCCAGGCAATGTCTGTCCCCGGCGTGCCAAGATACCGCCTGACAAAGTCCCTCTCCGGCTCCGGAGCTGAGGCATACCAGCCCCGGGTCGTATCATTGTCATGCGTCCCCGTGTACACAACGGTGTCCCGTTCATAGTTGTGTGGTAGATAGCTGTTGGCTGGACCACCCTGGAAAGCGAATTGGAGAACGCGCATGCCCGGCAGGCCGAACTGCTTGCGCAGGGATTCCACAGCCGGAGTAATCAGGCCCAGATCTTCCGCGATCAGCGGAAGGGAACCCAGCGAGGAGCGCAGGGCCTGGAACAGTTCCGCCCCCGGCCCCTTCACCCATTCACCACGCTCGGCCGTGGTTTCTCCAGAAGGAACCTCCCAAGCCGCCTCAAACCCGCGAAAGTGATCCAGTCGGACCAGATCGCAGGTTCGCAGCGCAGCGTGGAGCCGCTGAATCCACCAGCGGTACCCGTTGTCCTTCATCTGGTCCCATCGGTACAGAGGGTTGCCCCAGAGTTGGCCCGTCCGGCTGAAGTAGTCCGGTGGAACTCCGGCAACAACCAGGGGCCGTCCTGCTTCATCGAGTTTGAAGAGCTCAGGGTGGGCCCAAACATCCGCGCTGTCATAGGCCAAAAAGATCGGAACGTCTCCGATGATTCGGATCCCATTCTCCCGGGCCAGGGACTTCAGCTCCTCCCACTGCCGGAAGAAAAGGAATTGCAGAAAGCAGTTGGCCTCAACCCGGTAGGCATTGCGCTGCAGCGCAACTTGCAGAGCCCTCGCCTGCCGCAGGCGCAGCTCAGGGGGCCAATCGCCCCAGGCCAGCCCCCCGTTCTCTTGCTTGAGGGCCATGAACAGGGAGAAGTCCTCCAACCATTCGCCCTGGCTGTGCCGGAAGGACTCAAAAGCAGGCTTCAGCCCGCGGCCTTTTCCGGATTTGAAGTTCTCGAAGGCCTGACCCAACAAGGGACCCTGGTAGGCTATTACCCGGGCATAATCGACGGGTCCTGGGGAGGAATAGGGCAAGTGATCCAGGTCGCCGGCGCCCAGGAGCCCGTCCCTCTCCAGGTGCTCTGGGCTGATCAACAGAGGGTTCCCGGCAAAAGCCGATAGACTCTGGTACGGGGAATCTCCGTATCCGGTGGGGCCCAAAGGCAGGATCTGCCACAGGGATTGCTGGGATCCGGCCAAGTAGCGGATCCATCGCTGGGCCGCTGGGCCCAAATCACCAATCGCAAACCTTGTCGGCAACGAGGTCGGGTGCAGGAGGATTCCCGACCTCCTAGGCTCGCGGGTCACTCGATGCGCGCTTTCTCCACCCAGACCTGCTTGCCCCGCTCCAGACGAAGCGGAATTCGATCGGCAGGGACTTCCGTCCCGATGGTGACCCCGGCGCCGATGCGAGCGGCGGCCGGAATCTCGCTTCCCTTGCCGATGCTGACCAGCGTCCCTTCCAGCGAATCAAGGCGCTCGCCGATCTGGGCCCCGGCGCCCACTCGAACCCGCTTGTCGATGATGGCGCGCTCGATAATCGCCCCGGCCCCAATCACGGTGCCGTTCAGAAGGATGGATTCCCGAACCTGCGCGCCCTCGCCCACCACGACGCCGGGCGAAAGCACGCTGCGCTCAATCCGAGCGTTGGATTCGACCACGGAACCGTCTGCCAGCAGGCAGTCCTGAACAACCGCCCCCGATCGAATGATCGCAGGGGGCCGTTCCTCCGAGCGAGTGTGAATTACCCAACCGCGATTGTTCAGGTCCAAGGGAGGGGAGGGTTCCAAGAGATCCATATGGGCTTTCCAGTAGGACTCCAGGGTCCCCACGTCGACCCAGTACCCCGTGTAGGGAAAAGCATACAGGCGGCTTCCCTCCGCCACCATCCCGGGCAGCACATCCTTGCCAAAGTCATCCCATGACTTCTCGCGGGTGCGATCCTCATCCAGGATCCGGTCGAGTACGTCAATGCTGAAGAGGTAAACGCCCATGTTGATCAAGTTGCTCTGCGCCCGCCTGGGCTTCTCGACGAACCCCGTCACGCGATACTGATCATCCGTCGTGACGATTCCAAACCGACTGGCCTCCTCGATGGGAACTCGAATCGTGCAGATGGTCACGTCCGCCTGGTGGTCGGCGTGAAAGGAGACCATGGGATCATAGTCCATGGCATAGATGTGATCTCCGGACAGGATCAGCACAAGATCCGGTCTGGCGCTTTTCACGAACGAAAGATTCTGGCGGACGGCATCCGCGGTCCCACGATACCAGTCGGTTCGGCGGCGGGCCGTGAAGGGCGGGTAGATCTTTACCCCACCCGTGAAACTTCGGTCCAAGTCCCATGGACCCCCATCCCCGATGTGTTCGATAAGAGAATGCGGTCGGTACTGAGGCAAGATCATCACATCGGTGATATGCGAGTTGATGCAGTTGGACAGGGCAAAGTCGATAATTCGGTATTTGCCTGCGAACGGCACCGCCGGCTTGGCTCGTTTGACCGTCAGCACACCCAAGCGAGATCCTTCCCCGCCCGCCAGGATAACCGCTCGGACCTGCATCGTCCCTCCTTGGGTTACGTCTCCCCTTGACGATGGTTCCGGATCGCCTGTCGATAAGCTGAAAGGTAGGCCCGCGCTGGGGCCCGCCAGCCAAAATCCTGTCTCATGCCTGTCCTTTGAAGTCTTCGCCAGCGGTTCGCCGACTCAAACCACTCCCGTGCGCGGGTCAGGCCCTGCCAGAGCGCATCGGAAGTTGCCGCCTCGAACACGAATCCTGTTCCCCTCGGCGCGGAGACATCGCGGACGGTGTCGCGCAAGCCACCCGTCGCTCGAACCACCGGCGGGCACCCGTAGCGCATCGCGATCATCTGGCTCAGCCCGCATGGTTCGTAACGCGAGGGCATGAGGAAGAGGTCGGCTCCGGCATAGATCTGAGAGGCCAGCTGCCCGTTGTAGCCCAGCACCGTTCCCATTCGATTCGGATGCCTCTCAGCCAGCGCCCGATAACCCTCCTCCAGCGAGCGGTCGCCCGCCCCGAGCACCACGGCGCTCCCTCCCTGATTGACCCACTCTTCAAGCACCGGCAGAGCCAGATCCAGACCTTTCTGGGGATCCAGTCGAGAGACAATTCCCACCAAGGGCTCGCGCCCTTCGCCCGCCAAGCGGAACGCTTGGCGCAGGGCACGACGGTTTTCATCCCTCCGCTGAAGATGGGAAGCATCATAGTGCGTCCCTACGTCCGGGTCGGTGGCCGGATCCCACTTTTCCATGTCCAGTCCATTGAGGATTCCCAGGATGCGGTCCGCGCGCGACTGAAGAAAACGCTCCAGCCCGCAGCCGAACTCAGAGGTCAGGATTTCCAAGGCGTAGCTCGGGCTTACGGTTGTGATCAAGTCAGCGCAGGCCAATCCGAGTGGCAGGATGGCCTCACCAGCCCACTCCGGGAAACTGGCGTCGAGGCCCCCCCGCACCTCGCCAGCGGTTGGTAATCCGTACAAGGCCAGCGCACTTCCAATGCCTGTTCCCAAATAGGGCAGGTTGTGGACGGTCAGGACCGTGGCCGCCCGGGCGAAAAAAGGGGCTTTCCTTCCTCCGATTCCCAGCCAGTAGATGGAGGCAGCGGTGTGCCAATCGTTCGCATGGACCACGTCGGGGACCCAGTCAATCGACCTGGTCAGCTCAAGCGCGGCCAGGGAGAAGAACAGAAACTTGGACGCGTCCTCCTGCGGGAGGGAATGGTAAACCGCATCGCCCGTGCGAATGGGACCTCCATCCACAAGATAGACGGGCAGGGTGTCGAGCTGAATCTCGAAAGCTTGGGCAGCGATCGGCCCCTCGGAGCTTGAAACCTCGAAGCGGGCCAGTGGGCGGCTCTCTTGAATCAGAGGTTGGAGCTGCGGATAGAGCGGGAGCGCGAGCCGGACGTCCAGGCCGAACTTGCGGAGTTGGACGGGCAGAGCGGCAGCCACATCACCCAGGCCACCGACCTTCAGGAAAGGGTCCGCCTCAGCCGCCAAGAACAGGACGTGCAGGCCGGACCGGGTTGCTCTCCCCGTCCTGTCCCTCGGCGAGCCTCTCCTCAGGCCCCGAACCATGTGTAGTCAATATCCTCGAAGAGACGATCCAGCTGCCAGAACTCATGCGCCAACTCGGTCGGCGTCTGCCCCGTTTCCAGAGCTTGGGCAAGCTGACCAAACCGATCCAGATGGCTTCGGAACCTTTGGATCGAGTACTCCTTGGCCTGCCCGGTGGAGACCAGGAAGGGCCAATCGGAAGATTCTAGGAGCAGCAATTCTCTGGCCATCTGGTTCAGCGCCGGTCGACACTCCGGTGATGGAGAACGGTATCTTGACACCAGTCGGGCCATCCGCTCTTCGGCCTGATGGATCGGTTCCCACATCCAATGAGTATCTACGTTGTCCCAGGTGAAGTGGCCGCCTCCAGCGCCCCAGGAGGTCTCCGGCAAATTGACACGTTCCTGGGGAGGATGTTGGGTCAGGAATTCACCGGCGGTCGTCAGTTCCACCTGAGATGAACGCGCTAGTCGAATGAGAACCTCGCGCAGCCAGTCCACTCCTTCAAACCACCAGTGGCCAAACAGCTCGGTATCATAGTCCGCTGTGAGAATCCCGACTCGTCCGCTTTCCCGGTGGAAGTCCGCGAGAAGGCCCTCGACCAGATGGCTAAAATGGTCGGCATGCTCCTGGACACGATGTTGCGCCTTCTCAGGTTCGTAGACCTCTTTCTGACCGAGATCGACACGCGCCCCGCTGACGCGCCAATATTGCAGCCCGGAGATCCCATCTTTCTTGTGGAACTCCCGATAGGCTGCCTCTCCGGGATATCCCCAGTCGGCACTCCAGACCTGGAGGCCGGTGGCCCGGTTGCGGGCAAGCACGGCAACCTGCGATTGGGCTACATAGTACGGCTGATACGAGGAAGCCGGCTGCTTGGGTCCCGACATCCGAAGCGGGAAACCATAGCGTTGGACAACCTGCCCATAGGGGCCAATCGCCTGGCCGACCGCCAGCCCTCCCAGTTCCCCACCTTCCACAGCTGGTGTGTCACTGAAAAAGAGATTGAGCCCGTTCCGTTGCAGGAATTCCTCGAGGCCGGGCCTCAGGACCCCGCTGGGCGTCCGGCTGGCCGGACGATAGGCGCATTCTGGAAGCCAAATCCCTCGGGGATCCCGTCCCATTTGGCGACGATATGAGCTCACGGCCGTCTTCAGTTGGAGGGAGATCGACTCATCGCGAGACAGCAACGGCAGGTAGCCGTGGGTCGCCGCGCTCGTAACCACCTCAATCCGCCCCTCGTCCTGCAACGTCCGGAAGGCGCCGACGAGGTCCCGGTGATACCGATCCACAAAGCTGGCCAGAACCCCGCGGTACCAATCCAAATAGAACTTGGCCAGCGATAGCCGAGAGGCCTCCCCTGCCGCCTCCAGGCGGGGCAAGTCTCGCCGGGCGGCTTCGATCTTGTCATCCAGATACTGTTCAAAGTGAACCTGGATGTCTGCGTCAGACAGCTGTTCTGCCAGGACAGGGGTCAGGCTGATTGTCAGAGGGGCAGAAATACCCCGCTCACGCAAATCATAGAGCGCGTTTAGCAACGGGATATAAGACTCAGCCGCCGCCTCGTGGATCCATTCCTCACCGTGAGGCCAACGACCCGCCATCCTACAGTAGGGGAGGTGCGAGTGGAGGACGAAAGTGAAGCTCCCGGTTTTCGGCATCACGCCTCCTCGATCGGGTTGGAAGGTCCACATCGACTCTGCGACGTCAGTATACTACACGGCCTGTCCGGTTTCGCAGAATTCTGGGTCCGCCCGCAGTGCTTGGCTGCAACACTCCTCTCATCGCCGGGCTAGTTGTCCCGACCGAGGGCAGAGCATGACTACAAGACGCCCCCCTGGGGTCCCTAGCGGTTCCCTTCAAGGAATGGTGTGACCTTCCCCCACCCTTCCAGCGAGCTCTGCAGGGCGGCGCAATACTCTCGCCAAGCAGCGAAACCTTCAGGCGATTGGCACCGCAACGAGAACCGAGCCCCTCCTCCAGGAGAAGGGGAGTCAGGCTGGGGACCACAGGCCGTGGTTCCAGAACTCAGGCTGCGCAGGGGCAAAGACAGCTTGGTCATTGGCCGCCGTCGGGGGCTTCAGCGCTGACCGGATTGGGTCCTTAGCGAGGGACTTCCATGAAGCGGGGGCCCGACAGAGAAAGACGGACGATCTCGACCCGCCCGTTTGCAGGGGCAGTGGGCGGCGTCCCGGGTGCAGGTTGGTGGAACCGCTGATCCGAACTTATGGACACCGTTCCTTTAGATCCGGGGGCTCCACCACCATGACGGGAGTCGTCCCCACTTGCCCGATCTTGCCGGTGACCTGGAGGCAATCTCCCGGGTCGACTCCGCTACCTGGGGTCAGCGACCAGCCGTAGCCCACCATATAGAATTCATAGGGGGCCGTCCCAAAGGACACGTAGTAGTTCAGGTTGGTGCCAATGCCGACCCGCACAATACCCCGAACGCAGAGAGTCTTGCCAACATCCTTCAGCGTTATGTCGTCAACATTTCGGCAACTCGTTCCGGGGATGGAGGTGGGCAGTGGCGTGGCCGACTTTCGGCCGGAGCCCAGAATTGAAAAGGGAAGAACCGTATTGGTCGAGAGACCCGCCGAACTCTGCCGACTCCCAGGGGTCAGAATTAAAGAGTTGGAAAGCTGGCTGGTCGAGAGATTGGAGAAAAGCGGCTGGCCGCGGTTAATTGGGATTTGATTTGCGGCGAACCCGAAGTCCAGCAGCAGCAAGGGCAAAGCCAGGGCAGGAAAGATGTAGCGGGCCGCCTTGGCCGACGCCACCCGAGCCGAGACCAGCCCAATGGCCACCCAAGAGCCGATTGGGAGAAACGACATGAGGGTAAGACCGCACGCCTTCCCGAAGGAGGCCCCATCCGGACCGGAACGCGCCTCCACCACCCGCCTCACCAGGAGGACCTTAAAGGCCAGCCATAACGCGGCGGCCGCCGCGGCAACAATCTCATGCTCGTCGAAGGGCTGGAGCAAGAAGAGAAACAGAGCCGGCAACCCCAGGTCGATCAGCACCAACGAGGCGAACACTTCCAGGACGATGAAGTGAAAACCAGGCTCCTGCTCAGGGGAAAGCGGGACGGGTTGGCTCTGGTCATGCTCGCAGAAGGGACAATAGAGCGAATCCGCCAGGATCATCTTGCCGCAGTTGGGGCAAGCCTTCTTCTCTTCGGGAGCCGGAACGTCGGTGGGCGCGAAGAGGTCACTGAACGCTTCAATCGCCTTGCGATTCTGGGAGAGACGATTCACGAGGAAGAGGCCCTGTATGAATTAGGATGTGCCCCCCAGCGGGCTATTCACTTGAGCTTATTGTAAGGCGTCCAGCTTGAGGGAGCAACAGACAAGTATCTTGCCGTCGGCCGCTGAATCGATGGCCTCCGCACTAGACTTGAGGGGGGCAAGCCCAGGCAGAGGTCATCGGGCGCATGATAAGCCCTCCCCCTGGGCCAGTCAAGATGCCCTTTCTCTCGGCCTGAAAAGGCCCCCCGCTGTTCTCTGGTCCGGCACGCGGGCACGGGGCTCCATCCGGCTGGGCGTCCTCAAGGGGTGCATATTTCTTGCCCGCCCCAAAAAGACAGCCTGTTTGAAGCTTTGGACTTGGCCCCCCAGCACCGCTTGACGGAATCCGAGAGAAGATTGCTTCCGGTGGGGCGACCTGCGCCGGGACATGGTACCCTCTGGACCCAGGCGGAACCTATTCTGAGCAGAAGGAGAACACCATGGAGATTGGTGTCGTTTTCCCTCAAACCGACTTCGGCCAGGACCCGCTCGCGGCACGCGACTTTGCGCAGGCGGCAGAAAGCCTAGGTTACTCCTACGTGGTTGCCTATGATCATGTCCTCGGGGCTGACCCCAATCGCCCCGAAGGGTGGACTGGGCCGTATACCTTTCGTGATCCTTTTCTTGAGCCCTTGGTTCTCTTCACCCACATGGCGGCCCACACCCAAACCCTTGTTTTCGAAACCGGAATCCTCATTCTTCCACAGCGGCAGACGGCTCTCGTTGCCAAGCAAGCCGCAACCCTGGATGTGCTTTCTGCTGGGCGCTTGCGAATCGGGGTCGGCCTGGGATGGAACTCCGTCGAGTACGCGGCCCTGGGCGAGGACTTCCACAATCGCGGTCAGAGGATCGAGGAGCAGGTGGCCGTCCTTCGCGAGCTGTGGACGCGCCCGGTCGTCGATTTTCGCGGGAAATGGCACACCATCGAGGGCGCTGGCCTCAATCCCCTCCCGGTCCAGCGACCCATTCCTATCTGGTTCGGCGGGTATGCCGAGCCGGCCCTTCGGCGTGCGGCTCGAATCGGGGACGGCTGGATGGGCAGCCGTCGCACTTCCGAGGATTCGAGGGGAACTCTAGAATCGCTGGAGCGGTTCCTGCAAGAGGAGGGCCGGACCCGAGCAAGCTTTGGTGTTGAGGTGCATCTCTCCTATGGAGACGCGAATCCTGCCGAGTGGAGCGCCACCCTGGAACAATGGCAGGCTCTGGGGGCAACGCATGTGTCCATGAACACGATGGGAGCCGGGGCAAAAACGCCACATGAGCACATCGCGGCCTTGCGCAAGTTTGCCGAGGAAAAGCCCGCGGGCCTTCGTGCGTCCCGTTGATCGCGGCCGGACTCCCCCGGGCGAGGGGAAGCGGGCAACCGCACTCTCGGACAGCACGGGGCCGTGCGGCTTGCGTCATGCTGGAAGGAGAATCTGTCCCGATCTCGCCGGGAGCTGAAGGACGAGTTGATCTCCCGGGGGAGCAACCTCACGGCCTCCGAGGGCCTCGCGAAGGCGAAACCCCTTCCCCCAGCCCAAGGGGGACACGGGAACTCGGACCTGAACGGCGGAGGCGGAGTTGTTGAGGACCAGCGCCGCGGCTCCCGCCTCGGACCTCCTGCCGAAGGCGAGGCTCTTGTCCTCGTCACTTGTCCAAAGCACGAGAAAGTCGCCTCCTGGAGCACGGGGACGGACCGGCGAAGCTGAACTAGCTTCGCCACATGCTCGCGTAATTCCGTATCCCAGGCCTTCGGGTCCCAGGGGAAAGGGCCGCGACACTCGGGATCCGTCCCCCCTTTGAGGCCAATCTCATCTCCATAGTAGATGGCGGGGGCACCCGGGAAGAAGAATTGCAGCAGATAAGCACTCCGAAGGAGGGCGGCGTCTCCCAGGACCGTGCGCAAGCGAGGCGTGTCATGGGATCCCAATGGCAGATAGTGTGCCCAACCATTCTCCCGTGGATAGGCGCTCAAGATTGCTTCTAGCTGCTTAGCAAATCCTCCGGCCTCGAGCTCGCCTCGAAGGAAAGCCATGACTGCAGCGCGGAAGGGATAGTTCAGGAGCCCGTCGAAGGCATGGTCGCCCACCCAACTGGGATCCACCGTCCATATCTCTCCCAGGAGATAGGCATCTGGGTTGGCTGACTTGACCACATCACGGAACTCAGACCAGAAGCTACGGTCAGGGATTTCGTTGGGAACATCCAGGCGCCAGCCATCGATGCCCTGTTGCATCCAATGTCGCGCCACCCCGAGCAGGTAGCTCCGAACTCTCGGGTTCGCGATATTGAACTTGGGCAAGCTCTTGAACCTCCACCAGGCCTCATACGTAGTCGCCTCGCCCGATCCGTAGGCCTCCACCGGAAACCCATTCACGTGAAACCAGTCTCGATAGGGCGAATCCTCCTCGTTCTCCAACAGATCGACAAACGCAAAGAAACCGCGCCCGCAGTGATTGAAGACGCCATCCAACAGGACCCGCACTCCATGGCGGTGGGCCAGGTCGAGGAACGAACGAAAATCCTCCAGGCTCCCGAGCTTTGGGTCCACCTGATAGTAGTCGGTCGTGTTGTATCGGTGGTTTGAGGGAGAAAGGAAAATTGGGTTCAAGTAGAGAGCGTTGACTCCTAGATCCAGGAGGTAATCGAATCTCTGCATGATCCCCGCCAAATCCCCGCCCTGGAAGCCGCGCAGGGTGGGCGGGGACCCCCACGGCTGGACATTCGGGGGATTCAGGTCCCGGTTGCCGTTGGCAAAGCGGTCGGGAAAGATCTGGTAGAAAACCGAAGAATGAATCCAGGAAGGAGTACTCATCGGTTGGCGATGATCAATTGGACCAAGATTCCGCCCAGTCTGCGACTCGGCGGAAAGCTCGATCGAGAACATCCTGCTGGTGCAAGGATTCGATGCGCAGTGCGACCGTCATCGTTTCAACTTTTCTGGGCTCCAAGAGCAGGTCAAACTTCAAGCCGAGCTCGATGGCCAGTAGAGCACGCAAGAAATCAGGAGGCCCAGCCGGGGGGCGCGAAGCCTGGACGATGATCGCCGTTTGCGTGGCGGTGTTGACCACTCCGGGACGATTCCGTCCCAACAGAATAGGCCGCAGGCTGGCTTGAGGGGACTGGACCAGCGCCTCCAGGTCCGGGCAGAACTCGGATACGATCCTCAGCTGAATCCTCCGCGAGGTATCGTCGCGGTTAAGGAATCGATAGGTCACTCGCAGGCCGTCCGCCACCAGGCGGACTTGCTTGGTCATCTCGAGACGGTAGCCGAAGAACCGGAGAAAACTCACCCGGTCGCCCTCCAGGCGAAAATCCATCTCGGGATCCGCCTTGGCCTCCTCCCCTTCCATCGAGATAAAGTCGTTCAGAGCCCGGCGTCTTGCCATCAAAGGCTGACCCAAAGCCAGTTTCACCGGTCTCGGCCAAACGGGGAGCGGTTCCTTTAGCTCGCGGATCAGCCAGTCGGGGAGATGCTTGCCTCGCCTGGATGGGGGGGCCTCCATTTCGGCAGGCCCAGGTTCCGATCCATATTCTGGGAGCCAGTCCGTGAGCACAGGACGGAACTCCGGGAGTTGCGCATCGCTGACAAAGCGCGCTTCCGGGACGGCCAGCTGATTGCCTACGAACTGGCGGCCATCGTTCAAATCGAACCAGTACAACAGCCGACCTCCCCAGTGACTTAGAACGGCCAACCGACGCCCATCACTGAGCAGAATCTCATCCTGGCCGTCCCCGGTCACGTCCTCAATGGATGCGGCCGGGCACTTCTCATTGCGCGAGCGAGCTTCGGCATATTCGGCGCCGCGGAGGATCGCCAAGCTGGATACTACACCATCCCACGCCGGGTCCCCCTTGCCTCCCGCCCCGACGCAACCAAATCGGTACTGGTGCAGGCAGAAAGTGTGGATCGCCAGCCGAAAGAGGTGTGAGTATGATTGAGTCTCCTCGGTGGGCCCGCCTCCCTCCCAGCCCGGGTCGGACCAGGCTGAGCCTAGCCCCGTCAAACGATTGCGCACCGCGGCACAGACATGCCGAAAACGCATGATTCTGGGCGACCTCTTGATGAAATCCTCCCAGTCCTTGAAGCCGTCCTCGTGGCCCAGAGACTGGGGATTGGCCAAAGAACGATCCATCTCCTCTGCCCACCCTTCCGCGACCTCAGGCAACATGGCAACCGGTTCGGGGCAATCCCTGAGGAGCCTCAACTCCAACTCGGGATGCTGTTCCAGCGCCGTGAGCAGACGATCTAGCCCCTGCCAATCCGCGCGAGGGTCCAGTCCTTGCTCGTAACCCCACAGCCCCATGGCCTCTGCGTTCTCAGCATAGACGGGGAAGAATCGATCCGCCTGCGGATCCGAAGCCATTTCGCGGAGATAAGCGAGAGCGTTTTCCGGCTGGTGGAACCAGATGGCGGAATTCACCTGGGCCCGGAGGACCTCATCGTCCCAGAGCAGGACGAGAGGACCGCCCTCCTCCGGAAAGGAGTAGCTGCCCGGAAGGGAGGCTCCGGACTTTCGCAAAATATGGCTCTCGATGAGGACCGATTGGTATCCGCTCGAAAGGAGCAGGCGCGCCAAGTCCGCGCGCCAAGATCGTTCCGGACTCCAGAAGACCGTCGGGCTTACCCCGAAGGCCCGGGCCAATGCGGCGCGCTGCAAGCCGATCTGCTGTGCATTGTCCCAGTCGTCCGAAGGCAGGAGCACATTCTGGGAATAGGTGCTTCCCAGCAGAAGAAATTGGCCTCGAGCCAGGCCTTCGCGCACCAGATCCAGAGGTTTTGGATCGAGGTATTGCAGAGCGTGGATGACAGTTCCAGAAAGGCCGAGGTTGAACTTGAGACCCGGGTGGGACAGAAGCACCTCCAGGAGGCCTCGATAGCAGGCCCGGCTGGCAACCGTGGCGGACTCCCTCAAATCTTGGTTGAGGTGAAAGCAGAGGGCCAGCCTCAGGGTCATCGCGACGTAGCCGTCAGAGAGTTGGATGCTGTTGAATCAAGTTCTCCCGGCTTCCGGGAACCTTGATTATACCCAATGCGGACTCGACCCTCTCTCCCGCACAGCGAGATCTAGCGGCGAGGCCGTCCAGCCGGGCATCCCTGGAGATGCCAGGTGGGACCTTGGAGCCTCCGACCTTCGGACTCACGATCCGAGCGGTGGCCTTGAGCAGAGAACGGCTTGGCCACTGGAACGCGGCTGCGATCGCCTCCAGACAACTCGGCGCCGGGCATCCTCCTGACAGGGTCCAGGGTGGGTTTGCCCGGTTCGCCGCAAGAGGCCTCCCGCTGGCATAATAGGGAGGCGTGCGAATACCACGCTGGCTCGCTTCTATTGTCCTGGCCTGACCCGACCCGTCGCTAGGCTGTCGTTCTTGGCGCTGTGCAAGGTCTGGAAGTTCCGGTCAGGCACAGGCTGGGGCCGGTCGACAAGAAAGCGCAGGGCATGGTCCAATTCGGAGTCGGGCAAGGAAGCAGCGCTTCGCTCCCCAGGAGCACCGCATGGGTTCGCCGAGAGGCAAGGGACCTTGGAAGAGAGCTGCAGGGCAGGCAACTCGCTCCTGAAATTGCGGCGCGTTCCTTCTCCAGTTGCCTTTTGGGCCCAAGCCGTATCGAGGTCTCCCTCACGCCAACCCATGAACCCACCTGAAGAGAGGGGCTGTGGAATCCAATCCTTTTGCACAGGCCAATTGGCGTCTTCTTTTCTCCCCACCCCTCCCGGGCCCCGAGAATATGGCCATCGACGAGGCGATTCTCGACTCCGTGATTCATGGGGTTTCCCCCCCAACACTGCGCCTCTATGCCTGGAGTCCGGCTTGCCTCTCGCTAGGGGTTGCCCAGCCGGTATTGGACGTAGATGGAGAGGGGCTGCGCAAAATGGGATGGGATCTTGTCAGGCGCCCGACAGGAGGAAAGGCGATCCTCCACGACCAGGAGCTTACCTATGCGGTTCTTTCTCCCCAGGACGAACCGCGCCTTGCGGGCAGCCTCGTTGAGAGTTACCGCAACCTCAGCCGCGGTCTGATCCAGGGACTCCGCTTGCTCGGCCTCGCACCGGAAGCCAAGGCGCTTGAATCGCAAGAGAGGCTTCGGGGAGCAGTCTGCTTCGAGACACCCTCGGACTACGAAATTACCGTGAAGGGGCGCAAGCTCGTTGGCAGCGCCCAACTTCGCAGGAAAGGAGCCGTGCTCCAGCACGGTTCCCTTCCCCTGAAAGGGGATCTTGGTCGCATCATCTTGGGCCTGCAGTTGGATGAGCCGGATCTCGAAAACGCCATGGATCGCGTGCGCCGAAGAGCCATCTCTCTGGCCGAAGCGCTGGGGAGGGAGGTTTCCTGGGAGGCGGCCGCTAAGGCGCTCGTCCAGGGCTTTGCGGAAGCCCTTTCCCTCACCTGGGTCGAAGAAGACCTGACCGCGGAAGAGCGATCCAAGGCCTCTCTTTTGAGCGAGGAGAAGTACCGTTCGCAGTCGTGGAACAATCGCGTCTGAGCCATTCTCCTGGTCCAGAAGAGGACGCCTTGAACTGGAACCCGCTGATTCCCTTCGGATGATTTCGGCTCTCCTGCCCTCAACTCAGCGGGCAGGAATTGTCGCAATTTCCTCCCAAGCCAAGGCACGCGACCGCTGCCACAAGCCGTCGTCTCGAATTCGCCCGGTCAGATCCTCCCAGTCGCGCTTGAGTGCAGGCCAACCCTTCCTGGAGGTGACAAGCCACAAATGAAGCTGCATGTCCAGGATCCCCGCGATCGCGGCTCCAACCAGCAGAACGCGTCCGAGTTGGTAATGGCGGTTGCACAGGGGAGCCGTTTCGTCGGGCGTCGGCCGGTTGCCAAACTCCAGTTGATCTGTGAATTTTGATGTGCCGCCTTCCCAGTATCGACAGACGGCAGCCGCTCCGTCGGCAACGCCAGGAGGAGAGTGGATCTCCGGGCACCGTCCGTGCTGATAGCGCGCACACCGCCCCAGGCTTGCCAAGTTTTTGGCTTCTACCACGACGACATTCCGTCTCCCCAGTAGAATCAGGTCCACTTCAGTGCGGGCCTCATCGCCATCAACCGCGCGCGAGGCCTCCTCAAGTGCCTGCAAGCGCTCGCCGTCAATGGAATAGCCCCAGAAGAAGGGGGTCATCGCATCTTCCTCTTGAAGCGAAGGTGTGCCCGCCAGAGGAGGAATTGCCATCCATTGCTTCAGGGAAAGAGTCGGTTTGGCCCGGGGGTAGATGAGATTCCAGACCACGGCCGTCTCGGAGGCCGGCTTGAACAGGTTCGTCAAGACTTCCTGAGGCAGAACACCAAAGATTGGCTCATCTTCCCCTACGAGAATTCGACGACTGAAGAGTCTTCTTTTTTTCGGTTGAGCCACTCCGCGCCTCGCTGCTCTCCCAACCAAGCTTGCCGACCGTCCGCCCGGATCCGCTCGTCATCCTGGGGTCGGCCCGGCGCGCCCGGAAGCCCAAACGGGTTAGTCTGGACGCGGCCCTCGCATGCCAGTATCCTGGCGTCTTTTCTCGGGACCTCGCCGCAGCCTTCGATGTCGGCGCCGGCCTTCGTCTGGTGCTCCTGTCCTCCCTTGGCGTGCCGAGGGGAGGCAGTTCGCTCCGCCTGGCCGGCTTCCAACAGTTTCTTCGGCCTGGCCGGTGGGACGTTCGAGGCCATCGCGGTGAATGTTCCCCAATCGACGCTGCGTGAAGAATATTATCTCCAAACCAAGCGGTCGCGGAAGCAAAGAGAGCAGCATTTTTCGCCTGACCGGACCAATCCAAGGGGTGCCAGGACAGATTCTCGCAGATTCGCCAGGATATTCCTCCCAAAGAATTCGCCTCAAGTTAATCACACCTTGGGGCGCCACCTCCGGGGTTTACGAAATCAGACGACTGCGGGCTACGCCCAGCCTATCGCCAGGGAAGAACTGGCCGACGAACTTACCCCTCAACGGTTTGTCGCCGCCGGACCGGCCCCGCCGCTCGACTTGTTCCGTTCGATTTCCATCGTAAACGTGATTACATCGATCTGCACCGTCCTACGAGGAGAGATCTGCTCACGACCCGGCCCATGAAGAGATCCGTGTCCACCCGAATCTGTCCGATCCGTCAGGAAGACTTGCTCAGGCTCAGTCGCCTCTTCTCGCGGAACCGGCTCTTCCCGCATGAAACCTACCCCACCCTCCGCCGCTGACCGACCAAGCGTGACCGTAGCGCCCCGATTGGCTCCGGATTCGCCCACGGCCACCTGCGACGTGACGTATACTGAACCGCGGCTATGCTGGCTCTCGGGACGAACGGGGCCTCGCCGGTCGCGACCCGACGGCGAGGAGGCCCGATAAAAAGCCTAGCGATTGCGCTCGCGATGCTGGCTCTTGCGACAAGATGATGCGGGGCCATTCCAGGACTGGGCGCGGCAACGCCCACACCCACGGCAACACCGTTGCTAACGGTCACACGCACGCCGTCCCCTGCGGAATTGGCCGATGACGCTTGCAAGCGGGAAGCCTCGAATCGACGGAGATCACCCTCCCGGCCGGCGTTCGGACCTCACAGCCGCAGTCTGATGAAGCAGGTGGGCACCTACCGGTCCGACTGGGTGTGAAACTTCTATGTGGACCCGGCAAACGTCGGCGGGGGAAGAGTGCGGTCCGCTATCGATTGTGAGCACGGACGATCCGGGAACTTCGTAAGCTAGTCCATTATGACACGGTAGCAAGGAGGCGGGGATGAGATGGCACCGCGGATGTTGCTGTAGCTGGGTTTTCTTTTTCGCGCTGGTCGTGCTGGTCGCGCTGGCCTGCTACCTGAGCGGGGCATGGCACTAGGAGGCGCGATGACTCGAATCAAGGGACGGCTGCGTCGACGCGGCATGGCGACCCTAACAACCACTATCGAGATTCATCCCGGCCTGGAGGCGACGGTTAGCACGAAGCTTATCGACATGGCCGAGGGCAAAGTCTGAACATGCGGTGACCCCGCCGCGGAGAAGATCTTCAAGCAGGGCACAAAGTATATGCTTGACGAAGCGTTGCGGTGCAAGGAGAACGAAGGGTGTGGCCTGGTTGCGTTGGCGACAGTGATGTGGCCTGGTTCTTTCAGGCCACACGACTCGAGCCGCGGGACGAAGCGTGCAACGGTCTGTCTCAGAAAGATCAAGGGGCACGGCAAGAGCCGCTGAGGTTGCTTGTCGAAGAGAAACTCCTCCCAAGCGGAGCGCAGGACAGACGCTTCCACAGGCGCCCGAATCGCCTTGGGTTGGACTTTCCAGACCTTCCTAGTAGTCCGAGTAGAAGTACTACCCGATGACCTCTCTGGCCTCCTTTAGATGGGGCCACGCGAGACGAGACGATATATACTGGAAACGATGAATCTGGCTTTTTTCCCTGGCGGTTCGAGGATCGACCCCAGCGGCCCGCTGTCCATCTTCTTGCCCCCGTACAGCGCCGGATCCGCGGCCTACTTCTATCGTAAGTACGCCGAGGGCAACGAGCAGGCAGTGGACCCCTTCGGTCAATCGCCTTGGCCCTCCTTGGAGCTGGCACGCGATGGTGCAGGGGTCCTGGTCGGCTGTCACAACCCCATCCTTCGGTTCCTGACCGACCTGTATGCCAACCCTCCGGATTCAGATCTGGTGGCTAGCACTCTGGCCCTGATCCGAAATGCACGCCGGGCTCGGGAAGAGCCCCCGGCCCTGGCGCGGTCCGCTGCAACCGAGCCGCACCGGGATGGGGAAACCATAGAAGAATCCCTTCGGGCTCTATACCAGACATCCTGTGCTTCTTGTGGGCAGTCCGTTGAGGCGGACTCTTACATCTGGTCGCTTCCGGACTCGCTGGGTGACAGCGAAGTCCGGCCGGTTGGAGGCCACTCGGAGCAACACCAGCTGATGTTGCGTGAATATCACTGCCCCCACTGTGGGAGGGAGGCCCTTGATCCGATCACGCCTGAGGATGAGCGGCTGGTTGCCCCCTATCTCTCGCGCGGTTTGTATTTCCACCTTGCGCTGGAGCGCCTGGCCCCGCCCGACGACCCCGACCGAACCCACGCGCTGGAAGCCCTGCGGGTGTATCCACTGCGTTCCCTGTATGCCTTGTTCCTGATCCTGACTCGCATGGAATCGCTGGACCTCACCGAGAAACAGCGACGGTGTGGAGAAGGACTGCTCCTGACCGCATTGGATCAGGCCCACGTCTTGCGGGGGCACCCGCCCTCCGCGCGCTTGCGGCCGCGCTCGCTCCAGATTCCAGCCCACTACCGGGAAATCAATGTCTGGCGTGCCTTTGAGCGGGCTGGAGCTTATTGGAGTCAAGTTCAAGGCGGCGTGCCTACCGTCCCCTGGAAACCGGGGGAGCCCTTGGAGCCCGGGGTGCTCTCCGTGTTTTCCGGCTCGGCTCGGGACCTGGTGATGGCGCTTCCCCTGTCCCGTCCCTTCATGATAGTCTCCCTCCTACCCAGACCAAATCAGGCGCTCTGGACGCTCTCGGCCATGTGGGCGGGGTGGCTTTGGGGACCGCAGTCCGTGGTCCCGCTCCGAGGGATGCTTCACCGGAGGCGATATGACTGGGCCTGGCATGCCCGCGCGCTGCGTTCCTCGACGGAGGCCCTGTCCGTCAAGCTCAATCCCGGCGCAGTGGTGATCGCGATCTTGGGCGAGTCGGAACCCGGCTTCTTGGCCGCAACAGCCTGGGCCTTCGAGCGGGGCGGACTGGACCTCGAAGGCATGGCCTTGCGGCCGGACATCGACAGCTGCCAGATGGTCTGGCGCAACCCCCGCAAAACCCTGCCTGCCGGAAAACCGGCTAGCCCGGAATCCTTTGAGCCGCTCGCTGCCCGGGTACAGCAGTGCGCCTTCCAGCTGATACTGGACCGGTCGGAGCCAACACCCTGGGAGATGCTCCAAGCCGAAGCCTGGAGGCAAGCGGCCACGCGCCATCTTCTGCCTGCGATGGCGCCGAAAGAAGAAGACGCCGATTTTTCAAGATGCCAGGCTGCGGTTGCTGAAGCGGTCGAAACCCATCCCCAGATCGCAGCCGCGCGCGGGGAGGAGAGCGAGCTGGGGAACACCTGGTGGATCCATGATCCTTCGTTGGGAGGGATTCCCCTTTCGGACCGGGTGGAGGCCGAAATTCGGAGAGCGCTCGCGGTGGAACCCTCCATAGCCGCCGAGCGCTTGGATGCCTTGGTGTGCAGCCAGTTTCCGGGGATGCTGACCCCCGAGGCACGTCTGCTTCGGGCCTGCTTGCGATCCTACGGTCACGAAGACCCGACCAGCCAATTGTGGAGCCTGCGTGAGGAGGACCAGACCGAGCGCCGACTGGGAGAACTGGAAAGCGTTCGCTCCAGCCTGGGAACGCTCGGGAGGCGAATGGGCTACACGATCAGGGGCGTCACCCCACTGGAGTGGCGCGACTCCAGCGATGAAGTGCGCTACCGATTTTGCGTCATGACCTCCGGCGCCTTCAGTCACTTCCTGATGGATCCCCGTCTGGATCCGCAAGTCTCATGGATTGTCCTTCCCGGCGGGCGCGCAAGCTTGGTCGAGTACAAGATGCGAAGAAACTGGCTGATCCGGCGTGCAGTGGAAAATGGGTGGCGATTCCTCAAGTTCCGTCATGTGCGCCGCTTGCTCGCCGACACCATGCTTTCTCCGGAGACCATCGATGAGAGGCTAGGCCTGGATCCGTTGGGCAAGATGGATGCTCAGATTTCCTTCCTGTAGTCCTGTTGTCGATCCCTCCGCCAATGCAGGTCAAAGGCAAGCCGAAGGCTACCACCTCATCTGGGCGCAAGGACTCTGGAACCCGAAGGCGCCTTGCGCTTCGTCCAGCGACATCGCAACGGCCTCGTGGCGCAGGGGGACCTGGGCGACTCCTCCGCTTTCAACAGTCCTCTGGGCCGAGGGCGCGCTTGGCCTGGGCGCCGCCTCTCTTAATGGATCCCCCTCCCTTCCCTTCCAAGACGATTCGTGGTGGAGCGCCGCGAAGGAACCCTCATTTCCAGCCCAAATTACCCATCTTCCGCTCAGGCCGACTCCTCCCCCGTTCCCTCGCGACTTGCCCCGACCAGCCTGCCGATCGCGCTTCGCCTCAGTTTCCGTTGACGGATGACATCCGAGACATTGCCGGACGATAGGTATCCTATCTTTGGAGAAAACCGGCTTCCCCGAGCATACCGGGGGGATTGAGGAACAAGCTGAAGTGACAACTATTGCCCTGGCGACTATGGGTGCCCGCGCGATGCGCCCGCCAGGAATCCGAGCGATGATCAGGCTGTCCGGGTTTTGATCTGCTGAGAGGGCCGCGGCCAACACTACCAAGCCAAGAGTCTGGATCGCGAGTGCAAAATGAGCGGTCAGAGATTCGAATCCCTGCGGGTTCCCATCGCGATCGACTCAAACTCGCCGAGCTGCCTGCGCCGGTTCATCTTTGACTTCATCTCCGGTCTGTCCGGCGCCGGCTTTGCCGGCGATTATGCTTTCCTGGTCCGTGCCAGGGAGGGCGAAAAACCGTTTCGTACAGAGGAGAGCTTCCCGGACTCGGGGACTCTCTTGGCGTGCGGAGGCGAGTGGTGCCAGGGCGGTCCCGGCGCCTAAGAAGAACCGGCCGCCGCTGCCCAACCACTCCGTGGGGCGACCTCGACCGACCCGCCATTCCTCTTTCCGCCGACTGGCATACACCCCGAACGGGCGCCCGGACGGCCGAGCGCGCCACCCCATGGTCCTAGGGAGAGGTCGCCAAATACCACTGGGTGAGTGTGCTTAGACGTTCGCTCGGGTCCGTGAGCGGACCCAGAGAGATTCCCTTGATGTTCGTATCCAGCGCATAGGCGTACGTGGGATACCAGAGCAAGAGGGCCGGGACTTCGTAGTCAAAGCGATCCTGAAACGTCACGTAGAGCTGGGCACGGGTGGTCGGGTCCGGATTGGTCCGGGCCATTTCCAGGGGCTCGCTGATAGAGCTATCGTCGAGCTGCGAATAGTTCTGTCCGGACGTGGCCTGGGTTTGGTGCCAGAAGGGGTAGGGATCAGGATCCGGATATCGGGAGAGGTCGAAATCCACCAGGGCCGCATCATATGATCGTGGTTGGAGATAATCCGTGAGCAGATCACTTCCGCTGACGCCCTTCAACGTGACTTTTGCGCCGATCTCGGCCCACTGCGACTGGATTAATTGCGCTATGCGAGTATGAAGCGGGTCGTCGGAGTAGACCAGCGTGAACTGCAGGGCCTTGTTGTTGTTCGCACGGACATAGGCACTGGTGCCAGGAGCAGCCCCCGTGGGAAGCTGCCAGCCGGCTCCATCCAACAATTCGGCCGCTTGCTGCGGGTCAAAAGGAGCGGGGGACAGAGTCGGGTCAGAGGCCCAAGTGCCGGGCAGAATGGGGCTAGCGGCCGGGAAGGCCTGGCCCGCCAGGGCCAAGTTGATGATGCGCTCTCGGTTCAGGGAGAGCAGGAGAGCCTCCCGCACTTCGCGGGTCCCGAAAAAGGGATCCCCATTGTTCTTCAGGTTAAGAAGAACCAGACTCAGATCCGGCAGTCGAGCGGTGAAGAGTTGCAGGTCCGGGAGTTGGAGAGCCTCTTCGACCATGGGTGGCGTCAATCCTCCCAAGCCCATTACTTGGCCCGTCCGGAGTGCCTGAAAGGCCGAATCCAGCGAACTGAAATACAGGAAGTCCACCTCATTGAGCAGGGGCTTGTTGCCATAGTAGTCCGCGGAGGAGGACAACACCACTCCCGTAATCTGGTTCTGCACAGTGATCAGGTGATCGAGCCGGAAGGGGCCGGTACCGACCGGGGCGATGTTGAAAGTCTGACCAGCCAATTCCTGGGCTTTCACCCCTGCCAGCAAGTGTTCCGGCAGCAACCCCTGAGACAGGAAATCGAGGAAGGGAGCATAAGGCTCAGGAAGAGTGAAACTGACTGTGTATTCATCCCGGGCCTGGATTTTGATCTGTCTCCACATCTGGCCTAAGTCCGCCGGGCCAGGGTAATTCGGGTCCTGCACCAAACCAAACGTGAACAACACGTCCCGCGAGGTGACCGGCGTTCCATCTTGCCAGCGGGCACCTTTGCGCAGAACCACCGTGTACGTAAGGTCGTCTTTGCTGATGACCCAGCCTTGGGCCAGATCGGGAATGGGCCTCCCCTGTGAATCAAATCCCACGAGGCCGGAGTAGATCAGGTGGTCCACATCCCGGTCGACCTGATTGCCCGAATCCAACAGGGGATTGAGCCTTTGCAGGTGGCCGACGAGGGCCTCGGTGTATTTCCCTCCCTGAATTCCCCGGGAGCCAATCGTCGCGGGGCGAACACCCGGGGCCTTTTGAATCACGAGAATCAAGAGGATGACGATGACGCCCAGGACGGCAATCAGGATTTGCCAGCGATATTTTGTCATTGGCTAGGAGCGAACTGGCACGGAGAGGTCAGGCAGGACAGGAAGGCCTCATGAACTGCGGCCCGCTCGGGTCGTGGGGCAGAGCAGGTGGATCGCTCTAGCCTGCATACAGCACGTTCAACATGGCCAGGGCGAAGAAAAGAATGCTCAGCACGATCGTGACCTGAAAGAGTGTCTTTTCGACCCCACGGCGGGCTCGAAAGACACCCCCGGCTTCGCCCCCGGTCAGGCCGCCCAGCCCCGCCTCCTTGCTCTGCAGGACAATCGCCAGGATCAGGGCGATCCCCATGACAATCTGCGCCAAGTTGAGATAAACTCCCACACGGCCTCCTGAACGTGAACGTACTCAAGCCGAGCAAATTATATCAGCCTTGCTCGCCCCGTTCTCCGGGGGAACTTCAAGCCGGGACCGCCTCACCTTTCTCCTGGATAAACAAGCGGCTAGGAAGCCGTCTGGGGACCAGCACCTTGAGGGCCAATGGCCGGACCGCCATCTCAACCGGGAACGTCCCCTTTCGCGGCTCCCCGTCGACCTGCACGCCTGCCAGCCCGTCCGCCTCGAGGCGCAGGCTGTGAAATCGCAAGCGCCGGACATGGGTGTCGTTCAGGTGGCGCCCGGTGTACAGATCCCAGGCGCGCTCGAGAGTCTCAGGGAAGGACCGCCCCTCGAACAACCACAGGTCCATTTGGCCGTCATCGACCCGGGCCTCGGGGGCCAACCGGAACAAACCTCCGCCATAAGCGTGAATGTTGGTCGCAACCGCCAGGAGGAAATGCCCCTGAACGGTTTCCCGGTCGGTCGTCACTTGCAGGTCCACCCCATGCCAATCCAGCGCCCTCCAGACTGCAGTTGCAAAGTACGAGGCGAAGGCGAACTGCCGCTCGCCTTTGCGGTAAGGCTCCAGTCTTCGGACCACCTCCGCATCCAGCCCAACCCCCGCCCAAAGCAGAAAAGCATCCTCGTTGCAAAGACCGAGGTCCATTCGCAGGTACTGTCCCCTGGCCAACTGGGCGGCCGCGCCCTCCAGGGCAAACCAGTTCAACCACCCCAATCGGGGGAGACGCAATTCCTGAGCCCAAACATTGGATGTCCCGGAGGGGAGTACGGCCAACGCCGTGTTGCTTCCCGCCAAGCCGCTCGCAGCCTGCCCAACGGTTCCGTCGCCCCCAGCCACGACGAGCACATCGAAGCGTTCTCTGGCTGCCTCCCGGGCAACCTGCATCACCCCCTCGGGGGAAAAGGGCGAGCACACCTCGATCTCCCATCCCAGGCGGCGCAACACGCGCTCGGCTCGCTGCACGAACCGGCCGGAAGGCATGGTGCCAGCCCCAGGATTGTGGAGGAGCCGTGCCCGAATGGTCATGGCCTGGCTTTCAGGATCACCGGTTTGGCATTATACATCAGCGAGAGGGAGCATTCTTGGCTCCTCCAACTCAGCAATGCCTGGGCTTAAAATGGAAGCAAGATGAATGACCTGCCGACCCTGGGGGGGCGCTATCAGCTGGTGGGGCTCGTGGGTTCGGAAGCGACCGCCGATCACTATCGAGCCTTGGACTTGCCGTCGGGCGCGCTCGTCGCAGTCAAGGTGTTGCGCGAGGAGCTAACCCATGGCCCTCAGTTTCGACGCAAGTTTCTCACGGAAACGCAGGCCCTGGCGAGGCTCTCCCATCCGAATCTCGTCAGCCTGCTCGATTTCGGAATCGAGGGAAGCTGGTGCTTCCTCGTGCTCGAGCTCGTCGAGGGAGTCGATCTGAAGCGGCATCTCTTTCAGCAAGGCCAACTTTCCGTCAATGAATCGCTCAGCATTGCCCGACAGATCAGCGCAGGACTAGGCCTGGCCCATAGCGCCGGGTTGGTCCATGGCGACGTCAGGCCTCACAACGTGCTCCTGGCGGCCTCCGGGCTGGCCAAACTGGCCGATCTTGGCGTCGCACGGCTCTTCTCGAGCCGAGATCACCTTCCGCAGGACGAACTGTGGGCAACCCCCCAATACTTTTCTCCCGAGCAGGCGGCGGGAGAGGATCCATCCCCTTCCAGCGACGTCTACTCTCTGGGCGTTGTGCTTTTTGAGATGCTGGCTGGTCGGCTTCCTTTTCGCGGACAGGATCTGCGTGACCTTACCCTCGAAGAGCTGATTCACGCTCCGCCCTCCCTGGGGGCGTTGGTTCCCAGCTCGCCTCGGTCCGTCGAAGCCGTACTCGACCGAATGCTGGAGAAGAACCCTCAGGACCGATACCGGGATGGGAACGAGGCGGCAGCGGCCCTCAGTGTGCTCGCACCGGATTTGGGCGTCGAGCCCCTCCCCGCGACGACTGCCCGAGCTGCAGGCCCGACCGGCGACGCCCGGCCGGAGAAATCCTTGATGGCGAAATGCGGGGAGGGGAGGATTGATTGGAAGGCGGTAGGGCTTGGTTTTCTCGCCCTGGTGGCCGTCGGCGGCCTTTTCCCTTTGTGGGTCTGGGTCTACCTTGTGTATCATCCTCCCGCGCCTTAGGCCTGATTCTGACCGGTTTAACGGGCCGGGAACCCCGATTCCGAGCAGAAATCACGCTTACAACCTTCTGATGTCCAGTTTGGTATAATAATCACCCATAGCCGTACAGCGATGGGTGTACCGGAATCGGCGGAGGGCGAAGTGAATTCCACGCGTACGCGCAATCTGATCACTATTCTGATCGTGCTGGGGGCGATGGCGTTCCTGGTCTACCAGCAGTACAACGCCTCGTCCGCCAAGACCCAGACGATCACGATCAACCAGCTGGCGGCCGACATCAAGGCTGGGTCCGTCAAACAGGTGGAGGTCAATACTGACGACCTCGAAATCACTTACAACGACGGTCATGTGGCTCGCTCCAGAAAGGAATCGGATTCCAGCCTGTCGGCTCAGTTGGCGACGTACGGGGTAACCAGCGACGAGTTGGCGCCATCGAAAGTCACCATTGAGGTACAGCAACCCAGCGACTGGGGCCTGGTTCTCAATCTAGCAACTTATCTGATTCCCGTCCTTCTGTTCGGGGGCTTGATCTATTTCATGCTGCGACAGGCCCAGGGCACCAACAATCAGGCCATGGCCTTCGGCAAGAGCCGGGCGCGCATGTTCACCGGAGATCAGCCCACGGTGACCTTTGAGGACGTCGCCGGCGTCGATGAAGCCAAGGAGGAACTGCACGAAGTCGTCGAGTTCCTCAAAGAACCGGAGAAGTTCATCTCGCTCGGGGCTCGCATCCCCAAGGGGGTTCTCCTGGTGGGTTCACCCGGCACGGGCAAGACCCTGCTGGCCAAGGCCGTTTCTGGCGAAGCCGGCGTGCCCTTTTTCTCGATCTCTGGATCTGAGTTTGTGGAAATGTTCGTCGGCGTGGGTGCCAGCCGAGTACGCGATTTGTTCGACCAGGCGAAACGCCACTCGCCCTGCATCGTGTTCGTGGATGAGATCGATGCCGTGGGACGCCAGCGCGGGACCGGTCTGGGGGGGAGTCACGACGAGCGCGAGCAGACGCTGAACCAGATCCTGGTGGAAATGGACGGATTCGACACCGACACGAATGTAATCGTGATGGCCGCGACCAGCCGGCCGGATATCTTGGATCCGGCTTTGCTTCGCCCGGGTCGGTTTGACCGCCGGGTTGTCCTGGACCGCCCGGACATGCGCGGTCGAGAGGCCATTCTCAAAGTTCATGTCCGCGGAAAGCCGCTGGCCCCCGACGTTGATCTCTCGACCCTCGCTAAATCAACTCCCGGACTTGTCGGCGCGGATATTGAGAATCTTGTCAATGAGGCGGCCATCCTGGCGGCTCGCCGCAACAAGAAGTCGATCGGCATGCCCGAGTTCGAGGAGGCGATTGAACGCGTCATCGCCGGGCCCGAGCGCAAGAGCCGGCTTATCACCGAGAATGAGAAGCGCATTATCGCTTATCACGAGGCCGGGCACGCGGTGGTCATGCAGGCGATCCCCGAATGCGACCCTGTGCACAAGGTGTCGATCATCGCTCGAGGCATGGCCGGGGGCTACACGCTGGCCCTGCCCGATGCGGATCGGGCCCTGAGTTCCCGTAACAAATTCCTGGCGGACCTGGCGGGAATGCTCGGAGGACGAGCTGCTGAGGAGCTTGTCTTCAGTGACATCACAACCGGCGCGTCAGACGACATGGAGCGGGCGACCAAGCTGGCTCGGAGCATGGTTACTCGCTGGGGCATGAGCGAACGCCTCGGGCCAATGGTCTTTGGGCAGAAGGAGGAACTGATCTTCCTAGGCCGCGAAATCTCTGAGCAACGGGATTATTCCGAACAGGTGGCCGAGGAGATCGACGTGGAAGTAAGCGGCTTCGTCCGGGACGCCTATGAGCGCGCCAAGTCCGTCCTGGTCGAGTACCGGGACCGGCTGGATGCCCTGGCCAAACGTCTGATCGAGGTTGAGACGATCGACCAAACTGAGTTCGAGAAGATCTTCCCCAACGCCCACGAGGTGCGCGGCGGGACGCCGATTCCGCGAGCCGTTCCGTTGGCTGCCTGAGCTCTCGTCTTTTCGCCGAATGAAAACACGCGCCGGAGCCAGCTGTCCGGCGCGCTTCCTTGTCAGCAGCCGCTTTGACTTACTGGGATGCCGCCTTTTCCTTGTGCTCCCGGACCAGTTCGCGTCGCAGGACTTTGCCAACCGTCGTCTTGGGAAGAGGATCGCTGCGAATCTCAATCTGCCTGGGAATCTTGAATTTCGCCAGCTTGTCCTGGCACCAGGTTCTTAGCTCTTCCACCGTGGCTGTCTGGCCCGGTTTCAGGACCACCCAGGCCTTCACGCTCTCCCCTTGATAAGCGTCCGGGACTCCTGCCGCTGCAGCTTCCATGACCTTGGGATGGGCCGTGAGCACTTCCTCCACTTCCCGCGGCCAGACTTGGTAACCGCTGACCTTGATCACTTCCTTCTTGCGGTCAACGATGTAGAAGTACCCGTCTTCGTCCATACGGGCAATGTCCCCGGTGTACAGCCAGCCGTTTCGGAGCACGTTGGCGGTCTCCGTCGGCATGTTGTGGTAGCCTTTCATGACCATAGGGCCTTTAACCACCAGTTCGCCGATTTCCCCCACTCCCAGGACGGTTTCGCCATCGTCCAGGCTAATGATGCGCGCATCCACTCCGGGAAGAGGCATCCCGATGGAGCCGGTCTTGTTGACCCCGTTGATCGGATTGCAGTGGGTGGCCGTCGGTGCCTCGGAGAGTCCGTACCCCTCGCACAATTTTCCGCCGCTGAGCCGCTCAAATGTCTCCTTGGTCTCCCTCATCAGAGGAGCCGAGCCGGAAATGCAGGCGGCGATCGAACTCAGGTCGTATTTGCCAGCTTTGACAGCAGGGTAGTTGTTGATGGCGTTGTACAGGGTAGGCACACCCGGGAAATGCGTCGGGTGGTATTTACGGATGGAACTGAGCAGATCCTCCAGGTCCCGCGGGTCGGCGATCATCACCATGGGGGCTGCCCCCGCAATCGCATAACACATCCCCGTAACCATTCCAAACACATGAAACAGAGGAAGCGCCATTAACATGACTTCTTTTGCAGGGCGGCTCTGGGGGGGCAGCCAGTCGCGACTGGCGATCGTGTCCGAAACCAAACTGCGAGATGGTGAGGCGGCGGCCTTGGAGACGCCCGTGGTGCCTCCACTGTACTGGAAAATGGCAATATCGTCGGGGCTGATATCCAGCTTTGGGCGCTGGGAGGGCTGGTATTTTGCCAGCAGGTCCTTGAGCCAGTAGTCCCCCTCAGCCAGCTGGACGCGGTGCCCCTCCTGCTTCTCCTTGGCCACCGTAAAGAGGACGCGCAGGACGGGGGGCAGGGCCTCCTTGATGTTCGTGACGATCAGCTTCTTGAGAGGAGTGCGCGGCTGGACCGCCTTGATCTTGGTGTAGAAGTTGCTCGTCAACAGCATGACCTCGGCGCCCGCGTCTTTCATCTGGTGCTCGATCTCAGGAGGGGTGTAGAGGGGATTGGTGGCCACGACCACTCCCCCGGCCTTGAGGATGCCAAAGAAGGCCAACACAAACTGGGGGATGTTGGGCATGAAGATCGCGACCGGTTGCCCCTTTTTCACGCCGAGATCCGCGAGCGCGGCCGCCAATCGGTCGGTGAGTTGGTCCATCTCCTCGTAGGAGATACGGGCACCCCGGAAGATGGTGCAGGCGACCTTCGGGTGGTCGTGCGCGGCCTGCTCCAACAGCCCGAACAAAGGCACCTCGGGATAGTGCAGTTCCTGGGGAACCCCAGGGTCATAGTGCTTGAGCCAGGGTCTTTGCTCCATGACCTTCACTCCTCTCCACGCCGGTTGATTTGAGCTCCCGCGGCCGGCCCAACTCCCGCCGGCCCGGAAGAAACGAGGCCGATCTCCCTTGGATGATCCCAGTATAGGATCATGATTCGAGCGAGTCAAATGAATCGAGGGCGCCTGAAACCGCGAGGCCAATCGGAAGCGGGGAAACGCGGGCGGCAATCCCAGGCCCGGCCCGTGTCAAGTCAAAAGATAATGTTACCGAGGGCGCATGGTTCTATCAAAAGATAATGTTACCGGGGCAGGCACTCCTTTCTGCGGCTTAGTAGGCTGGAACAGGGTGCGGTAGACGTCCTGG
>Ga0187865_1000801_pt1 | contig 41190 bp, 36 predicted proteins | sample June2016WEW_11_1_2_FD_132989 | JGI IMG/M metagenome (GOLD analysis project Ga0187865, IMG submission 132989) | Peatland microbial communities from SPRUCE experiment site at the Marcell Experimental Forest, Minnesota, USA - June2016WEW_11_100 | ecosystem: Environmental > Terrestrial > Soil >...
ATGGTCCCGAGCACACCAATCACACCCTCGTCTCGCATCAACTCGGGATCCCGTTCTACTTCTGCCACCCCTATCACTCCTGGGAGAAGGGAACCGTGGAACAGACCAATGGTCTTCTGCGCAGGTACCTACCGCGCCACACCGACCTCCGCCGTCTCTCCCAAGAGGAGCTTGACCAAATTGCCGAGGAGCTGAATCAACGACCTCGGAAATGCCTTCAATTCTTGACCCCCAAGGAGGTGCTCCTATCTCATACCGTTGCACTTAGAATTAGAGTCTAGGCTCGACTTGTTTCTGGAAAGGGTGTGTTATAGTTCCACGTTATTCTCTCCCCCTGGAAGGGCTCAAAGATGAGACCCAACACTCAAGAGGACTCGGCTCCGCCCGGACTCGCTGATCTCTCTCTGCCCAGCCGCCTTGATCGGCTGCCCGACCTGGCCTACAACCTCTGGTGGACCTGGCATCCGCAGGCCCAGAGATTGTTTTCCCGCATCGACAATCTGCTGTGGGAACACGTTCATCACAACCCCGTTCGGTTTCTTCGAAAAGTCCACCGACCGCAACTGAACGCCATGTCGTATGACCGCTTTTATCTCGACCTGTACGATCGAGTGATGGCTGAGTTCGACGAGTATCTAACCACCAAGGAGACTTGGTATGCCTCCCATCATCCGGAGCTGACGAACAACCTTGTGGCCTACATTTCCACTGAGTACGGATTTCACGAGTCGCTTCCGATGTACGCGGGCGGTCTCGGTGTGCTCTCGGGAGACCATCTGAAGGAAGCCAGTGATCTGGGCATGCCGGTGGTGGGGGTTGGCTTTCTCTACACGCGGGGCTACTTCCGGCAGCGGGTGTCCGAGGACGGCTGGCAGGAGGCCATGCATGAGACTATGGACTTCGCCAGCTTGCCCGTCTGGCCGGTCCTGGATCAGCACCAATCTCCGGTGGTCGTGTCGGTGCCGCTCCCAGGCAGAGACCTGTCGGCCCGTCTTTGGCGGGTATGTGTCGGGCGGTGCTCCCTCTTTCTGCTGGACAGCAATGTCGAGGCCAATTCGCCGGAAGATCGTGAATTGACCGCTCGGCTGTACACCAGCGAACTCGAAAACCGCATCTCGCAAGAGATCATCCTCGGGATCGGGGGGGTGCGGGCTCTGCGGGCGTTGGGACGCGATCCCGCGGCTTGGCACCTCAATGAAGGACATTCGGCCTTTGCTCTGCTGGAGCGGTGCCGGGAGGACGTGGTTGCCGGCCGCGGTTTTGCCGAAGCCGCGGAGATAGTCCGGGCCTCCAGTGTTTTCACAACCCACACCCCCGTGGCTGCTGGCAGCGACGAGTTCCCCTTGTGGCTGATGGACAAGTTCTTCGCGCCGTACTGGCCCCAGCTCGGTTTGGAGCGCGATGCCTTCCTGGACCTGGGCCGTCGCCAGCAGTCCTGGGGGGAGGTTTTCAGCATGCCTGTCCTGGCCATGCGCCTCTCCGGGCACATCAACGCGGTGTCTGAGCTTCACGGCATTGTCTCGAGGCGTATGTGGCATTTCCTGTGGCCCAACCTGACGGAAGAAAACGTGCCGATCCACCATATCACCAATGGGGTGCACATCGAGACCTGGCTGGCGCGGCGCATGGGCATTCTGTTCGGGAAGTACCTTGGAGCAGATTGGCGGCGCAGGATCGACGACCCGGAAATGTGGGAGTCGGTGTCGAAGATCCCCGAAGCCGAGCTCTGGTCCGTTCGGAGCCATCTCAAGCGAAAGCTGGTTGCGCACATTCGGGAGCGGACCCGCGAAATGTGGCTGGCCGGGGGGATGCACCCGGTCCAAGCCGTTGCGGAGGGCGCCCTTCTGGATCCGTATACCCTGACGATAGGATTCGCGCGGCGCTTCACCACCTACAAGAGACCGGCCTTGATCCTGAGCGATCCCGACCGTCTGTTGAGACTGATCAACCAGCCGAACATGCCCGTCCAGATCATTTTTGCCGGCAAAGCTCACCCCGCCGATGAGCCGGCCAAACGCATGCTTCAGGAAGTCTATCGCGTCGCCAAGCGCGCGGAGGTCGGGGGGCGCGTCGTGTTCCTGGAAGACTATGATATCGAGCTCTCGCGCTATCTCGTCCAGGGGGTAGACGTGTGGCTGAATACGCCCAGGCGACTGCAAGAAGCCTCCGGAACCTCTGGCCAGAAGGCAGCTCTCAATGGCGTCTTGAACTTTTCGGTCTTGGATGGTTGGTGGCGGGAGGCCTACAACGGACAGAATGGCTGGGCGATCGGGGAGGACTTAGGAGCCAACGGCGATCCTCCCGATCCAGCCCGAGAACTTCAAGGCATGTATGAAACGCTCGAAAACGAGATTGTGCCTCTTTACTACCGGCGCTCGGCGGAAGATGTCCCCAGTGAGTGGGTTGCCCGAATTAAGGAGTCTATTCGTACCCTTTCGCCTCAATTCTGCACTCGGCGGATGCTCAAGGAGTATGCCAGCGAAATGTACCTGCCCGCTCTGACCCAAGCGGGCTCCGCCCCCCGTGACACCTCCTTCTCCGAGCCCTAGGGTAGGCCAGGAAACCAGCCCGATCTGCCCCGGCACTCGCGGGAACCAGGAGACCCGAATCCCAGCAAGACCACCCAGCTCTCATCGAGGCCAGGATCTGCTTTCAGCAGGCCGATCCGGCGACCCCGATCGAATTGCCGAAGACCGGTGCTCGCCGTTCGAGTCCCTCTTGTGACACTCGGAACGAGGAATTCGGAGGGAGCCCGAGAAAAGACCCGTCGCAGGTCTTCGTCCAGCTGGAGCCGCCTCAGCCTGGCTGGGGCCCGGAGGCGGCGGACCCCAAGACGAGTCTGGCAGCCGCCGCTATTCGGCGACCTGAAGTGGATCCGCGTCGGCTAAAGGCTGCGGACAAGGCTTTGAGCCGGATTCAGGGGAGGGCGAAGTCGACTTCCCATTGTCCGGGGTTCACCTGCTTGCTTGCAGAATCCTCGCCCACCACCTCAAGCCAGGTGTTCCCTGGGTGAAGGCGCAACGGTGCACCGGAGGCGTCGACGAACTGAAACGGCGACGTGGGACTGGCGACCACCCAGAATCCTTCGTAGACCATCCCGTCCCGAAAGAGCTGAAGCCGGCCCCGTTTGGTATAGACGAAATCCACGTCGTACTTCTCGTTTCCGGAAAGCCGACTGTATTCGGCGTACAGGATGGCTACGTTGTCCGTCTGAATCTGTCCCCCGGTGTTCCGGTCCGCCAGGGGAACCATCACGATGTTCTCTCCCTGCAGGGATTCCGACCAACGTTGGTACGCCCCCAGAGTCTCATCGTATCGCCACTCGGCCCGCGTCCCCCATGAAAAGCGAACTTGAACCTGGCTCCCTGGGTCCCCCCCAGGGGGCGGTTCCAGCTCAAAGGTCATGCCCCCCAGTTCCCGCCGGCCCTGAGATTTGGAGAGAGTCGTGAACGCAGCGGTATCGGCGAACACGCTGTTGACATTCCCGTTCCCGCCTCGGCACAGCGCCGGGCAGGTGGAGGGACTTTCACTTATCGCCCGTGAGCCCAGGGTCCCTACGACATGGGCCCACACCGTGGGATCGGCGCCGACAAAACCCAGAACCGCCTGGTACATCATGACCAACTCGGAATCCATATAGCGAGCCGAGCGCACTGGGCCGACCTTCGCGGCATCCTGGCCCAAGTAGACGGCCAGGAAGCGTGACATGCCCTCTTCCGTATAGTACTCAAACACCAGATCCGCGCCTAATAGCCCGGATTGAGGGCGCAGGCTTCGAGGGAAGTTCGAAACTTTGAGGGCCACCGGCCTTCGATCCAGAAGCGAGGGATCCCCAACAGGCAGCCCGGAAAGAGGGTCGACATTTTCCGGGAATTCAGGGCCCATCACGGACGGAGTGGGTGTTCCCGTGGGGGGGACAACCGTTGCTGTTGGCGAGGGGGCCTCAGTGACTCTCTCCGTCGCGGTGCTGGGCACGGCGCTGGCAGGGGAAGTCGGAATTGCCCCGGTGAGGGCAGGTCTCACCTTCGTCAGCTCGCCCGACGGACCAGGTGCAACGCACGAGGTGGAGGCCAGGATACCGGCCGCCAAAGCTATCGCCAGGGGCCAGTGCGAAAAGGGCCTGCGCATTCTCTTCCTCCGATCCCGCAAAACGAGGCCCGCCCGCAAGACGCCCAGGCGTCACGGCAGGGCGAACTCAACCCTCCAACTATCCCCAATGTTGGAGGAGGTCGAAGACTCGCCGACAAGCGCAATCCAGGTCACCCCGGGGTGCAGGGCAAAAGGGCCATTCTCACCGAAGAACTGAAGGGGACGATTGGGGTCCGCTACGCGCCAAGTACCCTGCCATTCCTGGCTGTCGCGGAAGAACAGCGCGCCTCCAGCGCCTAGCAGGTTCACGTCGTACATTTCAATATGGTCCGGTTCGTGCCGTCGGTTGAAGGGTACGGAGACCACGATCAGGTTCGAAACCGAGAGCTGCTGGCCGTTCAGACGGTCGGTCAAGGGCGCCATGCCCCCGCTGTCGGTTTCCGACCAGCGCAGGTACTTGTCGGTCCCCGGGTCGTAGCGCCACTCGGCACGAGCGTTATCCGTGAGGAAGCGCACAAGCAAGTCGGTGGCCGGCTTACCGCCGGCGGGAGGCGCGACGCTGAACACCATCCCCTTCAGAACAGGAACCAACGATGGGATTCCAACGGCCACGGCAGCCTTCCGCAGGGCAGCAGTGTTGCCGTACAGGCTATTGATTTGCGCTTGAGCGGGAAATCCCGGCGCGGTAGGCGTATATTCGCGGCAGAGGGCGGGACAGGGAGCCGGCCCTTCGTACAGCTTCGAGGTGATATTCTGGAGGGCGAACCAATCCCACACGCGCGAGTCGGCTCCGTTAAAGACCAAGATGGATTGGTACATCTTTTGCAATAAGGCATCGACGATGCGTCCTGACCGAATCGGGCCGACCTTGGTGACATCCTGGCTAAGGTACAGCGCCTGAAAACGCGTTTCCCCGCCTTCTTGGTAATACTCAAAGAGCAGGTCTGCGTAGGACAGGCCCGCTTGAGGCCTCGCGGTCCGAGGGTAGTTTGACACCTTGATGGCGACAACCGGCCTGGACAAGACACTAGGATCGCTTACCGGTAGGCCGGTGAGCTGGTCAATGGCCTGCGGGGAGGTGGGCTGAGGCGTTACAGTCGGTTCCGCCGTCGGGGTGCGCTGCGGCGGGATCTTGGTGGCCCTCTCGGTCGCGGTGCCCGAAAGGAGTCGGGCGGGCGTCGGCGCGATCGTCTGACTGGGCTTCGCGAGCCCGCTTGCGGGACGGAAGGCCGCGCAGGAAGTAGAAACCAGCACGATGCCCGCCGCGATGGACCCGGCCAACCTGAAACGTGCGCCAAACAGATGGGTCCGAGCCCCGGGGTCTCTTCGACCTGTGACCCGCAAGCCCGCCCCGCGGAAGATCAGTTTCTCCACCAGAGGTTCAAACCTCTACCGATCCCCCTGTCTCATGGAAAGTACATACGGAAGGTCCACAGCTGCGAAGAGGGAATGGTTGAAGATGCCTTGCCGATAACCGCAATCCAGGAATTCCCCGGCTTCAGGGCATAGGGCTGGCCGCTCGAATCAAAGAACTGGAGCGGGGCTCCCGGGACCACAGTCCGCCAGGTGCCGGTGACCACGCCACCATCCCGGAAGAACACGGCCTTGCCCGAACCCTGCAGGCCGAGTTGCCACATTTCTGCCGAGGTCGTCGCGCCGACGTAACGATTAAAAGGAACGAAGAGGACCAGAGCGTTGTCGACGGCCAGCTGCGTGTTGGTGGTGCTGTCGTCCAGGGGCACCATCGAACCCCCGTCGTTCTCGGAGAAACGCCAGTACTCCCCCGAAGCCACGTCATATTGCCACTCGGCTCGAGCCGACTGGGAGAAGTTCACCAGTAATCCCTGGGCCGATGTGGAATTGGCGGGCCGCTCCGGGTCGAATACCATGCCAGCGAGGTTGGGTTTCCCGGTCTCCAGCTGCGTGTTCGTCGCGTAAGCGTCGAGAGCTTGGGTATTGCCGAACGCGCTATTGACCTGCACGGCCACGGTGGGATCCCGACAGATCGCTGGGCACGAGGCAGGAAACTCATTGATGTTGGCAATTCCCAGCGCGTAAAGCTCGTTCCAGACATCTTCGTAGGCCTGGACGTGCACGAGGATGGCGTCGTACAGCGGGGTGATGCTCGTATCCTCAACCCGTGCTGACCGGATCGGTCCCACCCTGTCCGCGGATTGCCCGTAGTACAAAGCGATGAACCGCGTGGCGCCGCCCTCGGTATACAGCTCAAAAAGCAGGTCCGCCTTCGAGAGCCCCGCCTGAGGGCGAGCGCTGCGGGGGAAGTTCGACACCTTGATCGCCAGTGGGCGCAGGTTCAGCAGCGAGGAATTTGCCACGACCAGGCCGGTGAGCGGGTCGACACCGACGGGATATTCGTTCGGGCCCATGGGATAAAGGGAAGGAGTGGCCGTCGGCGTCGGGAGCGGGGTCTCGGTCGGAATCGCCGTGGGCGAGGCCTGCGGGGCAAGCGCCGTCTCGGTCGGGTTCACCGCCTCCGGCAGGGGGGTGTCCGAGGCAACCGCCGCAGCTGGCTGCCCTCCGGTAACCTGCTGCAGATTGCACGCGACGAGCAGCAAGCTCAAGACGAGAGGGAGAATGAGGATCAAAGGAGGGCGGCGAGTGGCTTTCATGATCAATCCCCTTTCAAAGACAACGATTCCGTTCCCCGTGCAATCCCCTTGCTTCGCAACCCTTGTGATCATCTCACCTGCGGCAGTCAAGTTTTCCTTGGGCGATCTGCGGGGTCGCCGGAGGCAAGACGGGGCGGCGGAAGATGCGTGCGAGGCAGGGCGCATTGTAACATTCGCTCTGCAGAGAGGTCAAACCAGAGCCCCTGAGACGTCCCTCTCGCGGGAAAGGGACCGGAGCCTCCCGGTAGCGGATATTGTAGAACGTGGGCAAATCTTGTTGCCGAATGGTTTCATTAGAATTCTCTTGCGGCCCCAAGGCTTGATCGGTTGACGGATCCGGCATCTTCTCTATAATTCTTGGCAATGAGTCGCGTTTCGAGCCTTCAACGTATGCAGGTTTTGGACAGCGAATTGGATCGGATCGGTTCCCGATTTCAGGAAATCGATAGAATCTTGTCCAGCTCCCCGGATGTTGAGGCGGCGCGCCAGGAGGCTCTGTTGGCGGATCGGAATCTGAAGGCGGCTCACGGAGCCCTGCGAGACCTCGAAGACCAAGCCGCCAGCCAGAGGGCAAAACTCGAGGAGACGACCCGTCGCCTCTATAGCGGAGTGGTCAAGAACCCCAAGGAATTGCTGGACCTGCAAAGCGAGGAAAACGCCTTGCGAAATCACATCGCCTCGCTGGAGGAGCGCCAGCTCGAGCAAATGATGGCCGTCGACGACAGCCAAGCGGAAGCGGACCGAGCCCGGAGCCGCCTCAAGGATGTGGATGCGCACCGTCAGATTGAGTCCGCCAGCCTGACTGAAGAGAGGCAAGAATTGCTTCTCCGGCAGGAAACGCTGGAAGCCCAGCGAGAGGCGGGGATTGCCGTTGTGAATGCAGAGGACCTGCAGGTGTATGCGCGGGTGCGGACCACGCATCACGGCTTGGCTGTGGCCCGTATCGAAGGCGGGGCCTGCGGCGCGTGCGGCGTCGCCCCCTCTCAGGCTCAGATTGACCAAGCTCGCCCGGGGGACCAGATCGTTTTTTGCGGGAATTGCGGTCGGATCCTCTACGCCGGATGAAGAGGCCTGCCCCTCCCGCTGCTGGCTGCGCTGGGCGACCCAGAGCCTGACGCGGCAGGCCATGATAAGATGAATAGGATGAGGGAAGCGGCGGACTCTGCCCAGGTTGCATAGGGCCACCACCCATCGAGCCATGGACATCTTCACCACCGCTCAAGCCAGCTTCTTTTGCCACCTTTTCATCGTCCTGGTCTTGGGGCTGACGATCCTCATCGCCCTGTCCTACCGCAAGCGCCTAAATCCTGACACCCGGCGACGCGTCTGGGCGGGTTTGCTCGCCCTGCTGATCTTCCAAGCCATCTTGCTCATGGCGGGGGGGTGGGGATCGGTCGGGCAGGGCGCACTTCAGCGAACCGTTGTCGGGAATCTTGAGCGGGCTGTTTCCCTCGCCTCCGCCCTGGTCTTTGGCTGGATCTTCCTTGCCCCCCGGCGATCAAGGATTGCGGATCTCCTCATCCCGACCCTGGTAGTCCTGACCGGGGCTCTGGCGATTGCGTTCACATACCTTCTGGCCAATACCGTGGCCATCGTGCCGGACCTGAATTTCAACGCCACGATCCTCTCCCCCTCCTGGGAGGTGCTGCGCGCGTTGGCCCTGATTGTGATGACCGTCCTGCTCGGGGTTCGACGTCCGGTTTCCTGGAGGCCCGCACTGGCGGCGCTCACGCTCCTGCTTCTCGGCGCTGTTCTGCAGATCTTCGTGGGCAGTTCCACTGGCGACCTAGCCGAGTACACCCGCCTGACTGAACTCATCGCCTATCCGCTTCTGGCCTACCAAGTGACTAGTCGCATGCAGTGGGAAACCGCTCAGCGCGGCCTTGGACCGGAAGGCCAGCAGAGTGCCCCCGGCGGCACGCCTCCCCATCCCGTCAGCGGGAGGCCGTTCCCCATTTTCGAACCCAGGGGCGGCGAAGTGGAGCGAGCGACTTGGGCTGCCGGTTGGATCGGCCAGTTGGCGAGTGCTCAAGCGGCTCTGCTCCTGACATGGGATCCAGAGGCAGCGGAACTTCGGACGGTGGGCGGATTGCAGTGCCAGAGCTCCACCCCCATCCCTGAACTGAGGCAAAAGGTCGCACAGGATCCGTTTCTCCCAACCGTATTTCAGGACGGAGAGTCCGCCCGCATTGCAAGCGACGAAATGCCGCCGGATCTCCGCGTGCTGCTGGAGCAGGCGGGTCTGGACCAAGCCGGTTCGGTTCTCCTTCTCCCGCTGCCGCCGGGGGATGGGCAGCACTCCGCCGTTCTCCTGACCAAGGCTCGCACCTCCCTCCCCTGGACACAGGAAGACCAAGACGCCTTCGAATGGTTCGCCCTGCCGTTGTCGCTAGTGCTGCAACCCTCGGGTCAAGTCGCCTACCCCGGCGCAACTCCAGCTCCCTCTCGCACGACCTCCGTACTGGGGGCAGCCGAGATCGATCACCTGCGGACACGAATAGCAGAATTGGAAGCCGAATTGCAACGCTCGGGGCAGATGGCTACGGAGACCGTCTCGGCGGCCTCCGAGGCGATCGCGGCGGCCAGCGGAGCCGGCGCCGAGGCGCGGATCTCGATGGAAAACGAAGCCGTCCGCCTCGAAGAGAATCTCCTCCAGGCCATAGCCGATCGCGAAGGCCGAGTGGGGAAGCTCCAAGAGGCTCTGCAGAGTGCTCAGGACCTAGTCAGTGCCGCACAATTGGCTCCGCAAGAGTCCCAGGCCCAAGGGAGTGAGCAGACCACAGCGCTGCGCCTCGCGCTAGAGCGCGCAGAAAAAGAGCTGGCTGAGCAGAGAGAGGAGCGGGCAGGCGGTTCGGCCGGAAGCTGGGAAGTTGCCGGACTGCCCGTGGTCGATCGTGAACTGGTGGCGGCACTGATCAAGGAGCTTCATCACCCAATGTCCCTGGCTGTTTCCTATGCCGATCATCTTCTCCTGGATGCCGGCCGAAAAGATGGGGGCCTCGGGAGGAAAACCCTGGAACGGGTGCGAGCCTCACTGGCCCGCACCAACACCTTAGTCCAGGCGCTGGAAAAAGTCGCCCTCATTCATGACAAAGAGCTCCCCACGGAAAAAGGGCCAGTTTCCGTGGGAGAGATCTTAGAGTCCAGCCTGGGATCCTCGCGCGACGTCATCCAAGAAAAGGGCCTCGTAATTCATATGGAGGTGGCCGAGGAGCTATCTTCGGTTCAGTTGGATCCGGGAACTCTGCAGCAAGTCGCTGAACACCTGATTCACAACGCGGTCTTGGCCACACCCGCCCACCAAACTGTTGAAATACGCGCTGTGGCGGTCTCTGTTGAGGGGAGCTCGAGACCCTCCTTGCTGATATCGATGCACGACGGGGGCCCCGGCATCGCCTCGGAAGATTATCCGCGCGTGTTTGACCGGGTTTCCCGCACCGCAGGGCAGCCGATTGAGGGACTGGGAGACCTCGGGGTGGGCCTGGCGGTGGCCAACATCCTCGTCCAGCGGATGGGTGGTCGCCTCTGGCTGGAAAGCGCACCGAATCAGGGAACCACCTTCCAAGCCCTCTTCCCTTTGGAGTCGGTCTAGCGTCGGCCCCGGTCGCTCGCGGTTCCTCCGCGCTCTCCACGAAGCGCCCCGGCCTCCTTCGGACGCTCCCTCCATAGAAATCACCCGATTGCGCCCAATAAAACTCCCTTGGAGCGGGCCCAGGCCGCAGAAACCTGGGCCCGCTTATAATCGTAATTGCGACCGCAAAGCGGTGCGAAGAAGAGAAAGGAGTTTGAATGAGTTCCAACCGTTTGAGCCGATGGGTAGGGCTGACGGTTATCGCTCTGGGGTTGACGGCCTGCGGATTGGGGTCGACCGGTGTGACCAGTACGGTCCCTCCGCAACTGGCGGGGTTCTCCCCCACTCCGTCTCCGTTCCTGCCCGAAGCCAACACGCCCACACCGTTTCTCCCTGGCCTATCGACACAGCTCGCGCCGTTCGTGAACAACACCGGCCTGCTGCCGAATGGTCTCGCCACCCCTACCCCCCCTTCTTCTGGGCGGCAGCCCTGGGCTCCGTACGCCGGGCCGGTCTACCCAGCCCCGACAGCCATTCCGTCGCCCGTACCGCCCATCGAGTTGGGCACGGGGGTCATGAATATTGCCCTTCTGGGAAGCGACGTGCGCCCGACGGGAGGAGGCTTTAACACGGACACGATCATCATCCTGTCCCTAAACCCCACCAAGGGAACTGTCACCTTGATCTCATTCCCGCGGGACCTCTACGTCTACATCCCTGCTTACGGGATGCAGCGCATCAACGTCGCTTTCCCCATTGGAGCCAGCCTGGGCTACCCCGGTGGCAACTTTGGCCTGTTCAAGGACACCCTCATGTACAACTTCGGTCTGCGCGTCGATCACTGGGTGCTCATGGACTTTTCCGGATTCCAAGCGCTGGTGAATTCCCTGGGGGGGATCGATGTGCAAGTCGGGCAAACTCTCACGGATCACCGCGCCGGATACGGCCAATACACGGTCCATGCTGGACTCGTCCACATGGATGGGGCCACCGCTTTGTGGTACGTACGGGCCAGATACACGACCAGCGACTTTGATCGTGACCGCAGGCAACAAGAGGTGCTGGTAGCCGTTGCCCAGAAGGCCCTCAGCCTGAATGCTCTTTCCAATCTGCCTGGCTTCTTTAGCCAGCTCAGCCAATACGTCAGCGGGGACCTGACCTTCCAGGATCTGTTGCCGTTTGCCGGGATGGCAACCAACGCGAATCCCAGCAACATCCGCCGCTACCGGATCGTTTCGCCGACCCAATGCTATGGTTGGATCACTCCCGGACACGCGGACGTCCAGCTCCCCCGCCCCGACGCGATTCGCACCCTTCTGCAGCAAGCGCTGGATCCCTGAGGGAGGGACCCGCGCGCAGCGCCGCGTCTCACGGCCTGCCTGAGTTGCTTCTTTCCGGCTCGCCGGGGGCAGCGACCTGAGGATGCCGACATAGAATCAAAGGGGCCCTCACAGGCGACGGAGGGGGACGGCCCGACCTGAAGGGCCACACAGACGGGGGGGGTGATGGCTCAGGTCTACTCAAGGGGATCCCGAGGAGATCACTTGAAGCCCGATGAGGCGAGCATGCTTTCGCAGCACGGCCTGCAGTCCGAGGCATCCCTTAAAACCGCTCTCGTGGTCTGGAGGGCCCACTTGGAGCAGAGCGGCATGGCCACCAACACCATCAAAGCCTTTGCCGCCGACCTCAGTCTTCTGGCCAGGTACCTCGGTGCCGGACGAGCAATCGGGGAAATAGGAACCACGGACCTCCAGTCCTTCTTGAGGTGGATGAGGAAGGAACGGGGCATCCCATGCAGCCCCAAGACCTACGCCCGGCGCGTCACTTCCCTGAAGAGTTTTTTCCGGTTCATTGACCAGGTAGGCGCCATTCATGGAGACCCGGCCCAAGCGATCCTCCAGGAGACCGTCCTTAGTCCTCTGCCGGAAATCCTCACCGCGGCCGAACAGCAGGCCTTGATGGAGGTCGCCCGTGGCCTGCGACAGGGGACCCTGGAAACCAAGCCCGACTCGCGGCCGTTTACCCTGCTGGACCTCCTGCTCGAGACCGGAATCAAGAAAGGCGAATGCCTAGCCTTAAAGCTCAGCCATGTGGCGGCGGAGGAAGCGGACGGGGCTTATCTTTTCGTGCGCTACAGTAATCCTCGACTGCGATTCAAGGAAAGAAAGCTGAGCCTGTCGACCGAGTGGGCCTTGGCCTTCCGCGAGTACAGGGAACAGTATGGACCGATAGATCAAGTCTTCCCCTGGTCCCCCCGCAGGCTCGAGTACCTGCTTGAAGATCTGGGTCAGATCTCCAGGCTCGACAAACACCTTTCGTTTGACATGTGCCGATGGACCTGCGCCGTCCGGGATCGAGAAAACCACATACCGCCGGAACGCGTGCGCGAGAAGCTGGGCCTCAGCCGCATTCAATGGAGAGAGATCGGGAAGAAGATCGACAAGCTCGCCGCTCCTCCCCTCTGAGGAGGTGCCTCGCGACGGAGCCTGGTTCCCTCCTGGCTTCCGAGCCGACCCTCCCCTCCAACGCCAAAAGAACGACTTCCGCCAACCTACAACCCCGATAGCTTGAGGCTTCAGGGCCGTTCTCGAGGAAGGCCCTGCAGCAACAACGAAACGTCCCGAGCCACCGGCCTGCTAGCCAGGTTAAGTCCTGGCGGGGAAGAGCCGCATGAGCCTAGACCGCCGCGGGAAAGGAGGGTCGCGGGGAATTATGCAGGGTGCCGATAGATCCCGGATTGCTCAATGACCTCCCAAACCCCGTGGGGAACCAGATACCGGATCGGCCGTCCCTCCCGGGCCCGCTGGCGGATCTGGGTAGAGGAGATGTCCACAAAGGGCGCTGGGAAGAATCGCAACCGCTGGCCAATCCCGGGGAGATCTCTCTCGAGGCTCTTTTCGTCCCAGCGGATCCCGGGGCGGCGCATCACGCCCAGAGTGCACTTTTCGATTAACTCCCTGGAGCGGGACCAGGTTGGCAGGTCCCGGAGCGAGTCCTCCCCGATGAGGAAAGTCCATTCGTGGCCAGGAGATTCCGACCGGAGAATGTCAACCGTGTCGACGGCATACTGAGGGCCGGGCCTTTCCAGGTCAACCCGGGAGAGGACGAAGCGGGAGTTGCCCTGAATGGCCTGCGCAACCATCTGCAAACGGATCGGAACCGGAGAAAGGGACTGACCTCGCTTGTGGGGTGGCTGCGGCGTCAATACCCAGAGCACCTGCTCAAGGTCCAAGGCAGCCAGCGCCTCCTCGGCCAGGATGAGGTGGCCTAGATGCGGGGGATCGAAACTGCCGCCGAAGACCGCTAGTCGTGCCACTCCAGATCCTGTTCACCGATGAGCACGGTGTCCCCTTCCTTTACCCCTGCCGCGCGCAAAGCATCGTAGATGCCTGCAGCCTCCATGATTCTCTGGAAGCGTTCCACGGCCTCATCGTACTCCCAGAAAGTCATCTGAGCCGCCCGCTCAATGCGCCGGCCTCGAACCCTCCAGGCTCCCTCCCCTTCCCGCACGATGGCAAAGTCTGGTTCCTCGACCGGCCGATAGATTGGGAGTTCTCCGGAGCCAGAATCTCGGGGCGGGAGGGTATCCAGAATCTGCGCGGCTCGGTTGAGCACGTCGCGAACCCCCTGGCGATTCAGCGCTGAAATGGCGAATACCTCCCTGCCTTTGCTCTTGATCGTTTCGCTGACCTGCGGCCAGTGGGCCTGAGCTTGCGGCAGGTCCATCTTGTTCAGGGCAACGATCTGAGGCTTGCCAGCCATCTCGGGGTCATACAGAGCGATCTCCGTGTTGATCTGGGAGTAGTCCGCCAACGGGTCGGCCCCCGCTCCATCCAGAAGATGGATGAGCACCCGGGTCCTGGAAACATGGCGCAGAAATGCGAAGCCCAGACCCACTCCAAGGTGCGCGCCTTCCAGCAACCCGGGAATATCTGAGAGGACCAGGGTCCTCGAATCGATGGTCGCGACCCCCAGGTTGGGCTCGGTGGTCGTGAACGGGTAGGCGCCGATCTTTGGGTGGGCGGCCGTGACCGCCGCCAGGAAGGTACTCTTGCCCGCGTTGGGTGCGCCCACCAGCCCGATATCGGCGATCAGGCGCAACTCCAGCCTCAGCCTTCGCTCCTCTCCCAACTCACCCTTTTCGGCAAGATGGGGGGTCTGATTGCTCGCCGATGCAAAATGGGGATTGCCCCGCCCTCCCCGCCCTCCTTTGGCCACCCGCAGGGACTGCCCAGGCTGCGTCAGGTCACCCAGCAGTTGCCCGGAGGAGACCTCGCGCACCTGGGTGCCCAGAGGGACCAGAATGACGGAGTCGGCACCGGATCGGCCGGTTTTGTTGCTTGAGCCGCCTCGGCGGCCATCTTCCGCATTGTAGAGCCTGCGGTGATGAAGATGGTAGAGGGTGTTTAGGCTTCGCTCCACGCGAACAAGCACATCCCCGCCCCGACCTCCGTCGCCTCCATCCGGCCCGCCCAGAGGCACATACTTCTCCCGATGGAAGTGCAGCATGCCATCGCCCCCCCGCCCTCCGCGCACCTTGATTTCCGCTTCGTCCAAGAACATTTCGGCCCACCGTTGCGATTCCGGGTGCATTGTGATACATTGAAACTCATTGTAATCCGTTCACTGTGAAGCAAGGAAAAGCCTCGTGCCCTCGCACCCTGTTCCCGACATTGTGGTCGGCCGCCTGCCGGTTTATCTGCGAGCCCTGACCGCAATGACCCAAGAGGGAAAGGTCATTACCTCCTCTCAAGAGTTAGCGACGCGCCTGGGGTTCACCTCGGCACAGATCCGCAAGGATCTCTCACATTTCGGGGAATTCGGCAAACAGGGGCTCGGGTACAACATCCCGTTTCTCAGCGAGCAACTACGCCACATCCTCAAGCTGGATCGGATTTGGGGTGTCGTGCTGGTGGGCGCGGGCGATCTGGGCCGCGCCTTGGCCAACTTCCAGGGCTTCCAGGAGAGAGGGTTCGAGATCAGAATAGTATTCGACAGCAATCCGGCGAAGATCGGCCAGTCCCTGGGTCGCTTCGTGATCCAGGACATAGACCAACTCGTGCCCAGCCTCCACGAGAGCGACATTCGGATCGCCATGCTGGCGGTCCCCGCCCGGGTCGCTCAGGAGGTGACCGGGCGTCTGGTTGAAGCGGGGATCCGCGCGATCCTCAACTATGCTCCCACCACGTTGTCGGTCCCAAGTGGGGTTTTCGTGCAGAACATCGACCCGGCCGTCCACCTACAGCGGATGACGTACTACCTGCTCGAGCACGACTAGTCCCAGGACGGGGATCGGCATCCCCCGGCACAAGAATTCTACGCGGGGGGCAGGAATCGTCGGAACAGCTCGACCTGATGAAGAACTCTTTCCGCTCCCAAGGCGAGGCACGCGACGGGCTCCTCAGCCAAGTAGGCGGGTACGCCCGTGATCTGGGTGAGATATCGGTCCATTCCCCTAAGCAAGGCTCCTCCGCCACACAGCATCATGCCTCGATCAATGATATCGGAAGTCAGTTCCGGCGGAGTCTTCTCCAAAGTGGCACGCACTCCGGCCCCGATGCGCAAAAGGGATTCTTCCAAGGCCTCCAGGACATCGGAGGTGGTGACAGTCAGCTTCCGCGGAAGGCCATTGACTTGGTCTCGACCTTGCACTTCCAAGGTTGAGTCCTGCTCCAGGGGAATGGCTGCCCCGACCTTGAGTTTGATTTCCTCGGAGGTGGTGTCGCCTACCACCAACCCGTACTTGTGGCGAACGTAGCTGGCCAGCGCTTCATCCAGCCGTTGTCCTCCTAGCCGCACCGTGTTGGCCACGACAATGCCATTCACGGCGATCACGGAACTCTCGCTGACACCGCCCCCCAGGTAGACCACCATATTGCCCGAAGGGGTCCCGATGGGCAAACCCGACCCCACGGCCGCCGCTAGGCTTCGCGGAACGAGGAAGACTTCTCGGCACCCAGCCCGGAAGGCCGCCTCATGAGCCGCCCGCCCTTCGACGCTGGTCACCCCGTAGGGAACGGTTACCATCGCTCTGGGTTTGAACAGCCGCACGGGACCACAGACTTTCTGAATGAAATAGGAAAGGATTCTTTCAGTGACCTCATAGTCCGCGATGACCCCATCGCGCAGAGGGAACATGACTTCGATTCCCTCCGGGACGCGGCCGTACATGTCCTTGGCTTCCTGCCCCAGAGCAACGATCTTTTGATCGTCCACATCGATCGCGGCCATGGTTGGTTCGCTCAGGACGATTTCGCCGCCCTCGGCAATGAGGGTGTTTACGGTTCCTAGGTCGATTCCGAGATCGCGGTAAAGTAGGGCCATCGATTTTGGTTAGGCGTTGGAGATAGTGGTCGCAGGATGGGCTAGGGTTTGGTTTGGGGAACCTCAGAGGCCGGCGGACGTCCCCGGCGGAACCGGCGAATAGCGCTCAAACGCAAGTTCGAGCGCCGCAGCGCTGCCTGGGCTTCCTGCCACTGCGGACTATCCGCGCGACGACCCTCGCTCAGGAAGGCCTCGGCTCGAGCCTTGGCCTGCTCCGCACGAGCGACGTCGATCTCTTCGATATTTTCTCCCTGATCGGCCAGAACGGTCACCCGCTCGGGCCGCACCTCCAGGATCCCCCCCGCGATCGCAAACACCTCCTCCTCCCTGTCATGGACTACACGCAGGACCCCGTACTTGAGGGTCGTCAGCAACGGCGTGTGGCGTGGGAGGATGCCCAGATCCCCTTCTGCCCCGGGGGCGTACACGGCATCCACCTCGCCGCTGAAGAGCTGTCGGTCCTGGGTGACAATCTCACATCGGAAAGGCATGGCGTTCCCTTCGGCCAAGATTCTATCCCCCCTCCAGAAGGCGGGCTTTTTCGACCGCCTCTTCGATCGTGCCGACCATATGAAAGGCGCCCTCGGGGAGCTCGTCGTGTTTGCCTTCCAGGATCTCCTGAAATCCGCGGACGGTTTCCCGCAGGGGCACATACACGCCCGCCTGTCCGGTAAACTGTTCTGCCACGAACATCGGCTGAGAGAAGAAACGCTCGATCTTGCGCGCGCGCGAGACGATCAGCTTATCCTGCTCGGAGAGCTCGTCAATCCCCAGGATGGCGATCAGGTCCTGCAGGTCCTTGTAGCGCTGCAGCACGCGCTGGACCTCGCGGGCAGTTTGGTAGTGAGCCTCTCCCACAATACGCGGATCGAGGACGCGCGAGGTTGAAGCCAAGGGATCGACCGCGGGAAAGATCCCCTTTTCGGCAATCGAGCGCTCCAGAGCGATGGTAGCATCCAGGTGGGTGAAAGTCGTCACCGGGGCGGGGTCGGAGTAGTCGTCGGCCGGCACGTAGATCGCTTGCATGGAGGTGATGGAACCGCGCTTCGTCGAAGTGATGCGTTCCTGAAGTTCGCCCATCTCCGTGCCCAGGGTGGGTTGATAGCCGACCGCTGAGGGCATCCGCCCGAGCTGGGCAGAAACCTCCGAGCCGGACATGCTGAAGCGGTAAATGTTGTCGATAAACAGCAGGACATCTCGACCTTGATCCCGGAAGTATTCGGCCATCGTCAGCGCCGTCAAGCCCACCCGCAGGCGAACGCCGGGCGGTTCATTCATCTGCCCGAACACCATGACCGTGTCCTTCATCACCCCGGACTCCAGCATCTCGCGGTAGAGCTGGGTGCCCTCACGGGTACGCTCACCGACTCCCGCAAAGACTGAATTGCCCTTGTGGACTTTGGCGATCGTGCGGATGAGCTCCATGATGATGACCGTCTTGCCGACCCCGGCTCCGCCAAAGATGCCCGTCTTGCCACCCCGCGTGAAGGGAGCAACGAGGTCGATTACCTTCAGTCCGGTCTCAAAGACCTCGGTGTGCGTCGACTGCTCGGCCAGAGGAGGGGCCAGGCGATGAATGGAGGCTCGCTCGTCGCTGTGAAAGGGCCCGGCCTCATCGATCGGCTGCCCGAGCACGTTGAAGACTCGACCGAGAGTGGAGGGGCCGACGGGCACAGTGATCGGGCCGCCGGTAGCCGTCACCGGCATCCCGCGCTGCAACCCATCGGTCGTGTCCATAGCCAGACACCGCATCCAGTAGTCCCCCAAGTGCTTCTCGACCTCCAGAACCAAAGGCTCCATTCCTTCACGGCGGACCTCCAAGGCATCGTAGATCTCCGGTAGTTGACCGGCCGGAAACTCGCAATCGATCACCCCGCCTTGAATCTGCACGATCCGACCGGTCAAATTGGCCATCCCCGCGGTCCTCCTTGGGCGCCTCGTCAGCAGGTATCAGGCGACATGGCTCGGGATCGCAACCCGAGCCGACACGGACAACGCTTCTGCCCCTCCAGAGATATCGAGCAGGTCGCTCGTGATGCTCTCCTGTCGAGCCTTGTTGTAATCCAATTGAAGGTTTCCGACGAGCTCCAATGCATTTTCCGTCGCGTGACTCATTGTGACCATCCGGGCGGCGTGTTCGCTCGCCAGGGATTCTAGAATCGCCTGATAGACCTGAAGCATGGTGAAGCGAGGGATAATCTGGTCCAGCAATTCGGCCCGACCCGGCTCATAAAGATACAGGGCCTGCGGGCCCGGTGCCGTCTTGCTTCCCGAGCCCCTCTCCCGCTCTGGAACGTGCATCGGAAGCAGTCGTCGTACTCTCGGATGCTGCTGGCTGAAGCTGATGAACTCCGTGTAAGCGAGGTAGACCTCATCCGCCTGCCGAGTCAGGAACTCATTAACGGCAAGCCGGCCAATGGCGGAGACATCGGCGAAACCCGGAACGGTCGGCAAGTGGCTGAATTCCGCCATCAGGTCGGCCCCGCGCCGTATCAGCATTTCTCGCCCCTTCCGTCCGACGACGATGTACCGCACGGGAACCGGACTGGCGCGGAACAAGCGCAAGGTCTCCCGCACGATGCTGACATTGTAGGCGCCAGCCAGCCCGCGGTCACCGCTGATTAGAAGGACGAGAACATGCTCAGTCCGGGGACGGCTGACCAGGAGCGGATGAAGGCTCTCCCCACCCGGTTGATTGGCAAGGTCTTCCAGGACCTGCCAAGCTTTGCTAGCATAAGGACGCACGGAGACCGCGGCTTCCTGCGCTCGGCGCACCTTGCTGGCACTCACCGCCTCAAGGGCTTTGGTGACTTGAGCGATGTTCCTAACGCTGCGGATCCTCAGACGCATTTCTCGCAGTGAACGCATGTCCTCTCCGGCGACTTTGAGGTCCTCTCCCCACTTGCAAGGCTAGGGGCTCCAAGCGGAGGCGTAGCCTTCCAGGGCCTCCTTCAGGCGAGTCTCTATTTCCGGACTCAGCTTGGCCTCCCGCTCAATGGCTTGAGGCACATCCGCATAGGTCGTGTCCAGGAAACTCAGCAGGCCTTCCTTCCAGGCGGCCATCTTCTCCAAGACAACCTGATCCGCATATCCGTTGGTCCCAGCGTAAATGAGCACCACTTGCCGACCCAAGGAAAGCGGTGAGTACTGAAGTTGTTTGAGGATCTCCTGCAATCGGTATCCGCGGTTCAGCTGCATCTGGGTCGTGCGATCGAGATCGGAACCAAACTGGGCAAAGGAGGCGAGCTCACGAAACTGGGCCATGTCCAGGCGCAGTTTTCCGGCGACTTGGCGCATGGCCTTGGTTTGCGCATCGCCTCCTACCCGAGAGACGGAAATGCCTACGTTCAATGCCGGGCGAATGCCCGCGTAAAAAAGGTTGGCCTCCAGATAGATCTGACCATCGGTGATGGAAATGACATTGGTGGGGATGTAGGCCGATACGTCGCCCAGCAGGGTCTCAATGATCGGTAAGGCAGTCAGAGAGCCTCCCGACCCTTTCACTTTCGCAATCCGATAGTTCTCCGGATCGGGCATCTGGGTGAGAGCCTCGCGCGCATTGCGCTCAGCCACCGGGCCCGAGTAAACCCGGGCATCGACTGCCTCTTGCTCCCGCGCTTGCGCGCCGGGCATTTCCTTGGGAACGATCACGTACCTGTCGGCGAGGCGAGCCGCACGCTCGAGCAGGCGTGAATGCAGGTAAAAAACATCCCCGGGGTAGGCCTCCCGACCGGGAGGGCGTCTCAACAGCAGGGAAACCTGGCGGTAGGCCCAGGCGTGTTTGGAGAGGTCGTCATACACGACCAGAGCATCTCGGCCCGACTCCATGAATTCCTCACCGATCGCGCAGCCAGCATAGGGAGCAATATATTGCATGGCGGCCGGGTCATCGGCCGCAGCCACCACCACCACGGTGTGTTCCAGCGCCCGGTAGCGTTCCAGCAGGGCCACCGTATTCGCCACCGAGGACTTCTTCTGCCCAATGGCCACGTAAATACAAAGGAGATCCTTGCCTCGTTGGTTGATGATCGTATCAATCGCGATGGCCGTCTTCCCTGTCTGGCGATCTCCGATGATCAGTTCTCTCTGTCCTCGCCCGATAGGGATCATCGCGTCGATCGCTATCAGGCCGGTTTGCACGGCGGTATCGACATCCTGACGCTGGGCCACCCCCGGAGCAACACGCTCCACCGCGCGATAGCGCTCGAAACGAACTGGGCCCTTCCCATCCAGCGCCTCACCTAAAGGATTGATCACGCGCCCCAGCAACCCTTCTCCCACAGGAACCGAAACGATTCGTCCCGTGCCGCGGACCTCCATGCCCTCTTCAATTCCGGTGTAATCGCCGAGCACGATCACCCCGACTTGGTCGCGCCCCAGGTTGAAGGCTATGCCAATCGCCCCGTTTCCAAACCGGACGAGCTCCTGAGAGCGGATGTCGGACAAGCCGCGAACGCCGACAATTCCGTCCCCGGCCTCAAGCACCCTCCCGACTCCCTCCGGGACGAGCTTGGCTTCATATTTCGATATCTGGCCTTGAAGTTCGCTGGCGATCTGCTTGCCGAGATCGGACATATCGTCTCCCCGCTATTGACTTCGGAGCATGCGGGCCAGCCTAGGGGTCAGGCAGCCGACCTACCCGTTCCAGCGGCTCAGCCAACCGGAGGCTGGACAGCTCTAAGACGCCTCGCGAGCAAGCTCCCGTCCTCTTCGGCCCGGCACCCGCTGGGGCCGGGCTATGATAACTGAAGGGTCAGTTTGTGTCTAGCGATTCGGACGGTGCGACCCTGGCTCTCCGGGTCCCAGGTCTCTCCGCAGGGATCCTGCCTTCCCCTTTTCGCCGGGTTCCCTCGAGTGGCGTCGATCCGCCTCGAGTCTCGGAACAGGCTGCACCCTCAGCGTGCTGAAATCCCAGGAGGTCCCTGGCCGCCTACCCTGGAGCCAAGTGTTGAAGGGCGAGCTTGAGCCGCAACTCCGCCTCCCTGGGCGCATCCCGGGGCAAGGACTGGATCGCGGCCTGGGCTTCCAGAGCCGTGTAGCCAAGAGAGGTGAGGGCTGCCAAGATGTCCACATCAGCCTCCGCCCACCCGCTCTCTTCCGCTCCCGCCAGGGCAGGGAGCTTGTCCTTGAGGTGGAAAACGATCTTTTCAGCGGTCTTGCGGCCCACTCCCGGAATGCCCGTTAGACGCTCCGGTTGGGCTCGCGAGACCGCCTGGCGAAAAGTCTCCGATGGGAGATGACTCAGAAGCGAAAGGGCCACCTTGGGGCCGACTCCCTCAACCCCAAGAAGGAGATCGAAAAGCAGGCGTTGATCCGCGGTTTCAAACCCGAACAGCGCCAGAGAATCTTCCCGTACGAGGAGACGAGTGAAGAGGACAACAGGCTGCCCAACGCGGGCGTGTTCGGCGACGGGACCAGGCACGGCCACCTGGAACCCGATGCCGCTGATTTCCACTACCAGGCGCCCTTCCTCGACTTGCTCCACCCGACCGCGAAGGGAAGCGATCATCTCTCTCCGGCTAGCCGCAAAAGTTGGGACGAGTGCAGATGGCAAATTGCAATCGCCAGCGCGTCCGCGGCATCATCAGGCTCGGGGCGCTGGGCTAATCCCAACAAACAGCGCACCATGTCCTGAATCTGGCGCTTATCCGCCGCTCCGTAGCCGGCCACCGCCAGCTTGACTTCTCGCGGGGAGTATTCGCTTACTTCCAACCCCGCCTCCGCCAGAGCCAGGAGGATCACCCCCCGAGCCTGCCCGACGGACATCGCGGTTCGGACATTCTTCTGGAAAAAAAGCTTCTCCACGGCCGCGGTCGACGGGCCGTGAAGAGCAATCAACTCTTGAAGTTGTTCGTGCAGGCTTTGCATTCTGCGTGGCAGGGACCAATCGGCGGGTGTCGTCAACACCCCATAGGCAATCGCCACGATTCCCCGGTCGGACTCGTTGACGAGTCCGTACCCCGTCCTGGCCGTGCCCGGATCAATGCCCAGGGTTATGGGCTGACGATTCACTCCGGAAGCCATCGAGGATATCGCCCGATCGGCCCTTCCCATCCGGAATGCGCTCCCCGTAGGGGCCGAGCCTCCTTCACAGTTATTCTGCGGCCTCCATGGCAGCGACCGCCTCATCCGTGATTTGCAGATTGGAATATACCGCCTGGACATCGTCCAACTCCTCCAGGCTCTCAATCACTTTCATGACTTGCACAGTTTCATCCATCCCCAACGTCATCCTTTGCTGGGGCTCCATTCTCAAGCTGGTCTCCTCGGGTGTGATCTTGGCCCGCGCCAGCCGCTCGCCGATGGCCTTAAAGGATTCCACTGGGGCGTAGATCTCAATCACATCCTCCCCGATGACGACATCATCTGCCCCCGCTTCTACCGCCATCTCAAAAACCTGGTCCGAATTGATCCCTTCCGCGGGAAGTGCAAAATACGCCTTTCTCTGGAACTGCCAGGCGACGGACCCGGTTTCTCCCAAGCTGCCGCCGGCTCGAGTGAGCAGGCGCCGGACATCGGCGACCGCGCGATTTCGATTGTCGGTCACACATTCAATCAACAAGGCCACCCCATGGGAGGCATATCCCTCATACAAAATCTGCTCCAGCGCCACGCCCTCTCGGTCCTCTCCGGTTCCTCTGCGGATGGCGCGCTCAATATTGTCCTTGGGCATGTTGTTGCTTTTGGCCTTCTCGACAGCCAAACGCAACTTGAAGTTCGATTCCAGCTCGCCGCCCCCCTCTCGGGCGGCAAGCACGATTTCGCGCGTCAGACGAGTGAAAACCTGGCCGCGCTTGGCATCGGCTGCACCTTTCTTGCGCTTAATGGTTGCCCACTTGGAATGACCAGACACGTGGTTCTCTCCTTAGGTGGACACAGCGTTGATCCTCAGTCCGTGCGCCGGGGAAACGATCGCCCCGCCCGGCATGCCCGGGTCAGCACAAAAGTTCAAGCGGGAATCAACCAAACCGGCGCCTGCCGATGGCGCCCCATCGCGACTCGTCGCCTCTCGATGGAGTGTGGGAGTCACTAGTGTGTGCCTGGCCGGGTACCCAAAAGGGGAAAAATCGGACGGCGCGAGGGGCTCGTCCGCTCACGGGATTCATTATACCATTGCGTTTGCGGCCTGTTGGCGCGCCTAAGGGGCTCGCCGCCTCGTGAGTCGTCCACGCCGTGCCCTCCGACCGAAAGACCGAGTGAAGCTCTTCTCCAAGACTCGGCGTTTGAAAGGCGACCAAGAGTTCGGCGCGCCCCCTCCTTCAAGACTCAGGCCAGCGGTTACGACCATCCGCCAGAAGCTTCCCTGAAACCTTGCCTGACCCATGACGGCTGGACCCAAGGCCTCGTCCCCGGCGGCCCTGACTTCTCCCGGGCCGAGGACCGCCTTCCGCCCGGGCCAGCTGCCCCCTGGAGGCTGGAGAGTTCGAGGGGACGTCCTCCTCGCGTTCGCTCAATGGCGATGGCACATGATCGCACTCCGCCAGATATCCGGTAAGCGGACGGGTTCCGGAAGGGACGAGGGCCCAAGGTCCCTGCGAGGCACCCCAAGCCTATCCAGGGCCATCCCACGCGATCGCTTCCGATTCGGTGAGATCAACGGGATGCGTCTAGCTGCTCGATGCGAGCTCGCAGCCCTTGCCGGATTCCCGCAGCCTCCTGTTCGTCCTGGTAGTTGTGGCGCGGCCAAAAGAAGCCCCTCAGGCCGTCCTTCCTTCGCCGCGGCACCAAGTGCACGTGCAGATGGTCCACGCTCTGGCTCACCTTGTCATTAATGGCCAGGAACATCCCCTCGGCCCCCATGACTTCTTCTATGGCTCGGCTGAGAAGGCGCGCCCTCGCGAAGAGATGACCAATCTCCGGTTCCGGCAGATCCCGCAAGGTCGGGTAGTGGACGCTTGGAATTAGCAGGCAGTGGCCGGGGAACAAAGGCCGGCGGTCGAGGAACGCCAGACATTGATGGTCGCTGTAGACAAGCCAGGCCGGCTCGGAGCCTTGGACAATCCTGCAGAAAGGGCAGCCCTTCTGGGCAGCATTCCTTGCGGCGAGATTCTCGGACATGGAGTCACCTTTTGCCTTTGCAGAAAAGAAATCGGTCCTCGCTCCCGAACCCAGAACCCTTCCGGACTTCTGCCTGTACTGGGGCAGGAATCCGAGCCGAGTCAATCCCTCCCCCAAGCCCGGTGCTACTTCGGGGTGCTTAAGATCCATGCGGCACTCGTCCTGTGGACTCAAGCCATTCCCCGCTTAGCCTGCTTCGATCTGGCTGGAGCGAACATTAAAGAAGTGCCCGGCGCGCCGGGGTGTTGTCCCGCCATCCGCGGAAAACGATCGGGGTCGGTATGACCCGCCGGAATGTTCCCACCGATCGAGGGGCAGACATGGCTCTTGGGACCCAATCGCGCACAAACCGTGCCACGGTTCGTTGCCGTGCGAGAGGCTGTGGTGCGCTTAAGGGTCATGCCGCGGCTCCGCCTCCTTGTGGCCATCATGAGTAAAGCCTGCAAACTCAGCAAGAACAACCCCGGGCAGCCCGAGGCGGGCTCGCCAGAGCGCTGGCTCATCCCTCATATCCTCTGTTGCCAATCTCTGCGCAGACTTGGGGGGCAGGAGACTTCCGCAATGCGAACCAGGCGGCCGCCAAAGAAAGAAACCCGTTCCCGGCAGGGAGTACGCGCTACCCCTCCACAGTGAAAATGAAGCGTCCTCTGGGTCGCAGAAGCACTGCACTCATCCCTGACGAAGGCCTCCCCAGCAGGGGGATGAGAGAGCCTTTGCAGACTTGTCCGCTTGGGTCTCGCGGGCGTCGCTGCCCCGCCTCCCCCTGAGGGTGTTCCTGTCAAGCCAGCTGAAGGGAAAAAACCCGACCTGCCCAACGGAGGCTGGAGCCTCCTCTGCGGCCAGCGACAGAAACGGGGCGATGAGAGGCCTGGCCTCGAGGTGCTGGCGCTTGGCTTGACCGTGGGGCCTATGCCAGAGGCCGCCTGTGCAAACGTCTGAGGGCAGGAAACCCACAGGATGACGTCCCCGGAATGGCGCCCAGATACCGGGCGCGACGCCAGCGGGCACGACTCCGGACACTTCGAGGTCCCACGGGCCCCAGAAGCCGGAATCGCGGGGCAGGCACGTACCGCGCGTGGGCTGGCACGCCAACCCTCTCGGCTGGGGCAAATGCCCGGACCGGAACCGCCATGGTAGAATCGCTGCGCTGGCCCCTGTAGCTCAGCGGATAGAGCGTTGCCCCCCGGAGGCAAAGACCGGTGTTCAATTCACCGCAGGGGCGCTCTTGAGATCAGGCCTCCCCTCCTTTCGGGGCTTGTCCCCCTCAGACCAGCTCTACCCAGGCAACCTTCTGCGAGCGTGTGAGGTAATGGGCAAATGTGCTGCGACCCCGCAGCCCCATGACTTCTCCGGGGTTCAGAAGCATGGTCTTGCCCAATCGCTCCTCGTGCGCGATGTGATCGTGGCCGTAGCAGACAAGGTCATAGATCCCCGAAGCGGCCAGAGCTCTTGCGACTTCCGGATAGTGAGTGAGCGCCACGCGGGTTCCCTCAAGATCAAGCTCCGCCATTTCTCCATGTAGAAAGAAATTGCCCGCTTTGGCCGCGGCCACGGTGATCATTTGCCGATCCCCGTCGTTGTTTCCCCAAACAAAGTGGATCGGCTTGCCTTTGACCCCTTGTGCCAGCCGATCCACCATGAAGGGGGAGCAGAGATCCCCACAATGGAGTACCACATCGGCCTCGGCCAACTGGGGCAAGGCGCTATCGAGGCGCCAGATGTTGTCATGCGTGTCACTCAGAATGGAAATTCGCATGCCTGTCCTCCGGCATTCTAGATCCCCCGACGGGCCATCTCTGCGAGCCTCAGGCCCGATGGCCAGGAGGGGTCCGGCCGCAGACATCCCTGGCGCGGAAGCTGCATCAGCCTGCCCTCCTCAGACCGGATTATTTGCCGCAGGGGTCTGCACTCAGCCACGCCGGATTGGCTCCGAGGAATTGCCAACTCTTCGCGCGATTCCCCCTCGCTACAGGGAGAAAGAGGCTCCCCCGCCTGCCCGAGGGAACATTGGCAGGACCCGGCTGTGGAAACCTCCGAGGTCGCGGTTACAAGAACCCTCAAGCGGCCCCTCGAAGCTGGGCCTCCTCCTTGAGAGTGTACCAGAAGCCCAACGCACCGACGACGCCCGCCTGACAGCGCCTGCCACCCAAGAATCAGATCCCTTCTCGGTTTTCGCACGTGCGGGCGCGTGAGGCCCGGCCGGCTGAGCCCAGGGGAGGCTGCTCCTCAGGAGGCGTCTGGCCCCAGCAGAGCCCATATCCCGGCGAGGCCCCGGTTGGAAGGAGGGTTGACTACCAATTCCCCTTGCGGGTTTTCGGGCTGACCCCGAGTCGCTTTTCCGGCTCAAGGAAGTAAGCCGCCTCTCGCAATGCGGCTGTTCTCACCCGTCACGGCTCCTGAGGCCGGTCCAGGCTGTTCGAAGCTTCACCATTCGCGCCAGCAAGCCGACGCCGTCCTAAACAAACTCTCCGTAAGCCGCTGAGCGGATTCGGCTTCCGATATCCCCGCGGCCCACGGCTCCCGCCACCCCCGCGAGGAACTCGGTCGCGAGATAGAAGGGGAGGCTCGAGAACATCCGAGCCGCCAGTTCCGGGTAATCGACACGATCGGAAAGCAGGTCCAGGAACCCGCTGGTCGCCAGGGGATTGCGGACCCCCAGCGCGTAGCATAGGGTGGGCAGCCGGTAGAAGAGCTGCGCAAGGCTCAGACCGACGAGGTGGCTTCGGCCGATCTCGCGTTGGATGCGGGCCGAGTAATCTCCCGTCTGGCCTTCGACAATACACCTCGCCGCCAACCTCCCGCTCTTGACGGCGTACCGAATGCCCTCCCCTGTCAGAGGGTCAATCAAGCCCGCGGCATCGCCCACCAGCAGCCCTCTTCCAGTCGCCAAGCGCTCCCTCCCAAAAAAAACCGGCAAGGGGTGTCCATGAAGGGGAACCCCCTCCAGAGAGATTCCATATTCGGCCATCACCTGCTTGAGCACCGCTTGCAATTGGCCCGGTCGGGGTTGATAGGCTCCAATCCCCACCGAGAGATGGGTTGCTTTTGGAAAGATCCACAGATACCCCGCGCGAATCCGGCCGAAAATGAAAACCGGTTGCTCCGCGAACATTTGAAACACCTCGGGCGAAACCGGCGCCTCCGCCTCGATCGCGGCCGCTACCCGCTTTCCGCGGCGCAATCCAAGGTCGCGAGCGACCACGGAACTGGCTCCATCTGCGCCAATGACGTAGTCCGCTTCCAGAGACAGCCGGCCATCGCTCTCCACGATCACGCGGTCGGACAGCTCGCGCACGCGGTTCACGGGGACTTCTTGTCTCACCTCGGCCTGTGCATGCTCGAGCAGATACGCGTCAAACTTGTCTCGCATCACCATGCGTATCTGGTCTCGCGGAAGCTGGAGGCGAACCGACCGGGAGCCGACAGTATAGGTAATAGAGCGGACGGAAGCCTCAATCACCGGGTCCATGGGAAAAGGGAATTGCTCAAGCAACGCGAGCGAAAGCCCACCGCCACAAGCTTTGTAGCGCGGCAGATGCTCCCGCTCAAGAACCACCACCCGCTTGCCGGCCTCGCCCAGCTCGTAGGCGGCCGTTGCTCCCCCCGGGCCGGCTCCAACAACCACCACATCAACGCGCTGATTCATGAATCGTGTTCCTCGAAGATCATCCCGAACGAGACGGCCTCCGTCCCAGGGATCCAACTGCGGAGCCGATCCCGGTGCCCCAGTGACGGCCTTCTCCCAGAGCCGTCAGCCAAGGGGGGCGGGAGTTTCCCCGGCTTGGGAGGCCAATTGACCGACCACGTCATAGGGAAGGGCACCCGTGATCTGGACGGGTACCAGGCAATTCAGCGGGGCCTGGCCCTCGATCAGGACAAGGCCGTCTACCTCCGGAGCATCACGGAAGGACCGCCCGACCGCCAGGTTCTGCCTAGTTTCCCTGCCTTCGACCAGGACCATCATCGTTCGGCCCACCCAGGCCTGATTCCTTTCCAAGCCAATCGACTTCTGGAGTTCCATCAGGCGAGCGCGACGTTCCTCTTTCACTTCTCCTGGAACGGAATCCTCAAGTCCGCCACTTTCAGTCCCCGGCTCGTGGGAATAAATAAAGCTGCCGACCCGATCAAAGCGCATCTCGCCCAAGAAGTCCATCAAGGTCTGGAATTCCTCCTCGGTTTCTCCGGGATAGCCGACAATGAATGTGGTGCGGATTGCCAAGTCCGGAATAGCCGCACGCATCCGGTCGATCGTCAAGCGCACTCGCTCCAGGTTGGATGGCCTGCGCATCCTGCGCAAAACTCGGGGGTCCGCATGCTGGAGGGGCAGATCAAGGTAGGGAACAATTCTGGGGTGAGAAGCGAACACCTCAATCAACCGATCCGCGACCGCACCCGGAAAAGCATACATCAGGCGGATCCATTCGACGTCCGGAACCTCGCCCAACATCGCCTCCAGGAGGCGAGGCAGTCCATCCTTCCAGCCGAAGTCGCGGCCATAGTCGGTCGTGTCCTGGGCAATCAGGATGATCTCGTGCACGCCGCGCGCCTGCAGAATCCGCGCCTCCTCCAGGAGCCGCTCCAGCGGTCGGCTGACGCCCGTTCCCTTGATCATGGGGATCGCACAGAAGGCGCACGGGCGCCGGCACCCATCGGCGATCTTCAGATAGGCGCTGGCGCCTCGGATCGAGGCCCGGAGGACCCCGCGTTCATCACGGCCGACGGTGGGGGAATCGTCCGGGAGATGGTAGCGTTCGGTCGCCCGGTCCCCCGCACGCAGGCGCTGGAGAAGCTCCAGGATATCCATCCACCGCCGCGTGCCCAGGATCCCGTCAATCCCAGGCACCTGGCGGGCGACCTCGGCTCCATACCTCTGGGTCATGCAACCGGCGGCGATCAAGAGCTGACCGGGTTTCTTCCCTGAGGCCAGTTCGCGAAGCACGCGCAGTGATTCCTCCCGCGCCGGTCCGATGAACCCACACGTATTGACGATCAACACTTGCGCCCGGTGGGCTCGCTTGACCGCCCGGTATCCCGCCTGTTCCAGGAGCACGCCCATCGAGTCGGAATCCACCGTGTTCTTGGAGCAGCCCAAACTGACCAGATGATACCCGGGTGCCTCGGTCAATCAGCCTCCGGGGGAGATCGTCATCACGGCTGGAGGGGCGGGAACCCCGGGAGTCGGCGCGAGAGTCCCTGTTGGAGCCTGGGAGGGGCTGATCGTGGGGGTCGGCGTCTGAGGACCCGACAGGGTCCAGATGCGTATCAGCGTCTCTCCAAACCCTCCCAAAGACCCTTGATCCTGGCCGTCATACTCGACCTGCAAAGCGGAACCGTCGCCAGCATACAGAGCAACTGTGTGGTTCCCCTGAAAACTCTGAATGTCGCCCGAGAACATCCGGCCGTTGAAGACCTCCTTACCGTCCACGACAACCCGCAGGTAGGTCTCATGGCGCGCCACCACTTGGAGGTCAACCGTGGTAAACACTCCCCCCAGTGGCGTCGCTTCAGGAGTCAGACCGGTAATTCCTGCAAGTCCTCCCCCCCCGACGTCTGCCCCTTTCGTAGAGGTCGCCAGGGCCGCGGCAGGTCCCAATTCGGTCCCACTGGAAAGGACCATCGAAGAGGCCAAGGAGGCCTGCGAAGAACCCCGCGAGATATAGCCTGCCAATTGCAGGCTTCCCCAGGCCAGAAGCCCGATAACGACAATCCCAGCCATCCCGCTGAGGAGGACATCCAGGCGCACAAAGCGGCGCCAAGGAGAGGCCAGACGCACTGGGGACCGGCCCGGGACAGGCCGAGAGGCGGCTGGCCTGGAGAAAACCGGGGGCGGCTTGGGACGAACTCCTCCGGCCCGGACCAGAAGTTCCTCCCCATCCATCCCCAGATAGGTAGCATAGGTCCGAATGAATCCGCGAGCTTGCGCCTCGGAAGGCATTGCGCTCAGGTCGTCGTTTTCGATCGCCGCCAGGAAGCGCGCTCGAATGTAGGTCTTGCGCTCCACTTCCTCCAGCGAAACCCGAAGCGACTCTCTTCTCTGGCGGAGAACCGTCCCCAGTGACTCGGTCATTTCGAATGCTCTGTGGAACTCCCTGGCATCCTCGGTACGGGGGAACGCCGCTTGCCCATGGGACCGATTCGAGGTCACGGCCGTTCACCTTCCAACCCCTTAGGAGGGGAAGGAACTTCAATCCCGGCCGGTTCCTCCGGCTCGAACTAAGAAGAAGCCTGCGGAGGTTCCTGAGTGACCGGCAGTGCCTGCTCGGTTGGGACCGGCCTGGTTTCCTCTCCCTCCCGAGTCACAACCACAGTGACCTCGGGAACCAGGTCCACCGTCAGGCGAATGGGGATCGAATGAGTGCCCAACTCCCGCAAGGGCTGGTGGGCAACATGGCGCCGGTCGACGTGAATGCCAGTCTCCCGTTCAATTGCCTCAGCAATGTCCCCAGTAGTGATTGACCCGTAGAGCTTGCCGGTCTCACCCGCCTTGGCCACGAAGGTCAGGCCCAGGCCCTGGAGACGTTGCGCAACTGCCGTCATTTCTTGGTTGAGGCGTGCCCGTTCCGCAAGGCCGGATTGGCGGATGCGGTCCGCTTGCTTGAGGGTTCCCGGAGTGGCCAGCAGGGCGAGCTTCTGAGGGATCAAGTAGTTGCGCCCATATCCATCCGCAACCTTCTTGACATCTCCTGCACGACCGAGTTTGTACACGTCTCTAAGCAACAGCACTTTCATAGCCAAGCCCTTTCTAAACGATTGGGCGTTCCTTGCGAACGCCCAGTTGGGCCCTGCCATCTCGGGCTCCCAGCGAAGGGTACGACGCTGGGAGCGATTCTACCAGCCCCCCCAGGATCGGTCAAAGGGAATCCCAGGGTCGAATCCCAAACCCTGTCCTAAAGACGTTTATTGGGGTACACTTCCGCAGAATTGCCGCCCCAGAGAAAAAACGGGGGCGCACGCAGCGACCCCGGTCAAGTTCCCTTCTCACGCTTTTGGGTCCGCGCGAGCCCCCACAGGCCAATCCGTGGATCCCTCTCAGGAACTCCCAGCGGCGGAGTGGAGGGCCTAAGTTACCTCTCTTGTTTGCCTGGGCTCGCCGCGCGCGGATTCTCCATTCCACCAGCGACTGTGGCATGCTCCCGCGGAGCCCGACGGGATGGGATGTGCATTTTCCATGGCGGCGGTCGCGACGGCCTGGCTTCCGGCGGGGGTGTCCCTCCCGCTCCATCCCGCCCCTCCCCTGAAATCCGGAGCGCCATCGTGAAACCCGAGCGGACGAGGGGCAATCGGCTCGCGCCGGATTGCGGCCAGCTGAGGGTGTATCCTCTTGGGCGCGAGTTAGCCTGTAGCGGCATTTTGCACCGCCCAGTCTTGTCAGGCAGCTTCCGACCAGGCCAACACCGGAGCGTGCTGTGACTCTGGGGAAAAGACTCAATGATCGCTCCGCGCGGCGCCGATGCGGCCGCCGCAGCGCTTGTGAGTACTCCTATGGGCTAGCGACCCTTGGATTGTAAGCGACCGGCCTGCGAATGACCGCTTTCCCGACCCTGCTCATCGTCCCGACCGCGGCGATCTGCCTGCATGAGAGCAACGACCCGGGCCGAACTCAACCTCTGATAGAGACGTTGACCCGCGAGGGGGTTATCCGGAATCCCCCTGTAATTGCCCCTTTGGACCTAGCCCTCTCCTGCTATGTCCTCCTGGATGGATCCAATCGCCTGGCCGCCCTTCAGGCCATGGGCCTGCCCCACATCATCGCGCAAATCGTCGAGTACGGGAGCGATCAGGTCCAGCTCTCCTCCTGGAACCACCTCATTATCAGCCTTCCAGGGCAAACGCTGCTGGACCGCCTTCGCGATCTGAGCGGATTGCAGATCTCCGCGAGCGATTACTCGACTGCTGAACAGCAGCTCTTGGATGGAAAGATCTCGGCCTATGTTGATCTGCCCGAACGCGGTCCGTTCACTCTGGCGGGCCAGGACCAGGACGTGCTTTCTATGGCAGATCTATTGCAGGCGATTGTTGGGGTTTATGCTCAACAGGGCAAGATCCTGCGGACGCAGGCCAATCGTCTCGGCGAGATACAGGGTATCCTGGATCGCCTCGAGGCGCTCGTCGTCTTTCCTCGCTTTCAGCCAAGCGATATCGTTGAACTGGCCAAGCGCAGACGATACTTGCCCCCTGGGATCACCCGCCACATCATTTCGCCGCGCGCCTTGCGTCTGAACTACCCCCTCACGGAACTCGCCTCCGCCCTCTCCCTCGAAGAGAAGAACCGTCGGCTGAGGGAATGGGTCCGCCGGAAAACCCTGAGCCAATCCGTGCGCTACTACGCGGAAGCAACGGTCCTCTTCGACGAATAGTCTGCCCTACAACTGCTGGTAGCGGACGTTGCCCACCACGAACAGGGTTGAGCGGGTCCCCTTGGGATCAGCCGGAGAAGAACTGTATTTCGAAATGATGCTCAGCGCCGCCTCCACCTGATCCTCCTCGGCCCCGATGAGGAAAGTCGTGTTGCCCTCGTGAAGCCAGCCTCCTGTGGAGGCGATCCGTGTCACCCGGAACTGCTGGGCCAGCAGTTCCGGAAGCATGTGAGTTGTGTCGGAGTCACGGACGATTGCCAAGATGAGCTTCATGGATACACCTCGCATCGCTCAACATCGAGCAAAAGCAGAGTCGCACCCTGGACCTCCACCGCCACTGGCGATCCTAAGGGCAAGTGAGAGCCTTGATAAGGCACGGAAACATATTCCGTCCGAGTGTGACAAGTCCGGCCCAGCAACTCGATGGCCTGCGGCTCGTCGGCCGCCGCCAGGCCTAGGAGCAGCACAGTCACTTCCCGCCCCAAGAAGCCTCCGCCAGCCTGAATGACGGTCGGAGCAAATCCCCCCTTTTCCAAGGCCTCGGTTGCCGCACCCCGGTCAACCGGCTGGACGATGGCCATCAGGAGTGTTTGATACGGCAAGCGCGTCATCAGCGCACCTTTTTCATTCGCCGGGAGACCTTTGCTTTCCTGCGCCCCCCCACACCCGATCAGCGCAGCCCCAGAGGGGTCTTTCTGCCGCCCAGCCCGAGGAAGAGTCACAAGGGCAGGTCTTGAGCCCCACCTCAGACCGCTTGCCATTGGATCCGTGCTTGCTGCCGAGTTCAGGAGGGGCACTCCAAGCGCTCTGGGGCTGCCGGATGGTCCTGCGTTCCGGGATGCGCGGAGTTAAGGCCGAGCAGCTCCAGGGGTGGTCGCTCCTGGCCGACCCGAGAGCCAGACTGGGCTTTAATGCGCCCAAGGAAAACGGGCTTGCAGCGCGGGCACCTTTCGCCCAGCCAGATCGGCAAGGCACAGAAACGGCGCCGAGGAGATTCTGCGGGGACCAAGAAGTCACAAGCCGCTTCACTTCGAGACCCATGGGAACGCAGGAGTTCGTCACGGTCTCTACCAGGCATTCTACCAGAAGACACCTCCCGGTTGAGCCCCCGCTTCCCTGAGGATTTTGGTGGCCGGACAAGTCCCTCTTGTCCTCACCCAGCCGAATTTCCACCGGTGCGCTGGCTGCCTGCGGCGGGGCCGCGGTCCCTGCCTTGCTCCCGCCACATCCAGTAGCTTCTCCTTGGAAGCAACACATTCGAATTCTCCGTAGCTACGGCCGCCTCGGCGGAATCGCCCTTGCCACACTGCCCCAGGAACCTGGGCCGAAACCGCGAGAGCGGCGCATTGGCTATGCTACAATAGTCGCAGATCGTTCGCTGATCAGAGCAGTCCGGGGCGAATGGGCCCTGGACTCCGCTGCGGAGTGTGAACCACGATGGAGACGAGCCAACGGCGCGGGAAGTATTTTGAGGAGTTCAGCGTGGGGCAGCGGATTGTGACCGCCGGCCGGACGATTACCGAGGCCGATGTGGTCGGGTTTGCAGGCCTAACGGGGGACTACAACCAGATACACACCGACTCCGAATTTGCCCGCAAAGCTTTTTACGGGCAACGGATCGCTCACGGCCTGCTCGGCCTTGCGATCGCCTCAGGTCTGGCGGTACAAACAGGGGTGATGGAAGGTACTGTCCTGGCATTCCGAGAAGTGAACGACTGGAAGTTCAGCCAGCCCGTCTTTCTCGGCGATACCCTGCATGCGATCCTCGAGGTGGCCTCCGCTAAGCCCATCCCGCGCCTGGGCGGAGGCTCAGTGGAACTTCGGGTGAGTGTGAACAACCAGAAGGACGAAACCGTCATGGCTGGCCTTTGGACCGTTCTGATCCAAAGCCGGCCATCCGCAGATCCATGAACCAGTCTCCGGCCGACCGATTCCGTCGACTCGCCAAAGAAGCGCCCGACCGCCCCGAATCCCCCAGCCTCGGCCCCCCGGCCCCCCCTGACACCAACCTCCCGAGCGGGGAACATTTCCCGTCGCCCCGTCAAGACCGATCGATCCCAGCCCTGTCTGACCCGGCCTCGTTTACGCCCTCAAATTCCGAGGGACGTAGTCCGATCTCCCCCTCGCCCCAGGTGAGACCGGCCTCGGGCCGAGACTGGCCAGACGCCGGGCGCAACCCGGAAACATCAAGAGGGGAATTGGGAGGGTCCCCTCTGGCCCCAGGGTCTAACCCCTCTGCAGCTCTCCCCAGACGCCAGCGAGGGAAAAAGAGTCGGCCATCCTACTGGGGATGTCTTCTGCGCCTGGGCATTGCTGCCTGGTTCCTGCTCACGGCGACGCTCTTGGCCGCCGCTACGGCAGGAATCTACGAGTATTATCGGATTGCGGCCACTCTGCCTTCCGTGGACGATCTGCGAGCGCGCGCCTCGCAGTTCGAGACGACCCGCATCTTTGACCGGGACGGCAATTTGCTCTATGAGATTCTGGATCCAACGGAAGGTCGGCGCACCTACGTCCCCCTGTCGAATATCTCTCCCTTGCTGATTGCGACCACCTTGGCCACCGAGGACAAGGACTTCTTCACCAACCCCGGCTTCGATCCCTGGGCGATTGTCCGCGCTTACTTGCAGAACTACCAAGCAGGGGAGACGGTCTCGGGAGCCTCCACGATCACCCAGCAGCTCGCACGGGCTTTGCTCTTTGGCCCCGAAGAGCGTACCCAGATAACCTACGCGCGAAAGGTCCGCGAGGCCCTTCTGGCCATTGAAATCACGCGACGCTATTCAAAGGAGGAAATCCTCGAGCTTTACCTGAATGAGATCTATTACGGCAACCTTTCCTATGGCGTGGAGGCGGCGGCCGAGACCTATTTTCACACTTCAGCGGACAAGCTGACGCTGGCCCAGGCTTCGTTTCTGGCGGGTCTCCCCCAGGCGCCTTCCGTGTACGACGTGTTCAGCAACCGGGATGCCACGCTTGAGCGTCAGCAGCAGGTGCTAGCGCTTACCGTGCAAGACGTGCAAGAGAAGGGCTGTATTGCCGTGGGCGGGCAGAAGGCGCCCGTATGCATCACTGCCGATCAGGCCAAAGAGGCGGCAGCACAAACCGCGAGCTACACCTTCCTTCCTCCGAGTGAACCCATGCGGGACCCGCATTGGGTGAACTACATACGGCAGCTCCTGGAAGAGCGATACGATCCGCAGACGATCTATCGCTCGGGATTTCAAGTCTACACCACGCTGGACCCAAATTTGCAGGATCTCGCCCAATCGATCGTCCGCAATCAGGTCAAGGGACTCGCCGACCGGCACATCACAGGAGGCGCCCTGGTGGCCATCCGTCCGGCCACGGGCGAGATCCTGGCCATGGTCGGCTCGCCGGATTACTACGCGCAGCCGGCGGGACAAGTGAACATGGCCATTGAACCGCGCCAGCCCGGATCCTCGATCAAGCCGATTACCTATGTGCTGGCATTTGAGAAAGGCTGGACCCCAGCTACCCTGATTTGGGATGTGCCTTCCGAGTTTCCGCCCTCCGGCAATCCGGGCGACACGCACCCTCCCTACAAGCCGGTCAACTACGATGGGATCTTTCATGGGCCGGTCACCGTGCGCACGGCGCTGGCGAACTCCTACAACATTCCCGCCGTGAAGGCCCTCCAGTTTGTGGGGGTTTACGATGATCCGAGCCTTCCTCCTGGGAACGGTCTGGTTGGGATGGCCAAGCGGTTGGGGATCACGACCCTGACCGGCACCGACTACGGACTGGCTCTCACCCTCGGGGGAGGCGCGGTCACGCCTTTGCAGTTGACGGGGGCTTATGCGGTCTTTGCGAACGGAGGCCGCCGGGTGCCGCCCGTCGCGATCACGCGCATCACCACCTACGACGGCCGCCCAGTCTTTCAGTATCATCCGCCCACCGGTGAACAGGTGATTCCCTCAGACCTTGCCTTTCTGATCGACTCGATTCTCTCCGACAACGTGGCTCGCACACCGGAATTCGGGGTCCACTCGGTCCTCAATCTGCCCTTCCAGGTGGCCGCCAAGACGGGAACGACAAACGACTTTCGGGATAATTGGACTCTGGGCTATACGCCCGACCTCGCGGTAGGCGTCTGGGTGGGCAACCCCGATGACAGCCCCATGCAGGGCACGACCGGGGTAACGGGTGCGGCTCCGATTTGGTCGCAGTTCATGCAGGCGGCCGTTCCGAGCCTCACTGGCGGCAAGCCCACGCCATTTGTTCCCCCCGCAGGAGTCGTTCAGGAGAAGATCTGCACGCTCACCGGCGCCCAGCCCAGCCATTATTGCAAGAGCACCCGCATGGAGTATTTCGCCGCGAACCAACCTCCTTTGCCCAGCGATCAAGATCTCTGGCGTGAGGTTTGGGTGGATACGTTTACCCAGTTGCGGGCCTCGGCCGCCTGCTCCCAGTTCGTGGCCAAGGAACTGACCATTGCGGTAGACGATCCTTGGGCTCGCAAGTGGCTCAGTGAAACTCGGGACGGTCAGAAGTGGGCAAAAGCGAACCGGTTCCCTTCTCCCATCCTCTTCTATCCGGACCAGGAGTGCACGGCGGCCAGCCCGCACCCTAGCTTAGCCATTACTTCGCCGACCGAGGGGCAAACCCTCATGGCCTCCACCGTGAGCATATCCGGTGAAGCAGACGCTACTGCGGACTTTGACCACTATCTGCTGGAGTACGGGCTCGGACCAGACCCAAGCAACTGGGCCTCCCTCTCCGGACCTTCCACGAGCCCTCTCCCTTCGGCCCAGAAAATTGTGGATTGGAATGTCTCGGGGATCCCCGCGGGAATCCTTACCTTGCGTCTGACTGTCTTTTCAAAGGGAGGAGGGAAGGCGGAAGCGCGCGTCCACTTCATCCTGGTGCAACCCACTCCCACCCCGACGCCCACGCCCATCCCCACTCCCACCCCCACTTTTACGGCTACCCCTGTTCCCACCAATACTCCGACCGCCACCGACACGCCGCAACCGAGCGACACGTTGACTCCCTCCCCGAGTACCACTACCGCCTCGCCCCCGAGCGAGACCCCGACGCTGGCTCCCTCAGCCTGACCCTGGCTCCCGGGGGGTCCCGGGGCGGGTGAAGGACTGGGAGTTTTGCTGCGCTATAATCGCCAAGCAACCCTGGCAACTCGTCTTAAGAGGGGAAGGTCTTGGCCACGCAGCAGCCGGCAGAACTTTTCGAAGGCGCTTCCGAGAAGCGGACAGTCGCACTCATGTCCGTATTGGCCGCCGTGTTCCTGACCGGCATGAAGCTCGGGGTGGGCATCCTGACGGGGAGCCTGGGCATCCTTTCGGAGGCGGCCCATTCCGGCTTGGACCTGATCGCGGCGGTTGTCACCTTCCTGGCCGTGCGGGTCTCTGCCCTTCCCCCTTCCCAGAGGTACACCTACGGCCACGGCAAGGTGGAAAACCTCTCCGCCCTCGTGGAAGCGGTTCTGTTGCTGGTGACCTGTGGCTGGATTGTCTTTGAAGCGGTCACGCGCCTGTTGTTCAAGACGGTTTCCATCGAGCTGAATCTGTGGGCTTTCCTGATCATGGCGGCGTCCATCCTGATCGACTTCACGCGCTCCCGTGCTCTCGGCAGGGTGGCGCGCCGATACGGCAGCCAAGCCCTGGAGGCCGATGCCCTGCACTTCGCGACGGACATCTGGTCCTCCGCCGTCGTGCTGCTGGGATTGGGCCTGGTTCTAGCAGCCAAGTGGACTGGGATTGAGGCTCTGGCCAAGGCCGACGCCGTCGCGGCGTTGGCAGTCGCCTCGATTGTGATTTATGTCGGCGTGCAAATGGGCCGCAGGACCATCTTCTCCCTGCTCGATGGGGTTCCCCCCGGCCTGCGGGATGAAATCGAGCAGGCGGTAAGAGTCCCCGGAGTGATGGGTGTCAAGCGCGCCCGCGTCCGCCGGAGTGGGCCCGAGACCTTTGCGGACTTCCAGCTGGCGATCCCGCGCGATATTTCGCTCGAGCAGGCCCACGAAATCGCCAGCCAGGCGGAGAGCGCGGTGCGCGAAGTCTTGCCCAGAGCCGATGTCATGGTCGAACTTCTTCCGGGCCGCAGCGAGGATGAGCAATCGGTGACCACGGTTCGCACTCTGGCGGCACGCTTCGGCATGGGCGCCCACAGCATTCGCATTTACGACACCGGCGGAAGCCGATCCTTGGAATTGCACCTGGAAGTTAGCGATCGTCTCAGCGTCGAAGAAGCTCACCTCCAAGCGACAGAATTTGAGCAAGCCGTCCACCGGAGCTTGCCGTCGCTGCAGCGCGTGACCACACATCTAGAGCCCGCCGGGGACACTACTTCCATTCGTCAGGCGACCCCGGAGGAGGAAACTGTGGTCACTCAAGCTCTGCGGGAAGTGCTCGAGAAAGCGAATGTACACTGCCAGCCTCACGATATCGAGGTTAACCGGCTTGGCGCCGAACTGGCCCTTTCCTTTCATTGCATCCTGGATTCGAGTGAATCCATCGAAGACGCCCACCATCTCACCGAATTCGTCGAGCGCAACCTGCGAACGAAGGTGCCCGCCGTGAGCCGCGTCACCATCCACGTCGAGCCCTCCCATTCCACCGAGGGCTAAGCCCATGCCCCGACCTTCGGGCAACCCCTGAGGAGGCGAGCAGAAACCCGCGTTGCCTGGCCAGCCGCGGAGCTCAGGTTCCCGCCCTCGGCCCTGGGGCCGGCAGTCCCAAATGCCAAGCGCCTCTTTTCGCTTCTATCAGGAACTGAACGACTTCCTGGACCCGTCCCGGCACAAGTGCGAGTTTCGCCACGAGTGGAAAGGGCGGGCCTCGGTCAAGGACCTGATCGAATCAATCGGAGTCCCGCATACCGAGGTGGATTTGATCCTGGCCAACGGCGAGTCCGTCCCCTTTTCCTACCTGGCTCAAGAGGGGGATCGCATCAGCGTCTACCCGGTATTTGAGTCGATGGACATCGGGGCTGTAAGCCGACTGCGGCCCAGCCCGCTTCGCCAGATACGCTTCGTTCTTGACGGACACCTGGGCCGGCTGGCGGCCTACCTTCGCCTCCTGGGTTTCGACTCCCTGTGGAACAGCCAGCTCGCCGATCAGGAGCTGGCTCGAACCTCCCAGCAGGACCAGCGTATCCTTCTCACACGCGACCGGGGGTTGCTCAAGCGCAAGGCGGTGACCCACGGGTACTTTGTGCGCTCCACCCTTCCCGCAGACCAGCTGCTAGAAGTTGTCGATCGCTTCGATTTGCGCAGTCGTGCGCAGCCCTTCACCCGCTGTGCAAGCTGCAACGGACTTCTTGAGCCCGTGCCTGCGGCACAGGTTCAGCATCAGCTGGAACCAGGTACAGCCACTCACTACCACCAATTCTGGAGCTGCACTTCCTGCAGAAAGGTGTACTGGCAGGGATCGCATTACCGGCGCATTCGACAATTGCTCGACCCGATCCTCAGCGCTGGGCCCTAGCCTAGGCCGCGCCTGGGTCCGAGGGGCTGCCGTGAACGGCCTATTCAAGCACCGGTACCGGCTGAGGGACGAGATTCCGGAACACCCAAGTACATGGCTGGCCGAGGGCGGAGCTCGAGTGCCTAGGTCTGGAGGAGGCACAACGGGAAGAGGCCGGGCTGCCCCAAGTACTGGGAACAGCCGCCGCCGCTTGGACCGAAGTCTCCTTTCATTCAAGGAACAAGAATCAGCCAGGTGGCCAAGCCAGGCATCTCGGCAAGCTTTTCAGCCGCATCCCGAAAGAGCCATCCGCCTGATCCGGACCGGCTTGCCCCCGAGGGCTCAAGGTCCGATCTCGCCCCAACGCGGGAAAGCGGGGCGCCAGAAAAGCCCTCGGGGTCGGATCCGCGGCACGGCCCAGTGGGCCTCCGCGCGCCTCTTCCCAGTCAACGACGAGAAGAAACCAAGGTAAGGGTTTCCTTTGGGCACCGCTCAACTAGCTCACAAGACATGCCGCAAGGAGCGCTGCGACTTCTGCGAACGAGAATCTCCCCCCAATACTGCAACGCACCTCCAGATCAGGAGAAGGCCTCGCTAGCCCGACTTTCGCCATTCGCGCGACAAACTAACCAATTTGGGCACATTCAACAAAAGACTATCGAGAAACCTCGTGTTTGGGATCGATTTGGGCTGTGGTGCAGACCCTGGTACTTGAG
>Ga0187865_1000804_pt1 | contig 41040 bp, 28 predicted proteins | sample June2016WEW_11_1_2_FD_132989 | JGI IMG/M metagenome (GOLD analysis project Ga0187865, IMG submission 132989) | Peatland microbial communities from SPRUCE experiment site at the Marcell Experimental Forest, Minnesota, USA - June2016WEW_11_100 | ecosystem: Environmental > Terrestrial > Soil >...
AGTGTTCGGTGGAGCTTCCCCAAGTCGAAGCTGATGCCGCGCATAGGGGGTTTACTACCCAGCCTCATCCGGAGACGCTGATAGCCTAACTTCAGGTCGAGCGCTCGCTGCACACCGTTGTATAGGAAATCACACAGCCGACCAAACTTCCCGTTTGCTGCGGTGGGAAACGTATGAATTGGGAGGTGAATCATCAATGTGCCACCCGGTCTCAGCGTGCGAAAGACCTCGCGAAAGTAAGCGTATCCGGCATCGGTATTGGGGAGATGCTGCAGGACATGGCACGAAAAGGCCGCGTCGACGCTGTTGTCCTCGAGAGGTATCGTGAGTCCTTCGGTGACGTGCCACTCGACATTTCCAGGGACTACGTTTTTCGATGCGTAGGCGATCATGTCCTTTGACACATCCAGGGCGTGACCATGATTGAACACTGACGCGAGTTGCCTCGTGATGCGCCCAGCGCCGCAGCCGACCTCAACAAATGTACCGGCGGTGTAGCCGTACTTCCGCCAGCGTTCATTAAAATCCTTCCAGTCCGAAGCGCCTAGCGCGTAAAACTCGGCGTTCGTCCAGGGGGCGGCGCCGTCAACGTTCTTTCCTTCCCAAGTGGAAACGCCGAAAAGCGGATCACGGCGGCCCCACTCCAGCCACTCTGAGTTAGTCTTGAGCTGCATGTATCACCTCAGTTAGCGATTACCGGTTCCTTCCGGAAGAAGATTGCGTCCAACTGCAACAGCCGGCCTGTCTCGGGGCCGACGAAGCCGGGGACCACTGACCACAGGTCGTATCCACGTTCTTCCAAACCGTGGAGCATGGGATGAAAGAGATGTTCCCCATCGTAGAGTGGAACGAGAGAGAGCTCGATCTGAATTCCTGCGATACGAGCGAGAAACCGCTCTGCCCCTTGCAGCACCTTATATTCGAATCCTGAAACCCGAGCTTCAAAAAGATACGTTCGGTGTCCGTCGCGAACTTCGCGCTTACGCTGTCCAGCGTGCGCAAATCCACGACTCCGGGTGAGAGCCCCATGGAGTAAGCGGACTACAGATCTACGGATCATGATGAAATCAGAACTGCGTCTTCCCGTGGCGAAACAGCTTGCGCCAGCTTCACTTTGACCTGCAGCAAATCTAGAGCCGTGATGGCACCATAGAGCAGCCGTCCAATAGCGGCTCCTACCAGCCCAAAAGGCGGAATAAATAGAGCCACAGCGCCCAGTGACACGATCCCGCCCGATACGTTCACGATGGACACAAAACGCACGCTGCCAAGTGCCAGGAGCGTGTAATGCGGGACAATGTTGATGGCAAGAATCAAATGCGCCACCGCCAAGACCGCGAGCACGACATAGGCCTGCTGGGCAAACTGAGCTCCCATCCAGAGAGTTAGAAGGGGTTTGCCGAACAGGACGAGGGGCGCGGCAAGAGCGACAGAGATTGCAACGCTCGTCAGCAAAGCTAGACGAAAGACCCGGCGCGGGCCGTGAATCTCTCCGGCCTCATGGCGAGAGCTTATGTGCGGGAAAATGAAGTTGAAGGCGGCAGCGGCCAATCCGTGAATCGGCTGCGCAGCTTGCACGCACAGGACGTAGATTGCAACTGGGGCTGTACCGAGCATCGCCGCTACCAGGAAACGGTCCGCGTAGCTGCACGCGACGGCGGCCAGTGCCTGCAACCAACTGAAACAACCGAAGCTGAAGACCTCAGCGAGCGCCTCTTTTTCGAACGTCGGAAACGGGTTCAGGAGGGCGACCACGCGCCGGGCGGCGACGGCCTGCAGAACGACAATCAGCGCAGACCAGAACAAGGTCGCGATCATGATTGCGACTACCCCGCGTCCGATGGCGGCGAGCACTACGGCCGAAACAACGACAATGCTTCGGAGAAACACGTTCAATTTGACGGGTGGTCCGTAGCGCTCGAATGCCCGCAGCGTGCTCACGAAAACGCTCTCGATGGAGCGAACAAGCAAGATAACCGCGCTAATCCGGATGGCCTGAATGCTGGCGGCGTGGAACACGGGCTCAATCTTGAAAATGTGATCGACAGCGTAGGGCGCCGCGACCCAAACCAGCAGGCCGAACAGTCCGCCCAGGAGAGTGTTGATGGTCAGAGTGGCGCGAATCGTACGCTCGACCCCGGCGGGGTTGTTCTGACCACGGTAGGCAGACACGTATTTGACGGTCGCGTCGCCAAATCCGGTGCTGAGTATGCCCATGCTGCCCAGGATCGCGCTCACCAACATCCAAATACCGTATTGCGACAGTCCCAATTTATGAACCAGGAATGGCGCCGCCACTAGCATGGACAGGGGCTGCGCGATGTACTCCGCAATGCTGTAAGACGCGTTCCCGACACTCTCGCGGAAATTTCGCGAGGCCCGCAATGCGTTTAAGCTTTTCCCGGTGGAAGACTGCCAGAATTTGTCAACCATGGAAGGCCAGACGATCGCCATCATTCTGGTCCGTCGCCGGATGGTTTGGAGGAGTCGGATCGGTTACGGAACCGGAGATTGGCAACCCGATTTCGAAGTTGGCTCAAGCCTTCGGCCGCGCGCATCGCCAACTGCCGGCGAGGGTCATGGTGTTCTAAAGACTGAATCCTCTCCGATCCGAAGATCTTCACAACCGCTCCAGCCAGCGACAGAACCGTCAGTAAGACGATAATCGGCACCCTGGGTGGCCACGATTTCTTCTCCGGCAGGTTCGCCGGATCGATCACATTTACCGTCGGGACCTCCTTGGCTTCCTGGATTCGTGCCAGTTCGTACTGCTGGTTGAGCAACTCGTAGACGGTCTCCTGAATCTTCATGCGCCGGTAGAGGTCGGCCCACTCAACGCCGAGCAAGGGCAGCTTGCGGATGGGTGGATACATCTGGTCGGGCTGGGCGGCACCTGAAACCAGCGAGGCGTCCGTGCCTTGCAGCTTCTGCGCTTGGCGCTTGAGCTCGTCGACTCTGGCTTGCAGCGACCGGACGCGAACGTTGTTGCCGGTGTAGATCTGCTCCAGACTCTGCAGTTCTGACTGCGAGGCGATGAGTTGTCCCTGCAGCAGACCCGCAGACTCGACCATGGCTTTCGTTTGTTCCTTGATGTCGAGAGCAGTGTTCTTGCTGGCAAAGGCGCTGAATTGCTTCTCGGCGTCCTCGAGGTCGCTCTTGACCGCGGTGAGGCGCTGTTCGATGAAGACGCGCTCGCGCCGGGCCGAGGAGGTGCTGACCTGAGACACGAGACGGTTCAACTCTTCCACGTACGCCTGCGCGATGTCGTGAGCGCGCTGCGGATTCTTGTCCATCACGGTCAGCGAAATCACGCCGCTTTTGCGGTCCTCACTCACATCGGTGCGGCTGTTCAGCTTTTTGCGGGCGTCCTGCTTATAGCGGGACCAATAGACCTTCTGGAGATTCAACCGGTCAACCACGCGATCCTGCACGCTCCGGCTGCGAAAGAGATCGACAAAGAGCGCACCCGAACCCTTCGCCCCCAGCAGGCCTCCAGCCATGGCGGCCAGTTCCGGGGACGCCTTCGAGGCTAACGCGGCCAGCATAGTTCCGCTGCCGTTCATGGAGTCGGGCGGCATGACGCTTACCGAGGATTCATAATGGTTCGGGATAAGAAATGCGATAACGGTGCCGATCGCAAGCGCCCATGCGGCCACACGGGAAAGCCACCGGCGATGGTCCCACAGCAACTGCAGGGCCGCGAGTATGCCAGGGGCGGATTGATCAACTTCGGACTCAGCAGTTGCCGGAGGAGAAGGAAACTCAATCTCCGTAGCCGAATCAATGCCGTCGATCACTGCGTTATGTCTTAGGCTTTCCACAATCTCGTGTTCCTTGCTAAATGTACACCGACACCGACCTATAATTCGCGGTCAAACTCCCCGCATGGCAAAGATGGTGGTGTGCAACAGGATCGCCAAATCCATGAAAAAGTTTCGGTGCTGAATGTAGTAGAGATCATATTCGATGTTTTCGTGAATCAGGTAGTTGCGGTCTCCGCTGAGCTGCCACAGTCCGGTGATTCCTGGCTTTACCTGCAGACGCTGAGAATGACGTTCGGTGTAGGTCTCGACGATGAAAGGCATCTCCGGACGAGGTCCAACCAGCGACATACTGCCCAGGAGCACATTCAGTAACTGAGGAAGCTCGTCCAAACTCGTGCGCCGAAGAAAGCGACCCAGACGGGTAATGCGGTCATCGTCGGATTTCTTCGGCGAAAAGGCGTAGCTGGGCGCGTTCGAGTACATGGTTCGAAACTTGAACATCCGGAAACGGCGCCCGTTCAGGCCCACACGCTCCTGGCGAAACAGCGTCGGCCCTTTGGAATCGAGCTTGATCAGAAGGGCAAGCAACAGGAACAGCGGCGAGCTGAGAACGAGCAGAATCGCGGCGCCGCCGAAATCGCAGATCCGCTTGGCCGCCTCGTAGGTGAAGCGTCTGTGATTAGGGCTGAAGGAAGCCAGCAAAACGCCATCGATGTCCTGAAAGCCAACCGACGGATCGGAGTGCAGGAAGTGACTGGGGACGAAGGACACACGCGCGTTGGCCGCCAAAGCTTCTTCGACTGCCTGTTGAAATTTCTCACGTTGAAGCGAAGGGACGGCGATCACGACCAGGTCGGCAGCGTACTGTGCAACCAAGTGCCGGGTAATTGGACCACGCATCACGGGCGCTGAACGGCGATTCTCGTAGCCCAACTCAAAAATGGCACCGCCGACTTTCGCCGCATTGTCATCCACAAAGGCCACCGGTTCCAGACCGAGTTTCGGAGAACGGCGCAGAACCGAATACACTCGCCGCCCCGTTGAGCCGGAGCCGTAGATCAGCACTCGCTCCATGCCATAGCCCTTTGCGTGCAGAGACTGCACCAGCAAATACACAAGATACTTCTGCACAAAGAGGAACAGTGGCACCAGACCCAGCGCCAGGACCAGCAACCAGCGCGAAAACAGGAAGCTCGTGAAGAAGGTCGCGGCAAACACGAAACCGAGCGCCTGCATCGACACGCGGAGCACGTGCTCAGTTTCGCGGACGCGCAACAAACTGGTTCCGCTCGAGTATGCGCCGACGCGGTCCAGCATCAACACAAGCACCGCTGCGAAGGTAGCGGCGACACCAAGAACGACCGATCCAGGATAGTGAAGTTGCCTGCCCCAGCCAAGCAGGGAATACAGGAAGTACCCGGACATGACGGCGCCAATAACAGTAATGAAGTCGGCCACCACTTCCGCCGTCGTCAGGTAACTTCGGAAGCGAGCAGCCGATGTACGGCGCACGATTGGCGTAATCGGGGCCAGATCCGAAGCTAGAGTGGATTCCGCTTTCGGTGAACTTGTCAGACCGATCGAGGAGTGCATGTTAATCTTTGGCCCTCTCTTTCGCTGTTGCTTAGGATTGTGATGGTTGCGTTCTGCGTTGCCCCGTCAACGCTCGCGGCGGGGAGCCCAACTACCGACCCCAGGATTGCGGCCAGAATGTGACTTCGACCGTTGACGTCCAGTTCGCTTGCGCAGTCGGCGCCAGAATAGGCGCCCACCATTTTTCGTATTGGACGGAGCCCGACAAACTCAAGTCCCGACGAACCCACCAGTTAACCTTTACCGAGCCGTCGTTTAGCGTTTCTCCACCAGGAATGAAATCTTTAGCGACCTTGGCGTGCCGGTAAGCAGTTTGGAGTGAACTTCGGGGAGTGAACCAATAGCTGCTCCACGCTTGGAAACCCATCCCCTCTCGTCCAATCCAGTCGCCGATCAGGTTGTTCTTGTTCGTGTACAGGTCGCGGTAAAAAGCGTCCCAATAGACGTAATCGCCGCGAATGCTCCGCGGGGTTGGAGGGTCTGTGTACACCGCTTCGACTCGAAAATCCAATTTTGGCAAGCGCGGCAATCGGGGCATGTAAATCCCCGATCGCACCGCGGTTCGCGCCGCGAACCTGATGGGGCTTCGGCTCATGTCAACATTGAACGGATTACTTTCGGGTAGAAGCGCGTCTGCGTATAGCGTGACCCAGTCGCGGAGATGCGGAACGCGATAGGAGAAGTCGAGCCCTATGGTCCGCTTACCGGGATTTCGACCGGTCGGATAGTCGAAAGAGGTTTTGGTAGCCACATAGCTTTCCCAGATCGCGCCCAAGGTTAGCGCACGGCCCACGCCGCCGAATTCAGATGTGCGCTCAAGTCCGATCTCCCAATTTGGCGTGGGTTTGAAACTAATCTTTTCACCGTGAATCAACGGTCGTGCAGGGAATTCGTTGCCGGATAGCTTTCCAAAGAATAGGTCGAGTTTCATGGGGCCGAGCCGCTGGAAAATCCAGGGAAGCTCAAAGGGCTCAGTCCGGCTCGCCCGGAACATATAAATAGGTTCGGCGTTGTCGCTGAAGAGGAGTGCGCCCCCCTCACCCGGTCCCCACCAGAGGTTCTGTTTCCCAAACGCGAGATTCCATCCGTCCGCTTTCACTGCGGCGTAAGTGTCCAGGAGCGTGAACCGATCTACAGTTGCAAAAGGAACATCTGGCTGGACCGGGTTTTGGTCAACTGCGGCAATCGCTTGTCGAACAGCGAGTGAATAGCCGGGTGCGGACGGTGCATGCTGATACTCACCCCGAACATAAATCGTGAAAGGTCCTGCTGCGCCATAGCCCGAAAAGCCGTCGTAGGTGTTGAACCCCTGTTCAAAGGGCCGGCCGAAGTTGTCGATAATCGTCTGACCGAAATGATAGCTGTCGTTCAGTGGCGGCCCGCTGATCGATACAACTCGGGTGTACAGCGATTCAACTTTCGCGGAAATGTTCGATTTGCCGCCGAGGAATCCCAGTTCGTAGGCGAATTCCTGCTCGAGCTGAAGTTCAAGTGCGGCGATTCCTTCTGGAGCGCTTTCGTCTACCTCCAGGTTGCCTTTAGCCTCGTTCACCAAGTTCGCGGCTTCAAGGCGAGTCCAGGGCTTGGAAGCGAGAAACGCAGTCCTGATATAACCCAGACTCGCCAGCTTATCCACGGCCGGATACACCCAGCTGTCGAGAGGGACGTACCGCGATCCCATATGCTGGGGATTGCGAACCTTCTCCCCATCGTCTGAGTCTTCTTGGAAATTGCCCCATCCCGAGCCGCCGAGTTCGGAGTCGTGATGAGCGCGATAGACCTGGCGCGCAAAGTACCATCCGAGAGCGCTGCCAACCACAACATCGGAAGGGAAGTGTTGCTTGCCGGTAACGCGTGTCAGCGTCACCGCAGAAGCCAGGCCGTAAGCGGCGATCTTCGTCAGTGTCCCCGGATATTCATGCGCGACCACGCTCGCCACCGACCAGGCAATCGCGGAGTGCTCGGAGGGGAACGACGTCCCTCCCTGAAAGAACGTCCCATTTCCGTTTCCTTCAAGCGGCCTGGGACGCCGGGTCATGGTCTTGAACAGATACGCCACTGCCGTGCTGTTGAGCGCTGCCTCGCCGGCCAGGAACCCGGTTTCGCGCAGATGGTCGTTGTGGACGAAATGCCCCCAGAAGTAAGAAGCGCCGGCGGCGCCGATGAGCGAATAGGTGGCGTAGTCGGAAATACTCACGCTTCGGTTGATCTGCGAAGTCGTGCCCGGAACCCGGCGCGAGAGCGCAGCGTCGTTTGCCATGAGTGTGGCTGTGAAGGCGGCGAAGGGAAGAAGAAATTTGGCGTCTTGCCGGTCCAAATGGAACGGTGCGGTCCAGAACTGTTTCTGGTCGAGCGCCAGATGCTTCATGAAGGGCGTAACCAGCCGGTTTTCCGGATCTTCTCCGGCGGGCAAGAACGCGGGCTGATTCTCGTGAGGCTTCGCTTTCTGAGTCAATGGAATTGAACTGTCTTGCGATTGTGTTTTCGGGTCCGGCGCAGGCGAAGGCGGCTGCGAATCGGTCTGCGCGCTGCTCCGGTCGATCGCCAAAAGAGTCAAAAGCATGATTGAAACAACCCAGAGCCTCATGCGCCGGTCTGGAACGATCGCGCGACCTGAATGGCAATTCCGGCGATACCGCTGAGCGGAATAAGCCACTCCGTATCGGAAAACCGAAGTCGTGCGGGAGTTGTCCAAATTTCTTTCTGGTCGCCCACGAACCTTGCCTCCACCCCCTGTGCCCGTGCGGAAGACACACAGGTGAAACAAACGCTGAACCACAGCAGCGCTCCGAGAATCCCGGCTCGGAGTCGTATGGTCATGTGCGCTTACGGAATCGCAACCGCTGCAACCAATGCGGCAGAGGACGCGATCTGCGCGATGGCCAGAACGTTTTTCAAAGTGCTGCTGCCAAGCACCGCCTTCTCCGGTACCACAATCGTGTCGCCCGGGCCCATCGTCGTCGAGAGCACACCTCCGGACCAAGGGCCGCCCTGGTTGCGGCCCGTGACCGAACCGTCCGCGCGGACGATGAAGATGGCACCTTTGTCGGCAAGGTGGGTTGCGCCTCCCGCGCGGGAGAAATACCAGCCGGCATTCCTTCCTGGCGTATAAGTAAGGGCGTTAGCGTTGTACACCTGCCCGATGACCAGCACGGCTCCGGGCTGCTTGGGGATGGTGAGCGAATCGCCCGCGCGAAGCTCGATATCCTCAGGCGATTTTGCAAAGGCTTTGCGCTCCGGGCGAAGATGGATGACCAGCCGCCCCGATACAGGAGCTTTTCGCAGTGCATCCAATACGCGCTGGCGCTGCAGTATGGCGGCCTGTTGCAATGCAGCTTCCTCCGTTCCCGACGTGGATGCCGAAGTCTTTACCACCGTGGACTCCTGCTCGAGCCGCTGGATCAACTCCTGGCGACTCTTCTGCTGAAGTTCATAAACTTCGATCCGTTCGAAGACCGCCGCGCGCGGACATGCTGTCGGCAGGAGCCCGCCAGCGCGCTGCAGCAGCGAGCTCAGGCGTTCGCCTGGCCTGATGCCATAAACACCTGGTTTGCCGACTTCACCGCGCAGGGTGACCGCCGCGCCGATATCGTTCCAGCTAGCCTGTTGGGGCACGGTCAACACATCGCCGTCGTGGAGCGGTAAATTCTGGTCTTCCTTTCCCGCGAGAGCGGCAGCCAGACTTAGGTCCTGGTGTCCGGCCGGCACGCGCTCCCCGGACGAATTAGACATCGCATAATGCGTCAGGTCGCCGCCATCGGGATTCGCGCTGCGCAGCAATCCGCCGGCAGAACCCACCAGGTCTGAGACGCTCATATTGACAGCGAGAGGATAGCGGCCCGGCCGCGCGACATCGCCTCTTACGTACACGCTGGGTGGCGAAACTTGTTCCGGTTGGCGATGCACAAGGATCCGATCACGCGGCTGGACCAAAACATTATGCAAAGGATCTCCCGCGAGTGCGTCGCTCAAGTTGATGCTCAAGACTCGTGTGGTCCCGTCTGGCTGCCGGCGGAATAGCTGTGCCGAATCAAGCCAGGCATCCGGGGTCACACCTCCAGCCTGATATATCGCATCGCGTAAATGCTGCTGGCCAGACGTGCGATACGCCCCCGGCGCCCGGACCTCACCCGTGATGAACACTTCTGGATCCGGCTCGAAGTCGTACCGTCCGAAGATGTGTACAGTATCGAGCGGCTCCAGCTTAGGCGCCTGATCGGGATGTTCGAGAGCGCTTGCCAGATCAAAGGTCTCGACAACTGGATGGTAGTCCGGCGCATGCAGCCGAATGATCTCGGCATAACGGGTCGAAGGTTCCGGAAGCAGGTCGGCATACGAAGTCACCAGGTCCGTGAGCTTCATCTGTGGCTTGTAGGAATACCGTCCTGGACGCAAGACATGCCCTACGAGGTAGATCGACTCCGAGTTATAAGGCGCGATCGGAAAGATGTGGATCTCGTCCCCATCCTGTACTGCGAACCCGCTCATTTGCGCGCGAATCGCTTCGGAATCGCTGGTGTCGCTGATTTCGACGCTCAACATCGTGCGCTTTTCATGCGCTACTAGGCGCTGAACTTCAATGTGCCGCAGTGCCGCAGCGGGGAGAATTCCTCCAGCCAGATCGAGTACTTCTACGAGGGTCTTCTCATTGCGCAACTCGTAAACTGCTGGGCGGCGCACCATGCCTTCTACCGTCACCACCGGACCAAGCGGCGGTACCATCAGGGAATCGCCGTTCTCGATTCGCTGCAGATCGCCCCGAATGCCATGGAGCAGCAGGTCATACACGTCTACTTCTTCAACCAACTGCTTTCCTCGATAGTGTTGAAGCCGCCGGAGAGAGCCTTGCGCTGTCACACCACCCGCCACAAACAGCGCATTCAACGGAGTGGAAAGCGAACTCACGTCATACGCGCCCGGCGAAGTGACGTCGCCCACCACATACATACGCACCGAGCGCAGCCGCAGCAGTGCAACGTCCGCGGAAACATCGCGGAATTGTGTTCGCAGGGCGCGTTGCACCATTTCCTGTACATCGCCAAGCGTTCTCCCGGAGACAAGGACCGGCCCTGTTTCCGGCAGAGCCACGCGCCCTTCCCGGTCCACTGTGCGGAGCAGTCGCTGTGAAACCCCTCCCCAGAGATCAATCGAGAGACTGTCGCCGGGACCGACGACATAGCTCGGTCCGACGGGAAGATCCATGGGGATATAGTCCGGATTTGTCGTTCCTTTGCGGAAAACATCGAGACCAAACCTAACGAGAGGCCGATTGGTCGCCCCCGCCTGCACATAGAGGTCATATAAGGAAGGCACATCTGCGTAAGGATTCGGTCGACGCACCATCCTTCCTTGCTCCGGCTCGGTAGTGCCCGCAGGAGCAGAATCGCGCCTAGCTGGATATCGCTCTGAGCCCCGCCCGGTCCGTGGCATCCCGGCGCCGCTTGATAATTGATCCGGCTGAGACACCGACAGCGACTGCAGATCCGCCTGGCTGGTGGATGGAAGCGATGGATTCTCCCCACTCCCGTACCCGGCCATGCGCGGCGTCCAGTTCAGCGCTGGATTTGTATCAATGCGCGCAGCAGTGAGCATGGTCTCCGGCGTTGCCGGACTGGCCGGATATCCTGGGCGTTGGTCCGGCGAAAGGCCTGTGCCATCCGGGCCTGTGCCATCCGGCGGCATCATTTGGCTGGGTGAAGTATCCTCGGCCCGTTGCAACGGCGGCGACGAACGCGGCGTGCGTCCTGGTGCAGTCGGGCTCACCGGCACACTTTCACGATCCTCCGGTAGAGGAGAGGGTGGGAACGCACACTCCGAGACGCTCCGAGGATCGCATGCGGCGTTACGGCCAGCGGTTGAATTTTCAACCAAAGTGTCGCGGCGCTCGGCGGCGCGCGCGAGCATCTGTGCCCGCTCCTGCCGCACCAGCTTTTGCTCCGCCTCGAGGTCGGAGTCCGGATTCAATCGAGGCACGAGATAGCCATACCGCTGCAGGAGGCGCGTTGCCAGCACGCGGGCTCGCAAGTCCGAGCGCAGGCGTTCGGCTATCGCTACATCCGTCAGATCGGACTCTTCAAGGATCTGCCCGCTCACCCCCGCGTCTTGGGCAAGAAGACGCTTAAACTCGACCATCAGACCAGCCTCTTTATTCACGACCTCGAGAATCTGATCGGCTGAAGCCGCCACCCTGTCAAGATTGTCCGAGACGATATTGGGAGGACGGCCAGGCACACGCGCGGCAGTTTCCGTTCCGGACCGTTGCCCTGCACCCTGGCGGGATTCCTGCTGTGAATAGACAGCCGCGCAAAACAAGAACATCCAGGCAAGACAAGAGATACTCTTCTTCAATTTTTTGTGGTCGAACATAGTTTATTTCCACCCAGGGCCGGGCATGAAATCCTCCGGTCCGTTCGCGACCAACCTGCTTCGCAGTGCGCTAAGAATTCCCTGTTCAGATGCCCCGACATCGGTTGACTGACAAGATGTCTTCAGAGAGGTTCGACGTCGGCTTCATCCACCTCAAACATCACCGATCGCATGATCAGATCAATCGAGAGCACCAAACGGAAGCGTTCTTTGCGGCGGATCATGATTCCTTCCGCACCCACGAGAGGCCCGCGCTTTACGCGGACTTTCGCGCCCTGGCGCAGGTAGGGATGAGGTTGCGGCCGCAGACCTGCCGACAGACTCGATTCCAGCGCGCGGATCTCGGAGTCCGGGACCGCGGCAGGCTGGCCCTGAAAAGTCACGAATCGCAGGACCCCGGGAGCCCGAAGAACACCCGAACGGTCGCGAGTATTGAGGTTCACGAATACATAGCCCGGGAATAGGGCCATGTCTAATTCTTTTCGGCGATCCTTCCAGCGACGAACGCTGCGGTATAACGGAAGAAAGCAGCTTAATCCCCGGTGTTCGAGATGCCGGGCAACCGACTTCTCGTGCCTCGGACGAACGGAAACCGCATACCACCGTTCAACCGGCAAAAGTTCTCCGGTGGAGGCCAAAGCTTCGCCCGGAACGCCGATCCCGGACGCTTCGTAGTTTGAAAGTGTGTTTTCCAGCACCGCTTCCGCTCCCAAATGCAGCTCCGCCCTCTCAGTTACATTCAAATTATGAATGTAAACCATTATTCATCAATAACTTAGGCGCAAACTCGCGGCCTTAACCAGCTAGTTATGTACCGTGCCCACCAGCGATGGACGTTCCCGCAAGGCGCTCAAAATTCCAGCCTCGGAACTCTCCAGCGGCCTGGTGCGAACGTCTACAGTCGCCCAATAGAACAGGCCGCGATTTTGTTCCGGCGCGAGCGCAAGGATCCGCATCTGCGGGTACCGCCCAAGCAGAAAGCCGCATTGGGCGATGCGTTTGTCGGCATCCTCGAGTGCGAGAATCAAGATATCGGGCTCGGCATCCTCGACTGCTTCTGTGAGTTGGCTCTCCTCCTGGACTTCACCAATGATCTCGATATCGGGCTGGTCGGCGATCACGGCGAGCACGAGCTCCCGCATCAGTCGTGGATGATTTGCAACTAGAACTCGCACTCGTTTCACGAGCGTAACCCTCCGCAATCACTTCTACTTAGTTGCGAGAGATCAGACAAGATTCAATTGCGTACTCAAAGGAGGGTATAAGGGGTACCACTATATACCATAATTGTGGTACTCATGGTGGTACTCGTCTAGTAGATAGCTGATCTGGAACGGACCGAACTAAAGTAGCTGGTTGTGCTATGATTCTCCCCTGGCTTGAGGGGGCCCTGATTGGCGCAGGGGTTTGCTAGTGGAGGTTTGTTTTGTCTCTCGAGCGTATTGTCGCTTTCCTTGTAGCGGAGAATTGTCTGCTCCGCGAAGCCTTGGTTCGGGTTCTGCGAAAAAAAGACGATATAGTTGTGGCGGGTGCAATTCCTTTCTCGGCTTCTGCTTTGGAGAAGGTCTCGGCCGCGAATCCCCATGTAGTCCTGTTTGACTCCGCAAGTATCGCACTGACCGGTCCCCGCTTGGTTTCACGCATGCGCCATGCGGGAGAGAACCGTAAAGCCGTTATGGTCGGCATGGAAGAAGATGAGGCCACTTTCTTGCAGGCCGTGGCCGAAGGAGTCGTGGGCTACGTTCTGAAGGATGCGCCGGCCGCCGAAATCGTTCGCGTGATCCGCGCAGTCGCAGCAGGCGAAGCGGTCTGCCCACCTCGATTTTCGCTGTCCCTGTTCCAGTGTGCCGCCCGGGACGTTTCCTTTTCGTTCAACACGCCCCAAAAGACGAAATTCGGCTTGACACGGAGGGAACAGCAACTGGTAGGCCTGATTCGCCTCGGACTCTCAAACAAGGAGATCGGAAACCGCTTAAATCTATCTGAGCAAACCGTCAAGAACCATATCCATCGCATTCTGCGGAAGGTCGGTGCAAACGGTCGCTTAGAGATTGTCGAGCGGTGTCAGTCGGAGAGCGTAGGACTGGCAGCCTCGGCGTAGCGCGCCAAAACGTGGCGGCCGCAATTGAATGAGCTGCAATTCTTGAATGAAGGATTGGGGTTATGTTGGAGCCGGCGATCGGACTTGCCAGCGTCTCTTGCATGCGCTTCATACCTTCTTCACCCGCAGTCTGAACTGGCTTTCCGGTATCCGTGCAACGTGCTGGCCTTCGTGTTCCGCTCCAGATGCGGCAGGTACGTCTGCTCCCGGAAGTCGGCGGCCTTGAGGCTGGCATCGGGCAGCGTTCCGCTCATCGCATTCACACGCTCCATGACCTGAGCCGCGAGTTGCTGTACTGGTTCGCATTTTGTGGAGTGGCGCTTGTTGTCCTTGGTGCGGAATCGCTCAAACCGTTGCACCCGCTTCGGCTGGCCGTCTACAATGTCTGTGGCGTAGTACGTGATGTGAAATGCGCCGTGTTGCGCAAAGACGTGACCCCGTTGGTATCGCCCTGTGCTGGCCGCCAGACCGCCTGATGGTAGCGATTGTGCAACGAATAAGGTCTTGCAAGTTGTTGTAAACAAACCGTGGCGGTGTAGCTCAGGTGGTTAGAGCGACGGTCTCATAATCCGTAGGTCGTAGGTTCGAGTCCTACCGCCGCCACCAAATTTAGGATTTGTTTTCAATAAGCTGGAGATGGTCCCCCCTCAGGGGGAGTCTCCAACTCTGGTGACTGTAGTTGTGGCTCGGACCTGAATGCCGAGTGCGGCCACTTCCACGCTTTGCCGTGTTACGCGTCCGCTTGAACCAGACTGGCGGCCTGTAGAAGCCCTTCCACACAAGACCAACGGAACTAGACACGCTTACGCCTTATCTCCCATTCGCGAAGCCAGGTAAAGATCACAGGAGTTACGATCAGAACGTGCAGGAGCGAGGACACCATGCCGCCTAATACCGGGGTTGCCAAGGGTTTCATGACTTCCGCGCCAGTGCGGCTTGACCACATCAAGGGCAGCAGGCCTGCAACCACCGTCGACACGGTCATCACCTTGGGACGTAATCGCAGTAGCGCGCCTTCCATGACCGCCTCGTGCAGCCCTTGTATTGTGATCTCGCCCATCGCAGCTTTCTTCCGCGCAACCGCTTCCTCCAGGTAAATGACCATCACCACACCAGTCTGCACGGCGGTGCCAAAGAGCGCGATGAAGCCGACCCATACCGCAACCGAGAAGTTGTAGCCCAGAATCTTCAGCAGGAAAATTCCTCCCGTCAGCGCGAAGGGCACGGCCAGCATCACATGAAGCGCCTCTTTGAGCGAGTCGTAGATCTTATAGCGCAACACCGACATGATGAGGAACACGGCAGGAATGACCAACATCAAGCGGCGGCGGGCGCTCAGTTGGTTTTCGTATTGACCACTCCACTCCACGTAGTAACCCGAGGGCAGCTTCACCTCGCGAGCTACGGCACGTTGCGCTTGCTCGACAAATGAGCCGACGTCTCGGCCGCGTACGTTCAACAGAACGGAACCACGCAGCCGGCCGTTCTCGCTGCTGATCATCGCAGGCCCCATAACAACTCGGATGGAAGCGACTTGCGTATCCGAGGTTGAACCCCGAACGGATGTCAGACATGGGCCACCTCAGGCTTCCCAACGGGCCCGAGCTGCGGTGTGGGGCCCCCTTTCTTCAAGCTGGGCTGTACCTCGAAGTTCCACTTCCAGATTGCGAAGACCGGCGGATAAATAATGAGTTCCATTAGGAACGAGGTGATGATCCCGCCGATCATGGGGGCAGCAATGCGTTTCATCACGTCGCCACCAGCTCCGACGGACCACATAATCGGCAGCAGTCCGAATAGCATGCAGGCCACCGTCATCACCTTGGGGCGAAGACGTTTGACGGCCCCTACCACAATGGCTTCCCGCAGATCATCCCAGCTGTTCATTCGCCCCTTGTTGATGGCGTCGTGGTAGGCAAGATCCAGGTAGAGCAGCATAAAGACAGCCGTCTCAGCGTCCACCCCAAGCAGAGCGATAAGCCCGACCCATACGGCAATACTCATGTTGTAGTTCAGGAGGTAGAGGAACCAGATCGCGCCAATCGCTGAAAACGGCACCGCGAGGAGGATGATGAAAGTCTTCACCGTCGACTTGGTATTGAAGTACAGCAACAGGAACACGATGAAAAGCGTGATCGGTACCACGATCTTTAAGCGTTCCTTCACGCGCTCCATCGCCTCGTACTGACCGCTCCAGACGAGCTGATAACCGGCTGGCACGCTGACCTTTTCCGCTACGACCTTCTTCGCGTCCGTGACATAGCTGCCGATGTCGCGCCCCGAGACATCGACATAGACATATCCGCTGAGCCGGCCATTCTCATCGCGGATCATACCGGGCCCGGTCTTCAGCGAGATGCCGGCAATCTGCGCCAGCGGGATCTGCGCGCCGGAAGGTGTGTTGACCAGGACTCGCTGCAACGCATCGATGTCGCTCCGGTAGTCACGTAAGTAGCGGACATTGACCGAGTACCGTTCCCGGCCCTCAATCGTGGTGGTTACCGGCTCACCGCCTACGGCGGACATCAGGACGTCATTGGCATCGTCCACAGTCAGTCCGTAGCGTGCGAGCTGATCGCGTTTGAGGTCGAAGTCCAGAAAATACCCGCCGGTCGTCCGCTCAGCAAACACGCTGGTTGTACCGGGGATGTCCTTCAGCGCCATCTCGATTTGCCCGCCGACTTTCTCGATTTCGCTCAGGTCGGAACCGAGCACCTTGATGCCGAGCGGCGTGCGCACACCAGTGGTTAGCATGTCGATACGCGCCTTGATCGGCATAGTCCAGGCATTCGCGATCCCCGGCATGGTCAGTGCATCGTTCAGACCTCCGGGACCATAGATCAGTTCCTGAGTGGTCTGGTGGTCCGGCCAGAAGCGACCAAGTGTGCCCTGTAGCCAATGGGGAGCCCACTTCGAGTACCAGCGTTCGCGCTTCGGCCAGTCTATTTGGGGCTTTAGGATAATCACGGTCTCCATCATCGAGTACGGTGCAGGATCGGTGGCACTCTCCACACGCCCGGCCTTACCGAATACGCGTTCGACTTCCGGGAAACTCTTGATGATCTTGTCTTGCACCTGAAGCAGCCGTGAGGCTTCCGTTACGGACATGCCGGGTAAAGTGGTCGGCATGTATAGCAACGTGCCCTCATCGAGCGGCGGCATAAACTCCGAGCCGAGCTTGAAGAACACCGGGACCGTAAGCGCCATAGCGATGAACGCCACCGCGATGGTCTTCCATTTGTGCTCGAGGGCGAACTCGCAGACGGGATGGTAGAGCTTCATCAGCGGACGGCTGATGGGGTGGTTCTCTTCCTTGTGTATCGTGCCGATGACCAATGCGGTGACCAACCGCGCCAGCCATTTCGGCTGGAAACTGAAAGGGCGCGTGCGTCCGAACAGCAAACCGACCGTCGCCGGCACTAGCGTGATGGCCAACACGGCAGCAATCGCCATAGCGAAGTTCTTTGTGAATGCAAGGGGCTTGAACAGTCGTCCCTCTTGCGCCTCAAGCGTGAACACCGGCAGAAAAGACACGGCGATCACTAACAAGGCGAAGAAGCTGGGTCCGCCTACCTCCTTGATAGCCGACAGCAGCACGAGCGCGCGACTACCGGGCTGGCCTTCCGCTTCCCAGTGCTCGAGTTTCTTGTGAATCTGCTCCACAATGACCACGGTGGCGTCCACCATGGCCCCAATCGCCACCGCAATGCCGCCCAGTGACATGATGTTTGCCGTCATGCCCGAAAGCTGTATGGGGATGAACGCCAGAATTACGGTGAGTGGAATGGCAGTGATCGGGATGATGGCACTCGGCAAATGCCATAAGAAAATGAGAATTACCAGGCTGACGATAATCAGTTCTTCAATGAGCGTGTGCTTCAGGTTTTCGACTGAGCGATCGATCAGGTCCGAACGGTCATACGTGTTGACGATCTTTAGACCCTTCGGCAGCGTGGGCTCGATGTCCTTGATCCTTTGCTTAACGCTCTCGATCACCTTTTGCGCGTCCTCGCCGAACCGCATGATGACGACACCGCCGACCGCTTCCCCTTGGCCATCCAGTTCACCGACTCCACGTCGAATGTCGGGCCCGAAGGTCACCGTGGCAAGGTCCTTCACCAGCACGGGCGTGCCGGTTTGCGGGTTCGCCATGACGACAATGTTGCCGATGTCATCGAGCGATTTGAGGTAGCCGCGCCCTCGCACCATATACTCGCGACCAGACATTTCGACCAGCCGGGCGCCGACATCGTTGTTGCTCTTCTGGATGGCGGCCACGACCATATTGATCGGGATCTTGTAGCCAAGCAGCTTGTTGGGATCGATATTGACCTGATACTGTCGAACGAATCCGCCCAAGGGGGCCACTTCTGCGACGCCGGGTACGGATTGCAGCGCGTAGCGCAGATACCAATCCTGGAAGCTCCGTATCTTCTCGATGCTGTATTGTCCAGTGGTATCGACCAAGGCGTACTGATATATCCAACCTACGGCGGTCGCATCCTTTGCCAACTCAACGCTGACGCCTTTGGGCAGGCGTGGGACGACAGAGTTCAGATATTCCAGGGTTCGCGAGCGTGCCCAGTAAATGTCCGTGCCTTCCTCAAAGATGATGTAAACGTAGGAGTACCCGAAATCCGAGAAGCCGCGGATGTCCTTCACCTTCGGCAAGCCCAGTAACGCCGAGGTGATGGGATACGTCACCTGATCTTCCATGATGTCGGGGCTGCGGTCCCACCTGGAATAAACGATGACCTGCGTGTCCGACAGGTCGGGGATCGCGTCCAGCTTCGTGTTCTTCAGCGAATGCCAGCCCAGCAGCAGGGCCACGCCGATGAACAGAAAAACGAGGAATTTGTTCTTTGCGCAAACGTCGATAATTCGGTTAATCATTGCTGTTGGGCCTCCGCCAGCACCTCTGGCAGGCTCCGCAAAACGCCGCCGTTCTGGGCCACGAACGCTGCTGCTGCTTTTCGGTCGCTGAAGGCGAATGTGCCGGGCGAGCAGCGATCGAATGCCAACGGTTCCGCGTGCTTAGATTCATCCATCTTTGACATGTCGTGTTGGCAGGCGATCACGCGGCTATCCTCGACAAACCACGCCCCTTCTGGGCTCACCATCTTTCCCGTGGGATAGTCCGTCACTTCGATCAGCCGTAGCGGCTTCTTCTCCTGTCGTGACTCCGTCACCGCACAATGCGTGCAGCAGACATCACGCCGCTGCCCGCCGACTTCAGCCACGACATGCGCTTTCGGATTGATGTGACGTTGGCAGAATCCGCATTGCGTCTGCGAGCGGCGGTTCATCAGCAAGTAGCCGCCCGCGAACAGGCCTGCAACTACGATCAGGACGACCGCCGAATAGATGGAAGCTTTCTTTGCCATAACACTCTCCTCAGTGCTGCATCCCGCTCATGGCGCTCTTCAGACGGCTCTCGGAATCAACCAGGAAGTTTCCAGAGGTCACGATGGTTTCTCCTGCCTTCAGGCCAGACAGAACGACCACGTTGCCTTCGAGCTTCGCTCCCATCTGAATGACGCGCGGCTCGAACACGCCGCCGTCGTGGACGACAAACACGTACTGCTTGTCTCCGGAATCCATCACTGCTTCCTGAGGTACGAAAATCTGCTTGCCGTAGTTGATCTTTAACTGCACGTTGGCGAACATCTGGGGCTTCAAGTCGAAATTTGGATTCGGAAACTCGATGCGTACTTTTACAGTGCGGGAAACGGGATCGACGGTCGGGTAGATGTAGGTGATTTTCCCGGTGTAGGTCTTTCCGGCGTAGTAACTGAGCTGCATGTCCGCCGTCTGGCCCACTTTCACAAACGGAACCTCGTACTCGTACACGTCCGCATTCACCCAGATCGTGGATAGATCGCTGATCAAATACAGATCCATATCCGGGGTAACGGCGGTTTGCGGAAACGCCTTGCGGTCGGTTACGAAGCCACTGACAGGCGAGTAGAAAGTCAAAGTCTTCGTGACCTCACCGGTCTCGTCGAGCTTTTTGATTTGTTCGTCACTGATGTCCCAAAGTTTGAGCCGTTCACGCGTGGAACGCAGCAGCGACTGGGATCCCTGCGAAACTTCGGGGAATTGCGAGGTGCCCAGATCCTTCGCGCCGCGCTTCGCGATCAGGTACTCCTCTTCGGTGGCTACAAGGTCCGGGCTGTAAAGCGTGAAAAGTGGTTGGCCCTTTTTGACGAGTTGCCCGATGTAATCGACGTAACCTTTGTCGATGTACCCGTTGACCTTCACGTGGATATGCGCAAGCTTCGTCTCATCGCTTGTAAGCTGACCAGTTGTGCGCACGGTTCGCACCAGAGACTGCCGTTCAACAGCCCCGGTCCTTACGCCGATCAGTTGCTGCTTTTCCGGTGCGATTTTGACCGTGCCGGCGGGCATCTTTGACGTCTCATCATCGGCGTACTTGGGGACAAGCTGTATGCCACAATCCGGCGCGATACCCGGCTTGTCAGACTTGTAAGCCGGATGCATCGGGTCGTACCAGAAAAGAATCTTCCGTTCGCCGCTCGGCGCCGCTGTGCTTGTCGCACTGGCACTCTGAGAAGTGTTGTCCTTCGCGTATTGAGGCACCAGGTCCATTCCGTCCGGGGCCTTTCCGGGTTTGTCGTAGTGACGCTGCGGGCTCATCGCGTCATACCAATAGAGAACCTTGCGCTCGCTTCCCGCATTGGTCGTCTGCGAGGGGGAATGTTGATGTTGGAAAATAGCTGAGACTTTTCCGCTGAAAGTAACTCCAACCGCTAATGCGATTGCAGCGACAAGTACCGAGACTCTTATGACTTTGTGAGACATGGCCTTACTCTCCTCCCGCCGGGTGCTGGTTGCCCGGCTGCGCGACTGTCGAAGTCAGGTCCACCCCCACCATGCTTTCCATGCGCGCTAGCGAAGATTGGTAGTTCGCCAGCTCGCGGTAATAATCGATCTCGTAACTCAAAACTGTCGAGAAATTTCCTATAACGCTGAGGAAGTCCACAGTGCCCACCCCGTAGGAAGACATCGAGGACTCCAGCGCCAACGATGACTGCGGTATAACGCCTTGAGAGAACAAACGCAGAAGCTCATCCGAGGCCTTTGCCGCTAGATATTGCTGCTTCAGCTCGAAGTTCAGCTCATTCTGCCGATTGTCGCGGCTGCCCTCGGCGGCAAGTCTTTCTTCGGTCGCCTGCCGGACTGCCTCGCGTTGCTTGCTCTTGTAGAAGACCGGGACGTTTATGGTGAACGTCATCCCGTGCATGTCGGGCATCATTGGACGCTGCTGGTACATGTATCCGACGCTCAGATCCGGGTAGTAGTCCTTCTGTGCCAAGCTCACTGCGAGTTGGTTGCGCTCAATCATCTGCTCGTCGCGGTGAAGGCCGGGATCATTCTGCCGCGCGAGTCTGTACAGGTCCTCAAGCGAGTAGTTCAGAGGAGAACGCTCGATATTTTCGGCGGGTGGGAGTGGTGCTTCAGGACTACGTGCCAGCAGGGTGTTCAAGCGTGCCTGCGAAGTATTGCGTTGCTGTTGCAACACGGTGAGCCGCTGCAGTAGCAATGAAATCTCAACTTGCGATCTCAGAACATCCTGCTGAATGCCTTTGCCGACTCGATACCGGGCTTCGGCGATTTGGGACAGCTTGGTTAGCAGATCCTTGTCCTTCAGAGTGGTCTGCATCGCCTTGTCATAGAACCAGTATTCGAAATAAGCCGTCTTTACATCCGCGGTTACGCGCCGTCGAACGGCTTCAAGGTCCGAAGATGCGGCATCGGCCTCCTTCGAGGCAATGTCTCCGCGCAGTTTCAGCTTGCCGGGGTAGAGCAGTTGCTGGCTGGCAGTAACGGCACGATAGCTGGAAGGGTCGCCCGATTGCACGCTGAAAGGTGTAATGTTTCCAGCCCAACCGATCCCAACCATAGGGTCAGGCAGCGCCTTCGCTTGCGGCACGCGTCGCCGCTGCGCTTCCACCGTATGCAAAGCGCTCTGGACCGCCGGATTCTTCTGCAAAGCTTCGCGAACCAGGTCTTCGAGGGCGACGGATGATGACCCTGCAGTTTGTGTGGCGGCGCCCGTCGCAGGCGACTGGACCGCTACCGGGACCTGAACCTCCTGTGCGGCACCGAGGCCCGGCCATAAACAAGCGAACGTAGTCAGAGCGAGTAATTTCCTGATCATAAGAATGCTCTCTCTCTTGCTCAATCAACCCCAAAAATACATGGTCAAGTGGTGGAAGAGCAGGCTGGACAAAGCTCGATCGAAAGAAGCGTCCGCAAAAGGGGAGTTCGAAGGATCCCTTGCTCGAACCGCAACTCTAAACCTGCCTGCACACACCAATGCCTGGAAATGAGAAAAGAAGGTTCCTAGATCCTCAGGACAGACGACGAACGGGATGGTGCTAGACCTGGTGGGGACTCAAGAAAGGCCAGAGACCTTGACGATGTAGCGATAACAGCGGGCAAATGAGAGTAAGTGGTGGCGGGGAGCGCAGCGATCGCGTTCTTCAGCGGCAAGTTAGCCTGTCCCTGCGCAACGACGGTTTCCGGATAAATTGGCGCTTGGCAGCAGGTATGACTGGCCGGCATGGCGGATTGTCCGCAATGCCCAGCCATGTGATGGCAGCACTCGCGCTCGGCAAGAGTCAGAACGAAGGCAGGCAAGAGACACGCCATCGCCGGCGTCGCTGCCCACAGCAGGACGGCGCCCAGCACAACGGCAGTTCGTAGGCGGTTCACTTTCACGAGTCTATACCTTTACTCAATAACGAAACAGGTTACCTATTCGTGGAACGGTGCGCTGTGACCACCGTCACAGGACGCTATCGGCCAAGTCACCTGAAAGGGCCTGACTACTGGAAGCCGATTGCACTCCAAGAGGCACTCGGATGTACCCGTCGAACATGGGAGTGACCTTCTTCCCAGCCATTGCCGATGCCTCTCGGGATTACACGTAGATCGCGGCCTACTCAAAAACAATTCACCTAGCTGGAAACGGGTCTTTCGGACAGTCGGAGATTGGTCGATGGCCGCGCGCCCACCAATGGGCGCGTGTTCCGCAAGGTATGACAGCCGCCAAGGTAAAGTATCTCAGCGGCTGGAGCCGCCCTCGGCGATTTGCAGATCGAGGGCCACGCGTTCGCCATTGATTAGTACCGTTCCAGCGTCCAGAAGTTGCTGGCCGGTGCAATCGTACTTCTCGTAGCAGCGCAGAGACGAAAGCGGAAAGAAAAATTCCGCGGCTTCGGATGTGGTAACAGCCGACTTACCGGCGAGGTGGATGGTCGTGCTGAAGCCGACGCCGTCAAATTCCTTCTCGTCCTTGAAATAGGCCAGCAGCGGACGGATGAGATGAGCAATGTGGTCATCGAAAGCCGTGGCTGCCAGCTTGTACCGCGATCCCGCGGCCGACGCTGGTAAATCGGAATTCACTGACAGCTCAAGATAGATTCCCTGCCGGAAAGCCACGAATTTCGGCTGCGCGTAGGAAACGAAGTGAGCCTGCGACTCCAGCTCTTTCACAATCCGATCGACCACCGGCTGATTGGAGAGTTGCACCGCAGACAACGCCTGCGTCGATGTATCGCGGGGCGGGGGCGCTGGTGGTTCTTTCGGTTTCAACGGGCTCAGAGGTGTAGGGCTGGCAGTTGGCGGCGCTCCGCTGCCGTTCCTCGCCGGAACGATTTCGGCTCCCGTTTGCGCGGTGCCAGAGGCGCCGTTGGCGGAAGGGTCCTCGGCGTGATCATCCGCCGCCGCCGGCGGCACCGCATCGTTGAGCCAAATTGAGATGGGTTGCGCGTTGAGAAACACCTGTCCCTGCAGCAGCGCCGCCTGCTGCGCGGTCTCATCCTTGGAAGCAAGCAGCTTGAGAGCGCCGCTTCGCGGCAGAAACACCATCAGGTTTTCCGGGCGCTCCATGGAGACTCCCATCACCTTCCCCATAATGTGATGCGAAATCTCGATCGCGAACCCTTGAACGTGCGGGTTGTTCTGAAAGCGCGGCACCGCGGCTTTCAGGATCGGCATCACCACGTTGAGAAAAGTGCTCCGCGCCCGCTGTCCGGGACTGATCTTTTGCGCGGAGTAAGCGGCATAGTAGTTGCCCGTGATGGCGAGCACAGTCTTGCCGTTATAACTGTCGAAGCGGAGGGATGACTGATCCGCGATTTGCTGCTGTGCCTGGTCGAGGTCGAGCTTGCGGCTGAGGTAAAACGGATAATCGAAATGATTTGAAAGGATGTCCTCGCCGGCCCGGCCCAGGTCGTCCATGTATTGCTGCTGCAGGGCGCGCAACGCGGGGTCTTTGATTTCCACCGGCGATACCACTTGAGCAGGTAAGGCGCTGGCCACGGTTAGACTAAAAACGAACAGGCTGAGAACGAACAGAACCAGGCCGAGCCAACCGGCCCTACTTTTGTGCATACACCATTCCGGAAGCATGATAGGGAGGATCGGAGATCAGGCGGATGTAAGCAATCAGCGCCTCGATCTCTGTCTTGCTGAGAGTATAGCCGTACGGGGGCATCGATGCCGACTTGTTGAGCGCCGGTCCGCCGTGGCTGATGATGGCGGTCAGTTCGGCATCGCTCATTTTGTTGAGTGTGTCGCCCTCGGTGAACGGGTGCGGCTTGACCTCGAGATTGTCGTAATTGGAAACCCGCTCCGCCGTGGACTCCGGATTGTGGCAGCGAGCGCAATACTTGTTGTCGAGCTGAAATCCCACCTGCTGCTGATATCCCAGCGCAATTTCTTCAATCTTCAGTTCGACTGATTTCCGGCCTTTGGTAGATGTGTGCGCGGTGAGTTGATATCGACCTGCCATGCTGCCCAGAACGACGTTCGTGCTGAGCTGTCCGCTGGAATCGGTTAAGCCGCTCGGAGGATCAAAGCTGACGCCCGCGGGCCCGCTGAACTCGACCAGCGCCCCGGTGACGGCCGTCCCTTGTTCGTCGTTGACCTGCACGATCAGGGGCTGAGCGAGGACCATGCCGGTCGCGCCGATCTGCTTGCCCCCACTCGACTCAACCAGCGCGGCGCCAAACCCTGCGGGTCTTAGAGCGGAGGCTAATCCGGGCTTGCGGGTGCACCCTGCGCTTACGAGAGTGAGGGAAACTGCGAAGAGTATCCGCCACAGTCTGGAGCTGGTTTCATAAATCGGTTTTGGGTAGGGCACGGCTTCACAGGCTGCGGAAAAACTCGGTGTTGCACTTGATTTTGGGTGGCGCAGCGCTTCAGCGCTGCGGTAACTGCATTGTTTTGGGTGCGGCTTTAGCCGCTGAGGTCGCACGTTCTGCTCGGGAACAGCTCTAGTCATTTCTTCGCCTCCTGCTTGCTGGAGCCCTTTTGCGTCATCAGGAATGCGGTCAGAGCGCGGGCATCTTCGTCGTTCATGTTGCGGTTCGGTTCGATGGCGCCGGGCCGCATGGTCTGTGGGTCCTTGAGCCAGTGGTAAATCCACGCGGCAGTCAGGCGCGAGCCCACTTGCGTCAGCGTTGGTCCGACGTAGCCTTTGTCAACCTTGGTATCGATGATGTGGCAGGACTGGCAGGCGTATTTGGAATAGAAAAGCTGTTTCCCCTGCTCCACCTGAGCGGGCGGATAGCCGCTGGACGGCATCGAGTCGCGGTCGAACGCCGGAGTCTGATAGACAGTCATGATGTAGTCGGTGAGTTCCTTCGCGTCGTCATCGGAAAGGTTGAACCTCGGCATGCGGCGGATCAGCGCCGGGCGCAGTGTGCCAGGGTTCTTCAAGAATGCCTGCAGCCATGGCCGCTGCACCGAACTGCCTTCCCAGGTCAGGTCGGGAGCCATGTCGCCGCCGCGACCGTTGATGGCGTGGCAGCTGAAGCAAGCCAGGTCCGCCATGAGCTGCCCGGCTTTGCCCGCGGGCTGATAATTCGAGGCCGGTTTCGTCGGCACGGTCAATGCCAATGGCAAGTCATGCGCCCGGTCCGTGAGCGAGAGCAGTGCGGTCGTCAACGCATCAATTTGCGCGGGTGCGAGGCTGAACTGCGGCATCTTCAGTGCCGATCCAAACGAACGCGGTTCCCGGATCTTGGCCGCAATGTAGTCCGGTATAGCGTGCGTCATCCCGGGCAAGAAAATAATCTGCGTCAGCGGCTTGCTCCCGATGCGCGTCAATTCGGGAGCGAAGTTATCCGGTTTCTTGATGCCGCTGATCTCGTGGCATGAGGCGCAGCCGTACTCGGTCACCAGAAGCTTGCCGTGCGCAATCTGCTCCGGCGTGGGAGTGTCGAGATGCGCATTGGCCAGCAGATCGGAATCCGTCTTGTTTCCGAGGAAGGCAGTCAGCAGGGAAACTTGCGGATCGCTGAGACGGTAGTGCGGCATCGCGGTTGCCGGATCGTAAACACGCGGGTTGCGCAACCATGCCCGCAACCATTCCGGCTTCACCTTATTGCCGACCCGGGTTAATTCCGGACCGACATCGCCGCCCACCACATTCCCGGTGGCGTTCTGCACAGCATGGCAGGAGGAGCAGAATGACTCGCCGTACAAGCTGGCTCCAGCCGTCGGATCGGGCGCCTTCTCATTCTTAGTGGCGGGCGCCGTGTCTCCAGCGAGTGCTGTGCTGTTGGCGATCAGGAACGCCGAAATGTCCCGCGCGTCCGGATCGCTCAACTTGAAATTCGGCATCGTTGCGGAAACGGCGTAAGCCTGAGGATCCTTCAACCACGCATAAATCCATTCTCGCGTGGTCTTGTCGGCTACGTGCTCGAGCGAAGGCGGATCATCCGTCGGCTTGATCGCGCTGCCATCGGGCAGTTTGATGGTGTGACAATGCACGCAGCCATATCGCCCCAGCAGATTGCGGCCCAGGTTGAGTTGCGGTGTGCCGGTTAGAGAAGCGCGATGGCATTGCCCGCAGGAAGATTGCACGTACCGCGCCGGCAAGATCGGCTGCTCCCAGGCCAGCGTGCTGCGATGGGCTTCCTCGACGATGGTCGCAGGGCCTTGCCCACGGTGGCACATCACGCAGCCGAACTGGTCAAGCGTGTGCGGGATTACCGGATGCTGGCGGAACGGCTGTGTGCTGACATCGGCAAGACTGGCTTCCTTCAATCCGGCGTGGCAGGTGGTGCAGCGATCCACCACTCCGAGTTGCGGAAGCCAGATCTGCTGGATTCCCCCGTGCTCGTGGAAGTGGCGCTGCAGTGTGACCGCATCTCCCCGGCCCCGAACCAGCGCCAGATACTGGTTCTGGTAATGACGCCATTCACTGAAGTGATTCTTGGCCGGTGCGATGGCCAGTGAAATCAATAACAGCAGGCTGACCACGCCAAAAGCGCGAACCGGATGGCCGAACAACGTCTGCCACAGGGAAGACAACGTATTCTTCAATGACTGCAAGTTAGCTCCTCCAGGGCAACACCCAGGACCAACCCGGGCCGCGGAAGAAAGTGCCAACCGCCGTGAGCACCGTGAGTTCAAACAGAAACCAGGTCATGATCCAGAAGGAAAGGGGTTTGGCAGCCAGATAACGCCGGAAAGCCGAAGCCGACTGCGGAGAACTTTGCACCGCCAGCAGCATGAACCCGGCGACGATCAGGGTCGGTACCAGCGCCACGTAAACATCAAACGCCAACAAGAACACAGAGAGCGCAGCCACGGCCAGATAGAAAATAAAGACTCGCCGCTTGCGGTCCTTCAGGAACAAACCCTCGGCCTCGATGTTGATGTTGAAATACGGAATCGCAATCAGCGCGATCACCACCAGCGTCGGAGCCAACACCCCCGCGACCACCGGAGGAAAGTAGTGCAGCATCTCCTGCAAGCCAAGGAAGTACCAGGGCGCCTTGGCGGGATTGGGCGTATGCAAGGGATCGGCAATGCCCTCAAGGGGTGCGTTGAACAGAAGAGACACGCCCACCAACGCGATCGTAAGCGCCTCGATGGCGACGATGGCGCGGAAGAGAACTTCCGGATACGTCTGCACCTGCTCTTCGTCCGTGACCTTGACCTGCGCCGAGGTTCGCCGGGTGACGAAGACAACACGCGTCGGCGACTTGCGGGCATTCGAGTCCATGCCGGCGATGAAATCTTTCGGATCGCTCATTGGATTGCTCGTAGGATCGGTCATGGGAATTGGCCCCCCTTCGCGGCGGCGGGCACCGGTTCAGCCGCAACCGTTTTTGGCTCGCTTTGGTGGGCATAAAGGCCGCCATCTTTGCGAATGCGCCAGAAGTGAACTGCGACAAAAAGCAGCGCAACCAGGGGCAGAATCATGCAGTGCAGCACGTAAAAGCGCAGCAGAGCGTTGGCATTCACCACATTGCCGCCCAGCATCAGGAAGTGAACCTTATTGCCCATCACCGGGACAGCGGATGCGATATTAGAACCCACCGTGATCGCCCAAAAAGCCAACTGATCCCACGGCAGCAGATAGCCCGTGTAGCTGAGCAGCAGCGTAACCAGCAGCAGGATCACTCCAATGACCCAATTGAATTCGCGCGGCGGACGGTAGGCGCCACGATAGAACACCTTGAACATGTGCGCGAACACCAGGAAGACCATGGCATGCGCGGACCAGCGGTGCAGGTTGCGCAGAAACAAGCCCGAGGAAACTACAAACTGCAAGTCCTTAGTGTCGGCGTAGGCTTGCGGCACCGAGGGATGGTAGTAGAACATCAGCGGAATGCCGGTGCCCACTAATATGAGAAACGTTCCGAAGGTCAGCGTGCCCAGATACCAGGTCGTGCTGAAGCTGAGCATTCGGGTCCGCACCTTGGTGGAGAAAAGGTGCAGGAATACGTTCTGCTGCACCGCAAGCGCCCGGTGCAGAGTGCTGGATCCGGTCCCGCTGCGGAAAACCGAACGCCAAACCCGCGTGCCGCGCAACTCCTCGAAATAGTCCGTGATTGTTTTCGCCAAGCTCACACCCTCACAAACTGCATGGGACGAATGTCGATGGAACGGTCCACCATCAGATCCCCCTCGTCGCTGACCCAGGTCCGCAGCCAAGGCAGGGGCCTGGGGGCCGGGCCCGCAATCTTTTCCCCGGGAACCTTCTTAGGGTCAAAAACAGAAAATTTGCTGCCATGGCAAGGGCAAGCGATGATGCCCAACTCAGGTTTCCAGGCGGTTATGCAGCCAAGGTGCGTGCAGACCGCACTCAGCGCAAAAAAACCTTCCTGGGCGCGAATGAGATAAATTCCCGAGTTCACGTCCAGCGTCACCGAATTCACCGCATAGTTTTCCGGCTTGCCGGCGTTGACTATCGGAGAAGGCTCGTACAAAACATTCGGCGAGAGAAACTGGTAGGAGAACGCCGCCGTGCCGGCAGCGGCGATACTCAACGATCCCAATCCCAGCTTCACGAAAAAGGCGCGGCGGTCGAACTCCTTGCTGGTTTCCGCGCCACGTTCCGCGGGCGTGATTTTTTTCTCTTCGGACATTGTTTACCTCGAACGCTTACCTCGAACGGTTACTTCGGGCCCCCAGCCGTGACTGGCGATTTTGGTCGGAGTGGTCCATCAATGGCTTCAATCGAAATCAATCCGGTGCGCTCGGCCGAAGCCAGATTGTATGACTCCATGGTGATAGTGCCGACCGGACAGCGCGCGGCGCAGAGCCCGCAGCGAATACAGCGAGTCTCGTCTTTCAGCATGGCTGATCCGGTCACGATGCCGAGTTCGTCGGCCGCCACTTCGTCGAGTTCCACGCCAAACAATTCCTGATGCTCTAAGATCTGCTGCACGGTTTCCGGCTCGAACTGGATGCGATCCAGTGAAACCAGCTGCAGGCAGTTTTCCGGGCACACATCCACGCAACCGCCGCACAGGATGCACAGGCTTCCGTCTTCCGGAACGCCCTCGAAGACCGTGTTTACCCAGCAATGCAGGCAGCGCTGGGCTTCCTCCATCGCGGACTCGGCGTCGTAGCCGACCTCGACTTCCGTCACTCCCGTGCGGCGCTCCAGCGGCAGCATCGGTACCGGCTGCCGAACCAGGTCCAACAACTCCAGCGGCATGCTGTGCCGTTTGAAGACCTCGACTTCGACAATGGGCTCGGGATGCTTCTGGCCACGCAGGAATTCATCAATGCCGAGCGCGGCGCGCTTGCCGTCCGCCACGCTATCGATAATCAGACGCGGGCCGAAAACGCAATCGCCACCGGCAAAGATTCCATTCGCCGAGGTCATCAGCGTTTGCGGGTTCACCGCGATCAGCCTGCGGGGAGACAGTTCCACGCCGTCTTCGGGTTTGAGAAAGTCCAGATTCGGCGCCTGGCCGACCGCCATGATGATGGTGTCGCACTCCAGTTCGGTCTCACTGCCCTCGTAGAACGCAGGATTGAAGCGCTTGTTCTCGTCGAAGACCCATTTCGTCTTCAGCGTCTCCAACGCCACAATCTTGCCGTCTTTGCCGATCATGCGCTTGGGGCCCAGGCCGGGATGCATGATGATGCCTTCCGTTTCGGCCTCTTCAATCTCTTCCAGCGCCGCCGGCATTTCTTCGCGTTTTTCCAGGCACACGAGATGCACTTCCTGCGCGCCCAGGCGCAGGGCAGACAGTGACACGTCCACCATTTCTTTCGTCGCCACGGCGCTTACATTCTCCAGCGAAGGCTCCAGATCTTCTACTCCGGCGACGTGCTGCCGGACCACTTCGCGAGCCGCCGATCGCGCCACGTCCATGGCCACGTTGCCGCCGCCGATCACAATCACCTTTTTGCCGATGGTGAACTTGTAGCCGAGATTCACGTTGAGCAGGAAATCGATGCCTTTGTAAACGCCATCCAGGTCAACCCCCGGAATGGTGAGATCGCGGCTGCGATGCGCGCCCACGGCGATCAGCACCGCATCGAAGCCCTGGTGGCGCAGGTCGGAAACCATGAAGTCGCGCCCGGCCGCTTGATTGAGCTTTAGCGTGATGTCGCCGGTCGCAAGAATTTCCCGCACTTGCGCTTCCACCACGTCGCGAGGCAAGCGGTATTCGGGAATGCCGAGGTAAAGCATTCCGCCAGCGACAGGAGCAGCTTCAAAAATCGTGACCGAGTAGCCCATGAGCGCCAGGTCATGTGCCGCCGATAGTCCGACCGGCCCGCCGCCGACCACGGCCACTTTGAAGGGCAGCTTGTTCTGACCCCGTCCCGCATTGATATCGACAGGGTGCTTCGATTCAGGACCGTGCCGCTCCGTCAGAAAACGCTTGAGAGCCCGTATCGAGATAGGCCGATCGATGTCGCCACGACGACAGGCTGTTTCGCAGGGATGCGCGCAGACCCGCCCGCAGATACTCGCCAGCGGATTCGGATCGCGGGCAAACTTGTAAGCTTCCTCAAATCGCCCTTCCGCAATGAGCGCGACGTACCGGCCCGCGTTCGTGTGGGCGGGACAAGCCATCATGCAGGGGAAGTTGGTGTTCAACCAATCCCTGTCCACTTTTTTGTCTTTGAACCGTTTCAGCAAGACGGCAATCCCCAGTGCGTTCGTTTAATGGAAAGCATTCTACTCAAAGAAGGCGGGGAGCGGACGTGGCCGCCCGCTCCTCGTTTCGCTATTTGCTGAGTGTGAAGTCCGCTTTGCTGTCGCCCGCCACAGCGACCGGCTTGGACTGGTTCTTCGCGCCTTCATGCCACGCCGTTACCGTGTAGCTGCCGTCGGGGACATTCTCAATTTTGTAGGCGCCCGATTTATCGGTTTTAGTGAAGTACGGGGTGGGCGACACCACGACATAGCCGGTCATCTCCGGATGGACATTGCACAGCAGCGGCACTGCCCCAGGATTGTCAAACTTGAACCCACGCTTTTCGCCCTGCGGCCAGGTGCCCAGGTTGTGGCCGAGTTTCTTGTTGCCACCGATCGAAATCCAAAACACGTTGTGGGCCACGCTGTCGCTGTTCAGGAACTCGACTGTCGTGCCCTGCTCCACCACGATCAGGTGCGGCTGGAACATCAGCCCTTTCTGGTCCATGACCGGCTTCGCTGTCGGCGCCGGGAAAGTCTTCCCGGCAATGGCTTCGACGTAAACCACCGATTCGCCGTTCACGCCGGAGACTTTTCCACTAATCGTGCCCGCGCTGGCGGCCAGGCTCATCATCGCTACCACTGCCATCACCATCATGAAAGTGCTCTTCATTATTCTCTCCTCATTTCCATTGCAAATCACTCGTGGTAAAAAGTGGAGCGCCGGGCGTCCCCGCCCGGCTGGACCCTTCGACTTCGCTCAGGGCAGGCTCGCGAGACGCCCGTCCCTCCACCGTATGACTCATCGCGCGGCCCCGCTCCCTAGTATACGAACTCCAAGGCCCCGGTGGCAGTGTTCGTACGCAACGGGTTCACCGGCTTCCCATTTTCGTCGTAGGTGAGAGCTTGTTTCGGACGAACCTGGTACTCAAACGACGCCTTGATATTGGCGTGAATCAGGAACTGAACGCCGGGGGTGACCCGGTCGCGCGTGCTCCCCACCGGCGAGAAATAATTCCCCGAGCCCGCCTGGTTCAGGAAATCCGCCGTGGACTGGACGTGATCGTAGCGCATGATCGCCATCAGCCACGGCAGCGCAAGATAGTCGGCTTCGAGGAATCCGCCGTTGAACTTGGCAGGAGTGCCAGTGACAAATCCTGTAAAACCAGGGTTCAACAGCAGATCCTGATCGTGGCCATACATGTATAGACCGAACAGATTGAACGTACGATAGTTGAAGCTGAAGTCCCCGCCGACGCGGTAAAAAGGCTCGCGCGCAGTCAGAACGTCGGCTGCGCCTCCACTGGTCAAACCGCTGAAGCGCTGCACCGAGCGACCCTTGAAAAAGAACGTGCCCAAACTCAGGTACGTATGGTCGCGCGGTCCGCTGGCGCCCGCCGCCTGAACATCGTGGCGGCTCGCCGGGTCCTTCTCCAGGTTGAAGCGGTACGAAAACCGCGCAAAAATGTCCTTGTAGTTAGAGTCCGAGAAAAAGCCCCCGGGCGAAGAGACATTGGGAGCCGACGAACTGGTTCCGCTGGTGTTCTGGTTCACAACGGCCAGCGAATAGTGGTAGCCACCATACTGATGGCCTCCGCTGAACTCGATTCCCTGAACGGCATCCTGCATGGCATACACGTTGTTCACGTTCTGATTGCTGGCGCCGATGTTCGCCTGGGTGTAGATATCGTACGGGCTGATATTGATCGACCGAGCCTGCGTAAACGGCAAGTCAGGCTCGAACTGGCCCACTCTTACCGTGAGCGCGTCGGTCGGCAGCTTGAAGTAGTGTCCAACGTTGACGAAGCGTAGATAGGCGTCGCCGAGACCGCCATTGGCGTTGGCGCCCGACACACTCAGATCGTCATCCACCCAGAACGCGATATCGCTGCCAAAATTTCCTGCCATGAAGATGCTGAAGAGGCCCGGCTCAAAGTCCGTGCGCGGAACATAAGGCCCAGTACTCTGCCCTGCGATGTTGTAGTTGTTGGCGTTGCCGCTGGTGTATTGGAAAAACTGGTTGTATCGCAGCCCGATCGGCGGCAGCCCGGGAATCGTGCCTGGAAAAACCGTGTGCGGCCACAATTCCTTCTGCGCCGGCGCCCCCAGCATGATCGGGGGAACCTTGATAAAGTCCTCGTCGCCTTTCGGAAACTTGAATCCGGCGTCCTTGAAGGCCTTGCCAAAATCGTTGAGCTTGGGAAAGTCAACATGGCAGGTGGTGCACGAAGTGCCGTACTGGCGTGAGAATGGCGGAATCGCATAGCTGCTTCCGGTCAGCAGTACGACTGTGAAAACAAAAGCACAAAACAGGGACACCCGACGCGGCATATCCATTTGATCGCCTCCTTGGCGGTCGAAGTTGTGGGTTGTTCGCTTCAATTGTTAAGGCCTGAGTCGAGGGCTATTATCGGGGCCAGGGCTCACGGCTTGCAGCGGCATCTGTCACAAATGTGTGTGATCACGATCACACCTTCGAAAACGGCGAATCTTCTCGGATACGGAGTCGCGAAGACCGACCGAGGCGCAGCCACTGAAAAAGGAGAGGCTGTGACTTTCTCCAATGCAGAACTCGAAGCCAACTACCGCAATCCGTAGGTCGCAGGTTCGAGTCCGGCCGCCGCCAGTATCCAACCGCTATTGCACTTTTCCGTCGGCGTCCATAAGACGCAACTCGCCGAGGTTGAGCTCGCGCACGCCGGCTTCAATCTTTGCCCGATCGCCCACTACGATCCAGATCAGGTTGTCCGGACGCACCACTTCTCTTGCCGCCTCGTTGACGTCGCTGGTTTTGAGCGCGCGGACTTTTCCTGCGTATGTGTCGTAGTAATCGTCGGGGAGGCCGAATTGCACCAGGTCAACGATGGACTGTCCCAGCGCGCCCAGCGTCTCGCGCGACCCCGGGAGCTTCAGCGTCTCGTTCGCCTGAATTTTCGCGAGCTCGTCGGCGCTGACCGGATGGTCGCCGACGATTCCGCGGAACTCTTTGTTCATCTCCACCAGCGATTCCTTCGTCTTGTCGGTTTGCACGGGCGCGACCGCGAAGAACGGCCGCTGCGACCTGGCGTCGCGAAGAACGGTGCGCGCTCCGTACGACCAGTGCTTGTCTTCCCGCAGATTCATATTCAGACGCGCGCCAAACATGCCGCCCAGACTGTCATTCATCGCTTCAATCGCGATTTCCCGCGGATTCGCCCGCGGCGGCGCCACCACTCCCGCAATGATCACCGATTGCAGCGCCCCGGGTTTGTCGATCAGGTACACGGCGGACTTCGCTGCCACGGGAACGGTCTTTACGTTCTTCGCCGGAACGCTTCCGCTCTTCCACCCCGCAAAAAGCTTCTCCAGTTGCGGCGTCACTTCCTTCAGCGTCGTGTCGCCCACCACGATTAACGTCGAGTTGTTGGGATGCAGCCAGGTGTCGTGAAACTTCACGAGATCCTCTCTCGTCAGTTTGGCCACGCTTTCCTTGGTCCCAGAGCCGGTCAGCGGACTCCCATACGGATGCCCGGCTCCGTACAACAGCGCCGGCAATACTCGCAAAGCCAGCGTCGCGGGCGTGTTTTGCTCGCGCTCGATTCCGGCGATCGCCAGTTTCTGCTCGCGCTTCACTTCCTTCTCCGGATACGACGGATTCAAAACCACGTCCGCAAACAGGTCGAGCGACGGGTCGAGTTTCGCGGTCAACGCCGAAAGCGAAACGAACGATAGATCAAGATTTGAAGATCCGCGCAATCTGGCCCCGAGCGATTCCAGCTCGTCGCTGATTTCGAGCGCGTTACGCATGCGCGTCCCGTCGGTCAAAACCTGCATCGCCAGGTTGGCCGTCCCCGGCGTCGTCGATGCGTCGGAGGCGAATCCGGCATCGGCTGCCAGCGTGAAATTCACCAGCGGAACTTCGTGACGCTCCGCCAGGATTACTTTCAATCCATTCGACAGCGTCGCCCGCTGCAGCTTCGGCAGCTTCAACTCAGGCGGAGTGCCGGTATCCGGCGCTTTGCTGCGATCCGCTCCTGCGGACGCGGTTTTGTATTCAGGGAAAGGATCCACTTCGAGGATGTACACGCCGTCCGCAAGCCACTGCTGCGCCGCCGCCCTCAGATCCTCGGCCGTCGCCAGCTGTACGCGTTTGAGCGAGATCTTGTAGGCTTCGGGGCTTCCGCGAAACACCTGGCTCTGCGCCAGCCGGTCCGATTTTCCGCCGAACCCTCCGATCCGCTCGATCCCGCGGATGAGCTCCGCCTGATACTGCGTCTTGACGCGTTGCATCTCCTCGGGCGTCGGTCCATTTTTCAGGAAGCGCGCCAGTTCTTCGTCGAGTTCCTTTTCCACCTGCGCAACACTCTGTCCCGGACGCGCGGTCGCGCGCACGAAGAACTGCCCGCCAATTTCCCCCAAGTCGGTGAAGGCCACAGCCTCGGTCGCGATCTGGTCCTCATACACCAGACGCTTGTAGAAGCGCGACGATTTCCCGGAACTCAGGCAATCGCTCACCAGGCCGAGGTAGTCGCCGTCCGCGCTGCCATATTCCGGAATGTTCCACACCTTGTAGATGCGCGCTTGCGGCACGCGGTCCTGCACCACCTGGCGGTGCGTGCCTGTCATCTTTGCAATCCACACTTGTTGGTGCGCCACTGGCGGTCCCGACGGAATGTCCCCAAAATACTCCGTGACTTTTTCGCGCGCGGTTTTCGCGTCGATGTCGCCCGCTAATACCAACACCACATTCGACGGCCCGTAATACGTCTTGAACCACTCCTGCACGTCCTTCATCGACGCCGCATCCAGGTCCGCCATGTCTCCGATCGTCGTCCACGAATACGGATGCCCCGCCGGATACGTATTTTGCGTCAGCAGTTGCCGCGTCACCCCGTACGGCTGGTTCTCGCCCTGGCGTTTCTCGTTCTGCACCACGCCACGCTGCAAATCGAGCGTCTTCTGGTCCAGCGCGCCCAGCAGGTGCCCCATGCGGTCGGACTCCATCCACAACGTAAAATCCACCGCTGAAGTGGGCACATTCTGGAAATAATTTGTGCGGTCCGGATTGGTGGTGCCGTTCAAATCCGTCGCGCCAATTCTTTCCATGCCATCGATGTACCGCCCCGGAGCGTGCTCGCTGCCTCCAAACATAAGGTGCTCGAACAGATGTGCGAACCCGGTCTTTCCCGGCTTCTCATTCTTCGACCCCACGTGGTACCAAATGTTGATCGCCACGATCGGCGCTTTGTGGTCCTCATGCACGATCACGGTCAGGCCGTTGTCCAGCACGAAGCGCTCATACGGAATATCAATCTCTTTTGTCTTTGTCTGTGCCCAACCGTTCGTCACGAGTGCGAGCACAAGGAACAAAATCACAAATTCCGTCCGCATTCTTAGACCTCCGAACCAATTTTCTGGAACCAGGCGTGCTTCAATGATGTTTCAGCCGTAGGCTGATCTCGTCTAGGCTCTTTGACTCTGAAATCGAAAAATAGTTTACACCCGAGGATTGAAATCCCTCCCCACCTTCCAGCCTCCCAGCCTCCGGATCAGCCCTCACCGGTGTTATCCTAAGGTGGAATCACGCCGCAGGGCTGTAACCTCTCATGTCCAATCCAGAGACGTCCCATCCAAGCATGTCCGACCCAAACACGCCCGACCCAAACACGTCCAACCCGGGCACTCCGGAATCCACGCCAGCCAACGAACCGGCCGAATCAGTCCCGGCGGAATCATTCAAAGACATTTTTTCCGAGTACGAGCAGAGTCATTCCCGCAAGAGGGAACCCGGCTCTCAGAGCCGCGAAGGAACGGTGATTGCCGTGACCGCCGACTCCATCGTTCTCGATATCGGATTCAAGACGGAAGGCGTTCTGCCGCTCACGGCGTTCCCGGCGGACAAGCCGCCGAAGCCCGGCGACAAAGTGCAGGTCACCATCAAGGGGCGCGATCCGGAGGGCTACTACGAACTGACCCGCGGCAAGGTCGAGCGTCCCACCGACTGGGCGTCGCTGGAGAAGGCCTTCGCAGAGAAGTCGACGATCGTCGGCACCGTGACCGGCGTGGTCAAGGGCGGCCTGAGCGTGGACATCGGAGTGCGAGCCTTCATGCCGGCTTCGCGCAGCGGAACCCGCGACGCCTCCGAAATGGAGAAGCTGGTCGAGCGGGAAATCCGCTGCCGGATCATCAAGCTCGACGTGGCCGAGGAAGACGTGGTGGTCGATCGCCGCGCCATTGCGGAAGACGAAGAACGCGCCGGCAAGGAGCGCCGCTACTCGGAACTCAAGGAAGGCGACACCGTGCACGGCGAGGTCCGCAGCCTGACCGATTACGGCGCGTTCGTCGATATCGGTGGCGCGGACGCCCTGCTTCATGTCGGCGAAATTTCATGGCGTCGCGTCAACAAGCCCTCGGACGTGCTCTCTGTGGGCCAGCGGATCGAAGCTGTGATCGTCAAGATCGACTCGGACAAGCGCCGCATTGCGATCAGCATGAAGCAGCTTCAGCCGCATCCGTGGGACGCCGTCGCCGAAAAATACAAGGCAGGCGAACGCGTGCGCGGCACTGTCACCCGGCTCACTGATTACGGCGCGTTTGTGGAAATCGATCCTGGCATCGAAGGTCTCATTCATATTTCCGAAATGTCGTGGGCCAAGCGAGTAAGAACTCCGAGTGATGTAGTGAAGCCGGGCGAGACCGTCGAAGCCGTGATTCTCGGAGTGAACGCGGGAGAACGCCGCATCTCCCTCGGCCTGAAGCAGGCGCTGGGCGATCCTTGGGCTGGCGCCGCACAAAAATTTGCGCCGGGCACGGTCGTCGAAGGGCCCGTAACCAGCTTGACGAAGTTCGGCGCCTTCGTGCAGCTCACCGAAGGCGTTGAGGGCATGATTCACGTCAGCGAAATCAGCGCGGAGAAACGCATCAATCACCCGCAAGAAGTGCTGCGGGCCGGGCAAGTGGTGAAGGCGCAGGTGCTCGCGCTCGACACGGAAAAGCGCCTCATCCGCCTGAGCATGAAACAGCTGGTTCCAACCGGCCTGGATGAGTATCTCGCCGAGCATAAGGAAGGCGATATCGTCACCGGCCGCATGACCGAGGTTTCCGGAGGAAGCGCGCGTGTGGAACTTGGCGAAGGCGTCCTGGCGACGTGCCGGCTGCGCGAGGAGCGATCAGCAAAGGAAGACAAGCGCGCTGAACCGGGGCCGCCGTCTTCATCTTCGTCTTCATCCAAGCCCGATCTGTCGTCGCTCGGTTCGATGCTGCAGGCCCGCTGGAAGAGCGGCCCTGCCGCCAACGAGGCTAAGCCGGAATCCTTGCGGGCAGGGCAGATCCGCAAGTTCCGGATCGCAAGCCTCGACCCCGCGGCAAAGAAGATTGAGTTAGAGCTGGAGTAATGCTGCACCCGCGCAAGAGCTAACACATTTCATAACTTGTCATCCCGAGCGAAGCGAGGGATCTGCAGTTCGCCGCAAGATGCAGATCCCTCGCTTCGCTCGGACGACAAGTCCAATGAATCAAGCCTTGCTTGTTCACGCGCAGTAGAAGGAGAAGCGATGGACGATTTCCCGGAGTTCATGAAGCGTCCTGCCAACAGGATCGCAACGAGCAGTCAAGGGACTCCCGGAGTAGAAGGTTACGTCTTTGACGGAGTGGACGGGACCCAGATGGCATTCTGGACTTGCCGCGAAACGGCCCTGTCCACGCCACATGTGCATGACTTCGACGAATACATGATCGTCGTGCAGGGCTGCTACACCCTGATTATTGATGACAAGCGCATTCCGGTCCGCGCCGGTGAGGAGTATTTCATCCCGAAGGGGCTCCCGCATGGGGGTGAACCAGTGGCTGGCACCAGGACCATTCACGCGTTCGGCGGACGACGCGCCGATAGGACCAATCAATAGGCTGTATCCCCGGCGATCTCAGATGAATTGATATGTTACTGCCAACTAACTTCCCGAGTTAGCCATCATCAGCGCGAAGAGCGCGGGCAGATAGATGATCGTCGCTTGCAGCAAGCGCCGCGCCGACGGTTTCGACGACGCCGCCGTTGCCGGCAGTTGCGGATACGCCATTCCCATGGACACACGGAACAGCGCCGCGCCCATCAGGATGGCCCCAACCAAGTACACGCGTCCCGCCATTCCCATCGCAACCGGCATAACGCTCACGGGAATCAACGCTCCGGAATAGGCCAGAATCCGCCACACCGTGGACTTCCCATCGGAGTCCACCACCGGCAACATGCGAATTTCGCCTTGCGCATAGTCCTCGCGATAGAGCCATGCGATCGAGAGAAAATGCGGAAACTGCCAGACGAACATGATGGCAAAAAGGATCAGAGTCTCGACTTCCAGTTTTCCCCGCACCGCCGTCCAACCCAGCACGACCGGCATCGCTCCCGGAAACGCGCCAACAAATGTGCACACCGGAGAAACTTTCTTCAGTGGCGTGTATGCCGCCAGATACACCAGCGCGGTCAAAAACACCAATAACCCAGTTAGTAAGTTGGCATAGATCGCCAGATAAGCGGAACCGCCCAGAGTTAGCGCCAATCCAACCGTGGCCGCGTGTGCCATGGTCATGCGTCCCGAAGGCAAGGGGCGCAGCGCCGTGCGCCGCATCCGCGCATCCACGCTCGATTCGAGCACTTCGTTCAGCGCCGCCGTGCCGCTCGAAACCAGCGCCACACCCAACAGGGCATGGACGAGGCCCAGCGACCACGACGACACGCCCATCCGGTGTGCGCCGAAGAAGTAGCCGCACCACGCCGTAAGGACGATCAAAGTCGTAATGCGCGCCTTAGTCAGTTCGGCGTAATCGCGCAGCAGAGAAACAAATTTTTGCAACATGGACCCCACACTCGCCGTTTGCCCACTTCCGCCCTCATCCGGCGGTTCAGCTCAAACCGGCAGTCCCCGAAGAAATCCCCACAGAACAAACCAACGCGAAATGATAGCATTGGTACCGCGCCATCTGTTCAATGTCAAGCCGAAACTTAAGACGACCCCGCGTCTCGCTCTCACAATGCTCGCATCAAACGCACTCGTTGGCAACTAACTGCGCTAGCGGGTAGTGTCCTAAATTCAACTTCGAGCTGCGATCTCCGGGCCGTTCACAAACCAGAACCTCACCACGGAGACACGGAATCACGGAGAAAAGCGAGTTCATGATTTCGTCCCTGATAAAGCAACTGCGACTCGACAATGGGCCTGTGAAAAAGCCTTCCTCCGTGTCTCTGTGTCTCTGTGGGGGGTGTTGCTCGGGATCGGGGATCGCAGCGGATTTAGAACACTACCCGGCCCTAGCGACCACCCGAAGGGCTGGAGACCGTGAATGTCTCCGGTGGATCAAAATAACACTGATGCCAAAGAGCTGCGTCGGTCAGCGTGCCCGCCTTCCATTGCTGAACCGTCGCCAGCGTTGCGGCGATCATGCCGCCATCGACCGAATCGAAGATCAACACGACTCCGGCCAGCTCCTGCGATTTCGCCGCCAGTTCCGCGTAATTCTTGTCGAGCAACGACTTGGCGAATTCCAGCTTCGCTCGCGCGCCGCTGTCCTTCTCGTTTTCCTGGATCTTTTGCACCGAGATGATTTTCACGTTCCGGCCCCGCAGCGGCTCCCAATCCCCCGGGAAGGGCGCAGTTTCTTCGCGCGTCACCTGAAACAGATCGGCCGCAACCAGTACGGCGCTCGCGCCGGCCTGCGGAATATCCGAAATGCCCTCCGGCATCTCCAGGCTCGTGCGCCAGATCCATCCCCGCGACAAGCCGGATATCTTCACGTGAACCCAGTCCGCATTGAAA
>Ga0187865_1000807_pt1 | contig 40889 bp, 33 predicted proteins | sample June2016WEW_11_1_2_FD_132989 | JGI IMG/M metagenome (GOLD analysis project Ga0187865, IMG submission 132989) | Peatland microbial communities from SPRUCE experiment site at the Marcell Experimental Forest, Minnesota, USA - June2016WEW_11_100 | ecosystem: Environmental > Terrestrial > Soil >...
CTCCGGTCGGAGACGCCAATCGCCTAATGCGTTGGGGCGCATGGAGATCGCCGTGCCAACTGAGCTGAGCAGCGGAGCCATCTCCAGCATTCTCGAATCGGTCCCCGGCATCGCGCACGTGCTTCGCAGCCCCGTCGCTGACGCGATGGTGAACCTGTCGCGCGCGGCCGCCGGACTCGCCCCCTTCCGATCCGACGACGCGCTCGAGCTCATCCGTTATGCGGTGCGCCGAGGCCTCATCGGCAGCGATGAGGGCGACCGCGTGACGGCCGAGATCAGCGGCGCAGCGCAGGTCAAGGCGGCGAAGGCCGCGACGCGGAAGGCCGCCCGGGATGAGCGCAAGCGCGTGGCCGACCGCGCGAAGAAGCCGCACGCCCACGGGGCCCATCACGCAGCGCCGAAGCGGCACGCCTCCGTCCACAGGGCGGCCAAACACGCCTCCTCGAGGCCGAAGCACGCTGCCGGGCATGGAAAAGCCGCCGGGAAATCGAAGCGGCGGCACTAGGGCAGGTCGTACGGTCGTATCTCGTTAACAATCGACAGGACAATCGCTTAACCACAGCCCCCCGCCGCCGACTGACGGGGGGCTGACGCGCGGTGGATATGCTTCCGCACGCTAGCGGTGGCCCGCTCCGGGGCAGTGCCGCTGGGCGACGTCCACCGCGCGTCGCCGGCAAAATGCCTGCAAGCGGCCGAAACGGAGAACCGAACGAACGCGGCGCGGCTCGACCCGTTGCCGCCCTCGACTCGGCATTCCGCTCACGGCGGGGACCGACCATGACGACTGCGCACCAGCGTATCGAGCCGCACCGCACGCACGGCGCAGGGAGCTCCCGCGAAGAGCTCTCGGCGGCGCAGCGGGCGGCGGTCAACGCCGAGGCGCATCTGATCGTGGTGCAGGGCGGACCGGGCACGGGGAAGACCGAGGCCGCGCTGGCGCGGATCACCAGACTCGCCACCAGCCTGCGGCAGGACGCCGCGTGGCTCCTCGCGCTCGTGACCAGCGACGCCAAGGTGCAGCCGTTCCGCCGGCGCCTCGCCCGCTCCCTGGTGGCCGCGGGCTGCGCCGAGTCGGTGGTCGAGCGGACGACCGCGTGCGTGGTGAGCGTGACGGCCTTGGGCGCCGCTTCGGCCGCCACCAATGCCGACGCTCCTCTTCCGGCGAGCGCGTGGCCTGCGGAAACGCTGCGGCGCGCGACGGCCGTCGGCGGGCAACTTGCCGCGGCGCTCGGGCTCGCGAGGCACCCGGACGAGGCTCGCGATCTCGTCCTCGAGACGATGCGCCTCATCTCGCGCGGCGCGGAGCCGTACGGTGCCGCCGGAGGTGACGGCGACTGGCTGCGGCGTGGCGTCGCGCTGGTCGAGGAGTCGGTGCGGTTCGCGCAGGTCGAGTCCCTCCGCCATCTGCGGATGCTCGAAGGAGCGCCGGGGTGGATCGGCGATCTGGGCAGGCAACTGCGACGTGCGGCCGACGTCGCTCAGCGGTCGCGCGACCTGCGTGCGGCCGTGGATCGCGCGATGCGGATGGCGGCCTCGGACCGCTCCGACCTCGAGCGGCTGCGCGGGTTGGTGGATGTCGCGGGGATCGACCTGGCGGAGGCGGCGCGACGCGAGGCAGTGGCGGCCACGGCGCGCCGGCGGCTGTGGGAGGCCGCGCAGGCCCTGGTCCGCGAGCTCGGCGCTGCGCCGCAGAGCGGAGCGGACGGTGCCCGGGCGGGCGGGGGCTCCGACATCGCGCTCGGCGCCGGCGTGCGCCACGTCGTCGTGGACGATGCGCACGACTTGTCGGGCGGAGACATGGCGCGGCTTCGCCGGCTGCTGTCGCCCGCTTCACTCTTCGTGACCGGCGACCAGCGGGCCGCCGCCTGGCGATCGGGAAGCGACGCGCAGTTCCGCTCGCTCCTGAGCGAGGCGGGACGCGCCGTCGTGCTGCTGGAGGCCCCGCGCTTCGGCGCCGGCATCGGACGGTTCATCAACGCCCTCGGCTCCCGCCTGTGGCCTGCGAGCGAGCCGGGCGGCTACGCGCCCGCGATCGCCAGGCTCGAATCGGATCCCTCGGCGGCTGCGCCGGTGGAGCTGTGGCTGGTCCGGCGCCGGGCCCAGGCACGAGCCGACGGGGGCGAGCACCCCGAACCCGTCGCGGACGCGCGACGGCGCGAGGCGGCCGCGCTGGCGGCCGGCGTGCGCAGGATGCGCGGCGCGGGACGCGACGGCGATGCCGCGGTGCTCGTGCAGGACGAGGATGCGCGGGGTGCGGTCGCCGAGGCGTTCGAGGCCGAGGGTGTCAGCGCCTTCGCGGAGATCCAGACCGTGGAGGAGTGCCGGGGGCTGGAGTGGTCCACGGTCTTCGTCGCGGGATTGGACGAGCCGCTCGGCGGCCCGGCGCCGCGGCGCGCGTGGGTGGATCCCGGGAGCGGTCTGGCGGTGGTCTGGCCCGAGGACGACGGCGGGCGGCGGGTCTGGCCGTTCTCGTCGCTGCTGCTGGCGCAGCGTGCGGCCGCGATGCGCGATGCTCTCGCGCGGCGGCGCCTGTTCATCGCGGCTGCGAGGGCGCGCATGCGACTCGTCCTGGCCGGCGTGACGCGCGAGAGAGTGGCGGGCGGCGAGAGCTGCGTCGCGCCGGTCGAATGGCTGCGCCGCGAGCTCGGTGTCCCGGAGCTGGCGGCGGCTCCCCTCACGTGCCGCATGGGCGAGGCAACCGTGGGTGTGCGCACCGTGGACGCGGAGCCGTTCCCCACGGCGTGACTTCGGTCACCGGAAGGAAAGCGCAAGCGAGCTAGCGTATCCCCGGATCGGGGTTTAGTCTCCCGATGACGTGGTTGCACGAGGGGACACCATGGCCCGCCGCTTCCTGCTGCTCGCATTCCTTGCCGCCGCCGGCACCGCGCCTCTGACGGCGCAGAAGCCGCCTCCGATGATCGCGCATTCACCGTCACAGCCTCAGGCGACAACGGCTGCAGGAGCCAAGTCCGCCGGCAAGGTCTTCCGTCCGACGACGCAGGCCGGGCCCGCCGCCCCCGCAGCGCAGAGCGGAGCGGGGGCCGCTCAACCCACTGCCCAGGCGAGCCAGCCGGCCGCCCAGGTGACGCCGCAGGCGGCGCATCCCGTGGCGCCGGCCGCGTCGGCTTTCACCGCCGGCCTCGCCATGCCGCCGTACGGCGGGACCACGTCCGATGCCGCGCTCGAATACGCGGCACGCTTCGGCCGCCTGCTCGATTCGACGATCGTCACGCTGGTGGACATCTTCCGGAACACGTCGGGCCAGCCGATGGAGGGGGCGAGCAATCCCACCGACCTCTCGCAGCGGGAACGCGACCGCTGGTCGCGCTGCCGGAACGTCTACTGGGACCTGACGACCTTCGCAGCGGCGGCGCAGACGCTGCGGCGCACCCTCCCCGCCAATCCCGCCCTGCAGAGCGCGGCGGCGGGCCTCGACACGGCTCTCGCGGCGAGCCAGGCCCTCGCCGAGTGCGACAACGTGGCGAGCATGATCGCCGCCCCGGATCGGTGGACGCCGTGGGGCGATCAGTACCGGACCGCGGCGCAACACTTCTACCGCGAGTTCTACGGTCAGGTGCGGGAGGCGCACGAGCGCGACCGGGCCCTCGTCAATGCGCTCAACGCCGTCCTCCCGCCGGCGCGGCGCATTGCGGTCCCGCCGGGCTTGCAGCGGAACGCGCCGTTCGCGGGGGCGGCTCCGGGGGACTGAAACAGAGGGTGTAGGGTTTGGGGTGTAGGGTGTAGACAGCCAGGCTCGCTACACCCTACCCCCTACACCCTATCACCCTCTCTTACTTGCCTACCCTCTGCTGCCCGGCCGCCGCGAACTCGGACGTGGGATACCAGGTGGGTTGAGCTGCGGCTTCCGCGACGTTCCACGCGACGCGCGCCAACACCCGCGCCTGCTGGACGGAGCCATCCGCGGTGTACCAGGGCAGCAGGTTGTCGGCCGGCTGGTGGTAGCGCTCCCGGTTGTAAATCTCCCATTGCTCCCGTCCCCAGCCCGCAGGTTTCCCGACGAAGTCGTTGCCCCCTCCCGGCGTGAGGGCCGGGACACCGGCCTTCGCGAACGAGAAATGGTCGGCCCGGAAGAACGAGCCGTGGCTCAACGCGATCGAGTCCACCACGACCCGCAGCCCCTCGGCGCGGGCGGCGCGCGCGAAAACCGCGCCGAGCGTGGACTGGTCGGCGCCCACCGCGGAGATGTCCCGCGAGGCGCCGAACAGGTTGGTCACGTCGAGGTTGAGGTCGGCGGCCTCGTCGGCGGGCGGCACGGGTGGGTGGGCGGCGAGCCACGCCGATCCGAGCAGGCCGGACTCCTCCAGGGCCATGCCGACGAAAACCAGCGACCGCTTGGGCCTGAGGCCGCTGCGCGTGAAGGCGTCGGCGATGGCGAGCATCGTGGCCACGCCCGACGCGTTGTCCACCGCGCCGTTCCGGATCGAGTCCCCATTGACCGGCTGGCCGATGCCGAAGTGGTCCCAGTGCGCGGAGACGTACACCACCTGGTTCTTGAGCCTGGGGTCGCGGCCGGGGAGCCGGCCGAGCACGTTGGACGTCGACATCCGCTTGAGCGACGAGTGGATCGTCATGCTGAGATCGAGGCCGGTGGCCATGGGCCGGAAATCCCGACGCCCCGCGGCCGCGATCAGCTGCGCCAGGTCCAGGGAGCGCGCGCGGAGCAGCTCGGTCGCGACGCCCTCGGTCAGCCAGCCGGCGAACTGGAGCGACGTCGGCGGCGTGTCGAGGCGCACCTGCTCGCCCGTCCACGAGTTCCGTACCGTGTTCCAGCCGTACGTCGCCATCGAGTCGTTGTGCACGAGCAGCAGGCCGGCGGCGCCGTGCCGCGCGGCCTCCTCGATCTTGTACGTCCAGCGCCCGTAGTAGGTCAGCGTCTTGCCGTGGAAGATCGTGGGATCCCCGATGCCGGGGTCGTTCACGAGCATCATCAGGATCTTCCCGCGCACGTCCATCCCCTTGAAGTCGTCCCATTGCCAGTCGGGCGCGGTGATCCCGTAGCCGACGAACACCACCTCGGCATTCGCCTGCACCAAGGTGTCGGCGCGCTCCGCCCAGGCCACGTACTCGTCGCGATAGCGCAGATCCCGCGCCGGCGCGCCTCCCGCAACCGACAGCGTCGGCGACGGGTTCAACGAGACGACCGGCACATGCTGGTAGTAGGTCCCGCTGTCGCCGGCGGGCTCCAGGCCCATCTCCCGGAACTGCGATGCGATGAAGGCCATGGCGAGGTCGCCGCCGCGCCGGCCCGTGCCCCGGCCCTCGAGCAGATCGCTGGCAAGGAACTTCAGTGGGGCCCAGATGGCGTCGGCGCGCACCAGAGCGGCGACGCGCGCGTCGGGGAGCGGGGAGCGCTGGGCCGCGAGCGGGCTCGCGGCGAGAAGAGCGGTGGCGCAACCAAGGAAGACCTGGCGTTTCACGGTACCATTCCGGTGTTGAGGTGAGTCAGGCGGCCTACCCTAGCAGCCGACGCGGGCCGGAGCAAGCGCGAAGGCTCCACACGGAATACCTATCCACATCTCGACATTGTGGGGAAAGGCGCGGGAACCCCTTCCAATCTTGGGTCTTGGAATCCACATCGAGTGCACATCGAAGCGGCGTAACCCGAAGCAACACCGGCACTTGCACGATGTTGAGACGGCCATATATTGCCGTGCGTCGTCAGCGGGGAAGGGATCGGGCCCTGCTTGGTCTACGCCTGCTGATGGGCCCGAGCGGTAGCTTGGGGGAGGGCGCCGATGCAAACAAGGGCACAGGCGTCCGACGATCCCAGGGCACCCACCGACTCGGGTAGGTGAAGCCAATCGCGTGCTTCATCCACCTCGCCGTGGCGCAGCGGGGTGCAGTGCGAGAGGTCGGTACGCGATCCGACCGGACTCGAAGCGCTCGGAGCAGTGAACCATGTGACGGGCACGTCGCGTGGGGATGGAAGCCGGAGCTTCAGGCGGCCCTACCGGGACCCTGACAACAGACAACCGGTGGCCGTAGGAAGAAAAACGGGAGAGCAATCTCTCGGCTCCGGGTAGCTGCTTCGGCGACGGCCCGACTGGGGAGACCCAGGCGGGCCGTCGCTTTTTTGCCCCCTAGTCCTCGCTGCTGCTGCCCAGCTCCACGTAAGACCAGCCGCGCGTGCGCTTGCCGCCCATGGTGGTGGGCGGGAAGAGGAAGCCCGCGCCGGTCGTGGCGAACCAGGCGGCGTGCAGGTGATCGGCGCCTTCGGGGACCGGGCCCTGGAACAACTCGAGGAGCCAGCGCCGCACGTGGTCGAGCTGGGGGGCCCGCGGCGCGAACAGCGACATCAGGGCGCCGCGTCCCTGCGTGGTCACGAGGAAGTGGGCGATCGCGTTCCACCGCGAGTCGAACTCGTAGCCCAGAACGTACATCTCGTCCACGACGGGGGTGCCGTCCACCGGCGCCTTCTGCGGGGCCTCGATCCGGGGGCCCAGGAAACGGAAGGCGGGCTTGCCGTCCACCATCCGCTCGATGACCGCGACGCCGGTCTCGGCCGCGAACCAGACGGCGTGCAGGCGGTCGGCGAGCTGGAAGAGCCCGGTCTCTCCGGTCCACTGGAGTGCGGCGAGGGCGTGGTACAGCGGGCATCCGGCGCTGTCGTCGAGCGTGATGAGGCGCGGCGCGGCGCCGGCTGCGCCGAGGAAGACGGCCAGCGCTTCGGCGCGGTCGCCGAACTCCTCGGTGGTGCGCTGCGCGCGTTCGGTCATCGCCGCTTACGTCCGGGCCACGGCGTGGATCGCGCGCAGCTCGCGGAACCGCTCCGCGCAGTCGATGCCGTAGCCGGCGACGAACTCGTCGCTCTCCAGCTCGAAGCCCACCAGATCCAGGATCGGGGGGAGCCGCCGCTTCGGCGCGCGCCGGAGCAGGGCGACGGTGGTGACGGATCTCGGCTGGTGCGCCTCCAGTGCCTGCTCGAGGCGCGCGAGCGTACCGCCCGTGTCCACGATGTCGTCCACGACGATGACGTCGCGTCCTTCCAGCGGCAGCTCGACGTCCTTGATGAAGCGGATTTCACCTGGGCGCCTTCCAGATCCGTACGACGCGATCCGCACGAAGTCCACGGCGAGGGGGAAGGTGAGCTGCCGCAGCAGGTCGGCGAGGAAGACCGTCGCGCCCTTGAGGACGGCGACCACGACCGCCGACCGGCCGCCGAAGCGCCGGTTGAGCTCGGCCCCGATCTCGGCGACGCGCCCGGCGATCGCCTCCGGCGCGTACAGCACCCGCCCCAGCTGCGGCTCGTCCATCCTCACCTCAGGACTGGCCCCGGTAGACGCGGCGCCGGTCGAGGCTCCAGATCGGTTTGGATACGGTCTCCCCCTCGCCGAAGTTGGCGCTCTCCTTGAGGGCCGTCGCGAGGTTCGCCGTGGACGCGGACGCGTGATCGGCCAGGTGCAGGACTTCGGCTTCGAGCGTCATCGGCCGCACCGGGCTGCCGAATTCCAGTTCACCGTGGTGCGAGAGGATCAGGTGCTGCAGCACCAGGCGCTCCGCGTCGCCGAGCGGCGGCTGCTCCTCCTCGTCGAGCCTGCGGTCGAGCATCACCGAGCCGAGCACCACGTGGCCCATGAGGCTGCCGGCCTCCGTCATCGTGAACAACCCGTCCCACGCGTACGCTTCGAGCTTGCCGATGTCGTGCAGGAGCACGCCCGCCAGGACCAGGTCCCAGGTGGCGCCCGCGGCCTTGGCCATCGTCTTCGCGATCGCGCCCACCTCGACCGTGTGCTTGAGGAGCCCGCCCAGCTCCGCGTGGTGGTTGCTGAGCGAGGCGGGGCAGCGCTCGTAGCGGGACCGGAAGTCGCCGTCGCCGTAAAAGAGCGCCAGCGTCCGCCGCCACGGCCCGTCGGACATCTCGGCGATCCACTTGTCCACCGTCGCCCACCACGGCGTGACGTCGCCGACCGAAGGGAGGAGGCGCGCCCAGTCCACCATCTCCCGGGGCACGGAGCGGATCGAGCTGACCTTGAGCTGGCGGTCGCCCCGGTATTCGCCTATGTCGCCGATGACGCTGACGACCGCGCCCTTCTCGATCCCCTCGACCTTGTGCACCTCCGACGACCAGAACGGCGCCGTCTTCACGCGCCCGCTGCTGTTCCCGAGCGTCAGGATGACGAACGGGCTGCCGTCGTTCTGGGTGCGCTGCTCGACGTCGTAGACGAGGAGGGTGTCCTCGACGCGAGCGCCGATTGGGGCCTGGGGGAGCAGGACGGGTGTCTGGGCCACGGCGAATAATAAAGCGGGTGTAGGGTGTAGGGTGATAGGGTGTGGGCCACGCACGCCACGGTTTGCCTGCTACACCCTACACCCCACGCCCTACACCCTCCTCTTCGGCTCCCGCAGCCGGAACAGCGACTCGTCCCGGTCGTCCGCCGGGGTCATGCGGTGGACCGCTTCCGCCCCCGCCGGGAGCAGGTGCGCGATGGAGTTCGCGTAGTACTCCAGGAGCGGGCGCTGGCGCGGCATCACCGCCACGGACGCGCCCGCCACCACCACGATGCGCCGGAGCCGGAACATCCGCCGCGCGCGGCCCCAGGTCTCGGTGATGTCGCGGTCCGCCCGGATCACCTTGGCGTTGGTCTCGAGGAGCTGGCCGCGGATCTCGCGCATCCGCTCCAGGAGGTCCTCCAGCGGGACGACGTGCCGCTCGAAGGAGAGGAGGGCGGCGGAGGCAAGGGCCACGGCCGTCACGGGGACGACCGCGCGGACGCCGTCCATGACGTCGTCGGCGAGGCGCTGGACGTGCGGCAGCCGCTCCTCGCGGGGCAGGGCGAGCACGTCGGTGGCCTGGGCGCCCAGCCAGGTCCGGAGCGACATCGGCGTGCCGAAGTTCACGGCGGCGCGGCCGTAGCGCTTGAGGCGCCCGGTGAAGAGGCGCAGCGTGTTGAGCCCCATGTACTGGACCGTGCTCCAGAGCTGCTTCGGCCGCGACAGCCGCAGCTCGGGATCGAGGCACTCCTGGATCAGCGCCCGGTCCTCGAGCGTGCGGTCGTAGTTGAGGGCGACGGGGACGAACCAGATGTCGCGGTCGAACGAACGGTCGCGCAGCGTGCCGACGATGTAGTCGAGCAGGCCGATCTTGGCCGGCCGGAACTTCCCGTCCCGCGACAGGCCGCCCTCGGGGAAGAGGCCCTGCGTGACCCCGTGGCGGGTCATGAGCTGCACGTAGCGCTCGAGCACCGCGTGGTAGAGCGGCTCCCGGTAGCGGCGCCGCACGAAGTAGGACCCGAACGACTTGAAGATCGTCTCCAGCGGCCAGATCCGCGCCCACTCCCCCACGGCGTAGCTCACGGCGACGCCCCGCGCCAGAACGTAGGCGACCACCACGTAGTCGGCGTTGGAGCGGTGGTTCATCAGGTAGACCACGACGTCCTCGCGCGGGATCCGCTCGAGCGCCGCCTCGTCCTGGTAGTCCACCGTGACCTTGTACAGCAGGTTCAGCGTGAGCTTCGCGAGGTTGTAGCCGAGGCGGTAGTACGACAGCACGTTGAAGAACGGCAGGATCTCGTCGATGTACTGCTCGACCCGGACGCGCACCTCCAGCTCGGTGAGCCGGTGCTCGCGGCGGTGCTCGCGCATCGCCGCCACCACGACGGGATCGAGGATCAGCTCGTCGTGGATGGCGCGGCGGGAGACGAGCTTGAAACGGGCGATCCGCGCCTGGAAGTCGCGCAGGGCCTTGCGCGCCGAGCGCCGGAGGCGGGCGCGGAAGGCGGCGGTGGTCGTGCGGGTGAGCCAGAGCGTCAGGCCGGCCGCGAGGAACGCGGCCGCGGCGAGCAGCAACCAGTCCAGCAGCGTCATCGCTCGCACCCCGCCGGGTCAGGCGGTCGGCAGCTGTCCTGCCGCCTTCAGCTGCTGGAAGGCCATCCCCTTGAGCCGGGTGATCCGCATCGCCATGGGCGGGTGGGTGGCCAGCAGGTCGGCCAGCCTCCCCTCCCTGCTGTTGACGTCGCGGCCCAGCGGGTCGGCGATGCAGAGGTGCGCCGCCCCTTCCTTGATGTGCGTCGTCGGCGCCTCGTGCGTCTCGATCTTCTCGAGGGCCGAGGCCAGGGCCCCGGGGTTGCGCGTCAGCTCGGCGCCCGTGGCGTCCGCCAGATACTCGCGGTCCCGGGAGACGGCCATCGCCATGATCCTGGAGATGAAGGGGGCGAGGATCAGGGTGATGATCCACAGGACGAAGACGACGGCCGCAGCGGCGAGCAGCGGCCCGTTCGCCTTCCGGCCGCGGCCGAGCAGGCCGAGGCTCCGCCCGCCGCCGCCGCGGAGGATCCGCCCCATCCCGTTCGACAGCACGACGATCACGCCGACCAGCGCCGCGATGACCGTCATCAGCCGGACGTCGAAGTTGCGGACGTGCCCCATCTCGTGGGCGATGACCGCCTGCAGCTCCTCGCGATTGAGGATCGCCAGCAGCCCGGTCGTGGCGGCGATGCAGGCCGTCTGCGGATCGCGCCCCGTGGCGAAGGCGTTGGGGTCGGGATCGTCGATCACGTAGACCTTCGGCTTCGGCAGGCCGGTCGCGACGGCCATCTCCTCCACGACGTCCACGAACTGCTTCTCCTCGAACGACTGGGGCGTCGCGATCTCCCGCGCGCCGGTGGACCAGAGCACCTGCTGGGGTCCCTTCCGCCACGCCACCCAGGCGGCGATCGCCGCGACCACCGTGACGGCCACGCCGATCCAGGGGAAGCGATACGGCACCTGGCCCTCGGTGCGCGCGGCCGCCGCGAGATAGATCGCGAGGTCGCCCCCGAAGCCGAGCCAGGCGAAGAAGAGGATGAACAGCGCCATCCACGCCACCGTCAGGCGGCGGTTCCGCGCCTGCTGCTCGAAGAGGTTCAGGCCCGCGGTCACCCTTGCGGCTTCTGCAGCGAGAGGTCCACCGTCGGCACCGCGCGCTCCGCCTTGTCCTCGATCTCCCACAGCTCGGCGATCTCGGCCCTCGCCAGACCCGCCACGAGGTTGGTGGGGAACTGCTGCTGTTTCGTGTTGTACCCTGTCGCGACGTCGTTATAGAACTGCCGCGCGAAGGCGATCTTGTTCTCCGTGCTCGACAGCTCCTCCTGCAGGTCGCGCACGTTCTGCGACGACTTGAGGTCCGGGTAGCGCTCCATCACGACGAACAGCTTGCCGAGGGCGCCGGTCAGCGCGGTCTCGGCCGCCGCCGTTTCCTTCACGTCGCCGCCGGCCCCGCTCTGCATCGCGCGCGACCGGGCGCTGACCACGGCGTCGAGGGTGTCCTTCTCGAAGTTCATCGACCCCTTGACCGTGTTGACCAGGTTGGGGATCAGATCGTGCCGCCGCTTGAGCTGCACGTCGATCTGCTTCCACGCGTTGACCGTCTGGTTCTTGAGGGCGATCAGGCCGTTGTAGGCGCCGACGATCCAGAGGATGAGGGCGACGACGACGACGAGGAACAGGATGGTGCCCATGGATCTGGGGTCTCCGGGAGGGTTCCTGCGAATGTGCCGTACGCGCCGGATGCTGGCAAGGGCGCGGCAAGGTCGCTATCCTGTTGACGTTACCCGACGACAGAAAGCGGTGGCCAGGTGAGTTGCCAGACGGCCCACGCAGTTGCGAGTTGCGAGACGCCGAGTTGCGAGGCGGCTCCCGATCGCAGGAGGGGCACCAGGCACGTGCTGATGGCCCTGGTCCTGTACCTCTGTGCGTCAGTGCCTCCGTGCGTCCCATCCCTTCGGGCCCAGGCGCCGCAGGACATCACGGTGGTCGGAGTGCCCGGTTTCCGGCCGACGGCCGTGCTCCTGCCGCACTTCCAGTTCTGGGTCGCGGTGGACACCGCGGCGGGCGGAGTGGTCCTGCGGGATCTCACCATCAACCCGGTCACGTTCACCGGGTGGGTGCGCATCGAGGGCATCCAGCTCGGGGCGCGGGAACCGGAGAACGCGGCGTTCCCCGACAGCGTGCGCTTCGGCGCCGACGGGCGGGTGACGCTCCTCATCGCGGACTCGGCGCTGGGCGCGCCGCTCCAGATCGAGCCGCAGGGGGTTCCCGGCGCGGCCGCGGGCCGGCTGGAGATCTCGGCGCCGCGGTGGCCGCTGAACCGGGCGGTGCTGGTGACGATCGACCCGGCGGATCTCTACGAGCAGCGGTGGCGCTCGGTGGGCTACGGCGTCCGCGACCGGATCACGGTGGACGACGCGCGGCACGTGGCGTTTCTCCAGGATTCCACCATCGCCGGCACGGTCATCGCCATCGCGCCGGGGCGCGGCACCCAGGCGGCGGTCCGCGTCGAGGGGACCTCGATCGTCCTCACGCAGCAGTTCGGCGAGTCCGTGGGCCGCGAGCGACGTGCGCTCGGGCGTCTCGTGCTGGCCCTGCAGCCGACCCGCGACGCCAGCGGCGCGATGCACGCCGAGGTGATCTTCGGGTCGGGCGACAGCCAGGATGCCGCCGCGAGCGCGGTCGCGGTGGCGCTGGAAGGACGGACGCTGCCGCCGGAGCCGGCGGGCCCGCGTGTGGGCACCCCGTCGTCCGACGTCGAGAACGTGCTCGCGCACATCCTCGGAGCGGCCGCGCCGATGCTGCGCTACGATCGCATCGCGACCTTCCGCAACATCCCCGCCGGTTCGTACACCTTCCTCGCCGCGTTCGATCGCGACGGGTGGTACGGCACCACCGCCGCGCTGCAGCTGGGCGATCCGGAGGTGGTCTGCTCCGAGTACGCGCTGATGAAGCAGTACGCCGATCGGTCCGGCGCGCAGCGCCACGAGATCTGGAACCGGCTCGGTGCCCGGGGCCGCTACGTCTGGACCGACGACTGGGGCGGCCGCTGGATGGGGGACAAGGACCCCTACGAGATCCTCAAGGGGTACGCCTGCTACCGCGCGACTCGCGACACGGCGTGGCTGGCGAGCGAGCTCGAGAACCTCCGCCACATCGCACACTACGCGCTGGCGAGCGACCGGAACGGAAACGGGCTCGTCGAAGGGATGAGCTCCGCGACGTACTCCGAGATGTCGCCGCTGGATCCGCGTGATCGGCCCTACCTGACGGAAGATCCCTACGTGAACGCGCTGACCGCGTACGCCCTCGACCGGCTCGCGGAGCTGGAGGACGAGGCCGCGTTGCGGTTCAACGTGATGGCGCTGGGAGACAGCGCCGCCGCGTGGCGGGCCGCGGCGAACGGGATCCGCGCGGCGCTGCCGACGCTGTACCGGCCACAGATGGGGTGGTTCACCTACCACGCGATGGCCGACAGCGCGAGGAGCTGGGACCACTACCATCTCCAGCCCGTGGACGCACTCGTCTTCGACGGCGTCGCCGACACGGCGATCAGCGGCGCGATGGTGCGGCGGCTGCTGGCCCCCGACTGGTGGGACGCCAAGAACCAGGGGTTCTTCGCGGTGCCGAGCAGCGACAGCTGGTTCGATCTGCGCGGGTACTGGACGGGTTGGGGCTGGCACATCCTCGACTTCAAGGCGCTCGAGGCGGCATTCCGCTTCGGCACGGCGGCCCAGCGGCGCGAGGCGTGGCAGCGGCTCGACGCCGAGGCCTCGCGCATCGTCCACGTGAACTACGGCCGCCCGGGGGAGCGCGGCGACGACAACGGGCTCTTCATGTTCTCGGCGGGGTCCTACCTCGATCTGCTGGCGCGCGGGCTGTTCGGGGTGGATGAGCACCTCGACGCCATCGCGATCGCGCCGCACGTCGACGGGATCGCCGACGATCACATCTGGCGGCTCCAGGGGTGGAGGCTTGGCGCGGACTCGCTCAGCCTGGCATACCGGCCCGCCGACCGCGCGGCCACGCTCACCCTGACCCCGAGGCGTTCAGTACACCTCGAGCTGCGGTTCGGCTGGCTGGTGCGGGGGTCCTGCGCGGCGGTGATCCGCCCCAACGTGACGCAGTATTACGATCTGGTGCCGCGGAACGACGGATGGGCCGCGTTCGACGTGGCGGGCGGCTCCGAAACCGTCACGGTCCGGGTGTCGGCGGCGGGCTGCCCGAAGCCGAGCTGAGGGCCGGCGCGCCGCGGTGGGAGCCGACGAGCGCGATCAGCCAGATCCATCCGAGCAGCAGGACCGCGTGCGGGCGGGAGGCGGTGCGCAGCAGCAGGCCCAGATTCACGGGCACGCTGAACGCCGAGCCGAGCCGCGTTTCCGGGAGCCAGCGCCGCAGGGCCACCACCTGATTCGACGCGACGCCGCCGGAGCGCCAGTGATGGATGAGCGCGCGCGTCAACGCGCTGTCGCCAAGCGCACGCCACCCCGGCAGCCGCACCAGGTTCCACACCGTCGCTGCGTTGCCGTACCCGTGCATGTCGGTCGAGCCGAAGACCGGTCGATTCTCCAGCCTCGACCACGAGATCACCGTGCGCCGTGCCGAGGGTGGAAGGTCCATGGCCTGAGGCGCACTGGTCCAGATCTCGAATCCGTCGACGCCCCATTCGCTCAGCTGTCCGAACTCGGCGCCCGTGTGGTGGCCCCAGTCCTCCGGCAAGGTCGGCACGAGGAAGACGGAGTCGGCGTGCAAGCGCCGGATCAGGGCTCCGGTTGAGTCCCACGAGGCATCGTACGGCTGGTGCGGAACCACGGCGCTGATGCCGAGAGTCAGGAGGTGGATGCCGAAGAGCGACACCTCCTCGCCGTCGAGGAGGCGCGGCCGCCGCCCGGCGGCTTCGAGGCGCCAGATCTTCGCGGCGCCGAACACGTTGTGATCGGTGACGAACGCCGCGTCGAATCCCGCCCGTGCGTGCCACCCGGCGTTCTGCGCTGCGCCGAAGCCGGGGCGGCCGTCGTGGGACATCGCCGTGTGCGAGTGGACGTCGAGGATGAGCACGTCGGGATCCGCCGCCGCCAGCCGGGGAATCGGGCGCGGGAGCCAGTAGCCCCAGGCGACGAATGCGGCGAGGGCGAGGACGAACCCGGCGCCGTACGCCGCCTCTCGCAGCGCCCGGCGCGCGGGCGGGGTGCGGCGTGCGGCGAGGCGTGCCAGCACGTAGGCGAGCAGGGCCCAGACGCCGAAGCCGATCAGGTCGCGGCGCGAGCCGCCGTTGAGCCATTCGGCCAGCAGGGTCAGGGGCGCGAAGACGACGTGCAGGACGGGATACGAAAGCCGCGCCGACGCGGGCGCGGTCCAGGTCACGACGTCGACGAGGGGATCGAGGGCGAAGAGCTGCGCAACGACGACGCACGCGGTCAGGACGACGGGGAGCCGCCAGCGCAGCCGCATGCGGAGCTACGAGGTCGGCTCGACCGACGACTCCCGCACCACTCGCGCGATGCGGTCGGCCAGGCGCTGCCGCTGGGCCGCCGTGCGCGCCGCCGGGTGGTCCTGCCGCAGGGAAACCTCCGCCCCGTCGTCGAGCGCCATGCGGTACCACGCTCCCGCCGGCGCCGCGGACGCGTCCGAGCCGCCGGTGAACGCGGCGCGCTGGTTGACGGCGCGGGCGACCCGCCCGCGGGGCGCCACGTGGCCACGGAAATCCAACTGCTCGGGCGACGGCATCGTGCCCAGCGCGGAGGCCACGCGCTTCTCGAGCACGTCGCCCGGCGCCTCCGTGATGTCCTTGGTGATCGTGGCCAGCGTCGCCCCCTCCATCTGCCGCAGCTTGATCGAGAGCAGCTGCAGGAGGTGGCGATAGCCGTACGTGGCCGCGGTGCCGCGCCCCTCGGGCGGGCTCATCAGGTGGCGCGTGACGTAGAAGCGGATCGTGCGGTCGGACGGCCGGCTCTGGGCCGCCGCGTTGATCGGCGTCACGCCCGACGCGTCGAGGATGCCGCCCGACAACGCCGCGAGATCCCGGATGTTCCAGGGCGCGAGCTTCGCGTACTCGCGGAGGGTCACGAGGGGGTCGCTCATGTGGCCCAGATTTGATATCCCGCCGCCGCGCGGTCCGCAAGGAGGGGTCCAACAAGGTCCGGCTGGCGTGCGTACTACTCCTGTTCCATCGCCTTGACGGGTCTGGAGCAGGCCCGTACGATCACGCGTTCCGTTGCCGCTGTTTGCACATCTCCCCGGAGCACCTATGCGACTGGCACTGCCGGCTTCGGCCGGCGCGTTCCTCACCGTCGCGCTCGCCGTTTCCTCACCCTGCCGCGCCCAGGAAGGCACGTGGGCGCTGACCAACGTCCGCATCGAGACGGTGACGAGGGGTGTGATCGAGCACGGCACCATCGTGGTGCGCGACGGATTGATCCAGGCCGTCGGCGCCGACGTGACGCCGCCGGCGGACGCGCGGGTCCTGGACCTGAGCGGGCGCACCGTCTATCCAGGGATCATCGACCTCATCTCCACCCTCGGCCTCCCCGCCGCTCCAGCGCAGGGCGCCCGCGGCGCCGGCGGCGGAGGGACCCCGGCCGCGACCGAGTCCACGCCGGCCGGGCTCGAGCCGGCCCGGATGATCGCGGATGAGATCAAGGCCACGCCGGCGGACATCAAGAGCCTGCGCGACGGCGGCATCACCGCCGTGTTGGTCGCGCCGGCGCGCGGGGCCTTTCGCGGCCTTTCGGCGCTCGTGCCGCTCGAGGACAGCCTCACGGAGCAGGCCGTCATCCGGTCGCCCGTGGCCGAGAACCTCGGATTCGACGGCGTGCAGGGGCGCTACCCGGAGACGCTGCTCGGGGTGATCGCGTACGAGCGCCAGGCGTTCTACAACGCGCAGCGCCAGGCGCTGCTGCTCGACCGGTATCGCGCCAACCCGGTCGGAATGGCGCGGCCCCCCTACGACGAGCAGCTGGGGGCCCTCATCCCGGCGTTGAAGGGCAATCTCCCCGTCTTCTTCTTCGCGAAGAACGAGAACGAAATCCGCCGCGCGGTGCTGATCGGACGCGAGTTCGGGCTCAAGCTGACGGTGGTCGGCGCCACCGAGGGGTTCCGCGCCACCGATGCGTTGAAGTCGACGGGGCAGGCGGTCGTGGTGTCAGTGGATTTCCCGAAGGCGCCGGAGGTGACGGGGTGGCAGTACCGGTGGACGGAGCGCCACACGCCGGGCGACAGCGCGGAGGCCGACAGCGCCGCGCGTCCGGTCATCGAAGGGAACGCGGCGGCGCTGAACAGCGCCGGCATCCGCTTCGCCCTGAGCTCCGGCGGCTCGCTCCACCCGAGCGAGTTCCTGGCTAACGTGCGCAAGGCGATCGCGGCGGGCCTGCCGCGGGACGTGGCACTGGAGGCCCTCACCATCCGCCCGGCGGAGATCGCCGGCGTGGGAGCGCAGCTGGGCAGCATCGAGGCGGGGAAGATCGCCAACCTGGTGGTGACCGAAGGCGACCTGCTGGGAGACAGCGCCAAGGTGCGTGCGGTCTTCGTGGACGGCGCGCGCTACGAAGTCGTCGCGCCGCCGCCGGCCGCCCGTGGGCGCGGCGCCGCCGGGGCCGGGCCGGCGGCCGACGTCGGCGGCACGTGGGACATATCGGTGACCACGCCGCAAGGGAGCAATCCGGCGACGATGACCGTGACGCAGAGCGGCACGTCGTTCACCGGCCAGGTGACGTCGGAGGCGGGAAGCGCTGCCGTGGACAACGGCGAGGTCGCCGGCAACTCGGTCAGCTGGGCCATCACGCTCAACATGGCCGGCCAGAGCACCACCATCACGTTCCGCGGCGACGTCGAGGGGAACCAGATGCGCGGCTCCGCCGACATCCCTGGCATGGGATCGGCGAGCTTCACGGCCCAGAAGAGGACTCCATGAAGACCTGCCAGTTGCGAGACGCCAAGTTGCGAGGGGTCGTCGCGGCGCTGATTTCCGTGGTCGCCGCCACGTCTCTCGCGGCGCAGTCGCCAGCGCCGTTCACGATGCCGGTCCCGCCGGCGGCGCACCTCGTGGCGATCACCAACGCCACGATCCTCACGGTGAGCCACGGGACGATTCCCCACGGCACGATCGTGATCCGCGAGGGGAAGATCGCGGCGGTCGGTGCGGACGTCGCGGTACCGGCGGGCGCGCAGGTCATCGACGCCACGGGCCGGTACGTGATGCCAGGCATCATCGACGAGCATTCGCACAGCGCCGTCGAGGTGGTCAACGAGATCACCAACGCGATCACGCCCGAGGTGCGGATGGCCGACGTGGTCAAGCAGGACATGCCGACGATCTACTGGCAGCTCGCGGGGGGCGTGACGATGATCCACGTCCTGCACGGCTCGGCCAACGCGATCGGCGGCCAGAACACCCTGCTGAAGCTGCGCTGGGGGCTGCCGGTGGACAGCCTCTTCTTCGAGGGTGCTCCGCCGAGCATCAAGTTCGCCCTCGGCGAGAACCCGAAGGAATCCAACTTCCAGACCTTCGCCGGCCATCCTCGCTATCCGCAGACACGGATGGGGGTCGAGGAGGTCATTCGCGACGCCTTCACCAGGGCCGTGGCCTACCGCACCGAGTGGCAGCAGTACGAGGCGGCACGGCGCGCGCTGCGGCGGGGCCAGGCGGAGCCGATTCCGCCGCGGCGGGATCTCCAGCTCGATGCGCTGGTCGAGATCATGGACGGGCGGCGGCTGGTGAACGCGCACTCCTACCGCGCCGACGAGATCCTGATGCTGCTCCGGGTGGCCCACGACTTCGGCTTCCGCGTGGCCAGCCTTGAGCACGGGCTGGAGGGATACAAGGTGGCCGACGAGATCGCGGCGGCCGGCACGGCCGTATCGACCTTTTCGGACATGTGGGGCTACAAACTGGAGGCGTACGACGCCATCCCGCAGAACGCGGCGCTGCTGACGCAGCACGGCGTCGTGGTGGCGATCAATTCGGACGACGACGAGCGGGCGCGCCGGCTCTACCAGGATGCCGCCAAGACGATGCACTTCGGCGGCGCGTCGGAGACGGACGCGCTGAAGATGATCACCCTGAATCCGGCCCGGATCCTGGGCATCGAGAACCGGGTCGGCTCGATCGACGTCGGGAAGGACGCCGATCTCGCGATCTTCAGCGGGCATCCGTTCGCGCCTGCGTCGCGGGTCGAGATGACGCTGGTGGACGGACGGGTCTTCTTCGACCGGACCACGGCGCCCACCCTGGAGCATGAGATGCAGCAGCTCCAGGAGCAGCGGCAGCATCGGGGACCGGCCGCAGCGGGAAGGGGGGCACAGTGAGACCGGACGCACGGATGCACCGACGCACGGACGCACGGGGGTTCGTGCTGGCAGCGGCGCTGCTTGTTGCGGGCACGCCGGCGCTGCACGCGCAAACGGCGACGGGCCTGGCGGCGTCGGCGCGCGGCTGGGCGATCCGCAACGTCACCATCGTGCCCGTCACCGGGCCGCGGATCGAGCGAGGCACCGTCGTGATCCGCAACGGCAAGATCGAGGCGGTCGGCGCCAACGCCGCGCCCCAGCCAGGCGACTCGGTGCTGGACGGCAGCGGCCTGTTCGTCTATCCCGGCATGATCGACGCCGGCACTCGACTCGGCCTCAGCGAGATCAACTCGGTCCCCGGCGGCGAGGATCTGCAGGAGCTGGGCGAGTTCAATCCGCAGGACGCGGCGCTCATCGCCGTCAATCCCAATTCCACGCCGATCGCGGTCACGCGCAGCAACGGCGTGACCACCGCGATCACCTCGCCGCGCGGCGGCCTGGTGAGCGGGCAGGCGGCGCTGCTGGATCTGCTCGGGTGGACGCCGCAGGAGATGGCGGTGCGGGCCCCGGCCGCGATGGTGATGACGTACCCGAGCACCGGCGGCGGCGGTCGCTTCCGGCGGGCGCGGCAGGCCCCTGGCGACCAGACCAACCGGCAGGTGCTGGCGCTCAAGGCTTTCCTGGGTGACGCGAAGGCGTACGCCGACATCAAGGCAAGGCTCGCAGCCGGGGCGCCGGGGTCGCAGAAGACGGATCTCGGGATGGAAGCCATGGTGCCGGTGATGCGCGGCGACGAGCCCGTGATCTTCGACGTGGAAACGGCTCAGCAGATCCGGGGCGTGCTGGCGCTGGCCGACAGCTTCGGTCTCAAGGTGATCCTGCGGGGCGCGCACGAGGCGTGGCAGCTCGCCGACACGCTGGCCGCGCGGCACATCCCGGTCATCGTGGGTCCGACAACCACCGGGGTCGCCCCCGACGATCCGTACGACGAGATCTACGCCAACCCCGGCGTGCTCGCGAAGGCGGGCGTCACGATCGCGTTCCAGACAAACGACGCTCACAGCTCGCGCGACCTGCCGTACAACGCCGCGCTCGCCGAGGCCTACGGGCTCCCGGCCGACGACGCGCTCAAAGCACTCACGATCAACGCCGCCCAGATCTTCGGCGTGGCCGACCGCCTCGGGAGCATCGAGCCCGGGAAGGAAGCCACGTTGATCGTGACGGACGGCGATCCCCTCGACGCCCGCTATGGACCGAAGTACGTCTTCATCCGCGGCGAGCTGGTGCCGTTCAACGACCGGCACACGGTACTGTACGAGGAGTTCCGCGCCCGCCCCAAGCCGTAGGCCGGGGCGCGGTTCAGCTGATTCGGAGGGGCCGGAGCATTCAGCCGGCCCCTCGGTTTTGTGGCGCCCTGAAGCCGTTTGTCCCCCTATCCAAACCCCGGCGCGTTTCTTGCAATTCCTGGGGCCCGGACCCATCCCCCTCCCGGAGTGGTGACGGTGGCCCAGTACACAATCGCCTGGCTGCCGGGCGACGGCATCGGCAAGGACGTCATGGACGCGGCACGGCTCGTCCTCGACGAGCTGAAGCTCGACGCGGCGTACCCCGAGGGCGACATCGGCTGGGAGTTCTGGTGCCGGGAGGGCGATGCCTTCCCGCCGCGGACGGTGGAGCTGCTGAAGCGGGTGGACGCGGCGATGTTCGGCGCCATCACCTCCAAACCGGCGAAGGCCGCGGAGGCGGAGCTCGCGCCGCAGCTGCGGGGCAAGGGGCTGGTCTACCGCTCGCCGATCGTGCGGATGCGGCAGATGTTCGACCTGTACGTCTGCCTCCGCCCGTGCAAGGCGTACGCGGGGAACCCGCTCAACTTCAAGGAGGGGATCGACCTCGTCATCTTCCGCGAGAACACGGAGGACCTGTACGCCGGGGTCGAGTTCAGTCCGGTGCCGGCCGAGCTGTCGGCCGCGCTGGCGAAGCTGAGCAAGCCGTTCGCGCCGTTCAAGGACCTCCCCGCCGACGCCTACGCGGTCTCCTGCAAGGTCAACACGAAGAAGGGCAGCGAGCGCATCGTGCGCGCCGCGTTCGAGTACGCCAGGGAGAACGGGCGGAGGAAGGTCACGGTGGTCCACAAGGCCAACGTCGTGCGCGCGACGGACGGCCTCTTCCTCGAGGAGGCGCGCAAGGTCGCGGCGGGGTTCCCCGGCATCGTCATGGACGAGGCGAACGTGGACGCGATCTGCATGTGGCTCCTCAAGAACCCGAAGAGCTACGAGGTCCTGGTCGCTCCGAACCTGTACGGCGACATCATCTCCGACCTCGCTGCCCAGATGGTGGGCGGGCTCGGCTTCGCCTGTTCCGGCAACATCGGGGAGAAGCTGGCGGTGTTCGAGCCGTCGCACGGCTCGGCGCCGAAGTACGCGGGCCAGTACAAGGTCAATCCGCTCGCCACCATCCTCGCGGCGAAGATGATGCTCGACTGGCTGGGCGAGGCCGAGAAGGCCGCCCGCCTCGAGCGTGCGGTGGCCGCGGTGATCCGCGAGGGCAAGGCGCGCACCTACGACATGGGTGGGACGAGCACGACCCTCGAGGTGGCCGAGGCCGTCGTGCGCGCGCTGAGGGCCTGAGGGCGTGGCGACGGCGGCGCGGAAGATCGTCCTCCACGAGGTGGGGCCCAGGGACGGGCTGCAGATGGAACGGCAGGTCATCCCGACGGAGCAGAAGCTGCGCTGGATCCGCTCGCTGATCGCGACCGGGGTGGACGTGGTGCAGGTCGGCTCGTTCGTGCACCCGGAGAAGGTGCCGCAGATGGCCGACACCGACCGGCTCTTCGCCGAGCTGGGGCGGACGGACGGCGTGGCCCTCTCGGCGCTGGTCCTGAACGAGCGCGGCCTCGAGCGGGCGCAGGCGGCGGGCGTCGAGCTGCTCTGCGTGGGCGTCTCGGCGAGCGAGACCCACTCGCGCAAGAACACGGGGATGGAGATCGCGGAGGCGACCGACCGCATCCTCGCGATCGCCTGTCGCGCGCTCGACGCCGGGATGCGGGTGCAGGTGTCGGTGCAGTCCGCCTTCGGATGCGGGTACGAGGGGCCGGTGCCGGAGGAGCGCGTGCTCATGCTCGCCGCCCGATTCCTCGAGGCCGGGCTCACTCACCTGAGCCTCGCGGACACGGCGGGGCACGCGGTCCCCGACCGCGTCGAGCGACTGTTCGAGGCGGTGCTGGCCCTGGGCCCGGGCGTAGAGGCCGCCTGCCACTTCCACAACACCTATGGCCTCGCGCTGGCGAACTGCTGGGCGGCGTACGGTGCGGGGGTGACCTCGTTCGAGTCGTCCGTCGCGGGACTCGGCGGCTGCCCGTTCACGAAGATCGCCGGGGGCAACACGTGCACCGAGGACTTCGTGCACATGCTCCAGGCGATGGGGCTGAGGACGGACGTGAAGCTCGATGCGCTGATCGGCGTCGCGAACGACGTCGCGCGCTTCTTCGGGCGCGAGATGCCGGGGACCGTCTACCGCGCGGGGACGATCGCGCAGGCGGTGGGAGCGAAGGGATGACGACACCGAAGCTGCTGGACGGCATCCGGGTGCTGGACCTGACGAACGTGCTGTCGGGCCCGTTCGCCACGCTGCACCTCGCGCTGCTGGGCGCCGAGGTGATCAAGATCGAGAACCCGGTGGACGGCGATCTCGCGCGGAAGCTGGGCAACGTCCCCGAGCTGAACGACCGGCTGATGGGGACGAGCTTCCTCGCGCAGAACGCGAACAAGAAGTCGATGACGCTGAACCTCAAGGAGCGCGAGGCGCGCGAGATCTTCTTCAAGCTCGTGCGGACCGCGGACGTGGTCGTCGAGAACTTCCGGCCCGGCGTGATGAACCGGCTGGGGCTGTCGTACGAGCGGCTGCGCGAGGCGAAGCACGATCTCGTCTACTGCGCGATCTCCGGCTTCGGGCAGACGGGGCCGGACGCGCTGAAGCCGGCCTACGACCAGATCATCCAGGGCCTCTCCGGGATCATGGCGATCAACGGCGACGAGCGGCTCAATCCGCTGCGCTGCGGCTTCCCGGTGTGCGACACGGTGGGCGGGCTCAACGCCGCCTTCGCGATCATGGGGGCCCTCTACTACCGCGAGCGCACGGGCGAAGGGCAGTTCATCGACATCGCCCTGGTCGATTCGATCATGCCGCTGATGGGGTGGGTCGCGGCCAACCTGCTGATCGGCGGCCAGCAGCCGCAGCTGCTGGGCAACGACAACTTCACCGCGGCCCCATCGGGCACCTTCGACACCGCGGACGGGGCGATCAACATCGCGGCGAACAAGCAGGAGCAATGGGAGGCGGTGGCCGACGCGCTGGGCGTCCCGGAGCTCAAGACCGACGCGCGTTTCGCCGGGCGCGACGCGCGGAAGAAGAACCGGAAGGCGCTGACCCCCCTGCTGGAGGCGAAGCTCAAGCGGCGGCCGACCGCCCACTGGGTGGAGGCGCTGAACGCGCGGGGCGTCCCGTCGGGGGCGATCCTCCCGCTGGAGGCCGCGCTCACGCAGGAGCAGATCGCGCACCGGGGCGTGATCCAGACGGTCTGCGCGGAGGGCCTCGGGGAGCTGAAGCTGTTCAACCTGACGGCGAAGTTCGAGAAGACACCCGGGGCGATCGAAGCGCCGCCGCCGCGGCTCTCCGACCACACGGAGGAGATCCTGACCGGCCTGGGGTGCGGGCCGGACGAGATCGCGCGGCTCAAGGCGCAGGGCATCGTTTAAGGCGAAGGAGCGTTCGGTATGGGCATGACCGTCGTGCAGAAGGCCCTGGCGAGAGCCACGGGCCGGCGGATGGTGGCGATCGGGGACGTCGTCGAGCCCGCCGTGGACTTGGCGATGAGCCACGAGAACGCGGCGCTTGTGATCAACCAGTTCCTCGAGGTCTACGAGGGGACCGGGCTCGAGCCGAAGCCGTGGGACCCTTCGAAGATCGCCATCGTCTTCGACCACCGCGTGCCGGCGGAAACCCCGAAGACTGCGACGAACCAGAAGAAGGTGCGGGAGTTCGTCGCGGCGCAGGGGATCACGAAGTTCCACGACATCCGGGGTGACGAGGGCGGCATCTGCCATCAGGTGCTCCCCGAGAACGGCTACGTGCGGCCGGGCCAGGTCGTCGTGGGCACCGACTCGCACACCACCAGCCACGGGGCGCTCGGCGCCTTCGCCTTCGGCATCGGGGCCACCGAGATGGCTAGCGTCTGGGCGCTGGGCTACGCGACGAACGTCGAGGTGCCGGGCACCATCAAGGTCGAGGTGACCGGAGCCCTGCCGGACTTCGTGGCGCCGAAGGACGTGATCCTGCAGCTGGTCGGCCGGCTCGGCGCCGGGGGCGCGACCTTCCACGTGCTGGAGTTCCACGGCGAAACGATACGGACGATGCCCACCTCCGGCAGGCTGACGCTGTGCAACATGGCGGTCGAGGCGGGGGCGACGTCCGGCATCGTGCCGGCGGACGAGGAGACGCTGCGATACCTGCGGGAGGAGGCCGGCGTCACCGAGTACGTAGACATGATGGTGCCCGAACCCGACGCCCCCTACGAGCGCATCGTGCAGCTCGACGTGTCGAAGCTGGAGCCCCAGATCGCGTGCCCGCACACCGTGGACAACGTGCGGCCGGTCTCGAGCGTGGCCGGCACCAGGGTGCACCAGGTGGTCATCGGCTCGTGCACCAACGGCCGGCTGGACGACATCGCGATGGCCGCCCGGATCCTCAAGGGGAAGAAGGTCGCGCGCGGCACGCGGATGCTCGTCTTCCCCGCGTCGGGCCGCATCTTCCAGCAGGCGGTGGCCGCGGGCTACGTCGGCGACCTGATGCAAGCGGGAGCGGTCGTGATGAACGCGGGGTGCGGCCCCTGCCTCGGCGTGCACGAGGGCGCGCTCGGCGACGGGGAGGTCGCGCTCTCCACCACGAACCGCAACTTCAAGGGGCGGATGGGGAATCCGGCGTCGGAGGTCTACCTCTGCTCACCGGCGGTGGCGGCCGCGTCGGCGGTGACCGGCGTCATCACCGATCCGAGGAACGGAGGCACGGCATGAGCAGAGCCAGGGTCGTGCTCGCGCTGGACGACGACGTCTCGACCGACCAGATCTACCCCGGCCGCTACATGGCCACCGTCCTGCCGACGGAGACGCCGCAGTTCGCCTTCGCCGACCAGACGGCGTTCAACGCGCTCCTCAGGAGCGGCGGCGTGTCGGCGGGGAGCGTCGTCGTGGCGGGGAAGAACTTCGGCTGCGGCTCCTCGCGGGAGCAGGCGGTCTCGGCGCTGAAGGGCCACGAGCTCGTGATCGTGGCGAAGAGCTTCGCGCGCATCTTTCTGCAGAACGCGATCAACCTGGGGCTGAAGCTCGTCGAGGTGCCGGACCTCGCCGCCGCGGAAGGCGACGACCTCGCGATCGGGCTGACGGAGCTGACGAACCTGACGTCGGGTCGGCGCTTCGGCATCAAGCCCCTGCCCGCGGCGCGCCAGGCGATCATGGAGGCGGGCGGCCTGATCCCCTACACGCGCCAGCGGCTCACGGGAAAGGGTGCGGCGGTCTAGGCCGGCGGCGGCTCCACCTTGGGGATCGCGGCCCCGCGGACCCGGCCCCACAGCGCGAAGATCCCGATCAGGATGCCCGCCACCTGGCCGGTCGAGGCGGCCAGCCGGACGTAGGCCCACATCTGCGCCACGAGCTGTTCGTCGAAGAACTCGGTCGCCGCGCGGAGCAGCGTTCCCGCGGTGAGGAGGACGTAGGCGAACGCCACGAGATTGTGGTAAGGCCCGATCGGCTCGCGGCGGCCCGAGCGGGGAAAGAGCCACAGCGCCGTTCCCACGATCATCATCACCATGAAGCCGACCAGCAGCAGGTGCACGTGCGCCACGGCCATCCCGTGACTGATCGTGCCGCCGGTCGTCATCTGGAACTCGAGCCAGAGTCCCGTCAGCAGCCCGAGCGCGAGGAAGACGAACGCCGTCCGGAGGTACAGCCGCACCAGGATGTGCATGAATCGAGTCTAGCGCACCCCGGCGGCCGATACCAGAGTCCCCGCCGAGATTCGCTCCGCGCCGCGAGCGACGGGTGCGCCTCGGGGGGCGCCGGGCGCTACGCTCCCCGCGTGCGCAGCGGGTTCACCCTTCCGGAGCTGGCGGCGGTTCTCGCGATCATGGGCGTCGTCGCCTCCGTGGTCGTGCCGCCATTGGGCCGCACGCTCGACCGCGCCGCCGTCGAGGAGGGCGTGCAGCGCCTCGCGGCCGCGCACGCGACGACGCGGGAGCTGGCGATCGCGCGCGGCGCGCTCGCGCGGCTCGAGCTCGACGCCGTCGCGCACACCGCCGCGCTATCGGTGCAGCGGACCGCCAAGGCCTGGGACACGGTCGCCACCTATCCGCTCGGCACGGCCCGGATCACCTGCTCGAATCCCACGATGGTGTTCAACCCGATCGGCCTGGGGTACGGTGCATCCAATACCCGGGTCATCTTCTCGCGCGGGGCCGCGGCGGACACCGTCACGACTTCCCGGACGGGGAGGCTCCGCCGCTAAGCAACCATCCGCCGCCCAGGTGCATCCAACGAGTTGAGAGGACGCTCATGGGCGAAGCGCTGGTGGGAGCGATGGTCGCAGCGATGCGGCGTGCCAACAGGGACCGGGCGGAGGCTTCGCGGCCGGCGCAGGCGCATGCCGCTCCCGGGTCCGACGGCTCCGCATGGGGCTACCTCGCGCACCCGCAGCTGATGCCCACGGTCTTTTCTCCGAGCGGCGACGCCTCCAGCGACGCACCCGGTGAGGAAGTAGCCGCGCGCAAAGTCTGACGGCGGCTTTGCCCGGCTACCCGGCCCGGGGGCTCTGCCCCCGGGTCGTTCTTTTTCCTGGGATCTGGTGTCGCGCGGCTAGGGTGCGGCGGGGCGCTGCGCGTACGGTGCGCAGATCTCGCGCGCCACGTCTGCGAAAGGGCGCGGCCGGATAAGGAAGCGCGACTCGAGTGCGTTGTCCGCCGTGACGCTGCCTTCGAGCAGCATCTGGAGCTGGTCCGGCGTTATGGGAGCCAGGATCGGCAACGCCGCGCCGGCGCCAGCGGCGAAGCGTGCGATCCCCACGGGTACGCGCACGCGCCGGCGCCGCACGCCCAGCGCGGTCTCGAGGCGATCCAGCATCTGATGGTACGTCAGGCGCTCGGCGCCGCCGATGTCGAAGGTCCCGCGGATCTCCGGCCGCTCGAGCGCGAGCGCCATCACCTCGGCAACGTCTCCGATCCAGACGGGCTGCATCGCGTAGCGGCCGTCGCCGATCACCGGCACGACCGGCGAGAAACGGACCATGTTCACCATCATCCCGATGGCGGCGTTGCCCGGACCGCCGATGATGGATGGTCGCACGATGACGTGCGCCAGGCCGCTGCCCCGCACCGCTTCTTCGGCCTGCCACTTGGACCGATGGTACCGCGTGGCCCCCGCGTCGGCGCGTGCGCCGAGGGCGCTCATGTGCACGAACAGAGCGACTCGAGCCTCCGCGGCGGCGTCGAGCAGGGCCTGGGTGCCGCGCACGTGGACAGCCTCGAAGGTCTGTGACCGCGTCTCGGCAATGATCCCCACCAGGTGGACGACGGCGTCCGCCCCCGCCACGAGGGCCGCGAGTGCGGTCCGATCGCCCAGGTCGCCGGCGACCAGCTCGACGCCGAGATCCCGCAGCCGCTCGGCGCGCTCCGGCTGACGGACCAATGTCCGCACCTCGTGGTCGCGGCGCAGGAGCTTCGCCAGAACCTCGCGCCCGACGTAGCCGGTGGCACCCGTCATCGCTATGCGCATGCGGTCAAAATGCGAACTGGGCGGCCTCCGGGAAACCCGTGGGGAAAACTGACCGTAGTGTAAGCAATTGACTTCACCGTGGTCCATTAGTAGACTACAGTCGTAAGTGACCAAGCTCTAGCAATCTGATCGTCAAAAGGATCGGTAGCCATGACTGAGGTAGTGCAGGGGCGGCGCGAGAGGAAGAAGGAAGAGACACGACGGCGGATCACGCTCTCGGCTCTCGATCTGTTCCACGAGAAGGGCTTCGACGCGACGACGGTGGACGAGATCACCGAGCGCGCGGACGTGGCCAAGGGGACCTTCTTCAACTACTTCCCCAAGAAGGAGTCGGTGCTCGAGGCGCTGAGCCAGGAGTGGATGGCCCGCGCCGAGGAGCACGCAGCCCGGCACGGGCAGACCGCGTCGGAGCGGATCCTCGCCGTCTTCGGCGGCGTGGCCGCGTCGTACGGCGACGACCGCGCGCTGGCGCGGATGCTCGTGCGCGTGAGCATGGAACGGATGGTGTGCCCGGAGCCCGACGCCTCGCGGACGGGCATGTACCAGCGGGTGGTGAGCGCGATCCGCGACGGACAGGCGCGCGGGGAATTCCGGCCCGAGCTGGATCCGGATGCCGTGTTCGGGGTGGTGGCGTCGGTCTTCATGGGCACGCTGGTCTGGTGGGTCGGCGGCGGCCCGCATCACGACCTGATCCAGCACAGCAAGGTATCCCTGCACGACGCGGTCGAGCGGCAGCTCTCGCTCGTGTTCGACGGCATCCGTCTGCCGAGCGCCGCCCGCGGGGAGTAGGGCCATGCGCATCGCACCCTTCCTTGCCCTGGCGCTGCTTCCGGCGGCGCTGGCGGCGCAGCAGCCTGCGAGCGCTCCGATCCAGCTGACGCTGGACGACGCGATCCACCGCGCGCTGACGGCAGGCAACGACGTGCGGATCGCGGAAGCAGGCGTGCAGCAGGCCGAGGGGCAGGTCACGCAGGCCTGGTCCACGGCGCTCCCGGATATCCGGGCCTCGGTGGTCTACACGCGCACCTTCGCGTCGGTGTTCAGCTCGTTGGGGCAGATGCCGACGCTGGCCCCATTCAGCCCGGACACCACGGCCCCGCTCGCGGATCGGATCCGGTACCTCGAGCAGGAGTACCCGAACTCCGTGATCCGGGGCATCGGGGGGCTCTTCTCGAGCCTGCCCTTCGGCCGGCTGAACGCCTACGTCGCCACCCTCACGTTGAGTCAGACGCTGTTCCAGGGCGGGAAGATCGGGGCGGGGATCCGCGGGGCGCACGCGTACGAGCAGGCGGCGCGAGCGGAGCTGGACGAGACGCGGCGGGACGTGACCTACCGGGTGAAGCAGGCGTACCTGAACGCGCTCTACGCCGAGCGGATCGTGGTGATCACCGAGGCGTCGCAGGTGCAGGTGAACGACCAGCTGCACCGGGTCACGCTCAACCATCAGGTCGGCTCCTCGGCGGACTACGATCTGCTGAGGGCCCAGGTGGAGGCCGCGAACCAGGAGCCGCTGGTCATCGCCGCGCGGAACGGCCGCGACGTCGCGCTGCTGGAAGTGCGGCGCCTCGTCAACCTCCCGGCGGACCAGCCCGTGGAACTGGTGAGCCCGCTCCCCGAGACGTCGGACTCGCTGCCCAAAGTGGACTTCGCGGCCCTGGATCTGGACGCGGCCGGTCGCGCGGCGGTCGCGGCGGCCGAGGCCAACGTGGCGTTCAGGCGGGAAGCGGTGCGCGTCTACCACGGGGACTACTATCCGACCCTCAAGCTGAGCAGCTCGTACGGCGGGGAAGCGTATCCGGCGGGAATCGTTCCGACGGGGATCAGCGACTTCCGCAAGGACTGGAGCGCGTCACTCACGCTGTCGGTGCCGCTGTTCGACGGGCTCAAGACCCACGGCGCGGTGCAGCAGGCCCAGGCGGACCTGTCGCGCGCGGAAGCGCAGCTGTCGCAGACCCGGGCGGGCGTCCAGATCGAGATCGAGCAGGCGCGGGCGGAGATCGTGCGGGCCCAGGCGCTGGTCCAGGCGCGGCACGAGACCGTGGGGCAGGCGGCGCGGGCCCAGCACCTGGCGACCGTGCGCTTCAACAACGGCATCGCCACCGCGATCGAGGTATCCGACGCGCGGCTGGCCCTCGAGCAGGCGAGCGTCAACGAAGCGCAGGCCACGCGGGACTACCTCCTGGCGATCGCGGCGTTGGAGCGGGCGCTCGGACACGCGGTGCCGCTGGTGCGGGCAGGGATACGGGAAGCGGCCGGACAGTAGGCGGAAGAGTTGCGAGACGGCGAGTTGCGAGCGGTTGCGAGACACGAGGCGTGAGGGGACAGACAAGGAAATGCGCGCGATGAGTCCATATCGGTTTGGAACCGTCCTGGTGATGGCGGCCGCGTTGGGTGCGGCGGGGTGCGGGGCGAAGAGCGCCAACGGCGCGTCCGCCGGCACGGTGGCGGATCAGTCCAATACCGCGACGCTGAACGCGGCGGACATTGCCGTTGCGCGCCTCCAGACGCTGCGCGCGGGCATCCCGCTGAGCGGGGCGCTCGAGGCGAAGGTGAAGATCACCGTCGGGGCGCCGCTCGCGGAGCAGCTGCTCGAGGTGTACGTGAACGAAGGCGACCGCGTGCGGCAGGGGCAGCCCCTGGCGCGGTTCAAGGACCAGGTCCTGCAGGCGGCGGCCGCGTACGCCCGGGCCGACGTGCAGTCGCAGCGGATGGCCGTCCGGGTGGCGGAGGCGGAGTCGGCCCGCGCGGTGGCGCTCTTCTCCGAAGGCGCGATCGCTCAGCGTGACCGCGACAACGCGCTCGTGGCCCTGGAGGGCGCGCGCTCGCGGCTGTCCCTGTCCGAGTCGCAGGCGGCGAACGCCGACGATCGACTGCACAGCTCCACTCTGACGGCCCCGGCGGCCGGCGTGATCAGCAAGCGCTACGCGCAGGCCGGGGACCGCGTGGACAACGGCAAGCCGGTTTTCGAGCTGGTGGACACGCGGGTGCTGCAGCTCTCGGCGTCGGTGCCGACCGAGTGGCTTCCGGAGCTGAGGATCGGCCGGCTGGTGAGCCTGACGATCGCCCAGCTCGATTCCTCGCACGTGTCGGGGCAGATCAGCCGCATCAATCCCACGGCCGACCCGGCGACCCGTCAGATCCAGATCTACGTGGACGTGCCGAACGCCGGGGAGCGTCTGGTGGGCGGGCTGTTCGCGTCGGGGCGCGTGGTGACGCGGGAGGCGCTGAACGCGGTGGCGGTGCCGCGTGAGGCGGTGCGCTACGAGGGGGAGGATCGGACGCCGTACGTGTATGCGGTGAGTCGCGGCAAGGTCGCGAGGCGCCGGGTCACCGTCGGTGTGGCCGACGACGACCTGTCGCTCGTCGGGATCACGGCCGGCGTCGTGGCCGGCGACACCGTGATCGTGGGGCCGATCGAAGGTCTGGCGGACGGGGCGCCGGTGCAGATCGGCGGCGGCGCAGCCTCCTCCACCCGCGGCACGCGATAGGGGACGCGCGCATGTTCCTCTCCGAACTGTCGATCAAGCGCCCCGTCTTCGCCACGATGATGATGCTGGCGCTCGTCGTGCTCGGCCTCTTCTCCCTGCGACGCCTCAAGCTCGACGACATGCCGGACGTCGAGCTGCCCTTCGTGATGATCCAGGTCAACTATCCCGGCGCCAGCACGGAGGCGGTGGAGCGCGACGTCGCGAAGAAGATCGAGGAGGCCGTCAACCCGATCGAGGGCGTGGACCGGATCGAGTCGTCGTCCGTCGAAGGCTACACGATGATCTTCATCCAGTTCACGCTGCAGACGAAGGTCATGACGGCGCAGTCGGACGTCCGGTCCGCCGTGGACGGGATCCGGGGCGATCTGCCGGTGGACATCGATCCGCCGATCATCTCGCGGTTCGACTTCCGGCAGAACCCGATCATGAGCCTGTCGCTCTCCGGCAAGGGCTTCGCGCTGCGCGACCTGACCACGCTGGCCACGGAGACCATCAGCCGGCGCCTGGAGACGGTGGACGGCGTGGGCAGCGTCTCGGTGGTCGGCGGGCTGGATCGCCAGATCCGGATCCTCCTCCTCCCGCCCCGGATGGACGCCCTCGGCGTGAGCCCCGACATGGTGAGCGCGGGCTTGCAGCGCGCGAACCTGGACATGCCGGCGGGTCGCGTGGAGCAGGCGAACGCGGAGCAGCTGGTGCGCGTGCAAGGCCGCATCATCGATCCGGCCGACTTCGGCACCGTGGTGGTGGCGACGCGCAACGGCGTGTCGGTGCGGTTGAACGAAGTGGCCCGGGTCGAAGACTCCCAGGAGGAAGAGCGGACGCTGGCCGAGTTCTCCGGCAAGCGCGCCATCGGCATCGACATCCGCAAGGTCTCGGGCGCGAACACCGTGGACGTCGCGAAGGGCATCCGGGCCGTCATGGCCGACCTCAACACCGAGCTGCCGCAAGGCGTCCAGCTCGAGGTCGTCCGCGACAACTCGACGTGGATCCAGGACTCGCTCGGCGACGTCCAGATGGCGCTGGTCCTTGGCGCGCTGCTCACGGTCCTGATCGTCTTCATCTTCCTCAACTCCTGGCGCTCGACGGTCATCACCGGCCTCACCCTGCCCGTGTCGATCATCTCGGCGTTCCTCGTGATCTACGCGATGAATTTCACGATCAACACGCTGACGTTGATGGCGCTGTCGCTGGCCGTGGGCATCCTGATCGACGATGCGATCGTGGTCCGGGAGAACATCGTGCGCCACGTGGAGCGCGGTGAAGACCACCACAAGGCTGCGGGTGCGGCCACGAGCGAGATCGGCTTCGCGGTGCTCGCCACCACGATGTCCATTCTGGCGGTGTTCGTCCCGGTCGGCTTCATGCGCGGGATCGTCGGCCGCTTCTTCTTCCAGTTCGGCATCACCGTTGCCTTCGCGGTGGCGGTGTCGCTGTTCGTGTCGTTCACGCTGGACCCGATGCTCTCCTCGCTCTGGTACGATCCGCAGGCCGCCGGACACGCCGAGCGCGGACGGATCGGGAAGCGGCTGGAGCGCTTCAACGAGAAGGTGCGCGGGGCGGGGCGGTGGTACCGCGGCGTGATCGCCTGGGCGCTGGACCACCGCGGACGGGTCCTGGCGATCGCCGGCGGCGCGTTCCTCGCCGCGATCGTGCTGATGGGCGTCGGCGCGGTGGGCGGGGGGTTCTTCCCGAATACGGACCGGAGCGAGCTGATCGTCACCATCCAGACGCCGGTCGGCTCGTCGCTGGCGTACACGCGCACCAAGGGCGAGGAGGTCGACCGCTACCTGCGCTCACGCCCGGAGGTGGCGTACACCTACTTCACCATCGGCGGCGGGATGCAGCGCACGGTGACCGACGGCACGATCTACGTGCGGATGAAGCCGAAAGGCCAGCGGAGCCTCAGCCAGTCGGCGTTCGAGATCGCGCTGCGCCGGGCGCTGCCGGTGTTCAAGGGCGTCACGACCGGCATCATGGACGCGGGGGGCATGGCGGGAGGCCAGCTGCCGGTCCAGGTCAACATCCTCGGCCCGGACATGACGCGCCTCCAGGACCTGAACGACCGGATGCTGGCCGCGATCCGCGGCGTCCCGGGGCTGGTGGACCTGAAGTCGAGCCTCGAGGGGCACAAGCCGGAGTACGTGGTCCGGGTCAACCGCGACCTCGCGACGAACGTCGGCCTGTCCGTCGGCTCGATCTCGAACACCCTGCGCACCGTGCTCTCGGGCCAGACCGCCACGACGTTCGAGGACGCCTCCGGGCTCACGCACGACGTCGTCGTGCAGGTCGCGCCCGAGTACCGCACCTCGTTCGACGACCTGGGCAAGATCCCGCTCGCGACCGCGACGATGAACCCGCGCACGCAGTCGCCCGTGATGGTGCCCCTGGGCCAGGTGGCCCAGATCACGCTCTCGGGCGCCCCGGCCGAAATCAAGCGGCTCTCGCTCGAGCGCATGGCGCGGCTCGAGGGCAACTACCAGGGCCGCCCGCTTACCAGCGTGATGAAGGACATCGGCAAGCGACTCGCGACCGTTCCGCTCCCGCCCGGGTACCGGATCGACATCGGGGGCGAGCAGAGGAACTTCGCCGAGACCACGGGCTACGTGCTCGAGTCGCTGACGCTCGCGATCATCTTCGTCTACCTGATCCTGGCGTCCCAGTTCGGCTCGTTCCTCCAGCCGCTCGCGATCATGCTGTCGCTGCCCCTGTCGATCATCGGGGTGCTGGCGGCGCTGATGCTGACCGGCGACACGTTCAACATCCTCAGCATGATCGGGGTCATCATGCTGATGGGGCTGGTGACCAAGAACGCGATCCTGCTCGTGGACTTCGCCAACAAGACGCGGGAGAAGGGGGCGACGCGGCGCCAGGCGCTGATCGAGGCGGGCGAGATCCGGTTCCGGCCGATCATGATGACGACCTGCTCGATGATCTTCGGAATGCTGCCGACGGCGCTGGCGCTCGGACAGGGCGGCGAGTTCCGGGCGCCGATGGCGCGAGCCGTGATCGGCGGCCTGATCACCTCGACGTTGCTGACCCTGATCGTCGTGCCGGTGGTCTACAGCTATCTCGACGACTTCGGCGCGCGGGTGGTGGCGTGGGTGACGGCGGGGAGGAAGGCGCCGGTCGAACAGAAGATGCGGGAGCCCGGAGCGGTGCCGGAGGGCGTGCCGGCGGACTAATACCACAACCAATCCAGTTGCGAGTCGGGAGTTGCGAGGGAGGCTACCCCTCGGAACTCGGCGTCTCGCAACTGGCTCAGGCTTTCAAGTCGGTCATGCGGGTGCCACCCACGTAGGTCGTCGCCTCCTCGTGGTCCAGCTCTGCGAGCCGCCGGAGCAGGTCGGCGATACGGGCGACCTGGGAGTGCGCGAGCGCCAGCGCCGCCCGGCCGTCCTCGGTCAGCGAGGCCGCGTCCAGCCGCATCAGGTCGAGCTGCGCGCTCAGCGCCATCAGCGGGTTGTTGATCTCGTGCGAGAGCGCGACCACGATCTCGCCGATCGCCGCCCGCCGCTCGGCGCGGATCAGGTTCTGCTGCGCCTCGGCGAGGGCCCGCTCGATCTCCCGCATCTTCACGACCCGCGCCAGCACCTCCGGCAGCAGCTGGGTGAAGGACTCGTCCTTGATGATGTAGTCGTTCGCGCCGAGATGGAGCGCCTCCGACGCCACGCGCTCGGAGCCGTGCCCGGTCATCATCACCACCGAGGCCGTGGAGCCCTGGCGCCGGATCTCCCGGAGCACGTCGAGCCCCGAGCGGTCGCCCTCGAGCTGATAATCCACCAGGATGATGTCGGCGTGCGGCGCGAGCTCGAGCGCCGGCTCGGCCGACGCCGCCGTCCCGACGCAGGAGAGCCCCGCCGCCGCGACGAGGAGCTGGACGAGGCGCGCCTGCGCCGGGTCGTCTTCGACCACCAGCACCGTGACGGGATGGGACTCCCCGGGCGTCATGCCGCAACGAACTCCGCTTCGACGTGCGAGGCGATGATGCCCGCCCGGTGGGCCTCGTCGAGCAGCCGCTGCACCGCGCGCCGGCCGGTGGGGCCGATGTCGACGGTGTAGTCGTTCACGTACATGCCGACGAACCGGTCCGTGCGCCCGGCGTCCATGCCGCGGGCATAGCCCATCGCGTGGGCCAGCGCCTCGCCCCGGTGCTCCAGCCCCCAGACGATGGAGGCCTTGAGGTCCCTCGCGACGCCCTGCACCAGGGCGGCCCCGAGATCGCGGCGAACGACGTTGCCTCCGAGCGGAAGGGGGAGGCGGGTCTGGCTCGCCCACCACTCGCCGAGATCCTCCCACAGCGAAAGGCCGCGGTCGGCGTAGGTGAGCTGGCCTTCGTGGATCAGGAGGCCGACGTCCACGCCGCCGCCCACCACTGCATCCTCGATGGCGTCGAACGGCAACACCTTGGTGCGCGCGCCGCCCTGGTAGAGCCGGAGCGCCAGGTACGCGGTCGTGAGCTCTCCCGGGATGCCGACCAGAAGGGAGGCGATGGCGGCGCGTGGGTCGGCGGGGCGCGGCTCCCGCGACACGAGGCGCGGCCCGTAGCCGTCGCCCACGGACGCGCCGTGCGCCAGCAGCGCGTAGCGACCGGCGAGGTGCGCGTAGGCGTGGAAGGAAACGGCGGTGACGTCGAGGTCGCCGGCGAGCGCGCGGCGGTTCAGCGTCTCGATGTCGGCCAGCTCGTGCTCGTAGCGCCGGTCACCGGTGTCCACCTTCCCGGCGGCGAGCGCATAGAACATGAACGCGTCGTCGGAATCCGGGCTGTGGGCGACCCGGATGCGCGGCATCGCTACTTGCCCGCCGCCCGCGGCACCAGGCGCTCCGCCTCGTCGCGCGCTTCCTGCAGCATCGTCGTGTGCTCGGCGTACTCGGGCAGGTTCTTGGCGCGCTCCGACTGGTAGTTCTGGAGGTAGGTCCGGAGCGCGCTGCGCGCCGCGGCGGAGTCCCCGGCCTGCAGGGCGGCCTGGCCCTTGAGCAGCCAGCCGAACAGATGGGTCCGCGCGCCGCGGATGATCGTGTCGCCCTGGGCCGTGGCCGCGGCGTTCTGGCCCGTCGCCATGAGGATCAGCCCGAGGTGGAGTCGGGCGTCCGCGTCGAGGTCCGAGCCCAGGTTCGCGTACGCGGCGAGCGCCATCGGGGCGAAGAAGGTGACCGAGTCCGTCTTCCCCGCCTCGTGCAGGGTCATGATCTTGTTGAAGAGCATGTCCGCCTGCTGGCGCGGCGTCATCGTGGACAGATCGATCGCCGACGCCGGTCCGGGCCCGGGCGCCGGCGCGCCCGCCCCGCTCCTTCTACCGACGGTGATCACGATCACGACGAGGAGCCCGAGCACCGCGATGCCGGCGACGTACCAGGCCGCGCGGTCCCCGCGGGGCGTGGGCTGCACCGATGCGTTGAGGCGCCGGCCGCCGCCCGCGACCGGCGTGCCGCACTCGCCGCAGAACTTCGCGCGGGGCGGGTTCTTGGCGCCGCACTTGCTGCAAGTCGTCTCGCCGAGCGGCGCGCCGCACTCGGAGCAGAACTTGCCCGAGGTCTGCGCACCGCACGAAGGGCACTTCTGGGTCGGAGGCATCGGGGGAACTTAGAGCGGTCAGGAAACGAGTGCCAACTGGTTCCTCAGCGCTCGTAACCGCTCGCAACTGTCCGTCTCGCAACTCCCCTGAACTCTGGCTCCCGTAGTGCCTGACGACTAGCTTCAAAGGGATGTCCCTCGCATCCCAGGCCTATCGCCAGGCGGGCGACGCGATCCTCGCCAACGTCAACGAGATCGCCACGAGCTGGCGCGACGCCGTCCGCGGCGACGCAGCGATCGCGGGCGACGACCGCCTTCCCGACCTCCTCCTGACCAACCAGGTGCCGGCCCTTCTGGCTGACATCGCGGAGGCGCTCAAGGAGGGCGAGGAAGGGGGCTCGCCCGACCGGTCCATCGCGCGGCGCCGGCGCGGCCTCCGCTTCGGCAAGCTGCGGGGCCTGGCGCGCTACGATGCCGCAGACCTGTACCGCGAGTTCCGCCACCTGCGGCACACGATCTGGCGCTTCCTCCGGCAGCGGCTCGACTGGCACCGCGGTGACGCCTTCGAGGTGATGCTGGCCATCGACCAGTACCTCGACGAGGTCATCGGGGCGAGTCTCCGGGGCTTCGTCGAAGCGTCGGAGCGCGCCGCCGAGCGCGAGGCGCCGGACAAACCCGACCCTGAGTCCTAGGCCGGCCCCACGGAACCGACCCGCCACCCCACGCACCAGACGGCCCTGCATCTCGGGCAGCTTGCGCGCGGCGGGAAGAGCTGGGACGTCTACCTCGAATCGGAGCCGCATCCCGACATCGCCGCCATCCGCGGGCGCCTCCACTTCGCCTGCGGCGACCGGCGCCGCACCACCGCCTGGATCTTCGTCGAGTGGACCGAGAAGGAGGTCCTGGACCGCGCCCGCGGCTTCTCGGCCGGGGAGCTCTGGACCTTCCTCGAGGGGCTGACGCCGTAGCGGCCACACCAGTCGCGCCTCCGCATCACAAATTGCACGACAATGGGTCGCATATCGGTGTGTGTAGAACGTTCTCTGCGGTTTGCACAGAACTTGCTTGACAGTCTGCACGGCTGTGGCTAGAATCCGGCCCGACCCGAACCACAGGAAAGCGCCGATGACCGCGACGATGCCCTCGAAGACGACCAAGAAGAGCGGCGCCGCCAAGCCCGCCACCAGCCCCGCCGAGGTGATCCGCCGGGCGAAGGAGGCCGGGATCCAGATGGTGGACGTGCGCTTCACCGACCTGCCCGGCACCTGGCAGCACTTCTCGATCCCCGTGGGCGAGCTCTCGGAGGACATGTTCGAGGAGGGGCTGGGCTTCGACGGCTCGAGCATCCGCGGGTTCCAGGCGATCAACGAGAGCGACATGCTGCTGCTGCCGGATCCGGCCTCGGCGTTCGTGGATCCCTGCCTCAAGGTGCCGACGCTGTCACTGACCTGCGACATCAAGGACCCGATCACCGGGCAGCGCTATTCGCGCGACCCGCGCTACGTGGCGCAGAAGGCGGAGCAGTACCTGACGAAGAGCGGCGTCGCGACGACGTCGTACTGGGGTCCGGAGGCGGAGTTCTACATCTTCAACTCGGCGCGGTTCGACCAGAACGCGCACGAGGGCTACTACTACATCGACTCGGAAGAGGGGATCTGGAACTCCGGCCAGAACGGCGGTACCCCCAACCCCGGGCACCGGCCGCGGCACAAGGAGGGCTACTTCCCCGTGCCGCCGGTGGACAAGCTCCAGGATCTGCGCTCGCGCATCGTGCTTGCGATGATCGCGTCGGGGATCGACGTCGAGGTGCACCACCACGAGGTCGGCACCGCGGGGCAGACGGAGATCGACATGCGCTACGGCACACTGGTGCGCATGGCCGACCAGATCATGATGTACAAGTACATCGTGAAGAACGTGTGCAACGAGCACGGCTACACGGCGACCTTCATGCCCAAGCCGATGTTCGGCGACAACGGCTCCGGCATGCACGTGCACCAGAGCCTGTGGAAGAACGGCGAGAACCTCTTCTGGAATGCCCGGGGGTACGCGGGGCTCTCGGACATGGCGCGCTTCTACATCGGCGGCCTGATCAAGCACGCGCCGGCGCTCCTGGCCTTCGCCGCGCCCACGACCAACTCGTATCGCCGGCTGGTCCCGGGCTACGAGGCGCCGATCAACCTGATCTACTCCCAGCGCAACCGCTCGGCGGTGTGCCGGATCCCGATGTACTCCAAGTCGCCCAAGACGAAGCGGATCGAGTTCCGCGCACCCGACCCGGCGGCGAACCCGTACCTGACCTTCGCGGCGCTCCTGATGGCCGGGCTCGACGGCGTGAAGAACCGGATCGAGCCGCCGGCGCCCATCGACAAGGACCTCTACGACCTCGAGCTGCACGAGCGGAAGCGCGTGAAGAACACGCCGGGCTCGCTGGGCGAGGTGCTCGAGGCACTGCAAAAGGACAGCCAATTCCTACTGCAGGGCGGGGTATTCACCCAGGACCTGCTGGACACCTGGGTGGAGTACAAGACGAAGAAGGAGCTGGAGCCCGTGGCGCTCAGGCCGCATCCGTACGAGTTTTTCCTGTACTACGACGCCTGAGCTGGCCCACGCTTAACCGGGAGTTCCGATGCCTTCACGTGCGCGCGGCAAGCGCGGCACTGAGGCGAGCGGGGCGGGCGCGGCGGCAGCCGCGCCCGTTTCGTCTCGCGCCGTGATGCGCCCCCTGCCGATGAGCATGGATGCGGACTACCGCGCGATGCTGCAGGCGCGGAGCGTGTCCCAGCGCGACATCCTCGACGTGTGCGACCGGCTCGACGTCCGGTTCCTGCGTCTGCAGTTCACCGACATCCTCGGGGTGGTGAAGAACGTCGAGGTGCCGCGCAGCCAGTTCGAGAAGGCGCTCGACGGGCAGATCATGTTCGACGGCTCCTCGATCGAGGGGTTCGTGCGGATCGAGGAGTCGGACATGCTCCTCGCCCCCGACCTCGACACCTTCCGGATCTATCCATGGGGCGCGGAGGAGGGGCTGGGCGCCCGCATCATCTGCGACATCCACAACACGGACGACTCCGAGTTCGCGGGGTGCCCGCGGCTGGCGCTCAAAAAGCAGATCGCGCGCGCGAAGCAGCTGGGCTACGAGATGATGGCCGGGGTCGAGGCGGAGTTCTTCCTCTTCAACAAGGACGCGCGCGGCGCACCGACGACCGAGGTGCACGACGTCGCCGGCTACTTCGACGTCGGCCCGGTGGACCGCGGCGAGCAGGCGCGGCGGCTGATCGTCGCCGACCTCGAGGAGATGGGCTTCGAGGTCGAGGCGGCGCACCACGAGGTGGCGCCGGGTCAGCACGAGATCGACTTCCGCTACGCGGAGGCGCTGACCACGGCCGACGACCTGGCGACCTTCCGCCTGGTGGTGCGGAGCGCGGCCGAGCGCTACGACCTGGTCGCGAGCTTCATGCCGAAACCGGTCTTCGGGCAGAACGGCTCGGGGATGCACACGCACCAGAGCCTATTCAAGGACGGGAAGAACGCGTTCTACGAGCCCAAGGCGGAGTGGCAGCTCTCGAAGGTGGCGCTGCACTACATCGCGGGGCTGCTGGACCACGCACAGGGCTTTTGCGCGGTGACGAATCCACTGGTCAACAGCTTCAAGCGGCTGGTGCCGGGCTACGAGGCGCCGGTCAACATCGCCTGGAGCATGAAGAACCGCTCGCCGCTGATCCGGATCCCGGACCGGCGCGGCAGCGGCACGCGCTGCGAGCTGCGGATGCCCGATCCGTCGGCGAACCCCTATCTCGCGCTGGCGGTGCAGCTGGCGGCGGGGCTGGACGGGATCAAGCGCAAGCTCGCGCCGCCCGATCCGGTGAACAAGAACATCTTCACGATGACGTACCGCGAGAAGCGGCACCACCGGATCGACGACCTGCCGCGGGATCTGCACGAGGCGCTGAACTGTCTCGAGAAGGACGAGGTGGTCCTGGGCGCGCTGGGCGAGCACATCGCCGGCCGCTACGTCGAGGC
>Ga0187865_1000813_pt1 | contig 40705 bp, 42 predicted proteins | sample June2016WEW_11_1_2_FD_132989 | JGI IMG/M metagenome (GOLD analysis project Ga0187865, IMG submission 132989) | Peatland microbial communities from SPRUCE experiment site at the Marcell Experimental Forest, Minnesota, USA - June2016WEW_11_100 | ecosystem: Environmental > Terrestrial > Soil >...
GACGCTGGTGTCTCTTCCGAAAATGGAACGTAAGTTGTTGATTCCTCGTGCCGGACAGAATCCATTTTCATCGTGTGTTGTGAGCCGCCGCGGCTCATAGAGCAGGACTGTCCCCGAATTTGCGCTGGTGTTTGTCCCCGAATTTGCGGCCCTCGGGGTGCCCTTTGGGCCGGCCCCTGCGCCGCGCGGACAGAGCGGTCAATCCCCGGGTCCCCCAAGGCCTTACAATTGATAGTTACGGGAGAATCGCATTCCATGAAGATCCATACCACACGCCGCAACTTCCTGGGCGCCGCCGCTGGAATCGCCGGTCTGAGCGCCGCCGGAGCCGGGCCCGCCTCCGCCAAGATCGAACTCGAGCCTTGGGGCATCAAGCTCGGAATCGCCACCTATACCTTTCGCAGTTTCGACCGCGCCAAAACCATCGAAATGCTCAAGCTGGTTCAGGCGCCCTGGACCAGCATCAAGGACGGCGTTCACTTCGCCTACAACAGCACTCCCCAGGAACTCAAGCAGGTTCGCGCCGAGTTCGACGCCGCCGGCCTGAAGGTCACCAGCGCCGGCAACATCAGCCTGGCCAAAGACGACCCCGACGATATCCGCCAGCGGTTCGAGATCGTCAGGAATCTCGGTCTCTCCATGATGGTCTGCATTCCCACGCGCTCCAACATCCGGACGGTGGAGAAGTTCGTCAAGGAATACGACATCAGGATCGCCATCCACAACCACGGTCCCGAGCAGAAGGACTTCCCTTCGCCGCAGTCGGTTCTGGAAGTGGTGCGCGACATGGACCCGCGCGTCGGCCTGTGTATCGACGTCGGCCACACCGCGCGCACCGGCGTCGATGTGGTCGAGAGCATCGCCCTGGCCGGCCGGCGCCTCTTCGACATGCACGTCAAGGACCTGCGCGATTTCACTAGCCGGGAGAGCCAGTGCGACGTGGGCGAGGGCATCATGCCGTTCCCGGCCATTTTCAAGCAGCTCAAGAAGATGAATTACCAGGGCTGCGTAAACCTGGAATACGAGATCAACCCCAAGGACCCGCTGCCCGGCGTGCTGCGCTCCATGTTCTACATGCGCGGCGTCCTGGCCGGCCTGGCGGCCGCGTAATACTCCCATGCCCAACATCCCCATCGGCGCCAAAGGCGAAGAGAAGCTCCTTGTCACCAGCGAATCCGCCATTACGTACCTGGGCGTGGAGGGCCCGCGCGTGCTTTCCACGCCGCACATGATCGGCTACATGGAGCGAACCGCCCGCGATGCCGTGTTGCCGCTCCTCGATGCCGGCTTCGACACCGTGGGCACTCACGTGGACGTCTACCACCTCGCCGCCGCGCCCATCGGAGCAGTAGTGACGTTTACGGCGGAAGTCGTCGCCGTGAACGGCCGCCGCATTCAATTTCGCGTGGAAGCCTGGAACGAAAAGGAGAAAATCGGCGAGGGCACACACGAGCGCGCCCTGATCAACGTCGCGAAATTTGCCACGCGCCTCGCGGAAAAGAAATCCTGATTCGTGATAGAATACCCCACCGGGAGGCATGTGGCATTGCTGTATGCGAAAACCAGCCTATCTCACCGTATTCGCTTTTCTCCTGCTGGCGGCCGCCGACGCCGCTGGGCAGGCCAAACTACCGGGACAGGGCGCTGACGCCTGTACGCTCGTATCGAAAGCCGAAATCGAACAGACGCTCGGCGTCAAGTTGGCGGATGGAGTGCAGAACCCCAGCCTGCAGAAGCCGGGAGTTAGGTCCGACTGCGATTACAAGACTTCCGATGGCGGCATAGTCACGATCGCCATTCAGCACAGGCCGATCAAATACGAAGGAACGGCGACCGTGGATGCCAAGAAGCAGGGCGTGCAGCAGGGGCACATCCCAGGCCTCGGGAGAGATGCATTCTTAACCGAGGCGGACGGCCTGTGGAACCTCAGCATTTTCCGCGGAGACTACGACTATATTAACGTGACGGTGATGGGATCCATTTCCGTGAAACCGGCCTCTGCCGCCGTCGAGAAACTGGGCCGCATTGTGCTGGACCGTTGGAAGTAACGAATCGGCCGCCGTGGAAGCCGCTATGATTCCACGATGGTAGACGCGGGACGGAATCCGCGGACCGCGCCCCGATCGTCATGGCCGGTTCGGGATGCGGTTCCCGCGCCCGTCTCGCGATGGTAGAACTCCAGCAGGGCGCTCTCATCGTAATCGATGGCGCGCGCATACTGGCGAATGTAGCTGGTGCTGTAGATGCCGCCAGGCAGCTTTTGGAAGTCCCCCCGCTCAATGGCTTCCAGGGACCGGACGCCGATCTTCGTCGATTGAGCGATCTGCTCGAGAGAGATGCCCCGGTTCTTGCGAATCGCGGCCAAGCCCAGCACGCCTTTCTCCTCTGTCATCTACCTGCCCTTCCGTTCGGGCCCAGGGGACGCTGGACCCGGGAGCGATCTAATTAAGGTAACACTATAACACTACTTCCGCCTCTGGTACACTCGTTTCTCATGGCGATTCCCTCCCTGGCGACGTCCCTCTGCGGCATCGCGTTACGTAACCCCGTCCTGGCGGCCTCGGGCACGTTTGGCTACGGCCTCGAATTCGAGAAGCTGGTGGACCTCGACGCGCTCGGTGGCTTGGTGGTCAAAGGGCTTTCGCGCGAGCCGATGGAAGGCAATCCGCCACCGCGGGTCTACGAAACCGTGGGCGGCATGATCAATTCCGTCGGCCTCCAGAACATCGGCGTCCGGGCCTTCGTAAGCGAGAAGCTGCCCGCGCTGGCCAGGCTTCGGACCGCGGTTTTCGCCAATGTCTTCGGCTACCAGACCGAAGACTACGTGGAAGTGGTGCGCGTCCTGGAAGACCACCCGGGCCTGGCCGGGTACGAGCTGAACGTATCCTGCCCCAACACCAGCCACGGAGGCATCTGGTTTTCGAGCGACCCCGCGCTGCTGGCCGGCGTGGTGACGGCCGTCAAGCGCGTGGCTCGCCGGCCGGTGATGGTGAAGCTCTCTCCCAACGTGGCCGCCATCGAACCCCTGGCGCAAGCGGCGGAATCGAGCGGCGCCGACGCCCTCTCCCTGGTCAACACGTTCATCGCGCTGGCCATCGACGCGCACACCCGCCGTCCCCGCATCGGCGCAGGTTTCGGCGGCCTTTCCGGTCCCGCCATCAAGCCCATCGCTTTGCGGATGGTTTACCAGGCGGCCCGGGCGGTGAAGATTCCCGTCGTTGGTTTAGGCGGAATCTCGACCGGCCTGGATGCCGCCGAGTTCCTGATCGCCGGGGCCAGCGCCGTGCAAGTGGGCACAGCCACGTTCTGGGACCCGCGCTCGCCGGTGCGCATCGCCGGGGAACTGGCGGGTTTCCTCAAGCGGGAGGGCGTTTCCAACGTCTCCAGCCTGGTGGGAAGCCTTGAGATGTAGCCGTCTAACGACGCTCTTCCAGCATGGCCCTCAGGCTGGCGATCTCGCGCTTCAGCTTGCGCTCGCGCGCCACCATCGTCAGGACGTAGATCGCCAGGATGATCCACGCCGCGGTGAGGCCGTAGCTCAGGAACTCGTACTGGTGCTGCAGGCGCTCCGCGTCGGATACGAGCTGCGCGACCAGAGGTGTTTGTGAAATCAGGTGCATAAGAGGGTCTCCGTCACTGGGCATGCGCCATGCGGCGCAGCGAGTGGATTTCCCGTTGCGCTTCTTCCTGCCGCAAGCGCACGGCAACCATCACAATGCCGAGCAGCAGCATCGCGGCCATGTTCCACAGGAAGTGCCTCGTCCAGTCCGGCGGGAAGCTTCCGCCGGCCCAAAAGACCGGCTGCGGGTGCTGCGTGCGCCACCACTTGATGGAAAAGGTCACGATCGGAACGTCGATGAAAGCGAAAATGGAAAACACGGCGGCAAAGGTGGCGCGCTGCGTGGGTTCCTCGATGGCCTTGCGCAACATCAGGTAGCCCGCGTACAGCAGCCAGCACACCAGGGCCGAGGTCAGGCGTGCGTCCCAGGTCCACCAGATGCCCCAGATCTCGCGGCCCCAAATCGAGCCGGTGACCAGGCCGACCGTCGTGAACGCCAGCCCCACCTCTGTAACAGCCACCGCCGCGGCGTCGAACCTGAAGTTTTTGGTTACGAGGAAGCCCACGCTCGCGAGTAGCGCCGCGCAGGCTGCGGTTATAGCGGCGGCCCACATGGGGACGTGGAAGAAGATGATCTTGAACGTCACACCCTGCTCGGTCTCTTCCGGCAGGCGCGCGATGGCGTTGATATTCCACGCCAGAATGGCGAGCGCCACAATACCCAGAACGTAAAGGATCTTTTCACGCATAGGTCACCCGCACTGCTTCCACTTGTGGGGCAGCTTTGTAAGCTGCGGCCGATTTCCAATCGGCCTTGGCAGGCCGGCGGCGGTTGCAAACCGCCGCGCAGGATGCAATCCTGCCCCACATAGCACACTGCACCATCATCCCACCAGCACGCTCTCGACCAGAACCAGCGAGACCGCGGTGTAAACCACGTCGAACCCGATCAGCATTTTCAGCCACGCCACCGTGTCCGGCCCGATCGGCTGGCCGGCAACCAGCCCCGTGGTCAACTGCATCGCGCCCAATAACGCCGGCACCAGGATCGGATAGGTCAGCATCGGCAGCATCACTTCCCGCAGCCGGATGTTGACCGTGAGGGCGCTGAAGATCGTGCCAATCACCGTCAGCGCCCAGGTGCCCAGCGCCAGCACCAGCATGAGTTCCCCGAATTGCGAGGTCCAGCGCACATTGTAGAAGATGCCGAACACCGGCAACGAGACCAGCTCCACCGCCAGCACCAGCAGGAAATTCGCCACCGCCTTGCCCAGGAACAGGGCCGCTCCCGAAATGGGCGCCGCGATCAGCGCGTCCAAGCAGTCGTTGGGCAACTCGCGCGCGAAGCTGCGGTTCAGCACCAGCGCCCCTGCGAACGCGAACACGATCCACAGCAGCCCGCCCGAGATTTCCCTCGTGGTCTCCTCCGTCGGATCGAATGCGAAGCTGAACAGCAGCAGGATCACCAGCGCGAAAGCCAACGACGCGTTGATGGCCTCCTTGGTGCGAAGCTCGGCGCGCACATCCTTCGCCGCAATGGTGAGCACCTGCCGGAAGAATCGCATCAGCCCTCGCCGTATCGCGCGTAAATCAGGCCGGGATCGGCCGCCATTTCCGGCGTCGATGGGCCGCAAAATGCCGCCTGTCCGCGGTTCAACAGCGCGACGTGCGAGGCCAGCTCGAGGGCTTCCCGCAACTGGTGGGTCGAGAGGATGATGGTCTTACCGTCGGCCAGGGCCTGGCGGAGCAGAGTTTGCAGCACCGCAATGGCGCGATCGTCCAGCGCCGTGAACGGCTCGTCCAGCAGCAGCACCGAAGGGTCGTGCAGGAAGGCGCGCGCCACCGCCAGCCGCTGCCGCATGCCGCGTGAAAACTCGCGCACCAGCCCGTTGCGGACGCGCTCCAGGCCCGTACGCTCCAGCCATTCGAGCGCCGAGCGCCGCGGGTCGGCCAATCCGTAAAGCCTGCCGAACAGCGTCAGGTTCTCCAGCGCCGACAGCTCGTCGTAGACCGAGATCCCGTGGCCGATGAATCCGATTTGCCGCCGCGTTTCGGTTTCCCTAGGCGGGTTGCCGAAAATCCGGACCTGGCCGCGGCCCGGCCGCGAAAAGCCGGCCATGATGCGCAGCAGCGTGGTCTTGCCCGCGCCGTTGCGCCCGATCAGCGCCAGGCACGATCCCGGCGCGGCTTCGAGGTGCACGTCGCGCAGGGCGGGGAAGTCGCCATAGAACTTCCAGACGCCGTCAACGGCCACCGCGCTCATTGGTCTCCTTGGTGGCGGTGGGGGGCGCCGCGCGGTAGAGCAGCGCCAGGCCCAGCGCCAGCGCGCCCAGCGCCAACGCCACGATCAGCCAGGCCTGGCCATAAATCCGCGGCATGATCTGCTCGATGCGCGGGCCGCTATCGGAATCCGAGGCCTCCGCGGTCAACACGACCTTGTACGCGGCGCCCGTCAGCCCATAAATGTGATCCTGCGTGCGCGGTTCCAGCCCCAGGTCGTTGAGGTTCTCTCCCTCGAGCGTCATGCCGCTGGGCGCGATGAGGTAAGTGTTGTCGTCCTGGGTGACGATCTTACCCTCGTACGCCGCACCCTCGGTGTAGGGCACGGTGTAGGCGATGTCGACCCGTGTCTCGCCCGGCTTCACCGGAACATCCACCGTATAGACATCCGGCTTTGAGGTCTTCTTCACCGCCGCCCCGATGGGCGTGCCGCCAGGGGCCGTGGCGTTCACCTGCACTTGGCCGTTGGCCGCCGCCGGCAAGTAGAATGGCAGCCTGCCACCACCCGTTGTGCTGCACAGATAGGTTTCGTTGACCACCATCTGCCCGCCGCCCGGCTCGAACAGGATCATGTGCTTGCCGACTTTCGTGGCCGCCATGGCGGGGGCGCACAGCAGCAGAAGCAGGCCGATTGTTCTCATGCCTGGGCCACCTTCATGGGCTTGCCGCACTCGCCGCAGAACTTCAACGGTTTGTCGAAGTTTGCGCCACAAAAGGCACATGCATAACCATTTAGTGTATGGGCAGGCGGCACCGCCTGCCCCACCAAGGCCAAGCTGGCTTTGAGCGCGTCGACCTCGGCCAGCACCTCGGCCAGCTCCCTTTGCAGGTCTTTCTTGGTGTTCTGGTAATCCTCGTCGGAAAGTTTACCTACGCGGCACTCGAACTGGAGGTCGCGCAGGTTCTCGTAGATGGCGGCCTTGCGCTCATCTAAGTGCAAGAACGGCGACTCCAGCTCCGGCTCGGGCAGGTCCTTGACCCTCACTCCGAGTATGAACGCGATGACGGCGATCGCGATGACGCACGCAAGAGCGATGATCATTCGAGCTTCGCCAGATCCTCTTCGATCTGGTCCTTGTACTTCTCGAGCGCCGGGTCGTCAATTTCGAGCGACCCGATTTCCGCCAGCGCCTTGGGCTTGCGGTACCTCTTCACGAACAGCCAGATCATCGCCAGGCCCAGCAGAACCGAGGCATACGGGACAATCCACCCCCACGCATTGGGCGGCGCCAGATAGATCCCCGGGCCGTAGTCGCGGACGAACGCCTGGATGATCTGCTCGTCCGACATGCCCACGGCCTGCATCTGCGCGATGCGTTCCTTGGCGGGCTTCGAAAAGCTGCACTCCAGCATGCTGCAGGTGGCCACCGAATCCTTGCACCCGCACTGGCAGGCCAGCCGCGCCCCCACGCGGCGCACGTCCGTGCTGGGCTTCTCGGAGGCCGTCTGCGCCAGGGCAGCCGCCGCCAGAATCACGGCCAGAAAGCTAGTTTTGAACCGTCGCATGTTTGTTTATGACGCCCACCACTTCCGTGCGGGCGTATTGCATCTTGATCTTGCTCGGGACTAGGCACACCAGGGTGCCGCCAATCAGCACCAGGCCGCCGATCCAGATCCACGAAACCAGCGGGAAAACGTACGCCTGGATCACCGCGCGCTGATTGTCGTCCGACATGCCGCCGAAATTCAGGTACAGGTCTTCATTGGGCCGCTGCCGGATGCCGACTTCCGAAGTGCCCTGCTTGCTCGCCTTATAGAACCGCTTCTCCGGTTCCAGCGTGCCCAGCGGATCGCCGTTCTTCGAAACCTGCATGGTAGCGCGATGCCACTGGTAGTTTTCGTTCTCGCCCTGGTGCAAGTCCACCATCTTCAGGTCGTAAGCGCCCACGCGCATGATGTCCCCGGTGTTCAGTTCTTTCACTTCGCTCTGGTTGAAAGCGTGGCCGGTGAACCCGATGAACATCAGCACGATCCCCATGTGGACCAGGTACCCGCCGTAGCGCCTGGTATTCCGGTGCGTCAGTTCGACCGTGGCGCGCAGCAGGTTCATATTGTTCTTGGCGGCAATGGACCGCGCGCCCTTGTAGAACTCGATCTTCACCGTCAGCGCCACGAACAGGCAGAAGCCGAACGAGATCAACGGGTAGAATTGCCGCATGCCCGCCGCCACCAGCGCGCCTACCAGCACCAGCGACGCAATGCCCGGCCATTGGAAATTCCGCCGCAGGCTGTCGAGCGACGTTCTACGCCACGCAAACAGCGGTCCCACGCCCGTGAGGAACAGCAGGAACAGCCCGATGGGGACCATCAGGCGGTTGTACCAGTCGGCGTCGAGCGAAATTCGATTTCCGGAGACAGCTTCGGAAATCGTCGGGAACAGCGTGCCCCACAGCACCGCGAAGCAGCTCGCCAGCAGGATCAGGTTGTTGAACAGGAAGCTCGATTCGCGCGAGACCACGCTTTCCAGTTGCGCCTCGCTCTTGAGGTAATCCAGGCGATCCAGAATCAGGTAAATCGTAGCCGCGATGCCCGCCGCCAGGAAGGTGACGAAGTACTTGCCGATATCCGAGCGCGCGAACGCATGCACCGACTCCACAAACCCGGAGCGCGTCATGAAGGTGCCCAGGATGCACAGGAAAAAGGTGGCCGAGATCAGCACGATGTTCCAGACCTTCATCATGCCTTTCTTCTCCTGTATCATTACCGAATGCAGGAACGCCGTGCCGCTCAGCCACGGGAGCAGGGAAGCGTTCTCTACCGGGTCCCAACCCCAATAGCCGCCCCAACCCAGCACGTGGTAGGCCCACGCCGCGCCCAGCAAGACGCCGGTGCTCTGAAACAGCCACGTGACCAGCGTCCAGCGGCGCGTGGTATGGATCCACCCGTCGCCCGGCTGGCGCGTGATGAGCGACCCGATGGCAAACGCGAAGGGCACCGCGAATCCCACGTAGCCCAGGTACAGCATGGGCGGGTGGATCGCCATGGCCGGGTATTGCAGCAGCGGGCTCAGCCCGTTGCCGTCCGGCACCGCCACGATGAGTTTGTCCGTCGCCAGCATCTGGAACGGATTGGCGATGAAGTTGTTGAGCACCAGGAAGAAGGCCTCGACCGTGGTCAGCACGCCCACCACGTACGGCATCATGTCGCGGTGCTTGCGCCGGTTCGTTAAGACGACCACCGCGGCATAGGTGGAGAGCAGCCAGCTCCAGAACAGCAGCGACCCTTCCTGCCCGCCCCACCAGGCCGCGAACTTGTACAGCGCGGGCATGCTGCGGTTGGAGTGCTCCGCCACGTAGGCGAACCGGAAATCGCCGGTCATGAGGGAGTAGACCAGGATGCCCGAGGCCAGGGTGATGAGCACCCAGACGGAGTAGACCGCGCGCTGCCCGCTGACCACCAGGAAAGGCTTCTGGCGAATGCCGCCGATGACGGAAGCCACCGTGGCGTACAGAGCCACACACAAGGCCAGCAGGATGCCCAGCGAACCCAGATTTTCCATATCCCTCTCTAGATGCTGCTCTTGCCGTTATTGATATTGGGCGCAGCCTGGCCGGACGGCAACTGCCCCGGCTTGGCTTCATACTTCGAGGCACACTTGGCTTGAATCTTGGCGGCGCGGAACACGCCATCCTTATCGAGCTTGCCATCGGCGAGAGCCTGGGCGCCGTCGCGGAAGGTATCCGGCAGGGGATCGGTGCCCGTGTACGCCACTTTCAGTTTCAACTTGTCCTGAACCAGCACAAACCGCACCTGGCTCCCGGTGCGCTGGATAGACCCGCTCTCCACGTCGCCCCCCACGCGGAGCCGTTTTCCGTATGCCTGGTCTCCCATCTGGCCAAGCTCGGAAATGGTCTTGTAGTAGGTCTTGGTTTCGTTCATCCCGGTAGTGGCGAGCCACGCCAGGGTGCCGACCACCACGGCGATCAACGCGCCGAACTTGCCATACTTTTTCATATCATCCCTTTGTAACCACAGTATAACCCGAAAGCGTTGGCGGATATTAGGACATACTGGACCTTTGTTGTGGGAATGTTCGGCCGGCCCACAGATGGTGCTGGTGCGGAACAAAGCCAATCGTGAGGTGTGCAGGGCGAAGACAAACCGAAAATGCGAAACGAAGCCAATCCGCCGGGGTGGGACGCACGCTGGCGTGATTGCCGGCGTGGCCGGCAAGAATGCCTGGGCCACAGGTGCGGAACGAAGCCAACCGTAAGGTGTGCGGGGCAACGGCAATCCGAAAATGCGAAACGAAGCCAATCCGCCGGGGTAGGGTGCATGCTGGCGTGATTGCCAGCGTGGCCGGCAGGAATGCCTTGGCCACAGGTGCGGAACGAAGCCAATCCCATTTTCGGACAGTATGGCAAAGCGGGAACCCTCTCTGTTTCCAGTATAAGACCGGGGTAAAGCGGTTTGACCGTATGTGCATGAATCGATTGGCTGAAACAGTTGTGACTCCGGCGTGCTCATCGCCGCCGAGCGCGCAGCCCGGCCCGTGCGGCGTCAGGGAGGACCTATCGGTTGACCTACCACACGTCAGCAGCGGGCGTATTACGGCGAAGTGGCGCCGGCGGCAGAGACTGATGTGGCTCAGAGCCACTCCTGGAATGCAGCACGGATCAGGGATTCACTCAAATAAAAGCCGCACTGCCGGAGCTGTTCGACCGTGTCGGGCACATTGACTAGCGGGCATGTTTACGAAGATATTCGCCCTGGTGCTCTTGCCGATCGCACGCACCATGTACTCGACCCTCGATTGTTCTTGGACCGTGAACTTTCCTATAAAGCTCAGTGCCGGGTGCCCGCCCATCGTGCGCTTCTGTAACCGGGTCCAGAGGCTGAGATGTGCTCCTGAGCAGATGATAACCGAGTGCGGGCTAATCATTACCGCATGACCCCGGCGACTTTCCGGCCGGCGGGCTCGAGATTCTTGCATGACGCCATGCAAGAAGGCGCTGGTTGCGGAGTTCCTCGAACGCCGCGGCGCAAAGCTGTTCACGTGAAATCCCCGCTATCTCCTCGACGGAATCGAGGTCCGACGCGATGTGGGCAAGCGTACGTTCTCCATCGCAGAGCGCCAGAAACGACGCCGACAAGCGAGTCAACTGGATGATATCCGAGCCACCCCACTTTCTGGATCGGGTGGCGATATCGACCCGGCAAGGCTCCGGTTGGGGCAGGCCCTTTCCTTGCCGAAGCCGATCGAAGATCTTGCCCAGATTCACATCCAGTGTCACCAGCCGCACATCCGGCCTCAGATGGGGAATGACGTTGCGGATCCCGGCGGCGCTCCACACGTCCGCATCGGCGGCTTCCGGCAGGGCCTTGGGCGCCGGCGCGTCCAGCAGCTTCTCCTCGAATCGCACCAAAGCATCCAGCGCCGGATCGGCTTGAGGGCGGAGCAGGTATTCCAGCCTGACAAAGCGGGTGAAATCGCGGCGGAATACCGGCGAGCTGTAGTAGAACGTGGCGTCCAAGCCGTTGGCCTTGGGGGGGAGCCCGCTCGATTCCCACTGTTCAAACACATTCAGCAACCCGCCCTTGGTTTGGTGGAGCGCGATGTATAGCCACCGAAAGCGCGCCAGCCCGTGCATCGCGAACTCGCGCAGCCGCTTGAGGTACGAGCGGTCCAGGGCGGGCGCCGGCAATCCATAGAAGTTGACGAAAATGTCGGGATGGGCGGCGATCAGCTCCAGGTCGGCCGCATCCTGCAACCAACCCTGGTGCGACATATCCGAATACACCTGGTCCAGAAGCAGTGTGCCACGGAAACGGTCGTGCAATGGCGTGCCCGCCAACGGCGCCAGGATGTGCAGATGCGATTCCACCTCATCCCATCGGGCCGTATCCATCAGGAAGGCAATCGTCTGAGCCAGGTCTTCCGGAGTTTCCTCCGGAAGCCCAATGATGAGGGACACCGTTGATTTCACTCCGGCGCTGGAGGTTCTCGCCACACATGCCGATGCCTGCGGAAGCTGCAAGTTCTTCCGAATGGTTTTTTGCAGGCGCGAGGAACCGGTCTCAATCCCAAAGAAGAGGCCGCAACACCCCGCGGCATGCATCAGTTCGAGAAGTTCCCCGTCGATCGAATCGGTGCGCCCGCTGCACGTCCACCGGAACCTTTCCCCGGAGTCGAGCAGAGCTTTGCAGAACTCCACCACGCGTTTCCGGTCCGCGGTAAACATGTCATGCACCAGTCCCAGATCCTCCACTCCGTATTCGCGTTTCAGCCGCTTCATCTGCCCGATCGCCGCCGCCGGGGACTTCAGCCGGAACCGGCGCCGGAAAAAACTGCTGGTCGAGCAGAACGTGCATGAGAAGGGACAGCCGCGGCCGATCTCCAGCGACACATACGACGCCCAGTCCACCCCGCCGATCAGATGGAAGGCCGGGAACGGCACTTTGTCCAGATCCGCAATCAATGGCGCGTCGGAGTTGCGCACAATGCGGCCGGTCCCGCTTCGAAACGTCACCCCAGGTACCGATGCCAGGGCGGCCGGCCGCACCCCGGCGTCGAGCAGACGCACCATCGTCTCGTCCGCCTCGCCCCGTACGACGATGTCGATAGAGGGGAACGATTCCATGGTGGCCACATCCACCGCCGATGCTTGCGGTCCCCCCAATACAATCGCCGTATCGGGGTTGGCGTGCTTCAACCGGGCTGCCAACCGGAGCGTCAGCGGGTAAGAACTACAGATGGTGCTAAGCCCGATGATGTCAAAGCCCTGGGCCACATGGGAAGCGGCAAACGCGCAGAAACTCGTCTCCGCGCGGAACCCGCGGTCTCTTGCCAGATACTCGGCATAAAGGCGGTTCAGATGGATTACAACCGGAGTGATCGAGAGACGTTCGAGAACCGCCGCGAGCGTCAGAATGCCGAGCGGAGGAGTCTCGGCAATGCGCTGGTTGCGCCGATTGTCCGTATCGTCGCCATGATAAGCGATGATGGGGGCGCTGAGCAGACAAATGCGCATGGTCCGACTTGGTGGCAATGCGGCCGAAAATCATCCCCTCGGGATTTGCGCGGCCGGCTCTATTGGTTGTCGCAAGGGTGCTGGTCTTCGTTGAAGTCCAGGCAGAATAGACGCTTGTCGCTCACATCGGCCCTGACCCACGTGAGTACTACGCACTCCACTATGGCCTTCAGGCGCGCTACCTGTTCCGGAGTGGGCTTGAGGTCGCCCACGTCGATCGAGACTTCCACTTTCTTGGCCTTGCCTAAGCGCTTGGAAGGGCGAACTGCCATACGGTGATCCTCCGATTCAGAATACTCCTCCCCCTGTGCGGTGACAAGCGGAAACTTCGGATTTTCTGGCCGGGTCTCAATACTTCCCATCCGGCCGCAACGGGTCGAGCGTCCATATGCTGGCGCTCGACTCCAGCAGCGTATAGGCAAACATCTGCCGCGCGCCGGCCAGCGATACCAGCGAAGCCCCCAGCTCGTTCATGGAGAATCGCCGGCGATGGAAGTGGATCGCCGGCGTGGGACTGCCCTTGGCCCGCCTGGTAAACGGATCTACCTCCTGCCGCCAGACACAACCGAAGCCGTCCCGCCTCGAGAAGAAGAGCAGCGCTTCCCCATCCTCGGCCCACACCGGCCTCTCGTCCCAGGACTGCCCGTCGGTGATGCGCACCCACTCGCTCTCCGGAGCGGGGGTTCCATCGGCAATAGGCATCGCGCCGATACCGGCGTGGTCGGCCAATTTGTAAGTAAATGCCAGCCACTTCCCGTCGGGCGAAAATCGTGGACTTTCCAGTGCGAAACGTGAACTGGCGATGGCGGAGCGCTTGGCCGTGCCTACCGTGAGCATTCCGATGCGCGTCGGTGTCGCATGGTCCACGAACACAATTCGGTCTCCCGAGGGGGACCACTCCGCCACCCGTCCACAGTCCTCGCACACTTTCTCCGGCGGCCCGGCGGTCGGCCCGGGCGAGATAGCCGCCGTCAGGATGCTCTCCGGTCCGGGACCACACACCGACCATGCCACGCGGGTCCCGTCGCCGCGAAGCGCCGCCGAGCATTTATCGGCGGTGTCCAGAGTGATCGCGATTTCAAGGCTGCTGCGCAGGTTCTGGGCCCCGACATTGGCGCGTGGATGCCGTCCAGAGATAAACACCACCAGGCTGCCCTCCGACGACAACGACAGGTTCGAATGGAAGGCGGCGCCCGTGGTGATCCGGCGGTCGGTGTTGTCCACAATCCGGCCGTGGCCGTCCACCCGGCGGAACCAGGCGTTGACCTCATACTGCAGGCTTGTGAAGACGATTCGCCCGTTCCGGGAAGTCTGGGGATCCCCATCGGTCCCCGTCCCGAAAGTCACTGGCTCGGGAGGGCCATCCGCCCGCCAGGTCCTCAGCGAAATAGGAATCTTGAACAGAGATCTTGTGTTTCCCTCGCGTGCTGAAAAGACCAGCTTGTTTCCGAGCCACCCGCCCGCTGCCTTGGCCGTCAAACCGGCGCGGCGGACCAGATCCAGCGCTCCGGTCTTCACAGCCGGACCGCCAGCCTGCGGGGCCACCCACCAATCGGGTAGCGCGGTGCCCGCTCCTTCTGTTCTCATTCCTTCGAAAACAATGTGGGCGCCATCGGGTGTCCACACCGGGTAGCGGCCGGCAATAGACGGCTGTAGCCGTACCGGCGGGCCTCCCGTTGCCGGCACAATGTACACCCGGCCGGATGGCACTGGGCTCGCGGCGTCTCCGATCCAGTACGCGATCCACCTTCCGTCCGGAGAGTAGCGCGGATTGGCGCCTTCGGCCGCAATCAGGCGTTCCTGGCCCCCCAATGTCGGCACGGTGTAAATGCCGCCGCCCCCTCGGTTGGAGCGAAACGCAATCTGGCTGCCATCCGGAGAAATCGAGGGATCGACGTTCTCGCCGGAATCGTGAGTGAGGCGGATCGGTTCACCGCCGCTGACCTGGCGCACGAAGATATCGAGATTCCCGTCGCCTGCGCGATCCGACGCGAACGCCAGCAGCCGGCCATCGGCGGATAACGTGGGATTCAGATTGAGATCGCCGTCCCACGTAATGCGTTGCAGGTCGGGTCGCGGATTGGCGGATCGGGAGCTCCACCACCACAGGAGGAAGCCAACTCCACCCGACACTGCCAACGCAAATATCACGATGGCAGCCATGATCCACCGGCGGCGGCCCTGGGGATCGCCGCCTTCCGCGGCGGCGATGGGCGCATTCCCGCGCCGGTCGTCCGCTTCGGCGCCACCCGGCGCTCCGGTTCCCCCAGACCCGAGACCCTCGCGAAGGACTTCCAGCATGATCCGCGCGTCGTCGATGTGCTGGAGGCGGCGCTCGGGGTCCTTGCGCAAGCAGAGGCGAGCCAGTTCATCCAGTCGCTCCGGCACTCCCTCCAGCGGTTTCGGTTCCGTAGTGGCGGCGGCGGTCAGCGCGGCGATGATGGTCTCGCCCGGGAACGCCCGGCGGCCGCTCAACAGTTCGTAGAGGATGCAGCCAAAGGCGAAGATGTCGCTGCGGGTGTCGGCCGACTTACCTTCGAACTGCTCGGGCGCCATGTAGCCTGGCGTGCCCGCCACGCCGGCGGTCTGAGTGGAGGCCAGCGCACCCTCCCGCTCCGCCAGTTTCGCCAGGCCGAAATCCAGCACCTTGACGGACCCCTTCTTCGTCACCAGAATGTTGCCGGGCTTCAGGTCGCGATGCACGATGCCCGCCGCGTGAGCCGCCGCCAGTGCGTCGGCTATCTGAATGCCGTACTCGATCACCTGTTTCACCGGGAGCGGGCCTTTGAGCGGCCGCCCGTCGACCAACTCCATGGCGAGGTACGGCGAACCTTCGTGGTCGCCGACTTCATAGAGCGTGGCGATGTGCGGATGGTTCAACGCCGCCACCGCCCGCGCCTCGCGCTCCCACAGGCGGCTGAATTGGGCCTTGATGAATTTGAGGGCGACGCTGCGGCCCAGGCGGGTGTCGCTGGCCTTGTAGACCACGCCCATGCCGCCCTCGCCTAGCCTGGCTTCGATGCGGTAGTGCGCCACCGCGTCGCCGGGCGCGAGTTCGCGGGCGGCGTTCAGGAATCCGCTGGCGGGGCTGGGCATGCCGGCGGCGTCGCTTTTCGCCAGCAGGCGCTCCACCTCCGCGCGCAATTCCGCGTCGCCGCCGCAAGCGGAATCGAGGAAAGCCGGCCGTTCTGGCTCGGGTTTCTCCAGTGCCGCGCCAAAGACCTCCTTGATTCTGCTCCAGCGCTGCGGCGTCATCGAGACCCTCCATTCTCCAGTTGGGTCTTCATCCAGGCCTTGGCCATGGCCCAGTCGCGCTTCACGGTGTGGGAGGAGATCGCCATGGCCTCGGCGGTTTCCTCCACCGAAAGGCCGCCGAAATAGCGCAGTTCGACGATACGTGCCTGCTGCGGGTCGAGTTCCGCTAGGCGAGCCAGGATTTCCTCGGTGTGGTCGGCGCCGGCGGCCCGATTGAATATCTCTTCGTCCATGGTGACAGGGATGCCGCGTTTGAGAGCGCGGCGTCCGCGGGCGTGGTCCACCAGGAGGCGGCGCACAAGCTGGGCTGCCACGCCGACGAACTGGGCGCGGTTCTGCCACTCGGCGCGGTCCTGGTCCACCAACCGGAGGAACGCCTCGTGGACCGGGGCGGTGGGCTGGAGGGTGTGACTGGCCCGTTCGTCGCGCATGCAACGGCCAGCTACGCGGCGCAACTCCCGGTAAACCACCGGCATGAGCCGCTCCAGCGCGTCCTTGCGCCCGAGCTTCAGTTCGCCCAGCAGCACGGTGACTTCACCGCGAGAATCCGCCATAGGAGCCGACCGTCCTTGCGTTTCCACTATTCTACGCCCTGATTCTCCCGTTTGTAGCCCCGATTTCGTGCCTCTTCCACGTTCCGGCCGGGAGCAGCGAAAATGAGAGCTCAGAAACTGGTGGTTGCGACGGTCTGGATGGCGGCGGTTGCGGGCCGGGTTTTGGCCAATCCAGGCCGGTGGCGGATTTCAGGGTACCTGCCTACATGGACTACGAGGGCGGTGTTGACCTCAGGGCTGCCAACCTATCGAAAGCGATCGCCTCCAGGATATTCCGGAGAATGGGCGTCGCGCTCATTTGGGTGGATTCGGGATCTTGAGCATCGATATCGGAAGAGGGACGCCGCTGACAGCGTCGGCGGAAGGCGGCCGCAACGTGATCAAACGAGCGTCGGCAGCTGGCATCCCCTATCCGGTTCGCCGCGCGACGACGAGGGTGACGTCGTCCGCCGCGGGCGCCCCCATCCTCCACTCCTCGACGGCCTGCTTGACCGCGCCGATGATGACCTCTGAGGATTCCTTCCGGCGCTGGGCCAGAATTGCCGCGAGTCGCTGGGTGCCGAACTCCTCTCCCGCGGGGTTCTCCGCTTCCGTCACCCCATCGCTGAACAGCGCGACCAGGTCACCCGGCCGCAAAGTGCGCTGCCCCTGCCGGTAGGCTATTCTCAGCGGCAGTCCCAGGACAGGGCCTCCCTCCGATAGTTCCTCGACGCTTCCATCCGCCCTCAGCAGCAACGGTGGATTGTGCCCGGCGTTGCAGTAAGTCAATTGCCCCGTGCCGGGATCCAGAACACAGAGGAACATCGTAATGAAGCGATTGCTTGGGCAGGCGCCGGCAAGGCTGCGGTTGAGGCGATCGACGAGCCCGGCTGCGTTGTCCGGATCGCCGGTCATGATGCGCACCCTGGCTTGCAGGTCCATCATCATCAGGGCCGCGGGCATGCCCTTGCCGGCAACGTCCGCCACCAGAATGATCACCCTGCCGCCGGGGAGCGGGAGGAAATCGTAGTAGTCGCCGCCGACCGTGTGGCAGGGAACGTTGTGCCCCGCGAGATCCAGGTCAGCGATTTCAGGCGCGGACGCGGGCAACCGTTGGCGCTGGATCTCCGCCGCCTGCTCCAAATCGCCTCTCATACGCTTCTCGGCTGCCTCCACCTCGGCGAGGCGGGCGTGTTCGATTCGGATGGCGGCTACGTTCGCCATCACCGTCAGCAGGTTCAGCTCGTCGCGGGTGAAGAGGCGCTCATGGTGGCAGGAATCCACGTACAACAGCCCGGTGACCCGCTCATCGGTTTGCAGCGGCACAGCCATGAACGAGCGCACTCCCCCCGCCACAATGCTCTCTCTGGCCCGCAGCACCTGGTCGTCGAGTACGTTCTGCACCAGCAGGGATGCGCGCTCGTCGAGAACTTTGTCTCTCACCGTGGTGCTGATCCGGAACTCGCCGCCGTTTGAGGCTTGCGGCGTCAGCCGCCCGCCTTCCAAAGTGAGCAGCACGCCCCGCTCCGCTCCCACCGACTCCATCGAGAGCGTGAGAATGACGGGAAAGAGTTCCGCGAGTGGGCGACCGACGACCAGTTCTCGCCCGGCACGGATCAAGGCCTGCAACGGGGTCAGCCAGCGCTCGCCAGCCGAGCCGGGAGCGGACCGGATCTCCTTGAGCGAGGTGACTGCGCTTGTTTCGGAGGTCTCCTGGGCAGCCGCTTCGAAAACGACGGTCGGGCTCGCTTGCAGCGGTTCGTAGACGATCTCTACGCGGGCGGCTTGAATCCGGTCGCCGGGGCGAAGGAGCTGTTTGCCGGCAATCTTGACGCCGTTGACCAGCGTGCCGTTCTTGCTCCCAAGATCGGCTACCGACCACTGGTCGCCCTCGCGCTCGAAAGTGAGATGCTGCCGAGACAGGCCGAAGTCCTCCGGAAATGTGAGCGGCCCGACCCCGCTCCGCCCGAGAGGCAGGCTATCGCCTTCGAGCGGCACCGTCTTCGTGCTGCCATCCGGCGTGGTGATCAACAGACTCGTCATCATCGCCACCCCTTCCCGGGCTGCGGGAACCAATCCAGGGTCCTGAGGTCGGACCCGCTCGTCTGCTCTATGGATCAATTGTACAGCAAAGACAGGCGGACTGATTCTCAAGAACCAGAGAACCGCCGAGGAGTCAATAGTTTACGGCCGATTTAGCTGTGATAGGTCCCGGTAGGTCGGCTTTGCTTCATCTATCGGGCGTTTTGGGCCTGGAAGCGACTGAGTCAATGGGTGTTACCAGCGCGCCCTAACGTTCGCGGAGCGAGGTGGGCTTCTGTCCATGTTCACCGTGTTGAGCGAGAGGGGTCGAGGTTCTCCGAGACAGTGCCCGAAACGCAGGGCAGCTAACGCTGTCGATCTTGGATGCCAGCCAAGGCGTATTGCGAAAGGGAAGGAACCGCCTGATTCGTCGGCGCGTTCTCATATGCTGACGATATCAGGTTGAGAGCTAACAAGGGTGCTATCGGAACAGCGTCGTCCAAAAGCAGCGCGACCCTAGCCACGGGGGGCCGCTTTTGTGATCGCCACGACCGGCTGATCAAGGCCTTAGCGGGTGAGCCCATTCATGCGCCGCGGGTGACTGAAGCAGTCACGCCACCTCATAAACGCCCTTGCGACTGGAGATCCGTCTTCCACTTGGGCCCGTAGTTCCCGACACGCGTCTGCGCCTGCGGCCGGCGCCGGCCGTCAATCTCCCGAGTCGCCAGGGGTTTACCGATTTCCGGCAATTCAGCAGCGAGGTACTGCCGAGCGCTTATTCGAGCGCCTTTGCCACGATCTACAACGCGCCTACGGCGTCCCCAACAGCCGCCGGTACATGCTGTCGGCTTCCGGGTCGGGCTCGACCCGGTGTTCCATGTAGAAGACCATCCAGCGGCGGGCACGGGGCGTGTCGCCGATGCGGGCGAACAACTGGCTTAGGCCGCGGGCGCAGAGAGGCTGTCCCGGAAGGTGCCGGATGTGCTCCGCGCACTGCGCCTCCATGCTGGTGAGCGCGTCCAGAGAATTCAGGGGCTCGACCCCCTGCGGCGGATGGCGCATGAAGACCACCGCCTGGGCATCCTGGTAGACCAGCTTCCATTCCTTTTGGCTGGGGTCCGAAAGGGCCGCCGGCAGCAGGTAGGTCTCTCCCGAGGTGAATTCGAACCCGTCCATGACAATGACTTGAACGCCGTACTGGTCGAGGAGTTCGTCGGCACTCTTGCCGCCGGTCGAATCGGCGTTACCGACCATGCGCCGGTAATCCAGGAACACCGATTCGTTGAGCGCGCGGCCGTCGATGAAAACCCGCTCGTGCGGCCACAGCCGCCAAATCAGGTAGCCGCCATACCCGTAGGTATTGAACATCGGGCCGGAGACGTTGTGCGCCAGCAGGAAATCGGCGGCCCCGGCGGGGTATCTCCACTCGGCGGCGTGGAACTGGAAGGCGCTGCCGCGCGCGATCAGGGCGCCCGCGCCGGCCAGCACCAGGACGGCCACCAGAAACTCCGCCAGCACCGGCACAGTCCGCTTCCAGGGGATGTAACTGGCAATCACGATGGGCCCGATGAGGCCCATCAAGATGGCATTCCGAACCACGTCGATGCCGGCGGCGGCGAAGGCCAGAAACAGCAGCCAGTCGGCCACGCGGGCCTGGCCGCGGGCCCACACGAGCGCCGCTGCCGCGGCGAACAGCACCACGCCAAACGCCTCCGGAGGCCATAGCGCCGTGTGCTGCCATTCCCACAGCGACATCTGCAAGGCGCTGTTCTGATAAGTGGACAAGATGGTAGCGGCGCGAAAGCCGTTGAGGTTCAGACCCGACGCCAGGATCGAGGCCGCGCTCACCAGCCACAGACGGCGCTCATCGGCCACCGGCCTGCCGCGCCATCGCAGAAACAGGGCCTCGGCGCACCAGGCCCCCAGCGGCGCCCAACCCAGGAAGAATCCGCCATGCAGGTTGGCCCACACCGCAAACAGGGGAGGGAGCAGCCACAGCCACCGGCGGTATTCCAGGGCGGCCATCACCAGCGCCAGCAGTAAGAAACCGATCAGGAACGGCCGGTCCGAGCGGAACCGGATCGCGATGCTCGCGGCCAGGAACGCCGCGCCCAGCGCGCGATAGAAGCCCTTGGACCGGTGAAAGGCCACCAGCCCGACGACTCCGCAGAAACCGGTAAGCAACGCCGCGCGGAATAGAACCAGCCCCGCGAACCCCCCGGCGGCGTAGACCACGTAGAAGACCACTTCCGACAGCCACTCGTGGGTCAAGTCGAAATCGCGCATGTGCTCTTCGCCCGGAAAAGCCGGCTTGCCCATGTAGGTGGTATAGGCGAACGGATCGGGAACCGGCAGCTTATGGTTCTGCCAGATGTACTGGCCGCTCTTGAGAAGCCACCAGGTATCCGGATCGGAGACTTCGGTGGAGAACCAGCCCATCAGCGCGAATGCGGAGAGCGCCAGGATGAGGGGCCGCAACCAGCGCGGCGCGGCCGCGGGCGGCTTCTTCGGAATCGGCGCCGGGCGGCTGGCGGCACGCGGGGGCATGTCAGGGCCTGGCCTCGATCCGGCGGATCAGGAAGCGGATGGCCAGAATCGCAATGCCAATCAAAATCACCGACACGGCCAGGCCCCACCGGCGAAAATCCTTCTCGCGCAGCGCCGCCTGTCCGGCTGCGAGCGTTTCCTTGGCAATGGCCATACCGGCGTCGATGGGTTTGCGCATCTCGCCAGGATCGATGGCGTGCAGGGCCAGACGGGACTTCACCAGGTTCTCGCGGCCGTCGATCAGGCGCACCTGCGCTTCGGAGACTTCCATCCCATACTCCTCGGCGCGCGTCAGCACGGTCTCGGATTGTTTCAGCGCCCGATCGAGGCCGTCGATCCACGCGGCCAGTTGCGCGGCGGTCTGGGCCGGGGCGGTTCCCGCCTCGTGGCATTCGGAACAAACCGCATCCGGGCCAACCAGCATGGCCGTGGAGGGTTGGTGGATGGCATGGTTGGAATGGCACACGATGCACCCCCCCGAGAAAACCGCCTTGTGAGCGCTCTTGTCGTACAACGCTTCGAACAGCACATGGCACGTTCCGCACACCGCCGCCACCGATTCCACTTGCGGCGGCTTGGCGCCATGGTTGCCGTGGCACGACGCGCAACTGGGCGCGGAGAGATCGCCCCGCTTGGTCATGGCCTCCCAATGCACGCTCGTCCGGTACTCTTCAAACTGGTTGGTGGGAATTTTGTACGGGGCCATTTTGAGCTTGTCGGAGTGGCAGCGCGAGCAGGTTTCGGCGACGTGCAGCGGATGAACCGGGGACATGCCGTCCTTGACCGCGCGGATGTCGTGGACGCTGTGGCAATCGATGCAGGTGGCCACGTTGGTATCGCCGGCCGCCAGGCGCTTGCCGTGAACGCTGGTCTGGTAAAGCTCGTATTGATCGACGCGTTCCGCCGGCGCGAATTTGCGCATGATGTCGGGATTGGCGTGGCAGCTCGCGCAGAATCTCGGAATGGCGGTTCGCGCCGGCTTGCCTTTGAAGCCCTTGGCTTTGCTCATGGCAATGGTGGGATCGTCGCTCGAGCGGTCGCCGCCGTGGCAATCGGCGCAACTCAGGCCGTGGGCGATATGGACGTCGTTCTTGATGAGCGTGGCGGGACCTTTCGTGCCTTCCTCCATGGCGGAGTGGCAGGTCACGCAAGAGTCCGCGGCGGAGGCGCCGCTAAGACTCCAATAGAGAAAGAAGAGGATGGCAGGCGCTCTCATTTGAGGTAACCCAGAATGGTGAAGGTGGCGAGGTAACAAATCAGGAAGACGCCCACGGCCGTGACGAGCCGGGCGCGGTGCTCGCCGTTGCGGCCGGTGGCCCAGAACGGCAGCGCTACCCATCCGGCGGCCAGCAGCCCGAATCCCAGCAGGCCCAGCAGCTCGCCTTCGAAGAACCAAACGTGGCTGGGGATGAGCTTCAGAGTGTAGAACTGCGCCAGAAAATACCATTCCGGCCGGATGCCCGCTGGGGCCGAGGCAAACGGGTCGGCCTTCAGGCCGAGCTCCCAGGGAAAGATGGCGGCCAGGGTACCGAGCACGGCCAGCACACCGTACCAGATCACCAGCTCGCGGAGGAAGAAGTTGGGGAAGAACTTCATGTGCGCGAGCTGGGAAGGGGAGACACCGCTGGGTGTGCTCATGCCGTGCTTCTGGACCAGCAGCAGATGCAGGCCGACGAGCCCGAGCGTAATCAAGGGCAGGATCATGACGTGGAAAGCGAAGAAGCGGGTCAGCGTGGCGGCGCCGACTTCTTCGCCGCCGCGCAGGAACCGGGCGGCGGCCGGACCGGCAATGGGGACGCTGGCGGCCATGTCGGTTCCCACCTTGGTGGCGAAATACGAGATCTGGTTCCACGGCAGCAGGTACCCGCTGAATCCGAAACCCAGCATCAGGCCCAGCAGCGCGATTCCTGTAAGCCAGGTGAGCTCGCGCGGGCGCCGGTACGCATGGGTGAAGACCACGCTGAACATGTGCACGAAGGCCGCCAGGATGAGCAGGTTGGCCGACCAGCTATGGATTGAGCGTATCAGCCACCCGAACTGCACGCGGGTCATGATGAAGCGCACGCTGTCGAAGGCTTCGGCGACGCTGGGCCGGTAGTAGAGCAGCAGCAGAACCCCGGTGATCACTTGGATCCCCAGCAGGAACAGGGTGATGCCGCCAAAGTAGTACCAGGCGGTGCCGGCGTGTATGGGCACCACTTTGTGGTCCGCCAGATCGCGGACCATGCGCCAGCCGGTCCGTTCATCCAACCAGTCGAGCGTTTTGTTTTTCAGGTCGGTGGCAGGCAAGTTGGTTCTCTCCGTCAGGCCCGGCGCGAAATGACAACCTGGTCGCCGCGGACCCGCACAACCAGCTCCTCGAGCGGCCTGGGCGGAGGTCCGGATTGCACCCGGCCGTTCAAGTCATAGGTGCCGTTATGGCAGGCGCACCAGATATCCCGGCGCGATTCGCGGTATTGGACGGTGCAGTTCAAATGCGTGCAAACGGCGGAAAACGCCTTCCACTCGGTGTCATTGATGCGCACCAGCAGGGCGGGCTTATTTCCGAACTTCACGATTTTTCCCGAATTGGGCTTGAGGTCCTGCGCTTTGCCCGCGTCCACTTCATTCACGGAGGCTTCCGCAACCGCGGGCGGGTTCACAAAGCGAACGACGGGATAGAAGAACGAGGCGAGCGAAGCGGCGACTCCGCCTCCCAGCAGCCACGAGACAACGGTGCGCCGGTCTTGGCGCGATTGCATTGGCGGTGCCATATCGTAGAACGGGCAAGTTCTCATCCATAGTACCGCGCGAGCCAGGATCGCGCCGCAAGTGTCAAAAAAAGCGGGGCTATGGTTGGGGCTACTCTACGGCAGGGAGTAGAGCGCCAGCTCGGGCATCGGGAAATCCTTGCGGTTGTCCGTCAGCAGCGTCAGCCCGTGGGTCAAGGCCACGGCGGCAATGGTGACATCGGCCAGGGAGAGCGTGTGCCTTTTCTTGCGCCAGCGGTTCTGTAATTCGCCGGCAAGCCGGGCGATTTCCCAGGTCACTTCATAGAACTTGAGGCTTCGCAAGAAGGCTTCCGTAAGGCTGGCTTCGTGAGGCCGCAGGCCGGCGTACACCTCCGTGACGTTGATCCCGCAGCAAGCCAGAAGATTCCGCTGAGCCAGCAATTCGTCGAGAAGCAGGTGGCGGTGCTTCTTGGCATTGACGGCGTCGACGATGACGGTGGTGTCGAGGAGAAGGGTGGCCATCAGTGGCGATCCCGGTACTGCCGGATTCGACGGAACCGGGTCTCGGATTGGGCGCGCATCTTCCGCACCCAAGCGGCCGAGCCGCGCTTCAATTCAGGGTGATCCTTATCCTTCCAGGAGCCAGCGGCGGCCTTGAGCGCCTCGCGCTGCTGGCGTCTTTGGATCTCCTCCCGGGCCACCTCGGCGAGAAACGCGCTCCGCCCGCGCTTGCCGACCAGCCTGTCTATGCCGGCCACGACATCCTCGGGCAGGATAACGTGGGCTCTCTTGGTCAATACCTTTGTCACACCCTTAGTGTGACATAGATTTGCATCCGGAGTGGGCTTACCGTTCCGCCGCCAGCACCTCTTCGGGCGACGCGGTCCCGGTGCCCTTCTTCATGATGGTGATGGAGGCCACGAGATTCCCGAAGCGGACCGCGGCGACGGGGTCGCCTGTCACTTTCAACGCGAGGGCCGCGCCTGCGGAGAAGCTGTCGCCGGCGCCGCAAATGTCCACCGGGCGTTCGACGCGGCGGGTGGGAACGGGGGCGGAGCCGCGCTCGTCCACCACCAGAGCGCCTTGGCCGCCGCGGGTGATGATGAGGAACGGCGCGGCCATGTGGCGCCGGAGCCCGGCATAATCGACACAGCCGAGCGCGCGTAGTGAGGCGGCCTCGGCTTCCTGCTGGTTGGGCTTCACCACGACGCCGCGAAACAGCTCGGCGCGCAGGCGGGAGTCCACCCAGACGAGGGTCGTTTCGGCGATCCGCGCCAGCGCCTCGCGCATGCGGGCGGTCACCACGCCGCCTTGCGCGGTTTCAGCCTGGTCCGCCACCAGAATCACGTCGTAGCCGCCCGCCACGCGCTCCAGCCGGTCCACCAACTCCCGCTCCAGTTCTTCCGGAATGGGCCGGACGTTCACGAAGTCCACGCGCGGCAGGTCCTCTTCGCCGGTCTGGTGGTTGATGAGCTTGGTGTAGGTGAAGGTGGGGACTGAGCACGCCCGTACCAGCAGGCCGGTGGAGATGCCGCGGGCGGCCAGCGCGCGTTCCAGCTCGTAACCGAAACCATCGTCGCCGGCCAGCCCCAGCACGGCCACGGCGCCGGTCCTCAAAGCCGCCAGGTTGTTGGCGATGGTGCCGCCGCCTCCGGGAGTGACTTCGGTGGCCACCACGCCGATGCGCGGAATACCGGTCTCGCGCGAGGGATCGGCCAATGCCGGCTCGTAACGGCACCAGCGGTCCAGACAGATATCGCCCACCACCAAGGCGCGCAGCTTGGGAAAGGCTGCCAGGATCTGCGCGGCCGTCATGGGGCACCGAGGGCGGGCAGGTCGGGGACCTGCCCCACGAGCAATCGCCAGAGCGCGGGCAGCGTGGCGCGATGCTCGCCGCAGAAGTAGAAGCTTTCACCGCCATCGGCCACGGTGCGGACCAGGATGGTTTTGTGCGGGCGGAAGTAGTAGCCCGGGTCGGTGTTCGGCAGCTCCCGGCGAAAGTCGCCCTGGATGGGGACCACATCGAACACCGCCGTGGTGAAGCGGCGAATCGCGCGGCCTTCCTGGCGCGCCACGTTGCGCGCCATGGCCAGCGCTTTGAGGTAGACCTCGGGGCCCATGACGGCGGAGCCGAAGTTGAGCAGCACGCCGCCCTCCAGGCGCTCGACCGCGCGGGCGAAGATGAGGAAGTCGCGGTAGCTGGCGGCGCCCAGAGCCGCGCCGTCGCAGTTGGGATGCTGGTGGATGATGTCGTAACCGATCCCCACGTGGACGGTTACGGGCACGCGGCAGCGGTAGGCGGCGGCGAAGACGGAAAGATCCCGATGGGGCCAGCCGCTGGCGTCGATCCGGCGGCCGATGTTTTCGCCCAGGCCGAGCTCGAGGCGGGCGGCTTCGCAGGCCCAGTCGTTCAGCTCGCCAGTCTCCCGCCAGAGGCCGAACTCGCCGCTGCGGATGTAGCGTTCCACACTCTCGGTGGTGGCGCCGATGCGGGCCAGCTCGTAATCGTGGATGGCCCCGGCGCCATTGACGGCGATGTGGTCGATGGCGCCGCGCTCGAGCATGTCGATGATCTGGCGGTTGACGCCGGCGCGGAGCACGTGGGCGCCCATCATGAGAATGCGGGCGGCGCCCAGCCCGCGGGCCTGCTCGAGGCGCGCAGCCACGGTGGCGAGGTCCGGATGGGAGAACGGCGGCGCCGGATCGTCGAGCGAGAGCCAGTGATCCAGGCCCAGGAGGTGTATGCGCCCGGCCAGGGGCTTCAGCGCGAGGCGCGAGCGGTCGAAGATTTCATAGAGGCTCATGGTTGAAAAGCGCCGCCAGCAGCGCATCGTGGCACAGGTAGTTGGAGATGATGTAATCGGCGCCGGCCCCCATCAACCGCCGCCGTTTCCATGGGTCGACGCTCTGGCACGCCGGCTCGTCGGTGGCCACGCCGACCGCCACTCCGCCGGCCCGCTTCACCTCCTGGATCTCAACGTAACCGTCGCCGAAACCGAGCAAGTGGTGGCCGCGCGCGCCAGCCAGTTCCATGATGCGCCGCACCAGGATGCCCTTCGAGAAGCGGGTGTAGTCGTCGAGCGCCCCGTAGACGCCGCCGTCGAAGTAGCGCGCGATGTCCAGCAGGCCGGCCTCCTCTTTGGTATAGACCTCGTCGGTGCCGCTGGCAAGGTACAGGCGAAGGCCGCGGTCCCGGAGGGTTTCGAGCAGCCGCCGCGCGCCCGGCACAAGATACTTATCGGGCGGGCAGTGGCCCCGGCGAAGCTCTTCGACGCGGCCGCGGATCACCTCCCAGAGCAGGTCCAGGTAGCGCTTCTTGTAGGCCAGCGGGTCGAGCGGAACGCCGCCGCGGCGCCGCACTTCCTCCGCGAGCGCCATCATCTGATAGACGGTCTCCTCGCCGGTGAGACGCCAGACGAACTCTTCCACCACCTGGCGCAACTGCGCTTCGGTCTCGCCGGTTTTCAGTTCGGCAAGCGCTTCCACCATCATGGGCGTCATGACGCCGAGCCAGCCGGTACGGATGAGCGAGAGGCTGCCGTCGAAATCGAAAAGCACAAACCGGGCGCGGGCCGCGGAAGCGCCCGGGCGAATGGATTCCACCATGTGCACTGCTCAAACGGTCTTCTTGCGCCGCCTGGTGAATGCCTTTTCCATCTCCACCACGCGCATTTCCTGAATACTGACTTTGGGGATGTGCAGACGCCAGCGCCCCGGCCGCACCTCGGAGTCTGCGTCGAGCTCCATCCCGATCACGACGGCTTCTTCGTTTTCATCCAGAAGGAATCCGACCTCCTGAAGCTCCACCAGGCGCGCTTGGGGGTTCTTGGAAGCGGCATCGGCGGCTTCTTCGGCTACGGCATCCTTCCAGCGAATATAAGCTAGCTTCATTTCGAGTACCGCTATCCGGGGGGCAACCGCCACCAAGGTAACATAGCCGCGCCGGTGAAGTACAATCGTGAGATTATGCGTGTTTTCCGTATCGCTTTGGCAGCGCTGGCGTGGCTGCCGCTATATGGACAGAACCCGGTGCGCCTGCGCGTCGACGCTACCGACGCGCCACGCCGGCTGTTCCATGTCCGGATGACCATTCCCGCCCGGCCGGGCCCCATGACGCTGCTTTATCCGGAATGGATTCCGGGCGAGCACATGCCCAGCGGGCCGATTGCCAATCTGGTCGGGCTGAAGATCCAGGCGGGCGGCCAACCGGTTGCCTGGAGGCGCGACAGCGTCAACATGTATGCGTTTCACATCGAAGTTCCGGCGGGAGCGGCGTCGGTCGACGCCAGCTTCGATTTCATCTCGCCGCCGGAGGAAGGCGGCTACTCGTCGGGAAGCTCGGCCACCAGCGAGCTGGCGGTGCTCAACTGGAACCAGCTCGTGCTGTATCCCCAGGGCGCGCAGGCCGACAGCCTGCAATATCAGGCCACTCTGCGCGTGCCCAGCTCGTGGCGATATGGAACCGCGCTGCCGGTCGCGCGCGAGTCCGCGAGTGAGATCGAGTTTCAGCCGGCGCCGCTCACCACGCTCATCGATTCGCCGCTACTTGCCGGCGCCCACTTCCGTACGGTCGAGCTGGGCACGGATCGCGGCGCCCCGCACTACCTGCATCTGGCCGGCGACAGCGACCGCGCAGTCGAGATCAGCCCCGAGCTGGCGGACGAGTACAAGAACCTGGTTGCGGAAACCGGCGCGCTGTTCGGTTCGCGCCACTACCGGGATTATCACTTCCTGTTCACCCTCAGCGACCACGTGGCGCACTTCGGCCTGGAGCACCACGAATCGAGCGACGACCGCCTGGGCGAGCGCACGCTGGTGGACCCCGGTCCGCGAAAGCTCTCCGGCACCCTGCTGCCGCACGAGTTCGTGCACTCCTGGAACGGAAAGTATCGCCGGCCCATGGGGCTCACCTCGGGCGGCGCCGATGGCGGCTACGATACGCCCATGAAGGGCGACCTGTTGTGGGTTTACGAGGGGCTGACGAATTACCTGGGCGAAATTCTGGCGCCGCGGAGCGGGCTGTGGACCCCGGAAGACTTCCGCGAATCGCTGGCCACGGACGCCGCGGCCCTCGACACCAAGTACGGCCGCACCTGGCGTCCGCTGGAGGACACAGCCGTGGCGGCGCAAACGCTCTACGAGGCGGGGAACGATTACGCGGATTATCGCCGAACCGTGGACTACTACCCCGAGGGCACGCTGATCTGGCTGGACGCCGATGTCTTGATCCGGCAGCTCAGCAGGGGCGCCAGGTCGCTGGACGATTTCTGCCGCGCCTTCGAAGGAGGCCCCGGCGGAGCGCCGGCCATGAAGCCGTACAATTTCGAGGACGTGGTAGCCGCGCTGAACTCAGTCCAGCCCTACGATTGGGCGAGTTTCCTGAATGGCCGCCTGCGCTCGACGGAGCCGCACGCGCCGCTAGGGGGCATCGAGCACTCCGGTTGGAAGCTGGTTTACGACGGCAAGCGGTCGGAGTTTTTGAAAGACGAAGAAGCGGAACAGAAGACGATCGATCTCAGCTATTCGCTGGGCCTCAAGGTCAAGGAAGACGGCGCGGTCATCGATATCGCCTACGGCGGCCCGGCCCAAAGAGCTGGGATCGCGCCCGCCGTCACCATCGTTGCCGTGAACAACCGGCAGTTCACGCCCACGGTGTTGCGTGAAGCTGTCGCGGCGACTACAGCCGCGACGAAGCCGCTGGAGCTGCTGATCAAGACTGGCGAGTACTACGAAACGCACCGGATCGACTATCACGGCGGCGAAAGATACCCGCACCTGGTGCGCGACCCCGCGGTTCCGGACCTGCTGTCGGAGATTCTCAAGCCGCTGGCGGAAAAAGGGGTCAGACGCATTTTTCTCCACGAATAATGCGTCTGACCCCTTTTTCTGCGTCACTTCTTCCGGATCACGATTCTGCCGTTGAAGGACTGGAAGCTCACTTCCGGGCCACCCCCGTTGATCTCGCCGTAGATTGTTCCATCGGTTCGCAGCCGGAACTTTCCATCGGGCGTGTTGTTCTTCTCCGTGATCGGATGGGAGCCGGTGATCTTGATGTCGAAGTCGCTGAGAACATCTCCGTGATTGGTTTTGAGCTTGATGTTGGCTTTGAGGTCGGCCGGGAACGTGACGTCGATGGGGCCGTTGAAGGTGCTGAACGACATCGGCTTGGCCGGGTCGATGCGATCCATGGCAACCTTCAGGGCGCCGTTGAAAGCATTGGCCACCACCGTTCCCGAAACATTGGCCAGGGTGATCTGGCCATTGTGGCTGCTGGCATCGATTTCGCCGTGAACGCCCTCCACCGCGATGTTTCCGTTGTGGCTCTTGAGATTGAGCGAGGTATCGGCGGGCACGGTGATCGCCACATGAGCCGTTCCGCCGGGGTGGGTGCGGACGGTGACGACATTGTCCTCTTTCACGACGTCGGCGCCAGGCTCCACGATCACTTCCTTGCCGCTGTAGGTCTTCACCGTGATCGAGCCATTGTGCACGGTGGCGTTCACCACCACGCGGCCGCCCGTGGATTCCTGCGCGCAGGCGATCGCGCAAACAGTTAGCACCAAGCTGGCAAGGACCGAGGATGGTTTCATAGAGCCTTCGAATGCAGGCGGATGCTGCCGTTGAACGTGTCGAACGACAGTTCCGGCCCGCCTTTACCGGTGCGGCCCGCGGTCATCCGGTGGCTTGACCGGTAGATAAACTTTCCATTCTTGCTCTCGCCACTGGAGAGAGCGTTGACCTCGAAATCCGTATAGATGGCGCCGTGGAAGGTCTTGAAGTGCAAGTCCGCGTCCAAAGTGGGCTGGAAATAAACGTCCACCGAGCCGTTAAAGGTTTTGAAGTGCGTCTCGCGCGCGGGGTTCTTGCTGAACGCGACTTTGACCTTCCCATTGAAGGTTTCTACCGCACCCGACCCGGATACGTCTTCCATGTCGATTCCGCCGTTGAAGCCGTGGATGTCGAAATCGCCGGCGGTCTTCTTGACCTCGATCTCCTGATTGAAGCCCTTGAGAACCAGCTCCGTATCGGAAGGCACCTGAATCTCGAAGTCGAAGTCCACGTGGTAACCGTAGTACCGGTCGCCGCCGCCGTGGTTGCGGAATGGCCCGTCCTCATAAAGGCGGACGAAGTTGCCCTGCTGCGACATATCCAGCTTGACGTCGCGCTGGGCTTCGGCCATGGCTTCATTGGACTCGGCGCGGATGTGCTTCTCGACCGTCACCTGGACCTCTTTTCCGCCGTATCCGTTGACGTGGATGAAGCCGTTCATGTTGTCCACCAGCAGCTTCTTCGCGTTGGAAGCGCTCGAAACGTCAAACGAGCGGTGGATGGTTTCGCGATTTTCAAATTTCCAATTCCTCTCGTCGCGCTGGCCCCAGGCCAGAGCGGGGAGCAGAATCAGCGTCATGAATGCCAGCGGTTTCACTGGGACACCTCCATTCTTTGTATGGCCCAGGCGGCGTGCTGCCGGACTTGGTTGTCGGCCTGCGCATCCTGGGCGAGCTTGCGCAGCGCGGGAGCGGCTTCTTTGTCGTTCAACTGCACCAGCAGATCGATCAAAGCGATTTGAACCAGGGGCGAATCCTGCACCGGGACGGCATTCGCCAGCGCTCCGCGGATCCGCGGATTGGCGGCGTACTTCTCCAGCGCATCCACCGCCGATAACCGGACGTTCACGTTGGAATCGTGGTTCACGGCGTAAAGAAGCGCCTGCTCCACCTGTGCGTCGGGCTGCGCCAGTTGGTAGCTGTAAGTGACGCCGCGCAGCCGCGAGCTGGGCGATTGCTCCTGCAAGAGAGACAAAGTCACCAATTGCCGCAGGCTTTCCACCTGTCCTCTCAACTGCGCAACCTCGGGGCCGGCGCCGCGGGGCTCGGCCACATAGCGTCCCAGGAACACGCCCACCATCAAGAGCGCAAGAGCCAAACCTGCCTGCCACCACCTGTGGGGCATGTGGGGCAGCCGGAACGGCCCGCAACCGGGGTCCCCGACCTGCCCCGCCGAGCCCGAAGCCCGCCCCGCCTGGTAAGCCTCGAGCACTTCCAGGAAGCGGCTCCGCATGGCGGGGTCCGGTTCGAGTTCGGGCAGCGATCCCATTCCTCTCCACACGGCATTCAGCTCCGCCAGTTCGGCGCGGCAGGCGGGGCAGGTTTCCAGGTGCGCGACCAATCTCTCTCGCGCGGCATGGTCCAGGCGGCCGGCCAGGCATTCCGGAATCTGCTCTCGAATTCGTTCGCAAATCATGACGCTCGTTCTCCACACAGCGCGAAAAAGCGGTCGCTCAACTCGCGCAGCGCCCGGTAGACCCGCACCTTGACCGCGCCTGTCTCGCATTTCAGGACGGAGGCGATCTCTTCGTACTTCAAATCCAGAAACCGGCTCATGATGAGCACTTCTCTCTTTTCGGGCGGCATGGCCGCCAGGGCGCGGCGCAGGAGCGCGGCCTCCTGCCGGCTCTGCGCCTGGAGATCCGGCGGCGCGCCGGGGCTGCGCACGTCCCAGCCGCGCTCCGGCATGGCAACCTCGGGTTTGTGGCGGACCGCGTGATCCATATGAACGTTGCGTCCCACCTGAAACATCCAGGCGCAAAACCGTGTCCCCGGCTGGTACGTATGCCGGTACTTCAAGATACGGAAGAAGACTTCCTGCACCAGGTCCTCGCTGACCGCGCGGTTCGAGGTCAGGTGCAGAAAGTAGCGAAACAGCGCCCGGTGGTGGCGATCGAAAAGTAATTCCAGCTTTTCGACGTCGCCCGCCCGGACGTCCAGCATTACCTGTTCGTCCTCCACTTGCCTCCGCTTACGTAATGGAATACTGGCGAAACGGAAAAAGGTTACGCGAAACTTCACACCTGTGCCGGACAGGCTACAACAAGAACGGCGCGGGGGTGCCCCCTGGGCCCTGCGCCGCCGGCCGGCGTTGAGGCACAATAGAAGGGCAGGGAACAGTAAAGGGCGTCTTGGACCGACTCGTGCATCGGGGGTCTGCCGTCAGCCCGGTTCGCCGGCGAATCTGAACTTGATGAGGCGTACGTGAAGAATTCTCTCAATGCCATTCTATGTCTTGGCCTGCTTTGCTTATTATGCATTCCGCCGGGCCGCGCTCAGGGCCCAGAGGGCACCCCGGCGCCCCAGACGCCACCCGCCCAGCCAGCCGCCCAGCCAGCCGCGGCCCAGGGCCCAGAGGGCACCCCCACGCCGGCGCCCCAGCCACCTGAAACGCCGGCGCCGCCGCAGCGTACCGGCATCATCCAGGCTCCGCCGCCACTGCCCAAGTTCCCGGATGTCCAGATGCCCGGGGAGACCGGCTACTATGCGGGGCTCATCGGTTGGTTGCCATTCGGCACCCCCATCGTCGACAAAGGTCATGCGGCGGACTGGTCTGGCCTCTCGTACTTCCACCTTCCGGGCACGCCCAAGATTACCCCCAGCGCCGAGATTGGCCTGGCGTTGGGTTTACACAATTCCCTCGATCTTTCTTACTTCTCCACCAAAGCCAGTGGCAGCGTTAACGCCCCCGGCGCCGTCGTTCTCTTCACCGAGTCTTACAACAAAGGCGACTTGCTCGCCACCACCAACAGTCTGCAGGACGTCAAGCTCTCGTTCGCATACCTGACGTGGCCTTATCCGGTGGAGAGCCGGCACTTCCGTCTCAGGACGCTGTGGCAGGTGCATTACCTCTCGGTCAAATCGAACTATGATGCTCCCGTCCGGTCGGCTACGCCCGACAGCTCCGGCAACCTCACGTCATACGCAGCTACCGGGTCGAAGGCTTTGACTTCGCCGACCCTGGGACTCGGGCTGACCGAGTACGCGTCCCGCAACTTCCGGATCGCGTTGAATGTCGCGGGCTTTGACGTTCCGCACCACTTTGCCATCGGGGATGCCGACGCTTCGGCCTCCTACCGCGTCGGCCACATCGAGGTTCATGTGGGCGCGAAGGGTCTGTACTTCAAGACGTCGCCCCAAGCCGACTACTATTTTCGCGGGAAATTGGCCGGCGCGTTCGTGGGTCTGCGGTGGTGCGTGGACTAGCAGGGTGACTGACACACGCGTCCCAAGGCGCCGTTTTTGCGCCGCGCGGATGCTGGTGGCTGTCACCGAATCTACGCCTCGATGAGTCCGGCGCGGATGGCGTAGCGCACCATGCTGGCGGTTTCGTGAACGCCCAGCTTTTCCAGGATGCGGCTGCGGTGCGAATCGGCGGTCTTGTAGCTGATGCCCAATTGGGAGGCGGTCTCCTTGGTCGACTTTCCTTGCGCGATCAGCACCAGCACCTGCCGCTCGCGTTCGGTCAGCGCAAAGACCAGGCGCACGGATTCCTGGTCGGGCGCGAAGAGGCTGCGCTTTCGGTCGCTGATGTCGATGGCCGAACCCATGAAGCCGGCAAACGCGCCGCCGTCCTCGCAACGCGGCAGGCCGGCGATTTCTACCCAGGAGTATTCACCGTCGGCGCGCCGCAGCCGGTACCGCATGCGGAACGGCTGGCGCACGCCGAAGGCCTTCAGATAGGTCTCGAGGCACAAACTGCGGTCGTCCGGGTGCAAGCCTTCGGTCCAGCCATTGCCGGCCTCTTCATCCAGTGCCCGGCCGCGAAATTCCAGCCATGCCCGGTTGAAATAGGTGCACAGAGCATCCGGGCCGGACATCCAGATCATGACGGGTGCGGCATCCGCCAGCAGACGGAAGTGCGCTTCGCCGCTCTGTTGCCTGTCTCTGTGACGCTGAAGTTCAGCCTGCAATTGAGCGAGCTTCTCGCGCAGTTCACCGACTTGGTCGAGATGTTTCCCGGGCGCCATCGCTAATTCCACCATAGACCAAGATCATAGGCTAGTATCGGCTGCGGGTAAAGTACCAAAATAGCAAATGCTACGCTTGAGAAATGGCGGTGTGGCGGCTGCCGGCCCGCGAATTGTGGAACTCTTTCTCGCGGAGGGTGAATCATGATTGAGAAGCCCATGACGCCGAATCTTCCGGAAACGGACGATGAGCTGCTGATGCGCATGCGCAGCGGCGATGAGCAGGCTTTTGTGGCGCTCTACCGCAGACGCCAGGCGGCCATCTACCGGTTCGCGTTGCATATGAGCGGTTCGGCGGCGGTAGCCGAGGACATTGCCCAGGAGGTGTTTCTGGCGCTGATTCGCGAGCAATGCGGATACGATCCGGAGCGCGGGACGCTTTCCGGCTACCTGTTCGGAATTGCCCGCAAGCTGGTGCTGCGGCACGTGGAGCGCGGCCGCCCGGATGTGGCTCTGGAGACGGATCTGGAAAGCTCCGCGCTCCCGGAACTGATGGCGAACGGCGACCCGCTGGCGGAGCTCATCGACAGAGAGGGCATCGAGGCCTTGCGCCGCTCGGTGCTGGCATTGCCCCGGCGGTACCGCGAAGTGGTGGTCCTGTGCGACCTGGAGGAAGTGGATTACGGGGAGGCCGCCTTGGTGCTGGGCTGCCCGATCGGCACGGTGCGGTCCCGGTTGCATCGGGCGCGCGCCCTGCTGCTTGAGAAACTGAGCCAGAGATGGCATCACCGCCCCGGTGCGATCGCGTTGAAACCGATAAGGTGTCTGATATGAATTGCCAGGAGTTTTGGAATACCATGCCGGAACTGGCGCACGAGGCGGAAGACGGGCATTTCGAGCATGTGCGGGAGTGCTCCGCGTGCGCCGCGCTGCTGAATCGCCAGCGAACTTTGGCGTCGGGCCTGCGGATGTTGGCCGCGGATTGGCGGTCGGTGGAAGCGCCCGCGCGCGTGGAATCCAGGCTCACCGCGGCGTTCCTCGGCCAGGCCGGACTGGCGGTGCGCCGTCCGGCGGCCCGCTGGTGGGTGCCGGTGGCGACTTGGGCGGCGGCCGCCGCCGCGGTGGTTGCGCTGGCGATGTTCCTGGCCCGCGACCGCCAGGTGGTGCCGGCCCACCGAACCGCCTCGAGCCGTGTTCAACTAGCCGCCGTAGAGCCGCCGGCGGATCTCGAAGCGCTGGGCGATTCCTCCGATGCGGATGGCGATTTCATCCCCATGCCCAATGGGGCGCGAATCGAGCCGAACGAAGATCTGAACCTCGTGCGCGTGGAGGTGCCGCGATCTGCCATGATCGCGTTGGGATATGCGGTGAGCGAGGACCGCGCCTCGGAATCCGTGGAAGCGGAAGTGGTGCTGGGCCCCGACGGCCTGGCCCGCGCGGTGCGCTTTTTGGAGTAATCGAAGGAGTGGAAAAATGTTGACTCGAACGACTTTGACTTTGATCGGCCTGCTGGTTTTGGCCGCGGCTGCGAGTGCCCAGAATCCGGGACCGGGCCGCGGGCGCGGGCGCTTTGGACCTCCGGCCGCGGATGCCGCCGCGCCGGGCGGCGCGCGATTCCTGGGGGCCGAGGCGGGAATGCCGGGCCGCGTGGTGAAGAACGCGCCGTACTCGGCCGACATTGTGACCGAGACCACCCAGACTCTGACCGACGGCAATCACATCCGCCAGTCGAGCACCGCCAAGGTTTACCGCGACACGGAAGGGCGCACGCGGCGCGAGCAATCGCTCAACGCGCTGGGCGGCCTGGCTCCCAGCTCGAATTCAACGCAGGTGGTATTCATCAACGATCCCGTGGCGGGGTTCAATTACGCTCTGAATCCCCAGAACCGGACGGCGACGAAGTCCGCCTGGGCTCGGCCGGGCAGGGGCGGCCAGGCGCCGGGTTCCAGCCAGCCGATGGCGCGTCTGCGCCAGCAGTCGGCGGACCGGAGCGCGGCCAATGCGGGGCGCTGGGGCCGTGGCGGGGCCGCGCGGCAGAACGTCAAGACCGAATCGCTGGGCCGCCAGACCATCGAGGGCGTGCCGGCCGACGGCACCCGGACCACCTTGACGGTCGCGGCCGGCCAATGGGGCAACGAACAGCCCATCCAGATCGTCACGGAACGCTGGTACTCACCCGATTTGCAGACCGTGGTGCTCTCCAAGCACACGGATCCGCGCATGGGCGAGACCGTATCCAAGCTGGCCAACATCAGCCGCGCCGAGCCGCCGAATTCCTTGTTTGAGCCGCCCGCCGACTACAAGGTAGCCGAAGCCGGCAACCGGACCGGCCGGCCCGCCGCCACGCCGGCGCAGCGCTAGCTTCCCTTCCAGCAGGGTTGACTTGCCCCGGCATGGCGGGGACTACCGAGCGGCGCGCGGCTCGGATTGCCGGAGTAGTTCGAGCAGGTAGTTCTTCCAGACCACGGCGCGGGAGTGCGTGCCGTGGCCGCGCGTCTCGCCGCTGGTGGGGATCAGAATGTAGCTGCCGTGAGGGACGCGCTGGATCTCGCGCTCGAGGATGCCCAGCTCGGGCGGATTCACTTCATCGTCGGCGGAGTTGATGGCGAAAAGCGGAGCCTGGATCGTCTCGAGCCGCGGCGCGGGGTTGTAATCGGTGGACGATTCAAAGGCGTACAGCACGTCGTTGGCGTCGGCGCGCGCGGCGCGCTGGCGGAGAGCCTCGACGGCGGCGTCGGCCTGCTCGCGGGTGGGGTTGGCCTGGTGCAGTTGGAGTGGGCTGCTGGTCATCATCCACAGGGCGTACTGCGCGGCGATCAGACCGTTCAGCGGAGGCTTGGCGTACTCCCCGTTCTTCCAGTCCGGATCGTCGCGGATGGCCTGGATGATCATGGCGCGAAACATGCGGTTGCGGCCGGCGATGGCCACGGGAGCGCTGGCCAGGGGCATGAGCGCGTCCATGAAATCGGGGTAGGTTTCGCCCCACACCCAGGTATGCATACCGCCCATGGAGGTGCCCATCGCCAGGCGCAGATGATCCACCTTGAGGCCGTCGTGAATCAGCAGGTAATCCGCGCGGACCATGTCGTCGTAGTCATAGTGGGGGAACTTCGTGCGCAGGCCGTCGCTGGGCTTGCTGGACTGCCCGTGGCCGATGGCGTCGGGCAGGATGATGAAATAACGGGTGGCATCGAGGGGCTGGCCCGGGCCGAACAACTCGCCGCCGAACTGCGGGTTCAGAAAAGCCCGGCCGCTTCCGCCAGTGCCGTGCAGGACGAGGACGGCGTTGCGGACGTGGCCCGCGGCGTCGCGGGCGGGAGCGCCGAGAGTGATGTAATGCAAGCGCAATTCGGGCAGCTTTTCTCCGGACTTGAAGGTGAAATCGCGCGCGACCCAGGCGCCTTCCACCGGTTGGGGCGCAGTTTGAGCCCGGGCGGCGACGGATAGCAGCAAGACCAGCAGTGAGCGAACCATAGACAGAGCTTACCATTGGCCGTGTGCTAAATTTGTTCGAGCTTTCCGATGACACGACCAAGCATCGGCTTGCGCTGGGCGGCGGTGCTGATCCCCGGCGTTTTGCTGTATTTCCTGCCGGCGCCGGGGCTGAGCGGGGCGCAACGCCACCTGCTCGCGGTATTTGCCGCCACCATCGTTTCACTGGCCGCCCAACCGGTTCCCATGGCCGTCTCGGTGGTGGTGGCCATGGCCACGCTGGCGCTGACCGGCGCCTTGCCGGGCGCCCAGGTGCTGACCGGTTTCAGCAACCCGACGGTGTGGCTGATTTTCACCGCCTTCCTGTTCGCGCGCGCGGTGACGGTCACGAGCCTGGGACGACGCGTGGCCTATCTCTTTATCCAGCGGTTCGGCCGGAGCGCGCTGACGCTGGGGTACTCGATGGCCGGCGCCAACCTGGTGATGGCCCCGTTCGTGCCTTCCGATACGGCGCGCGGAGGCGGCATCGTCTTCCCCATCACGCGCAGCCTGGCGCAGGTCTTCGGCTCGGAACCCGGACCCACCGCCAACCGCTTGGGGACCTTTCTGATGCTGAGCGCGTTCCACACGAACTACACCGTCTCCGCCATGTTCCTGACCGGGATGGCGGCGAATGCGCTGATCGCGGAGCTCGCGCGGAAGATCGCGCACGTGGATCTGACCTGGGGGAATTGGGCGCTGGCGGCGTCGCTTCCCGGCCTCCTGACGCTGGCTCTGGCGCCTTACGTCATTTACCGTCTTCATCCGCCGGAGGTGCGCGATACTCAAGCGGCGCGGGCGCACGCCGCCGAAGCTCTGGCGCAAATGGGACCCATGAGCCGCCGCGAAATCACCCTTTCCCTCATTTTCCTGGCCGTGATGGGCGGCTGGGTCGCGTCCCCGTGGCACGGCGTCAACAACACGATTGTGGCGCTGGCCGGTATTTCCGCCATCCTGCTGTGCCGGGTCGTGACCTGGGACGAACTGCTCTCCGAGGGCCGCGCCTGGGACGCGCTCATCTGGTTTGGACCGCTGGTGATGATGTCCGACGCGCTCACTGAATCCGGCGTCATCCGCATCCTCTCGAGCGCGCTTTTCCAAGGGATGCGCGGATGGTCCTGGCCGATGGCGGCGGTGGCGCTGGCGGTGGCCTACTTGTACCTTCACTACGCTTTCGCCAGCCTGACGGCGCACGTCATGGCGCTCTACCCGAGTTTTCTGGCGGCGGGCGTGGCGGCCGGCGCGCCGCCGCTGGCAATGGCCCTGGTGCTGGCGTTCTTCTCGAGCCTGAACGCCGCCATGACCCATTACGGCACGGGTTCGGCGCCGGTTTTCTTCGGAGCGGGTTACGTCGCGCAGGGCACGTGGTGGCGCCTGGGCCTGTTGCTTTCGCTCATGAACCTCGTAATCTGGCTGGGATTCGGGCCGCTGTGGTGGAAGGCGCTGGGGATGTGGTGACAGCCAATCGGGACGAGAGCGGTCACTCTGAAACTCCTGTCTTCGCTCACGGCGCGCCGAATTACCGCTTCAAAAAGTGGCTAGTTTTCGGTCGGAGTTCTCTCGATGCGATCGATGACGAGAACCTCTACGGGGGCCTTTCGCGACTCCAGCCTGAGGCCGAACGCGGCGAGGGAGGTAAAGATCGAGGTGCCGGGGTCGGCCGCGTTGGCCGGCAACTCCGTGGCCCCGCCACTAGTTGACCTGACCAGACTGCGCACCTCATCCCACGAGTATTCGAGCGAAAAGTCGTAGGTTCCGCCGATGCCCGTCATCTCCACCACGGGGCGGTCCAGGAGGCGCTCGACCGCGCCCGCCAACGCCGTCATTGTGACCTTCTTGGCTTCCAGGTGGTCTCTGCTATAGCCGATGGAGGAGCCATTGCCCATATCGATCACACCGCCGCCACGGCCGGCGGTGATGTTGACATCCACGGTCGCCTTGGCGCCAGGGCTGGCTTCGGCGGCGGGATCGGGAGGCGACTCCTTCAACTTCGGCCCATTCTTCGCCACCGTGAGGGCATAGACGGGAAACTCCTTTTTGTCGCGGTGCAGCACCAGCTTGAACCTCTCGGCGAGCAACGATTGAATCATCTCCGGAAGTTGCGCGCGCGTGGCGCCGTCCGGCAGTTTGGCGGCGATATCGAAGTTTTCGGCCGCCAGCCAGTCCGGGCCTAAGACCTGATAGTCGTTCACGCGGTAGGCCATTCGGATGTAGCTCTTCATGGGGAGGGAGCCGTACCTGACCATGGCGCCATCGATATGCACGCCAATGTTGACTTGCCCCGCAGCGGCCGGGGCGGACTTCTTGACGGAGGCAACCTCGAATTCCGGGCGCGCGGACGGGGACTGGCCGAAAGCGGCAATCGACGAAAAAAATGTGAGGAGAAGCCCTCGTGTGACGGCCATATCAGGTCAAGACGAGGCACGGAGGGAAAAGTTCCAGGGATTCGCCGGTGGTAACTCCACCGGCGCCGCCGCGCGTGCCGCGGGCGGCTATGAAGTAGGCGGGCTGCCGGAGTATAAGCCGGTTTCTGTGCCCTTGCGGGCGGCAGTCATTCGTCTGGGCCGCACATTGCTGTACGGCTCTAGCGACCTACCCGGAAGTCGAGCGGGGCGGGC
>Ga0187865_1000816_pt1 | contig 40634 bp, 37 predicted proteins | sample June2016WEW_11_1_2_FD_132989 | JGI IMG/M metagenome (GOLD analysis project Ga0187865, IMG submission 132989) | Peatland microbial communities from SPRUCE experiment site at the Marcell Experimental Forest, Minnesota, USA - June2016WEW_11_100 | ecosystem: Environmental > Terrestrial > Soil >...
CGGCGCAGTCAACTACAACGGCCCGGGACGCGATGCTGGACACGATCTGGCCGGCACGGACATCCGCCTCGGGTTGCTCGCACCGCTGGCGGGCCCACGCCAAACCGAGGGTGAGGCGCTCGGCCGCGCCGCCCAGATGGCCGTTGATGAAGAGAACTCCACTTCCCTGCCCGCCGGCCGGCGCCTGGTGCTCGTCACGCGCGACGAGAGCGGGCCGTGGGGCCAAGCCTCCGCAGAGATCGTCCACCTGGTATTCGATGATCAAGCCGTGGCGCTGATCACTTCTGCCGAGGGCGGCGCTGCGCACCTGGCCGAGCAGGTCGGAAACAAAGTCGGCATCCCCATCCTGACGCTTTCTACCGACACCACCACGACCGAAATCAATTTGCCCTGGATCTTCCGCCTGGGGCCTGCCGACGCCGCGCAGGCGCAAGCCTTCGCGCGCGATATCTATCTCGAAAGGAAGCTGCAGCGCGTCGTGCTCCTTACTGAGAACGACCACGATGGCCGCATGGGTGGCGAGGAATTTGAGAAAGCCGCGCGCCAGATGAATGCGCCCGCGCCGACCCGGATGGCGCTCGAGCCGGAGAAATCACTAGCGGACATATCCCTCGCGGGACTCGAAAGCGCGCAGGCAGTCGTCATCTGGGCCGGCGCCGCGGCCGCCAAGCTGCTCGCGACGCGCGTGCGCGAAACATTACCCCAAGCCCCGCTCTACCTCTGCCGCAAGGCAGTACAGGGCGATAGGAGCGCCCTGGCCCGTCCCCGCTGCCGCGCCTGCGCTGACGACGACGCCGGCATCTGGACCGCAAAGGCGCCCGAAGGGCAGGCGGAGTCCCGTCGAGGCTTCGAGCAGCGCTACCGCCAGCGCTTCGGAGCCGAGCCCGGAATGGGCGCGGCCCAGGCCTACGATGCCGTGCACGTTCTGGCCGCTTCGCTCCGCCAGTCCGGACCAAACCGAGCCCGCCTGCGCGACGCCCTGTCCCAGGTTTCCGCCTTCCCCGGCGCCGCGGGCCTCATCTCCTTCGATCACGCCGGCAATGACCTTACCGCAGTCACCCTAACCCGCCTCCCCTGAGTGTGTGGCGGGGGGCCACCAGTGACCACAACCAAACATGACGTAGAGTCTTGTAGGGCCGGGGCTTGCCCCGGCCTAGGCCGCCCCGAGGGGCGGCCCTACACACACGACGAAAAATGTTTACCTGAGAAACGAGGAATTACGATACTGCAGCGCGTAGCCCTCACTTCGCCTCTTTCCAATTCCGGCCCACGCCCAGGTCGACTTTGAGCGGTACGCGCATGGGGTAGGCACCTTCCATTTCCGCCCGCACGATTTCCCGCGAGCGGTCGAGTTCCGCCTCCGGAGCTTCGAAGACCAGTTCATCGTGTACGGTGAGAATCATGCGCGTTTCGAGCTTCTCCTGCCTGAGGCGCGCCTGAACCTTCACCATCGCAAGCTTCAGCAGGTCGGCAGCGGTGCCCTGCAGCGGCGTATTCATGGCCTCGCGTTCGGCTCGATTGCGCGAGGTCGCGTCGTTGCTGCTGATTTCGGGAATCGGCCGTAGGCGCCCGAAAAGCGTGCGCACGCGCCCCGTCGACCGCGCTTGCTCGACTAGGCCTTCGAGGTATTCTTTCACTCCGCGGTAGCGTTCAAAGTAAGCGTCGATATAACGCTGCGCCTCGCTTTTGCTTGAGCCCGTGCGGCCCGCCAGGCCGAATGAACTGAGCCCGTAGATCACCCCGTAGTTGATGGCCTTGGCCATGCGGCGGTGTTCGTGGGTCTGAAGGCCCGCCGGCACGCCAAAAATTTCCTGCGCGGTGCGCGCGTGAATGTCCTCGTGGCGCGTGAAGGCCTCGATCAACCGCGGGTCCTGGGAAAGATGCGCCAGCACGCGCAGCTCAATCTGCGAATAGTCCGCGGAAATCAGCCGCCACCCCGGCTCGGCGACGAACGCCGAACGGATGCGCAGGCCGAACTCGTCACCGATGGGAATATTCTGTAGATTCGGATTGGAAGATGAGAGCCGGCCGGTCCGCGCCACGGTCTGGTTGAAGCTCGTGTGCAGGCGGCCGGTTTCCGGATGGATGAACTTCGGCAGCGCGTCAATGTAAGTGGATTTCAGCTTGGCGCGCGTGCGGTACTCAATGATCCGGCGCGGCAGGTCGTGCTTTTCAGCGAGCGCTTCCAGCACCGACGCGTCGGTGGAATACTGGCCGCTCTTCTTCAGGCGCTTGCCCCCGGGCAGCTTGAGTTTTTCAAACAGGATCTCGCCGAGCTGCTTGGGAGAGTCGATATCGAAGGACCCGCCGGCCAGCTCGTAGATCTCGCGCGTCAGGGTGGTCAGCTCCTTGCCGAACTCCCCGGACATGCGCGCCAGGATTCCGGCGTCGATGCGCACACCCACGGCTTCCACTTCCGCGAGCACGGCGGCGAGCGGCAACTCGATTTCGTCGTAGAGCTTCCTTAAATCCTCGCGCTCGATTTCCGGACGCAGCAGCCCGGCGAGGTCGTGCGTGCGGCCGGCGGCTGCCGCGAGCGAGGCGGAAATCTTGCAGCCCTGCCGCCGTAACACGACGTCCGCGAGATTTTGGCTCGAGGCCAAGGGTTCAAGCAGGTAGGAATAGAGCATCGTGTCGTCGGCAACGCCCGCGAGGGAAACTTCCCGCTTGCCAAGAAGCAGCCGCAACAACTTGGAATTGTGCACGGCCTTGCGGCGCGCGGCATCGCGCAAGCTCGGCGCGAGCGCGGCCAGCAAAGCCGCCGAATCGCCCCACGCGACGGTCGAAAGCCGCTTGCCATCCGAGAGACCCAGGCCGGTTAGCCGCCCGGCAAAGCCTTCTTCGCCCTCCACGCCCATGGCTAAAGCGAGCGGCGCGCCGCTGTCAGTCGCCTGGAGCCAGCGCTCCACAGCCTGCGGTGAGGCGAGTTCTTCAGACTCGATTGCAGCCTCCAAGGCCGCGGGCGCTTCTTCCAAAAACTCCCGCAACAGCGAGGCGAAACCCAACTCCTGGCAGAGAGCCTTCACCTCGGCGAGATCCAGGGGGCCGCGCCGCAGTTGCTCAAGGCTGGTTTCCAGCGGGACGTCTGTCCGAATCGTGGCCAGCTCGCGGCTGAGCAGCGCTTCCTGGCGAAAGTCGCGCAGCGCTTCGCGGTAGCTCTGTCTCTTCACTTTCTCGTAACTTGCCAGTACTTCTTCGAGCGTGCCGAACTGCTGGATCAGTTCGGTTGCTCCCTTGGGGCCAATGTAGCTTCGCCGCTTCTCACCTTCTGCGAGTGGCGGCTCATGGCCGGGCAGCGGGCGCGCCCCCGGGATGTTGTCGCTAGGGTCGCCGGTGAGCGCGAGCCAGTCAACCACCTGCGAGGGGGCAACCCCCAGGATTTCCTTCACCTTCCCGGCATCGCAAAGCGTCTCGCCCTCGCTCGCACCCCGCGAGGGCTTCAGCACACGCACCCGATCGTTGACCAACTGAAACAGGTCCTCGTCGCCGGAAACGATGAGGACGTCAACGCCCTCCGTGGAGCCAGCCTGCGCGAGCGTGCCGATTACGTCGTCGGCTTCGAAGCCTTCACGCTCGACGAGCGGTAATCCCAAGGCGCGGCAGAATCGCCGCACGAAGGGAAGCTGAACCGCGAGGTCTTCCGGGAACTCCGGGCGGTTGGCTTTGTACTCTTGGAAGAGTTTGTCGCGAAAGGTGGGGGCGGCGAGGTCGAAGGAACCGCCAGGTAAGCAGGGTGATGATCTTTGAGGAGCTTCCGCAAGGTGCGCAGGAAGATATAGACGGCCTTGGTGGGCAGTCCGCTGGGCGCGACCAGCGCCATCTGCATGGGCGCAAAGAAGGCGCGAAACACGAGCGACATGGCATCAATCAGGAATAACGTCTGGGCGGGTTGGGGCAAAGCCATCCTCCTCGCTGCGGGCTTAAGAACGCAAACCATTCTACCTCAACCCTGGGTGCGGCCAAGGTCCAGGGCGGGTTGGCCCACATAGCGCGACCGTTGGCCGCAACCCAAGAAGGATTTCACCACAGAGGCCACAGAGGTCACGGAGAACAGACGCAGAAAAAACCTGTGGGCCAACAAACTAAGGTAATGGTAATCCCTAGCCGCGCCAGCAGAAGTACCTTTCTCTGTGGTCTCTGTGCGCTCTGTGGTGAGCATTTTGTCCGAAGCGCGAGAAGAATTTCGGAATGAGGAGTACAGAGGAACGTCGAGAGGGCCTCTGCGCAGAGTGGCGCGAAACCTGCAATATTGTTGTATCATTACCACACTCATCATTTCGCCTTGGAGACGAGTGCAGTGTATCCGCTTGAAAAATAAGACTAATGCAAATTACGCGATTATGGCATCCAAGCTGCAACCTCTTTGTATTTGCGTCGGGGAGGGATTTTGGATTCACAACATACTCTGGCTTCAGCGGTTTCACTTTCCGGAATTGGGTTGCACACCGGGGTGAATGTCAACTTACGGTTGTGCCCGGCACCCGCGAACAGCGGCATCGTGTTCAAGCGCACTGATCTGGACGGCTTCCGGATCGAGGCGCATTCCCGCCACGTCGCCCGCGTAAGCTATGCTACTAGTCTAATGAAAAAGGGAGTACTCATCTCGACCACGGAGCATCTGCTTTCGGCGCTGGCGGGCCTGGGGGTCGATAACGCCCTGGTCGAGATCGACAACCTGGAACTGCCTATCGTGGATGGCAGCGCCCTGCCCTTCGTGGAATTGATCCGCCAGGCGGGCCTGCGCCCGCAGCGCGCCCGACGGCTCTACGCACGAATCCTGAAGTCCGTGGAGATCGTGGACGGCGCGAAGCGCATCGCCATCCATCCCGCGGCAACCTTTCAGGTCTCTTACTCCATTGACTTCCCGCATCCGGTCATCGGCGCTGAATCGCTGGACTTCACTCCGGGCGCCGGAAAGTATGAAACCGAAATTGCACCGGCGCGCACCTTCGGCTTCCTGGAAGAGGTCGAAATGCTGCTGAAGAGCGGGTTGGTCAAGGGCGGCTCACTCGCGAATGTGGTGGTCCTGGACCGCGAGCGGGTGATGAATCCCGAGGGCCTGCGTTTCCCCGACGAATTCTGCCGTCACAAGATTCTGGACCTGATCGGAGACATCTCCCTCCTGGGGCATCCCCTGATCGGCCACGTCATCGCCGACCGGGCCGGCCACGCCATGCACGCCCAACTGGTCTCCCACCTGCTGCGGCAAAAGGATTGCTGGACTCTCGCTGCTGGCGCCGAGACGGGTTCGCGCGTCCTCTCTCCCAGACCCGCCGAACTGGCTGCGAGCGGCGCGGCGGTCTAGCCCGGATTTTTCACCACGGGTTTGGAAGGCCGGGGCTTCGCAGGCTGCGGAGAAACCGCCAATGCTGTCATCCTGAGCGAAGCGAAGGACCCCTGTAGTTGAATCTTCAAGCAAATACAGAGGTCCTTCGTCGGCTTCGCCTCCTCAGGATGACAGTGTAAGGGATTTTTCCGCAGCCTGCGAAGCCCCGCCGTTGCGAGGACTTCCTGATTATTACCCTGCCCCCCTTTTCCCCACGCCGCGCAGGGTCACATGGAACAGCAGTAAGTCATTTGCTATACTTACTGCCGAGCCGACGAACTCTGCGGCTCAAGGGCCTGTGTGAAAACCTGCCAATTGTTCCGCTGGGTAGTGGTCACTCTGGCTCATTAGGGGGCGGCATGAGCCTTGCGCAACCAGAAAAAGAACTCAGTATCTATGAATCCATGGCAGCCAGATTCGATGTGGCGGCGCGCAAACTGAACCTGGATGAAGGTGTGACGCGCTATCTCCGTACACCCAACCGCGAGATCATCGTCCACATCCCGGTCATTATGGACAATGGCAAGCTGGAGGTTTTTGACGGCTACCGCGTGCAGCACAGTATCGCGCGCGGACCCTGCAAAGGAGGATTGCGCTACTCACCAACCGTCACCCTCGACGAGATCCGCGGCCTGGCCGCCGAAATGACCTGGAAGTGCGCCGTGGTCAACATACCTTTTGGCGGCGCCAAGGGCGGGGTTGTGTGCGACCCCTCGAAGCTTTCCATGGGTGAACTGGAACGTATCACACGGCGGTACACGGCGGAAATCCTGGACTACATCGGGCCGGAGCGCGACGTGCCGGCCCCCGACATGAACACCAACGAGCAGACGATGGCCTGGATCATGGACACCTATTCCATGAACGTCCGGCACACCGTAACAGCCAGCGTGACCGGAAAGCCGCTCGACCTGGGTGGCTCCGCCGGGCGTCGCGAGGCGACTGGGCGCGGGTGCATGATCGCCGCAGACCAGGCGCTCAAACGCTTCGGATGGCGTCCGGAGGCTACCCGCGTGATCGTCCAGGGCTTTGGCAACGTAGGCTCGCAAGCGGCTCGCCTGATGCATGAGAGCGGGTACAAGATTATCGGCGTCGCGGATATCACGGGCGGCGTGTTTAACCCCTCCGGCATCGATATCCCTCGCCTGCTGGAATACACCGGGCAGCATAAGACGCTCGACGGCTACGAGGGAGGCGATAACATCGGCGCCCAGGAGATCCTGGAGCAGGATTGCGAAGTGCTGCTGCCGGCGGCCACCGAAAGCGTGATCACCAGCAAGAATGCGCACAAGGTGAAGGCGCACCTCCTGGTGGAGGGCGCCAACAGTCCCACCACACCTCCTGCCGACGACATCCTCTTTGAGCGTGGCGTGTTCGTGATCCCGGATATCCTGGCCAACGCGGGCGGTGTCACGGTTTCCTACTTCGAATGGGTGCAGGACCGCCAAGGCTACTTCTGGTCGGAGGCAACGGTCAATGACCGCCTGAAACAGATCATGGTCTCCGCCTTCGACGGCGTGGTGAGCTACGGCGAGAAACACAAGGTCAACAACCGCATCGCCGCCTACATGCTGGCCATCGACCGCGTGGCTTTCACCCTGAAGCTGCGCGGAATTTACGCCTGAGCTACGCTTGTTCGCCCGAAGCGTCACTCCCGGCACGACGGCGCCCCACCCTCGTGGATGAGGCAGCAGGGCATTCTGGAGGAGGAACGATGAGTGAAACGGCCGGCTCGAAGTTGAGAATTCATTACCTGCAGCATGCACCCTTTGAACCACCCGCCGGAGTTGCCGCCTGGGCTCTCCGGAAAGGACATACTCTGAGGAGTAGCCGCTTCTATCTTGGGGAGCCTCTCCCTGCGCTCCATGATTTCGACTGGCTGGTCGTCATGGGCGGGCCGCTGAGCGTGCACGATGAGGCGGCTTATCCTCGCTTCACCGGCGAAAAGAAGCTGATCGAGCAGGCCATAAAAGCGCGCAAGCGAATACTGGGCGTCTGCCTGGGCGCACAACTCCTGGCAGATGTGCTGGGAGCAAAGGTTCGCCGGAGCCGGCACAAGGAAATCGGTTGGTTCCCGGTCCGTCTCACACCGCAAGGAGACTCCTCCGGCCCTCTAAGAGATTTCCCGCAGCCGTTTCCTGCCTTCCACTGGCACGAAGAAACCTTTGAGATTCCCGCCGGCGCTGTGCACTTGGCCGAGACCGAAGCCTGCAAGAATCAGGCATTCGAGTTCGGGGGAACCGTCGTGGGACTGCAATTTCACTTGGAAGTGACGCGGGGGGGCGTCCGGGCGCTGATCCAACACTGTCAAGCTGACCTCGGTTTAGGCCAGTATCAGCAGCCCCCTGACCAGATCCTGGCTCGTAAGGAGGAGTTCGGCATCATCAGACGGCTTTTGCCTAAAATGCTCGAGCGCATGGCGGCGCGGTGAAATCGCCAGGCAACGCCGCCGTTTCTCCCCCGGGTTGACAAAAGAAGCGCGAGAAACGAAAATCACTTCGCCGATGAGACAAACCTCTTGGGAACCAAGAAACTGAAAGGATCGGAACTCCATGCCCGAATTTGACGCTGAAAAGGAATCCAAGCAATTCTACGCCGACATTCCGGCGAGGCACGAACCCTTCTTCTTGAAGGGTGCGGGTGCGCTCGACTGGGGGATGCAGAACCGGCTGGCGAGGGTGTTCAATCCCGCCTCCGGCCGGACGGTCATGCTGGCCATCGATCACGGATATTTCCAGGGGCCCACGACCGGCCTGGAGCGGATCGACTTGAACATCGTGCCCCTTCTGCCTTACGCCAACGCCCTGATGCTGACGCGCGGCATCCTGCGCACCACCATCCCCGCTGCCTTCTCGCACGGCGTCGTGCTGCGCGCCAGCGGCGGGCCGAGCATCCTGAAGGAGCTTTCGAACGAGCTGATTGCCGTCGACGTGGAAGACAGTGTGCGGCTCAATGTTTCCGCCATGGCTGTACAGGTCTTTATCGGCGGCGAATTTGAGACGCAATCCATTCACAATATGACGCGCCTGGTGGACGCAGGCCTGCGTTACGGAATTGCCACGCTGGGCGTGACGGCGGTGGGCAAGGACATGGTGCGTAATGCCAAGTACTTCCGTCTGGCCTGCCGGATTTGCGCCGAATTGGGCGCGCAGGTTGTCAAAACCTATTACGTGCCGGAAGGCTTCGAGACGATCACAGCCTCCTGCCCGGTGCCCGTGGTGATGGCGGGCGGCAAGAAATTGCCTGAACTTGAGGCCTTGGATATGGCTTACCGAGCCGTCAGCGAAGGTGCTGCGGGCGTGGACATGGGCCGCAACATTTTCCAGTCGGATGCTCCGGTGGCAATGATTCAGGCGGTCGGAAAAGTGGTCCACGAGCTGCTGAAGCCGCAGCAGGCTTACGACTTCTATCAAACGCTTCGGCACGCGAAGCCGGAAACCGTGGCAAAGTAGGCGGGGGGAAAGCATGGCAAAACCCAAAGGCCTCGAATTGCTGCGCGCCGCCGCGCCGACCGTCAGCATTGGTGTGGTCACGGCCAACCTGCTTTCCTTGGGATCGGAAATCGCGCTGCTGGAGCGGACAGGCGCAAAGTTGGCGCACATCGATGTGATGGACGGTTGCTTCTGCCCCATGATGACGGTGGGGCCGCCCTTCATCAAGGCCATCAAGACTTCCCTGCTGAAAGACGTGCATTTGATGATTGACGAGCCGCTCGAAAAGGTGGCGGAGTATGTGGCGGTGGGCGCCGACATCGTCACGATTCATCCCGAGGCCTGCTCGCACGTGCATCGGGTGCTGCAGAAGTTAGGCACGCTCACGAACGTGAACGACGCCGAACGAGGCATCGTCCGCGGTGTGGCGCTGAACCCGGGAACGCCGCTGGAGGTCCTCGAACCGCTGCTCGACCAGGTCGAGATGATCATGCTCCTGGCGGTAAATCCGGGCTGGTCAGGTCAGAAATACACGGCCGCCACCACACGCCGCATCGCCCGCGTCGAGCGCATGATCGCGGATTCAGCCAGAGATATCATCCTGTGCGTCGATGGCGGCATCACTAAAGAGAATATCGCGGAGGTCGCGGCGACCGGAGTTGACCTCATCGTAGCCGGCAGCGCGGTGTTTGACGGCAAAACGCCTGAGGCCAACGCGCGGTTCATGCTGGAAGCGGTGGCGAAGGCAGCGCGCGGCCGGAGGTCGGGAGCGAGCGCCTAGGTCCAATCGTTGGACACCTCCTCTATCCTGCAGGACATTAGCGAGGAACCCCCTCACCCGCCCTCGTACCTCGGGCACCCTCTCCCCAAGGGAGAGGGCGGGGGTTCGATTTCTGCCCTCCCCCCACAGAGGAGGGCCACGCCGTTCAAGGAAGGCACTCATGAAAAACCGTTGGTCCGATCGAGACGCCAGTCAATTCACAGCGCGATACACCGCTCAGTGGGGAGAGGACTTGGCTTTGCGGACATATACCAGCCGCCTGCTGGGAGCTGACGAGGGGCTTGTCCTGCACGGCGGGGGCAACACCTCCGTAAAGGGAAACTACAGGAACGTCTTCGGGCAGCAAGTACCGGCGCTTTTCATAAAGGCCTCCGGGTATGACATGTCCAAGATCGAACCCGAAGGCCACAGCGCAGTCGACCTCGACTATTTGAAACGCTTGTGCACCCTGCCGGATCTCTCGGATGCAGCCATGGCCGGCGAATTCCAACTGCATTTGCTGGTTCCCGGCGCGGCGGCGCCCTCCATCGAGACCCTGACGCACGCTCTGCTCCCCGGCAAGTTCATCGATCACACGCACGCCGACGCCATCCTGGTGCTGAGCAACCAACCCGATGGGGAGGCGCTGGTCCGCGAAGCGTTGGGCGACGGCGTGGCCCTGGTTGATTACGTGAAGCCGGGATTCAAACTGGCAAAGGCCGTAGCGGCCGCCTATGCCGCGCACCCAGGATGCCGTGCCATGGTCTGGATGCGACACGGAATCGTAACCTGGGGCGCTACGGCGCGCGCCTCCTACGACGCCATGATCAGCCTGGTGACGCGTGCCGAAGAGTTTGCAGCGCGCCGCGCCTCCAAACCGCTGGTGGTGGTTGTCCCGACCTCTCCCGCCGATGCGGAACAGGCATTGCTCACCGCCGCCCCGGTCGTTCGCGGCCTGCTGGCGCAGCCCAGCGGCGACCCTGACCGGCCATACCGGCGCGTGATTCTGCAGCCGCTGGTCAACCAGGAAGTGTTGGATTTTCTTGACTCGGACCGAGGTAGAGAACTGGCTTTGACACCCGCGCTAACTTCCGACCACGTGATCCGCACGAAAGCCCTTCCACTCTGGGTCGATCACCCTGCATACCATGACCCTGCCAAGTTGCGCGATCAAATCTCCCAGGCGCTCCAGGCCTACGCGGTTGAGTACAGGGCTTACCTTGCCAGGCACGCCGCCTTGATGCCCGCGGGGATGCAGCCCTTCGATGCTTTGCCGCGGGTAGTTCTGCTGCCCGGGCTGGGAGCTCTCTGCGCAGGCAAGGATGTGCGCGCGGCCCGCATGGCGCGCGACATCACCGCGCAGACGCTGGCGGCAAAGGCCAAGATCGCAGCCATGGGAACATACCAGGGGGTCGAGGAGCGGCACCTCTTTGAAGTGGAATACTTCACCCTGCAACACGCCAAGCTTCGCACCGATGAGCCGCCGCTGGGGCGCCAGGTGGCGATAGTAACCGGCGCGGCAGGCGCCATCGGTTCGGCGATTGCCGACGGACTGCTGGAGCAAGGTTGCCACGTGGCGCTTACCGACCTGCCCGGCAAGGCGCTCGACGACCTGGGCGAAGAGCTGAAAGGGCGCTACAGCGATCGAGTCTCGATCGTCCCCCTGGATGTAACCGATCCCGTTTCCGTGGCGCAGGGCTTCCAGGCAGTGATCAAGACGTGGGGCGGCGTGGACCTGGTGATCATCAATGCCGGTGTGGCCATGGTCACGTCCCTTGAGCAGATGGACCTCGCAGCCTTCCAGCGCGTCGAGCGCGTCAACATCGAGGGTGCGCTCTTGCTGCTGCGCGAAGCCGCCCGCCACTTTAGATTGCAGAGGACCGGCGGGGATATCATTCTGGTCTCGACCAAGAACGTCTTCATGCCGGGCGCGAAATTCGGCGCCTACAGCGCCACCAAAGCTGCTGCACATCAACTCGCGCGTGTTGCCAGCCAGGAGATGGCAGAGTTGGGCGTGCGGGTCAATATGGTGGCGCCCGACGCCGTCTTTTCGCATGGAGCCCGCCGCTCCGGTCTCTGGGCGGAAGTCGGCCCGGAACGCATGCGCGCTCGCGGGCTGGACGAAAAGGGGCTGGAGGAATACTACCGGTCACGAAATCTGCTCAAGGCGGCGGTCACCGGGCAGCATGTGGCGCGAGCCGTCCTCTTCTTCGCGACCCGCCAGACGCCCACGACCGGGGCGACGATTCCTGTGGACGGCGGCCTGCCCGATTCGACGCCACGATGAGGCGGCAGTCAGCTTTCAGCTATCAGCTCTCAGCGATCAGCGCCTCAGATCCAATTGGCTGCTGATAAAGCCTCGCGCCGCTGTCACCCTGAGCGCAGCGAAGGATTTGGCTCTGAGCTCTTGCGTGGAAGGGCCGAACCAAGGCAAGATGCTTCGCTACGCTCAGCATGACAGATGCCCTTTCTCAGCAGACTGCCGAGAATTCCCGCAAACGCGCTTGCCCTCCAATTGAAGATAAACAAGCGCTACTTCAAAGCCCCTCCGCAATCCGGCCCCTGAATGTTACAATCCTTGCGCATGGCTAGTGTGCCGCCAGAGCGGACCCGCATCATTGGAGTCGACCCGGGTTTGAACATCACCGGGTACGGGGTGGTCGAAAAGCGCGGGAATGACGTCAAGCTGCTGGAAGCGGGAGTAATCCGGCTGCCGCCCAGCCGCGGCGAGAACCTTCCCGCGCGCCTGGAATCGCTCTTCCAGGAGCTTCGGCAGATCATGAAGGAATTCGACCCGCAGGCCATGTGCCTGGAAGAAGTTTACAGCCACGCGGATTATCCGCGGACGGCAATTCTGATGGGCCATGCGCGCGGAGTCATTTGTCTGGCGGCTCAACTGGCAGGCATCCCGGTGCTGAGCTTTTCGGCCAAGCGCGTGAAGCAGTCTGTCACGGGTAATGGGAACGCCTCCAAGCTCCAGGTGCAGCGCGCAGTGCAGCATTACTTTTCGCTGAACCGCACGCCGCATCCGCCCGATGTGGCCGATGCTCTCGCCACAGCGCTGTGCTATGTCAATGCGATGCGGCTCGCGGGAAATGCCGGGAGAGCGGCGCATCGGTAAGTGGAGCTCGAGGGGCGCACGGCCTTGCGGCCCTGCGCTCGAACGTGCACGATCTGAACAATTCACGCCCGGAGGAAGCGAACCCTGATCTCTGAAATCACTGGCGAAGTCCTCTACGACCGCATTCAGCGCCACTCGCTTCTGGTGCGAGTGGAATCGCTCTGCTACGAGCTTTTCGTGCCCTCGGGGATCGCCTCTCGCCTGCGCACCGCGCCCCAGACCGAACGCCCGAACCCTCTGACTTTCTACACCATCTATTACATTGACGGCGGCCTGGGCGGCGGTCACCTGACGCCCAAGCTGGTGGGGTTCCTGGATCCCCTCGACCGGGAATTCTTCGAGACCTTTACCACCGTACCCGGCGTCGGCTTCATGCGCGCGCTGAAATGCCTGGTCCGGCCGCTGAATGAAATCGCTCTCGCCATCGAGCGGGGCGACACAGCTTTCCTGAAGGAACTGCCCTTTATCGGCACGAAAACCGCAGAACGAATCGTCACCGAACTGCGTGGGAAAATGGCCAAGTTCGCCCTGGCCCGCACCGAGGAGCCGCTTTCCGTCGAACAGGAGTCGACCTCGGAGCTGAAGCAGGAGGCCTTGCAGGTGCTCGAGCAATTGGAGTATTCGCGCGGCGAGGCGCTGCGCATCGCCGAAGAGATCTTTGCCCGGAACAAACATCTGAAGTCCACCGAGGATTTCCTGCGCAAGGTCTTTGAACAGTTGCACCCGGGGGACAAGACTTAGCGAGGTTTCATCAGACTGGCGATCCGTGACCCCTCACCCGGCCCGCTACGCGGTCCACCCTCTCCCCTGGGGAGAGGGCTCGAAACGGCTCGCGTGCACGCTATTCCAGCCCTCTCCGAGGGGAGAGGGTGTCCCGATGCATCGGGACGGGTGAGGGGTCCTGCCGTCCGAATGGCTTCGGCAAACTTGACTCAAATAGTCAAGTTCCGAATATCAAGCCTGCGAGAGGTCGAAAGCCGCAAGTCGAAAATGTGCAGGGCCGGCCGTTGCCGGTTACGCGGGCCCTTTAAGCTGGATTCCTATGCCCAGAGAACGATTGGTTTCCCCGGAACTGATTTCGCAAGAGGAAGAGAATTTCAATCGCAGTCTTCGTCCGGCCACGCTCGATGAGTACGTCGGGCAGAAGAAGGTGGTGGAAAAGCTCTCCATTGCCTTGCAGGCCGCCCAGCAGCGCGGCGAATCCCTCGAACATGTGCTGTTTTACGGGCCGCCCGGGTTGGGCAAGACCACCTTGGCTTATATCATTGCCAACGCCATGGGGTCGAAGATCACCACAACTTCCGGGCCGGCGCTCGAGCGGACCGGAGACCTGATGGGCATCCTCACCAATCTCGGAGAGGGCGACATCTTCTTCATCGACGAAATTCATCGCCTGCCACCCAACATCGAAGAATTCCTCTATCCCGCGATGGAAGACTATAAGGTGGACTTCGTGGTGGACAAGGGGATGTTCGCGAAGACCATCAACATCCCTCTCAAGAAGTTTACCCTGGTGGGCGCTACGACCCGCGCCGGAAGCCTTTCCGCGCCACTCCGCAACCGTTTCGGGCTCTTCTATCACCTCGAGTTCTACGCCGTGGAGGACCTTCGCCGGATCATTCAGCGCTCCGCACGCATTTTGAGCGCTCTGCTCGATGAAGCGGGGGCCATGGAAATCGCCCGGCGCGCACGAGGGACCCCGCGGATTGCCAATCGCCTGCTGCGCCGCGTGCGCGACTATGCGGAAGTCAAAGCCAAAGGCGAAATTAACACCGCAGTGGCGGGCGAGGCCCTGAAGCTGGAAGGGGTGGACAACCACGGGCTGGACGATCTCGACCGCAGCTTCCTCTCCACCATCATTCGGATTTACCACGGCGGGCCGGTAGGCGTGGAAGCCCTGGCAGCGACGCTCAATGAAGAAGTGGATACGCTCGTGGACATGGTTGAGCCGTATTTGCTCCAGCAGGGCTTCGTCAGCCGCACCAAATCCGGTCGCAAGGCGAACGAGCCGGCCTATGAGCTCTTGAATCTCCCCCTGCCCGGCAGCGCGCCACGGACCCTCTTTGAATGAGGCCCTCGGGCCGCCTGACACTGGGTACGATGCCAACTGATTCGGATCATACCGCACCGCTTGCTTCGCCTGCCGGGCACGAGCTCAAGCAGGTTTACCTCTCGCTTGGGTCGAATCTTGGTGACCGGGTTGCCAACGCCCGGAAAGCCATCGCGGAGCTCGACAAGGCGGGAATCAAGGTGCGGCGGGTCTCGTCGTTTTACAAAACTGAGCCGGTGGATTTCAACCCGCAGGCGTGGTTCCTGAATTGTGTGGTGGAGGCCGCGACGGGGCTGATGCCACTGCAACTTCTCAAGGCCGTCAAATCCGTGGAGCGGGCCGTCGGACGCCGGCCCGGTGTCAGCAAAGGCCCGCGGGCAATTGACATTGATATCCTGCTTTACGAAAATGTGGTGGTCCGCTCGTCAGCCTTGACGATTCCGCACGCCCGCATGAGCGAAAGGCGATTTGTGCTGATCCCGCTGCGAGAACTGGCGCCCGCGGCGCGTCACCCGGTAAGTATGCGGACCGTGACCGACATGCTACAGGACTCGCGGGACCTGAGTCAGGTCGTGCGCTTCAAACTCGAGGGATGAGGGCGGGGCTCACACGAGGAAGGGTGGGGTTTCAACCCCGCCAGGGCGGCGCGTTGCTGCCCCCCGCCCGAGGTAACCGGTGTCCAAACCCGAGGCTTTCGAGCCCCTGCACTTCGTCGCGATTGAAGGCCCCATTCGGGTCGGCAAGACCACTCTGGCCGACCTCCTCGCCGAGCGACTTCATGCTCTGCGCATCCGCGACGTGGAGGACAACCCCTTCCTGGAGCCCTTCTATCGCGACAAGCCCGGGGCGGCTTTCCCGGCCCAGTTCTACTTCCTCATGCAGCGCTTCAAGCAGTTGCGCTCCTTGGATCTGGCCGCTCATCCCGACCGTGTGATCATCAGCGATTACATCTTTGAGAAGGACAAGATCTTCGCTTACCTGAACCTGAATGACGCCGAACTCCAAGTCTACAACCAGTATTACGAAATACTCGCCGAACAGATGCCTATCCCGGATTTGGTGATATACTTGCAAGCGAAGCCGGAAGCGCTGAAGAAGCGGATCGGGAAGAAGAATGTGCCGTTTGAACACCGTATTTCCCAGGATTACCTGGAGTCCGTGGTCACGGCATATGAGCACTTCTTCTTCCATTACAAGTCCAGTGACCTGCTGGTGATCGAGACGTCCGAGATCGACTTTGTCGACCGGAACGAGGATTTGCAGCAACTCCTGCACCGCTTGAGCCAGCCCGTCAAAGGGACGCAGTACTTCTTGCCGCTTGGATCCGCGCCTGCGGACTGAGACGGTCGAAGCCGGTAGCTGGCGCGGGGGAAACGAGGCAAGGCCCGCGCAGGCAACCCCAGGCTCGAAGAGTTTAGACCCTCTCTGTCCAGACGAGTGGCGACCCGCGTGGGCCCCCGGACGCTACATAGCTAGCGCCGGAATTACTTCCTGCGACCGAGAGGGTCTTCTGTTTTTGGCGCTTGGGCGGCGGTCGAACGCCTGGGGGCCCACGACAAACCGGGACGTTCGGAATCCGATCCGGGAGGTAAAGCCATGGACCAGAATTCTCAGGCCGTGAGCAAAGTGACGGTACCCGTCATCCTCGAGCGAAAGTTGCGAGGAGAAAAGATCACCTGCCTGACTGCCTGCGACTACCCGACGGCTCGCCTCGTGGATGAGGCGGGGATCGACATGATCCTCGTCGGCGACTCCCTGGCCCAGACGGTCTTGGGTTACGATTCCACCGTTCCCGTCACCATCGAGGAGATGCTGCACCATCTGAAAGCCGCTCGCCGGGGCATTCGACGGGCCCTGCTGATTGCCGACCTGCCTTTTGGCGCCTATCACGTCAGCGACGACCAAGCGGTTGCCTGTTCCGTCCGCTACCTCAAGGAAGGTGGCGCCGAGGCCGTCAAGCTCGAGGGCGGCGAGAAACGCGCCCGGCTGGTGCGGCGGCTGGTGGAAGCGGGAATCCCGGCGATGGGCCACATCGGCCTGACCCCCCAATCGATTCACACCCTGGGTGGGTATCGCGTGCAAGGCAGGACGCTCGAGGCGGCCGCGGAGCTGCTGGCTGACGCCGAGGCCCTGGAAGGAGCGGGAGCTTTCGCCGTAGTCCTGGAAGGCATTCCGCGTGAGCTGGCCGCGGTTCTCACGCGCCGCCTGAGGATCCCCACCATCGGGATCGGCGCCGGCCCCGACTGCGATGGGCAGGTGTTGGTTTTCCATGATCTGGTGGGTCTGAGCTTTCAGCCGCGCGCCAAGTTCGTGCGCAGCTATGCGGACCTCGAAGAGACGTTGCGCCAGGCTTGCGCGCATTTCCGCAACGACGTCGTCGAAGGCTGCTATCCCAACGATCAGGAGTCGTATCACTGGCCGGCCGCTCTGCGCGAGGAATTTGAAAAGGAAATGACTCGCCCAGCCTGATACAATCCCCTTCCGGTGTACGCTGGCCTGCCGGCCAGGCCCCACTTTTGTGGCATTCCCGGACGGCGCCCCCGGTGGGCGTCGTGCCCAACCAACGACGATGAACACACGGCTGATGACTTCGGTTTCCGAAATACAAACCTACACGCGGGATGTGCGGGCCAACGGGCGGTCGTTGGCGCTGGTCCCCACGATGGGAGCGTTGCACGAAGGGCACCTGAGTCTGGTCCGCCGGGCCAAGCAGCAGTGTGACACGGTGCTGGTTTCCATCTTCGTAAATCCTGCTCAGTTTGGACCGGGAGAGGATTTTGACCGCTACCCTCGCAATCTTGAAAAGGACACCCAACTCCTCAGCTCTCTCAACGTGGACAGTATCTTCGCTCCTTCCCAGGAGGAGATTTTCCCACCAGGCTTTGAGACCTATGTGGTGCCCGGCAAGCTCGCTTCATCCTTCGAAGGAGCCTCCCGGGCGGGACATTTCCGGGGCGTCTCGACGGTAGTTCTGAAACTGCTCAACCTGGCGCAGCCGGATCTTGCCTATTTCGGACAGAAGGATTTTCAGCAGGTCCAGATTATCCGCAAGCTTGTGGAGGACTTAAGCCTGGGCGTGCGGCTGGTGATCTGCCCCATCGTGCGGGAGCCGGATGGCCTGGCGCTAAGCTCCCGCAATGCTTACCTCAGCCCCGAGGCGCGCCACGCGGCCCAGGTCCTCCACCGCTGCCTGCTCCGTGGGGAAACACTGGTTCACGCCGGGGAAGTGGACGTAAAGCCTTTGCTCAAGGAAATGCGTCAAGTCGTAGAAACCGAGCCCCTGGCCAAGCTTGACTACTTGGCGATTGTCAACCCCGCGCATCTCGCGCCCGTGGAGCGTGTAACCGCAGGCACCGTGGCCCTGGTGGCCGCGCGGGTGGGGACCATCCGCCTGATTGACAACCTGATTTTCGGCCCTCCGGGAGCAAGCCCGGAACTCCTGCTGCAACTGGCTTTCACTTCCCAGCCCGTATTGGATCTGGGCGCGCGCATTCCCGGTCTGGAAACCGAAGCCCTGCGCAGACGGATTGAAAGCTGTCGGGATTGTGCGGCCATCTCCTCCGTGCTGATTCCCCCGCGCGAGTTTCTCGCCAAATACTTGAAGCGCGACTACCCCGACTTGAACCGGGTGCGCGTGGTGGTCATCGGACGGGATGCGCCCATGGATTCCGACCACTATTTCTATCAGCACCCCGAGAAGCCGGCCAACTTCGCCACGGAGATCTACAAACTGCTGGGGGTGGAGAGCTTTCAGAAATTCAAAGAAGCGTTTGCGCTCACTGACGCGCTGCGCTGCCACGTCGTGTCGTATCGCGTCCCCGAGAAGGCCCTTACCTACTGCGCACGGCACCTCCGGGAGGAGCTCAAGAACTTCCCCAACCTGCAAAGCATTGTGGTCTTGGGGCAGGATGCCTACCTGCAATTCCAACGGTTTGTCCTCGGACGCAGCCCGGGCGAGATCAAACCCTTCGAAGAACTCCTCAAAGCGCAAGAGTGGGCGCAGGAAGAGGTCCGGCTTCCGGATTTGAAAGCTGGTCCCCTCCGCATGATCTACTGCTATCACCCCATGACCGGGTACAAACACAGCCCGTCGCTCGCCACATTATTCCAATCCCTTTCCCACTGAGGGCGCGGGCGAAACTGCTCAAGACTTCAGCGCGGCCAGGACTTCCTGCGCATGGCCATCCACCTTCACCTTGGGGAAGACGTGCTGGATTTTCCCTTCCCCATCAATGAGGTAGGTCGTGCGCACGATGCCCATTGACTTTTGGCCGTAGAGCTCCTTCTCCTGCCAGACCCCGTAAGCCTTGAGCATTTTGTGGGAAGTGTCACCCGCCAGGGGGAAGTTCAGCCGGTACTTGTCCCGGAATTTCTGAAGCTGTTCCACGCTATCCCCACTCACGCCCAAAACCCTTGCTCCCAGCTTGTCCAGTTCTTTTTTGGCGTCACGGAACTGGTTCGCCTCGCTGGTTCAACCCGGGGTGTCGGCTTTGGGAAAGAAATAGAGAACCACCCGTTTCCCTTGGAAGGCATCCAGAGTGATCTCATCGCCGGAGTCCGAGGGTAGCGAGAAACCTGGAGCCTTGTCTCCAATCTTGAGCATAGGCACCTCCTTTGCTGGAAGAAACAATCACATCATGACGCTTTAAACGAGAAACGGGTTTTACAGGTTGCGGGAAAAAGTTTCCACGCTGTCATTCTGAGTCCTTCGCTGTCATTCTGAGCGAAGCGAAGAATCCCTGCATTTGTAGAATAAGGCAAATACCGAGATTCTTCGCTGCGCTCAGAATGACACCCGCGAGGCGTTCTTCCGCAGCCTGTTCAGCCCAGTTCCTTCTTCAGGGCCTCCTGAACGGCTTGGGGATTGGCTTGGCCCCCCGTGGCCTTCATCACCTGCCCCACAAACCAGCCCAGCGTGGCCGTCTTGCCATTGCGGTACTGCTCCACCTGCTTGGGGTTGGCAGCCACGACCTGGCGCGCCAGCATCGCAATCCGGCCGGCATCGGTAATTTGCGCCAGACCCTTTTCACTCACCACCTCGGCCGCGCTCTTCCCGGTTGAGAACATCTCGGCCAGGATTTCCTTCGCCATCTTGCCGGAGACGGCGCCTTTCTGAATCATGCTCAGCAACTCGGCCAGATGCGGCGCGGAAACCGGTGACTCCGATATTTCGCGGTTGGCTTCCTTGAGCAAGTAGAGCAGTTCACTCAGGACCCAATTGGCGGCGAGCTTGGGTTCGTGACTGGCCTGCGCGACCTGCTCGAAGTAATCCGCCAGATATTTGGAGAGCGTCAGTTGGGCGGCGTCGTATTCGGGAAGTGCGTACTCACGGATGAAACGCTGCCGGCGATTGTCGGGCAACTCCGGCAGTGACCGCCGCGCTTCCTCCTTCCACTCCGCGCTGATCACCAGAGGCAGCAGGTCAGGCTCCGGGAAGTAGCGATAGTCATGGGCAAATTCCTTCGAGCGCATGCCGTACGTCCGTTGCTCGCGGCTGTCCCACAGACGGGTTTCCTGCGGGATCGACCCGCCCTTGTCCACAATCCCGATCTGCCGCTCGATTTCATAAGCCAGGGCTTTCTGCAGGAAGCGGAACGAGTTCAGGTTTTTGACTTCCGTCTTGGTGCCCAAGGCCGCGGCGCCCGCCACCCGCACGCTCACGTTGGCGTCACAGCGCAGGCTTCCCTCCTCCATGTTGCAGTTGGAGACTTCCAGATACAGCAGGATGGTCTTCAAGCGCGTCAGGTATTCATAAGCTTCTTCCGGGGTCCGCAAATCCGGCTCGCTGACAATTTCGATCAAGGGCACGCCGGAGCGATTCAGGTCAATGTAGGACTTGCGGTCGGAATCCGGGAAGCCTTCATGGACCGACTTGCCCGCGTCCTCTTCCAGATGGACGCGCGTGACCCCGATTCGCTTCTTGGTCTTCTCCACCTCGATCTCGACCCATCCAAACTCCGCGAGCGGTTCATCGTATTGTGATATTTGGTAACCCTTGGGCAGGTCGGGATAGAAGTAGTTCTTTCGCGCAAAGCGTGAGTGGGCATTGACAACGCAGTTGAGCGCCAGGGCGGCTTTCATGGCCATCGTCACGGCCTCCCGGTTGAGCACCGGAAGCGCTCCGGGCAACCCTAAACAGACCGGGCAGACGTTCGAGTTCGGCGGGTCACCGAAATGCGTCGAGCAGGAACAGAAGATTTTCGATTGGGTAAGAAGTTGCAGATGCACTTCCAGACCAATCACCGCCTCATATTTCGTGCCCGCCTCTACAGAAGCACTCATAAGTTGATTCCCTTTGCTCGGAATGACCAGACCAGCTCCGCATTATACACACTCATAAGCTGATTCTCTTTCTTCGGAATGGCCAGACCAGCCCTGCATTATACACGCTTCCGAAACGCAATTCCCCAGCCCTCTCCCCTCGCGGGAGAGGGTGGCCCGCTGCTGTCGCTTTCACCAGCCGGAGCGGGCCGGGTGAGGGGGCACATCGCCTGGCGAGGACGGCGAGTGCTGGCAAGCGCGAAAAGCCTCTGCCCTCAAAACGGGTCCGCGCCACGCTTTCTGTCATCCTGAGGAGGTCGTCCGCCATTAGAATCGGCGGACTTTCAGCCCCAGCGACCGGTCCTGAGTGAAGGAAGGAACATTTCTCAGCCTCGCGACCGACGATTCTCTCATTTTCCTGCAAGAACATGCTCGTTTCGCCCCGAATTACGCGCAATTTGTGAATGTTCGGCCAAAAAGTCGTCACGATAGTATGACATTATGTCATCCTCTCCTTTGTTTTCATACACATAGTCGGGTCGATCTTCATTTTTAACATCTCTTTGTGTTGGTTTGATGTTTTTGATTTCTGTCATTGATTCTTGACATAACCGTGGGTGGCACATACGTTCCGCATCTTGGAATGTATGCGCCCCTTGGAGATCGCTGTGACCGCATACATGCCAGAAAGCGGCACGTATGCGCCACCCGCGTAATTGCTTGAGTGGAGAACCGATACGAGGGTCGGCGTTCATACCTCATTATTGTAGCCTCCAGCCCCAGGGTATTGTCAATTGGGGTACGTGACTTTGTGCCTACCGGTAGATTCTAAATTCTGACATCCGGCAGAAACTCACCATTCCTGGGCGCAAGCTGATCCTGCGCCACAAATTATCGGGCATGTTGGCGTGATGCGGGGCAAAATTGTGCATCGGGCCGGGACTGCTGGCGAGACATCCCGGGATTGTAGCTCGAAGCCCCGGACACATGGCACAAGACAGCATGCATGCGCCGCCCGCGCGGACCTATGAGCGCCGTAGGCGCCTTGGAGTGCGGCAGCGAAGCTGCCGCCTTTCCGGGCTCGCCTATTAGGTTCGCAAAAGCTTGGGCATGAGCAGAAGGCGGTAGCTCACGCTACCGCAGTCCAAGGCGGGCTGCGCCCGCAAACAATCGCGGGTGGTGGGCTGGCGCAGACCCCGGTTCTGTGGGGTCTGCGATTTCCCGAAGGGAGTTGTGAGGGATGACGGCTCATTTCAGTCGGCTTGTAGAACGGCACACTGCCGGAGAGTATACCCGCGCCAAAGCCTTGCCGAAAGAGAGTCCCTTCGGGAGATCGCAGACGCTAAAAAGCAACCGTCTACGCCAGCCCGCGAACCGCGCACGTGCGAATCAGGTCGCGCTACGCGCTGATACTGTACGCTTGACGTACTGCGACTCTTCTGCCAATCTGGTATGTGATCCGAAGCTACCGGGACAGGAAAACCCAACGCTTTTCCGAGGGCGAAAGGGTTCCTCGCTTTGAGGGCTTCCGCCATCAGGCTGAAAAGCGGCTCCGGGTTCTGGAATCGGCAGCCAGCTTACGGGACTTGGCCCGGTTGCCCAGCAACCGCCTGGAGGCCCTGTCCGGCGACCGGCGAGGCCAGTACAGCATTCGAATCAATCAGCAGTGGCGCATTTGCTTCGAGTGGCCGCAAGGAGCTGACGGCCCCGAAAACGTTGCGATCGTCGATTACCATTAAGGAGTCCTGAATTATGGCACGCACTCCCATTCATCCAGGTGAAATTCTCGCCGACGAGCTAAAGGAGATCGGCATTTCCGCAGCCGAGCTGGCGCGCACGCTCGAGGTGCCCGCCAACCGCATTTCGCAGATCATCGCACGGAAGCGGGCCATCTCTGCCGACACGGCACTGCGCTTGGCCCGCTACTTTGGGACCACCCCGGATCTCTGGATGAATTTGCAGAAAACCTACGAGCTCGATCTTGCCCGGCAGCAGCTCGGCAAGGCCATCGGCCACATTCCACAAAGGCCAGGCGCGCTCGGTGCGTCGGCGGCTCAACGCTGGGTTGTTGGCTCCTGAACTATCGCCGCCGAAGAAAGTCTCCAAAACTCCCAGGATTTGCCACAGAATTCGCTTATCGGTCCTCCCTTGCCGCCAAGGGATTAGGAACCGGTCGTGGAGAACGGTCACGGCGCGACCCAGGTGACGCGTGGGCGGCCGCTGGAGGGGTTGCGGTCCACCAGGACGGGGGTGCGGAAGGCGCGGCTCAACAAATCCGCCTGGAAGACGTCTTCCGGCTTTCCCTGCCGGAGGCATTGTCCGGCGTGGAGCAGCACAACGTGATCCGCCATTTCCGCCGCCAGATTAAGTTCATGGGTCACGACGACGCCCACGAAATTCTCCGATCTGGCGAGCTCGCGTAACAGGCGAAACATCTCCACCTGGTAGCCGATGTCGAGGTTGGCGGTCGGCTCATCCAACAGGACCAGGCGCGGCCGCTGCGCCAGCGTCCTGGCCAGGACGGCCCGCTGGAATTCGCCGCTGCTCATTTCCATCACGCGGCGGTGCGCGAATTCCTGCAGGCAGGTTTTTTCAAGTGCCCACTCGACCCAGCGCTCGTCTTCGGCGCTCTCAAACAAGCTGTGGCCAAGATGCGGGTGCCGTCCCTGCCGAACGAACTCGCGCACCTCAAACGAAAAAAGCAGAATCGTCTCCTGCCGCGCCAGCCCGACCTTGCGGGCGCGCTCGCGCGGAGACAGGTCGTGCAGGTTCTGGCCGTCGAGATAGACCCCGCCCGCCCCCGTCTTCAAGTGCCCACTGAGAATCTCCAGCAGCGTGGATTTTCCCGACCCGTTGGGCCCAACGATCGCGGTAAGCTCTCCGGCGCGAGCCTCGAGGCACAGCGGCGCCAGGGCGAAATGCGCGTAGCGATAGCTCACAGAATCAACGACGAGTTCCGCCTTCAAGTTCACCGCGTCTCCACAGGCTGCGGAATAACCGCCAACGCTGTCATCCTGAGGAGGTCGCCTAGGCGACCGACGAAGGACCTCTGCATTTGCCTGATTCCAAAAATGCAGAGGTTCTTCGCTTCGCTCAGAATGACAGCCAGGAAGTGTTCTTCCGCCGCCTGCAAAACCCCGCCTCTACAAAACCCGGTCCCTTCCACTGCGCCCCCTCATCCTGAGGTTCGGCGCAGCAGGTAGATGAAGACGGGCGCGCCAGCCACGGCCGTAACCGCTCCGACTGGCAGCTCCGCGGGAGCCACCACCGTCCGCGCCAGGGTATCCGAGAGCACCAGCATGATGGCGCCCCCGAACGCCGCCGTGGGGATAAGCGCCCGATGGTCGCTACCCACCAGCATCCGTCCCAGGTGGGGAACCAGCAAGCCCAGGTAACCGATAGCTCCGCTGACGGAGACCGCCAGACCCGTGAGCAGCGACGCGAGCAGGTATACCGCCATCTCCACCCGGGCCACGTTCACACCCAGGTGCGCCGCCTCCTTTTCACCCAGCAACAAAACGTTCAGGTCCTTCGAGAACCCATAGAGCACCAGGATGGCAATTCCGATGGCGGGGAAAAGGAAGCGAATCTGCACATTCGTGACCGCACTCAAGTCGCCCATGAGCCAGAAAGCTATCCCCCGAACATCGCGTGTCGAGAGCAGCGTCAACACGAAGAGAATGGTGGCGGAAAGGAAGGACGCCGTCACCACTCCCGCCAGCAGCAGCGTGTAACTCGACAGGCGTCCCGCGCGGCGCCCCAGCAAATAGACCCAGGACATCGTGAGGACGGCGCCGACAAACGCCGTCAGGGGGGAGGCGGCAGCCAGCCGCCCGCCCACATAAAGGGCCAGGATGGCGCCCAGCGCGGCGCCGCTCGAGATGCCCAGAACGTAGGGGTCCGCCAGGGGATTGCGCAGCAGGGCCTGCAAACCGGTTCCTGAAACCGCCAGCGCCGCTCCCACCAGCATGGCCAGAAGAATGCGGGGCAGCCGGATTTCCCGAACGATGACGGCCGCCTGGGACGCCGATTGCCGCCCGAGCAATCCCGACCAGACTTCGCCCAGAGAAAGATGCACCCCCCCCAGGGCCAAGGCTCCGAAGTCCGCCACGATGAGTGCGGCGGCCAGCGCCAGCAGCAGGAGCAAAACATTCTTGCGAGTGGATGAAATGGTCATGGGACCCTGTTCTGCGGCTTGTCCTCAGGATGCAGGATGTCCGCCAGTTCCTCGAGGGCGTCGATCAAGCGCGGGCACGGACGCATGATAGTTTCCGACACCAGGTACATCCGGTGGCTTTTGACGGCCGGCAATTCTTTCCACCCCGGCAGCTTTTGGAACTCTTCCAGTCCCGGTGCAAAGGACTCCGTCCGGGGAAACAGGATGACGTCCGGATTGCGTTTCAGGACTTCCTCCAGGCTCAGGTGCGGCCATTCGCCCCGGAGATCATCGCTTATGGAAACTCCCCCCGCACGGCGGATGACATCCGCCAGGAAGGTCTGTTTTCCCGCGGTGATGAGGGGACGGTACCATACGACGAAGAGCACTTTCGGCCGTTCGGGACGTTGCGCGCGCTTCGAGACAGCTTCCACCCTTCCCCGCAGGCCCGCCACCAGCTTCTCGGTGGGTTGCTCCCAATCCAGGATGCGGCCCAAATCCTCGAGGGATTGGAGGGTTTCCTCCACGGTGTGAGCCGTTACCCCGTAAAGCGGAATGCCGAGATGCGCGAGTTGGTCAGCCGTCTCCCGCCGGTTGGCTTCGTCGGTGCCCAAAACCAGGTCGGGCTTGAGGGCCACGATCTTTTCCAGGCTGGGATTCAGCATCGCGCCCACATGAGGTTTGGCGCGCGCCTCCGGGGGGTAGTCGCAATAATCCGTGTCACCCACCAGCCGGTCGCCCAGCCCCAGCGCGTAGAGAGTCTCGGTAATGCTGGGCGCGAGAGAAACAATACGCTGCGGGTGATCCGGAACGTTGACCCGCCGGCCCGTCTGATCCGTCACGTCGCGCGCCAGCGCGGCGCTCGCCGCGAGGAGGGCCACCCACAAAGGAAGACATCGGAATCTCACTTTACCGGCGCATTGTGGGCCCCCGGGCGCCCGGTCGCTTCTGAAAGAAGGCTTCAGCATTTTGGGAGAATCCCATCAGGTCACTTAAGAAGGCTGCAGATGTCATTCTGAGTGAGCGCAGCGAACGAAGAACCCCCGCAGTTCACTTCGCTACTGACCCAAACCAACTGCCGAGGTCCTTCGCGCAGTTTACCCTGAGCGGGCAGAGCGAGATTCTTCGCTTCGCTCAGAATGACAGCGAAGGGCTCAGGATGACAGCTAAACAGACATCTTCAGCAGACTGCGTAAAACACAAAAGCTCCGCGCGCTCTTGACGAGGGCGGAGCTGCGTCCTCTCACTCTCTCTCGCGAAGAGTGTACGGAGGGACAAGCATCGGTCGAGCAAGATGCGTCCCCGGGTACCCAGGCAGGTCTCCTGACTCGCGGCGCTCTTGCGGCCCTGCCTCACCTTCCCACCCTGTTCGATCCTTCCGTGCTTAGGGCAGTGGCTTCGTCCGGCGCTTCTCGCACCGAGCGAACGAGCAGGGCCCGCCGCTCACAGTGGCGGGACCGTGGCCGAATTTCACGGCCTTCCCTCTTGCTCCCTCGCCCGTGGCGAGGACCGGGGTCCGTGCCCAACAAGTCTATGCCGCAAGAATTCGTTTGTCAAACTTCCGCACCTCGTCAACAATAGGCACTGCCATGCCACATCTGAGACCCCTAGCCCTGCTGCTTCTACTCTTTTGCCTGCACCCGGGGATTGCGGCAAGTGCCGAAGACAACAGACAGCCGGCCCCCGTCGGCTGGGTCTATCTGCGTGATGGCACGCACGAGTTGATCTCCCGGCCGGGCAAACACAAAGAGAAACCTGTCCACATAACCCAGGGAATACTTGCCACCGTGTTCAAGATCACGGAAAGGGGCAATGTAAAGTGGGCTCAGGTCCGCATCTTGAATCTGGCCACCGCCAGCTCGCAGACAGGATGGCTGGAGGCAGGGCCGGCCGACATCCTGCCGGCGGAAACCTATCCGCGAGACGCGGACCTATTGCGGCAACTCGGCGCGCCTTACCTGGATGACTTCACGGCCGAGCACACGAAGATGGCGCGATTCCTGGTGCGACAGGACCCGCATCCCCCGCTCCTGCTGTGCTATGTCTTCGCAGATCCGCTGCCCACCGCCAAACTCGTCGTCTTCACGCCCAGCCAGGGGAAGTATCTGCCCGACGCTTCCTTGGACTTTCCCATCAGTGAGCTTAAAGCCGGAATCATCTCCCTGGAGGTCCGCGACCTCGTGGGTGACGGCAACGAGTGCTTGGTCAGTCGCGAACCCTTTCGGGTGGGACCGGAAACGCGCGGGGTGAACGTGGTCATCAGGAGAATCACCGCAAGCACCTTCCTGACCGTGTGGCAGGCCCCGGTGGAATTTCGCAACCTTGCGGAATTCAAATCCAAAATGCAGATTCTCCAGCCCCCGGAGAGAAACATCGGGACCCCCGGGACGGTGACGACTGGCGAGGTGACTTTCCACCCACGCGGGAACGGCCAGGAACCCGTCTGGAAGGGAAAAGTTGAGTTCTTCACCTTGGGCCGGGAAGCAGCCGTCGATTCCGTGCCTATCGAGAAGGCGTGCGCCTGGGATGGGAAAGAGTTTGCGCCGCTGCGGTGAATGAGAGGTGCTGTCACTTCACAGGCAGCAGAAGGCAAAAGAACGCGAGGGGAATCCGAGCTGACTCACTGCCCCGGGCCGGGGCTGCTTGAAAGGCGAAACACGCGCACCCCAGCGAGGTAAAGTCATTTCGAACGGAGCCTGCTCATGGAGGAGATCCTACTACCCCTGTTTCCCCTCGAAGCCGTGCTCCTTCCCGAAGAGCCGCTTCCCCTTCATATTTTTGAAGAACGTTACAAGACCATGATCGGTGAGTGCCTCCGGGCCAGGACCACAGGAGAAGGCCAGCAGGAATTTGGGGTGGTCCTCCTGAGGGGGCAGGAGTTGAGTAGCATCGGTTGCACCGCACGCATCATTAACGTGACCCGCCAATATGAAGATGGGCGAATGGACATCCTCACTGTCGGCAAGCGGCGTTTTGAAGTATTGCTGATGAACGAGGAAAGGTCATACCGGAGAGGCTCCGTGGACTTCTTCGATGACGAGGGCCCCAGCGTTCCGGCCGACCAGGAGGCCGAGCTCGCCATCGCGCGCTTCCGCGAAGTCGTGAGGAAGCTGCGCCAGGCCGCCGAGATGCCCATCCACCTTCCCCGCCCCTACCGCTATCTTTCCTTCCGGCTCGCGGCCGCGCTGCCCCTCGGCCTCGAATTCAAACAGCAACTGCTTTGCCTGCGCGACGAGCCCGAGCGCCTCGGTCGGGTGGTCCGCGCCATGCAGGCGATCCTCCATCAGCTCGAACGAATCCAGCGAACCCAGGAAAAGAGCGGCGGGAACGGCAACCTGCTCCCCTGAATTGGGCGCGGCGCGCCAGAGTTGGATGTGGAGACGGCCTTACGCCGCCACTTGGCGATGTAAGATCGCCGCGACCACGCTAAACTGACCCACTACCGGAAGCCTCCAAGGGGGTTCCCATGCTCAGGTTTCTGCTACAATACTTCATGAGCCGATTCGGGAGGAAACCTATGCCGACACTGACCGCAGGCAAGATCGCACCGGCTTTTCAACTTGCCACCACGACGGGAGAGTCGCTTTCCTTGCAGGAGGCTCTCGGTAAGGGCCCGGTATTGGTCGCCTTTTTCAAGGTGTCCTGCCCGGTCTGCCAGTTCACATTCCCTTTTCTGGAACGTATCCATCAGCAGTTTCGCGGGGCCGGCGTACAGATCTGGGGTGTCGCACAAGACAGCGCCCCGGACGCCACGCGATTTGCCCGGACTTACAGACTGACCTTTCCGATGTTGATCGACGACCGCCCCTACAAGACCTCCCGGGAATACAGCCTGACGACTGTACCGTCGGTCTTCCTGGTGAAATCGGATGGCCGCGTCGAAATTTCCAGCGAGGGTTTCTCGAAGGCCGACCTCCTGGCAGTTCAGAAGTCCTTGGCCCAGTCGTCGTCCGTTACCCCGCCCGCACTGTTCCTTCCCGCCGAGAATGTCCCCGCTTACAAGCCTGGGTGAGAGTCGAGAAGCTAGGCTTGGTTCAAGCCTTGTTCACAAGATTGGATGAGGGGTCGCAAGCGGCGCGGCGCGTGCGGGGGAACTACGAACTCTCCCCTTCCGCCTGCCACGCGCGCTTCTTGTGTTTCGGAAGCTTCTTTCTGCGGTCCTGGTGAGGCTGCACCGCCGGCGGAGATCCCACGCGCAACCGCGCTTGGCGCTTGACCTCTTTCGTCCGCTGGAAGGGCTGGCGCTTTCCGGGTTTCGTCATGGGAGGAAGGACCTGCTCAGGAAATTCGCTATGAGAAGACTTGGCGGAAGTGTGTCGGAATCGAACCGACCGGTCTACCAATGGCAGACCCACAGGATTTGAAGTCCTGGGCGAACACCAGCCCGCATGCACTTCCTTATGCCGCTAACTTATTCTTTCCTTTGTACTTGATCTTCTAGCTCTGGATGCCTGAAAGACCCTCGAAAAGCTCAATGTGCCCAAGATTGTGCCCATCGCCTTTGACTTCATCAAGCTTTTCCGCCGCTATAGCGAGGTCTGCTTCCGAGACAATGTCGTATCTCTGGAGCATCGCAAAGCTCTTCCATCCGAGGATTTCCATGACCACGCTGGCGCTCACTCCGGTCCTGAGCATGTTCCTGGCGGCGGTTCTGCGCAGGTCATGAAAGAGCATCCCCGGTAGTCCAGCGCGGTTGGCAATCTCACGCCAGCCATCTTTAATGCTGCGGATGGGGAGGCCATTCGAGCGGGTGATGAGATAGTCGTCTGGGTTCTTGCCCTGCATATAGCGCGCGACGATCTCCCAGCACTCGGCTGGCAGTTTCATTAGCCTGCCGGCTTTATTCTTCGACTGGCTACGGTAAAGACGGATACTCTTCGTCTCGGGTTCCACCTGGCGAACCTTGAGGTCACGCAGCTCCTTGCTGCGCCAACCCAGGTGGTAGCCCAGAATCGCCAGGGCGGCGTAATGGCGCTGGTCCCTCGAGCTGTTCTTGGAGATGTGGCAGGCCTTCGTAAACTTCTGCAGCTGTTCCTGGGTGACGAATCCTTGGCGGGGATTGCCTTCGGTCAGGCGTTTGAACTTGAAAGGATTGGTGACTTTCCTGGGCGTGGTCTGACGCCCGAGTTCAAGCATAGGGTTCAGGTAGGAAAGTTCCCTGCTGCTCGTGGAATTGGACGCTTCTTCGTCTTGTCTTTTCTCGACGTAATCATCACGGTCATCGGAGCCAAGAGCCTCAACGCGCCTCTGTGCGAAGAAGGGCTCCAGGTGACAGCGCCATGCGTACTCAACTCGGTCCCACGAACGCTGTTGGCGGTCGGCATAATCTCGCTCGATCAGCGGGACGAGATCGGCTACCTTCAAACCGCGGAACTCAATGCTGGCTTGCCCAGCCTCCAAGGCAGTGATCCGCTTTCTCATTGCCTTGCCGGCGGCTCGTTCACTCGTCTCTTCCGTTGTTTCCCGGACGGGCTTCCCGTTCAGGTAGAACTTCATCCACCTGAACGGGGGGCCACGGCGCCGGTACAGACTTCCTGCTGAAACGCACATATATCACCTAGCAGGGATTCGTATGCTTTGAATATATGCGTCCAGGTCGTTAATGTCAAAGAACAAGGGAGCTTTGTAAGCCCGTTGGCAGTACGCAACCCCCCTTTCCATTACCAGTCTGCGCAGCGTTTTCACGCTGCACTTAAGGTATACCGCAGCTTGTCGGATGTTCAGCAAGCGCGGCTGGAAGTTGTCGACTTTCTGAGGTTGCAAGTTTCACGTTCACCTCGCGACGATTCGACGCCTCTGCTTTACGCCTGGCCGTCGCCACCGCAGCCTCTTCCCCGTGGTGTTGCCAGCCGACAGAATGCTGAGACACGGGGTTCGGGATATAAAGCCCGCTACTTACGCGGGCAATCAGACCCCAGCAAACAGGGTCGCATCGTATGCTCCCACAATAGCGAGAGCACAGCTCGTTATATATAGGGCGGGGAGCGGGTCGACCGCTCCCTGCTGCGTCCGTCTGTAAACCCAGGTTCCACCAACACGGTTGGAAGTCGTCGCGGTCTTGCGGTCATAGTACCTCCAGGGTTTCAGGCGTGACATCCGCCCCGGACAATACAGAGCAGGCGGGAGGGGGGGTCTATACCCTCCGAATCGCCTGCAAGGCTGCAAGACCCAGCCAACGACTCAGGGGTCGGGAGGACCTCCGCATCGTCGGGCAATGGGTCGCCTACAACCAGCCGGAACGGCTGACCTCGTTTGGTTTCGCGGTTCACCAGGTAGCCTTCTTCCAAACAGGCATTGACGCGGCGAGACACGGTTGAGCGATTCAGGTGGAGGATGTTTGCGACGTCCATGAGGGACGCCCCGCCCATCTTTTCACCCGGATCCTCTACCAGCCCCCCTTCCATCTCCTGCTCGAGTTTTTCGACCGCCTGTACAGTTTCCCGCATGGTGGAGGGAACCGTCATCTGCACACCCCGTGACACAATAGGAGCCACTAGGTCCCAGACGGCCTTGTAATCCTCGATCGTAGCAATAATCCTGCCGCGATCGTCTTGCTCTCGGCTTGCCTGGTGAAGAATCGCGTGCGACATGATCAAGTGCAGAATGGCCTTGAAGTCGCGCCGCAGGCGGACAGCAACGGGGGGGATCCTTTCAGCCAAGCGCTTGGCATACGGGATCACAACTTCGTGATTGGCTCCCCCAAGCCACTCTTGGAGGGCGAGAAACTTACCAATCTCTTCCTTGCAATTGCCACTGCTGTCCTTTGTTCGTCCGGCGCAGCATCTATCGCAAGCAAGAGGTATCGCCAAGTCTTACCGACAACTCCTTGGGTGGGTCCTTCCCCCACTGGCGGTCTGCGCCGTTGGGGCGCACTGAGAAGTTCGGGTTAGCGGGTACCGACGGGTAACTTCTTGGTGGCCGCGACGAGTGGAAAACCTGGGAAAGGTCCATCACACCTTGGCGTACACCCCATACTCGCGCGCGGCGTCGAGCATGGCGATCACGTTCTCCGTGGGAACGTTGCGTTGAATGTTGTGTACCTGGTTAAAAATGTAGCCACCGCCGGGCGCAAAAATCTCGAGCCGCTCCCGGACATGTTCCCGGACCTCCTCCGGCGTCGCTCCGCCCAGGACGCTCTGCGTGTCGCAGCCGCCGCCCCAGAACACGATCTTGCCACCGAACTCCTTCTTCAGCCGGGCGGGGTCCATGTTCGCCGCAGAGGTCTGGACGGGATTCAGAATGTCCACGCCGGCTTCGATGAAATGCGGAATCAGGCAGTAGACGGAACCACAAGAGTGCAGGAAAGTCTTCCAGGGCGTGTTCTTATGCACCCAGTCACAGAGCTTCCGGTAGTGGGGTTTCATCATCTCCGCCCAAAGGCTGGGTCTGATGAACTCCCCACGCTGCGTGCCGCTGTCGTCGGAGGCAATGCCCCAAGCAAAGCAGCGGCCGCCCACGGCTTGGTGCAGGAGGGTCAGGCACTTGATGCTGGCTTCCACCGACCGGTTCATCATCTCATGACAGGTTTCTTTCTCGGTCAAGAGCATCATCATCCATTGGTCCGGCATGCCCATGGTTACGTTTGAGCGCGGGTCGGTGATTACGCTCAGTCCCAAAAAGCACACCCCTCCGCCCCACCCGAGCAGAGCGTAGTCCGTGCCGTCGTAAAGCTGGGAGGAGTACTCCTCGACCTGCTTCAGCGCTTCGTCCGCGATGTCATCAACGGGGTGGAATTTCGCCGGGTCAATTCCCTTCCTGCGGTTGAAAGAGACATCATCGAAGTAGTAGCCGTCCTTCGGCATGCGGAATGAGCCGGGCGCGCCGTCTTTGTCAAGCAGCACCCAGCTTCCGTCTCCCTCTTCCTGGATGCGCGTGCCGGGCAGGAAAAGCACGTCCGTACCGGAGAAAAGGCGGCGCGGCACCCACTGATTCTCGGGGGTCATCAGGCCGGGGATCATGCTGATATCCACCGGCATCACGTCCAGGCTGAACCGCTTCCGCACCGGCTCTTCCACGACCGCAATCATGCCCGGCGTGTCGGCCACGCGCGGCGTCTTGTCGAGGCCCAGCTTGCGCGACAATCGGTCGTAAGTCTCGACCGCAATCCCTGATGCCTTGAGCCCTCCCAGGTCGATCGGTACCCGGTCGGCTTCCTGAAAGTTGATGGCCTTCAGAACGCACTCTCGGGATTTCATAGCGCCAATCCCCTTGTGCTCAGATTTGGAAAAGAGACTACCACGGTCAGCAGGCACAGAGTCAAAGTTTGTCAGCAGCCGCACGCCTGACACCCTGGCGCTCTGGGGCGGCCCGGTTTTGGCCGTCACCCGCAGCGCCCCGTTAGGCGCCTCCTGACTCTCCCCGAATCTTCCTCAGGGCGCCTTCCGCAGTCTCGACGAGCGAATCGCGAGACCGACGGAGCGGCTTCCCGGTCGACGCGCGCGGGTCGAAGTTGGCAATTCGTTCCAGATCGCGGGTGGCTCGCTGCTCTCGCAATTCTCCGACCTGCCACACGATCACTTCGTCTCGATAGAGACCAATCAGGTACTCTTCCTTGGGCCGCTCTTGGATTCCTGCCAGCAGATCAAGAAGATGGGTCCGAACCTCCTCCGTGTCAGGAGACTGTTTCCAAATCTCACGACCCTGGTCCCTGGGGTCGATGAAGATTGGCCCAATGGGGATCTGATCACGCTCTGGAGACCTGTGGGGATGGTTGGCGCAGTAGGTAAACGAGAAGATGCCGATTCATTGCGAGCACGCCAAGCGTCCGCCGCTCTGAACGGCTTCGTTCAAACGGCGTTCGATGTAATTCTGGCGAGGGACAGGATTCCATGTGATGGGCGCCGGGGGAAGGACGTGAGCCGGAAGTTCATCGAGCTCCGGCACGACGATTGCCGACCGAGATTCGGAGCTCCGACAGAAGGCGGCCCCGCGGGCGACCCACTCCCGAAGGCGCTTGCTTCCCGGGGTGGGAGCCGCCGCCGCGGGTTAGCCGGGTTTTTCCACTTCCATGTACTCAGCGAGCGTCACGAAGGTATACCCACGCTTCTTCAGTTCCGGAATCAGGCGTGAGAGCACTTCGACCGAATTGGGTATTTCGTGGAAGACCAGGACATGGTCGATGACGCCTTTGCGCTCGCGTTGCTCGATGGTTCGTAGGACGTAATCATAAAGCGAGGGCCGGGGGCATTTGGATAAATCCTTGCCTGCGCAGAAATAGTCCTCGGAATCGACATCGCGCCGGACGAGAGGCAGCGTGGTGGACTTGCTCATGATGTGGTAGCCGCGTGCTTCGATTCGCTGTGCCAACTCGGGCCAGATTTCCCAATCCGGCGGCCGCAGGTATTGCGGCTTCACGCCGGTAATGGGCTCGATGGTGCGGGAGGCGCGGTCGATGTCGTTCAAGATCCAATCCTCTCCGAAGCGTTTCTTCATGAGGCGGAAGTTGCCGTGACCGAAGGTGTGATTTTCGATTTCGTGACCGCGGCGATGCTCCTCCTCGGCGGCTTGGCGGCAAGTGATGCCGGTATCGATTTTCCGGCAGTCCTTGTCGGCGGCGGGCGCGAGCCGCCATGCCATCACAAAAAACGTAGCCTTCGCGCCCTCCCGGTCGAGCAAATCCAGTAGGCTGGCTGACGCATGTCCCGCCTGGGAGTTCCCCTTCAGCACCCAGGGTCGCGGACCATCATCAAAAGTGAGGGCGATAAGCTTCTGTGAAGAGACACGATCAATGGGTCGTGCCTCACCCGGAGAGGTTTGAGCCACAGCGCTGGAAATGGCGAGAATCAGGAGCAGCGGGATATGAGCGTATCTGAGAGGCCGGCCGGGTTTACGCGCTGCGTGGTCTGCCATGTGTGGTCAGCGGAAGGCTCGGGTGGTTGCTGAGGCGGGGCGAGCATCGGCGGGCGCGGGAAAGAGGCCGTGTGCGACGGCAAGGTGCACTTCGGGCATCGCCTCCAAAGGCTTCGAGTAGTCGTTGCGCGCATTCCAGAAGAGAAACCCGACGCTGCCTTGCTGGTGGGCCACGCGAACCTGGGTAACGATGTAGGCGGGCGAATAGGTCTTCGTATGCCAGCCGAAGGCCTGCAGCCAGGGACGCAGCACCACGCCGCTGCCCGCGGTCGCCTGCTCGAAGCGTTGCATGGACTCCGAAATGAAACGTTCAGGAGCATCGCCGGGATCACGGTAGCCGTCAAATCCAAAGAAGTGCGACGGGTAGATCATGGGCGAGATAATGTCGCAGTGACGCGAGAGGTCATGGATGTTCTGGCCAGTATGGTTCAGGTCAATCGGCCTCGCCCAGGCCATTATCCCGAACACGTCGATCGAGACCAGCACGCCCAGCGGATGCAGGGTGTCCGTGGCACGGGCGACAAAGTCAGTGATAATCTTCGAGCGGGGCCAGTCAGGATGCTCCTTCTGATAGGCGAACTGCGCGTCCGCCTGGTCTCCCTCGGCAGGAAAGCGAACGTAGTCAAACTGGATCTCGTCTGCCCCCGCGCCGGCCGCGAGGCGAGCCAAATCCAAATTGTACTCCTGCACGGCAGGGTTGGAAGGATCCACCCAGACGAGCTTGCCGTTTTCCAGCCAAGGCTTGCCGAACTCACGGGAGTGGACAGCGAGGTCCGGGTAGGTCTGGGCCAAATGCGCGTCGCGAAACAGGGCGATGCGCGCGATGGCGTGCATCCCCAACGAGTGGACGTAGTGGATAAACTTCGGCAGGTTGCGAATCGTGATATTGCCGGGCGGCGCGTAATCGTGCTTGAAAGCAACGTGCAGTTCGCCATCAAAATCTTTTACGTCGAAAACCACCGTGTTGCCGCCCGCTTCCTTCCAGCGCTGGATCAGGTCAAGCCCATAAGTGTCGCCCGCGGTGTAAGCGGTCAGGTAGATGCCGCGCGCCACAAAATCCTTGGGTGTCGGGGCGGGCCTGTCAAGGATCGGCTGCAGGGGAATGCCTGGAATCAGAATCTCAGTGCCGGGCTTGAGCGTGTTGCTGCCTAAGCCGTTCGCCTGGCGCACGGCCTTTTCCAACTCGGCGCGCCGCATATAGACGGTCTCAGGAAGGTAGTGCGACACGAGCGCGCCCAGGCTCTCATTGCGCTTCACGACGTGGGGAATGGACTGTGTTCCCTGGGGAAGGATGGAGCATACAGAGAGCGGCGGAGGAAGGAGGGGCTCGGCGGCCTTGGCCAAGGGTTGAGCGTTACCCAACGGTCCTGCCGACACCAGGGTGGAAGCTGGCGAAACCGGTTCCGGCACGGCCGCGGGAGTCACAGGGTTCGGGCTCGCGGCCGCAGGACCTGCCGCAGCGATTTCAGCTCCTGCTGCCACCCAGGTGGCGCGAGTGCATGGCGGGAGGAATTCAACGGCCAGACCAACAGCTACCAGAGAGGTCAATACGAGATGAGAGCGTTTGTGAAGCATAATTCCTTCATCATTAGAATATAAGGGGAATGTCCATATCAGCTTTCCGGCCGACCGATAACCTACGACTGGTCACCTTTCATCCTCCATAATTCCTTTCGGCTTGTAAATTAAGAACATTAGAGCAGGGACGAGAATTCAATCTGCTATACCTTTGCCGTCACGGTTGACCTGTTCCGGCTCTGGTTCGGGGCTGGGGTTACAAAAACCTCATTCCAGATCGAATCAATTGATGTTGGCGCGGTTCGCTGAACGGAGTACCCGGTGTCCGTGGTGAGCCAGCTTGAATACGTGCTTTAGGATGTGAATCATTCTCATCACCCGTGTTCTTCGCCCAACGCGCGCTTTGACTGCGCAGCTTTATATGGAGTGGCAACGGTTGGCGGGATTTCGGCCAAATTGTCAGCACCGTGGGCACTCCTGTGTTCGCTCACCCCATCCTTCGGTGGGGATTGTTCACGTTGGTAGTTTAGGCGGATTTCTCAAGGCTTCAAGAGCACCAAAGTACTGGTTGCGCCAATCCGACCGTGGAAGGACCCATTTCGGAATATGGTCCGCGGCTGGCAACCCATTCCGTCAACCTCTTGGCTAAGGGGAGGAATCGGGTTCTTTCGGAGTGGCGTTGCATCAAGTGAAGCGAGGGACTGCAAGAGGTTAAGCGAGATCCTACCGTTTGTTAAGATCCCGCTCGTAGCGAATGCGCATCCACTCCAGGTCGACCCTGGGGTCAGATTTTTCTGCACTTTGGAGGGCTTCAGCTTTGTCAGCGGCTGGTCCTTGCCAGACCATCCATTCGTGGGTTCCCGGCCGGACTTGAGCTGCCGGGCCTGAAACGGCTTCGGTGTTGCCGCTGACCAACGCAATGACTTTCCAGATGGCCATGGGGTTGTCAATGTCCCTCACGATGCACTTTAACAGAGTCGGGAATTCGTGTTTGAACGAAACCGTTTAATCTATTCATTGGTTAATCCGCACTTCCAAAACCGCAGAGTCATCTCGCCCGCCCATGATGGTGGTGTTACAGTCCCCGCAGCCTTTATATGTCTCCTTAATCAGGCTGCCAGAGGTCTTTGTGCGGAACTTTCTGCGGGCGATGTTCCTCGTGCTTGCCCTCATCTTGTCGTCGTCGCCCGGATTTGAGGAGATACGGTAGCGCTTACGGGAACAACTGCAGAAGGCCATCGAGGGATTGCTGGAGGCGGCACTGGATCCGAGCGAGGGCAGGGATTATGTCGGCAAGCCGGAGGGGTGGGGGCTGAAGATGCGGGAGAAGGTCACCGCAGAGGATTACCACAAACCCTCCGACAAGGAGAAGCATTACTGGGACCAGCGCGGCGCCGTCGAGGATCTGCAGCTTCTCGAAGAGGTCGGCTAACGCGTCGCAAAGGCACAAGCCTACCCAACCTGGAAGGCTGGGTCGGAATTCAAAGCGACGAGGGAAGCGATGCTGAAGGCGGTCAAGGAGGGCGGACTGAATCTGTGCCTCATCGGGAGAACATGGCCTGAATATTTGCCTGGATGGCCGTTTCAATCACCTTGAGCTCCTTCGCTTCGATCTGCTTCCATTTCAGCGCGCGCAGCACGGCGGGGCGGTCGCGGCGGAAGCAAACACAAGACCCGATAATGGACAGGGCCCGCACCTGAATGGCAGGGGAGGCTGCGGATTCTCCGGTGAGCCCGGCGAGGGCTTCGGCCAACGTGACCCGCAGCGGCGCAAGACCCCGGTCTATGACGGAAAACTCTCGATCCGGTCCAGATGCCGCCTGGCTGACAAACTTTCCGTAGCAGTCGGGTAGGAAGTTGCCCAAGATAAGCCGGACAAAGTCGCACAACAAAGTGTAGAGTATCTCGACCAATTCGCGGTGCGTGATCCCAGGACGAGCCATTGACGTCCGTGCCTGCTGGATCAGAGGTTCCTGGTGGGCCGCCCAGCGGGCTGCCACGTGCCGTGCCGCAGCATGGTAAAGTCCCTGCTTGTTCCCAAAATAGTACGCAATCGAGATCGGGTTCGTCTTAGCCGCCTCGGCGATATCCCGGGTGCGGGCGCCATCGAAGCCGCGCGCCGCGAAGACCTGAATAGCCACCTCGAGGAGGCGTTGCCGCGTGGCCTCGCCGCGCTCACTGGTAGGCCGGGTTCTGGTGGATATTAGTCCATTCGGTTTCACGGGGCTCCCCCGCCGCACGCCGCCGATTATAGAATAGGTGTTGAACTATATCAATCAGGTGATTTATAAATAGAGGCTCGACTGAAACAGCCCTGGGGTGGCAGTGAGACCACTGGACACCGCTGGGGAGATGTGGGCTGGTACGGCAAGGGCGGTCCTAGTGTCTGATGTCCCAGGTGTTATCAAGAAAGGGTGCTGAATTTGATGAGCATAGACTTTGTCTTTTGGCGCCAGCCAGAAGAATCCAGTTCTCGTGTGTTGCCACCGGCCTCTTGTCCGGCAGGATCCCAGGCGTTCGGTAGGCTGTCCGCCGGGGTACGCGTTGGCCTGATCCTGGCCGCGCTCGCGGCCGTGGTGTTGACGGGCCCGAGTTGCGGCGGTCCGAAGCCGCAGTCCGCCGCCTCAGGTCCACCCATGTCGGTGGGGGTGGTGAAGGCTATCCAAATGGACGTGCCGATCCACGCCGAATGGGTTGCGACCCTGGAAGGTTACGTAAACGCCCAGATTCAGCCCCAGGTGAGCGGGTATCTCATCAGCCAGAACTACCAGGAAGGCTCCCACGTCCACAAGGGTGATGTGTTGTTTGAAATCGACCCGCGGCCGTTCCAGGCGGCGCTCGACCAGGCAAAAGGGCAACTGGCCCAGGCTCGGGCGCAACTCTATTTGGCCGACGTCAATGTGAAGCGCGACACGCCCCTGGTCAAGGAGCGGGCCATCGCGCAGAGCCAACTTGACACCGAAACGGCTGCGCAAATGCAGGCTCAAGCCGCTATTCAAGCTGCTGAGGCCGCGGTCGAGCAGGCGCAACTCAACCTCGGATTCACCAGCGTCCGCTCCCTTGTGGACGGGATCGCGGGAATCGCCACCACTCAGATGGGCAACTTGGTTTCGCCAGCGACCGTCCTGACGACGGTTTCCCAGGTCGACCCCATCAAAGTCAATTTCCCCATCAGCGAGCAGGAGTACCTCCAATTCACTTCCAACCTGCTGAAAACAAAGAGCTCGGCCAGGGATTTACTGCGTTCCTCAGGTTCCAGGGCGCTTGATCTGATCCTCTCGGATGGTTCGACTTATCCGCGCAAGGGGCAGGTCATCTTCACCGACCGGCAGGTGGATCCGCAGACCGGAACGATCCGGGTAGTTGGAGCATTTCCCAATCCTGGGAACATCCTCCGCCCCGGGCAATTCGGGCGCGTTCGGGCGCTGGTGGGCGTACGCCAGGGAGCGGTTCTCGTTCCGCAACGCTGCGTGACGGAACTGCAGGGAACCTACGAAGTGGCCGTCGTCGCCGCGCAGAACAGCATTTCCCTGCGGAAGGTCAAGGTCGGAGATCGCGTGGGTTCGTTGTGGGTCATCAACGAGGGCTTGGCTCCGGGCGACGAAGTTGTTTCGGGGGGCACCTCGAAAGTGCGCGACGGCATGCCGGTAAAGCCCACAGTCGAGACTCTGCAGCCGGAAGGAAACCGATGATTTCCAAGTTTTTTATCGACCGCCCCATCGTCGCGATGGTGATTTCCATCGTGATGGTCATCGTCGGAGCGGTAGCCATGGTCACCCTTCCGATTGCACAGTTCCCCGAGATTGTTCCGCCCGAAATCCAGGTGCGCGCCACGTATCCGGGGGCAGACGCGCGAACCCTGCAGGAGTCTGTCGCCACTCCGATCGAAAGTCTCATGAACGGTGTGGACTACATGAACTACATGTATTCCACCAACGACAACTACGGCAACACTAATTTGACGGTGAATTTCGATGTCGGGACGAGCCCGAATACCGATCAGATTTTGACCCAACTTCGCGTTTCGCAAGCCACGCCGCAGTTGCCGGCCATGGTGAATACGACCGGCGTCATCGTGCAGAAGTCCCGGGCGGCCGCGATGATGGTCATCTCGTTCTATTCACCCCACGAGACTTACGACCGAAACTTTCTGACCAATTAC
>Ga0187865_1000817_pt1 | contig 40604 bp, 45 predicted proteins | sample June2016WEW_11_1_2_FD_132989 | JGI IMG/M metagenome (GOLD analysis project Ga0187865, IMG submission 132989) | Peatland microbial communities from SPRUCE experiment site at the Marcell Experimental Forest, Minnesota, USA - June2016WEW_11_100 | ecosystem: Environmental > Terrestrial > Soil >...
GGCTTCCGGCTCGCGCCAGAATTCGCGGAACCGCACCAGGGTCAATTGCGCCAGCGGATGGTCCGCCCATGCAGTGCTACTCATCGCGCAGATGCCGTCCCGTCAAAATGACGAAGACGTCCTCCAGGCTGGCGGAATGGGTGCGCAGTTCGGTGAGCGGAACGCCCTGCCGGTCGAGTTCGTCCAGCAGGGCGGGCACGGCCTGGTGCAGTTCGGTCACCTGCATCCGCACGTTGCCGTTCTCCGCGCGGACCTCGCGTACACCTGCGATCCGGCCGAGCGCGGAAACATCCAGCGCCCCCGCCGCGCCGCCGGCCGAGAACTCCACCAGTTGCTCCGCCACGATGGAACCAATCAATTCGCGCGGCGTGCCGGCGGCGATGGCTTTGCCGTGGTCCATGATGGCTACCCGGTCGCACAGCCGTTCCGCTTCGTCCATGTAGTGGGTGGTCATCAGAATGGTCCGGCCCGCCAGCTTGAACTGTTCGATCAAATCCCAAAGCTGGCGCCGGGCCTGGGGATCGAGGCCCGTGGTGGGCTCGTCGAGGAACAGAAAATCCGGATTACCCACCAGCGCGCAAGCCAGCGCCAGCCGCTGTTTCTGCCCTCCGGAGAGGCTGCCCACGCGGGATTTCCGCTTCTCGTCAAGCTGCACCAAGGCGATGACTTCAGCCGCTTCCGGCCCGCGCCGGAAGAAGCTGCGGAACAAGCGAACCGTCTCCACGACGGTGAGCTTCTCGGAAAGCTGCGTCTCCTGGAGTTGAATCCCCAGCCGTTGCCGGAGTTCGGTCGAGTGCGCGTTCCAGCGCATGCCGAGCACCTCGACATCGCCTGAATCGGCGGCCGTGAGACCCTCGCAGATTTCGATGGTGGTGGTCTTGCCGGCGCCATTGGGCCCCAGCAGGCCGAAGCACTCGCCCCAGCGCACCTCGAGATCGAGGCCATCGACGGCGACCACGTCTTTGTACGCCTTCCTCAGATTGCGGACGCGAAGGGCGGCCTTGGGCGCGGAGTCGGACATATGTTTAGTATCGCGTCGAAGCCGCGTGCGGTCAAAACGCGGACCCGGGGGACACCGGCTCGCGAAGACTGGCGCACATCTACGGGTCGGACGTTTATTCGGCCAATCATGATGCCCGCGCGGCGTTAACTGGTCTGGAATGTGGCGCGTGCACAGATTGGACCGAATAAACGCGAATAAACCGGCCAAACTGCTTGATTCTATATCGCTTACGCTGAGGATTTAGGGGCAAGCAGTTTGGCCGGTTTTTTTATGTTATCCGGCCAAGTGGAGGAGACGGGGACATTCAGGACCGATCGTGAGCCGGGCGGAGTCACTGCGGGCCGGTCCCTAGACGTTCTTGGACATTAGCAAAGAACTGCGCTTGGGTACACCAATCGGATGGATCCAGCTTCCTAAGGGCTGGTCTATCAAAATTAGATGGCGTGATGGGAGTCTTGCTACCAATTACTCTTATGACGTCAGGGAACGGAGCAGCCGCCATTGCCGTCTGCGTGATGATTTCGTTGGGCTGCAGCAGGTGAGGCGACGTGTCAGTGGGAAAAAGCACTTCGATTCGGCTAGTTGAATCGATGCCCAGGAGAAATACATACAATGGCACTTGGGACAGATTCTGGAGCTGAATTCGCATTTCCTTTGCTTCGACGCAACATCCGTTGACCGTAAGCTTTACTTGAAGTCGCGAGTTGGGATTACTGAGCTTTCTCAGGAATTGGGCACGATCTAGCATCGCCTCGGGTCGGGAAATGGATCCGGTTGGGCCTGTCGGCGGTAGGACCGGGAGCGACTCCGGCCCAGATGGTCCTACAGGTCGGACCGGAACATCAGTTTTCCCATATATTGCCTGGCGAAGGGCACCATCCGGATCGTCGACCAAGTTACGATCGGAGAACCACTTCAAATTCTTGAGCACTCCATCGGGGTTGCCAGTCTTAGCCAACTCAGTTATCAGCGCTGCCCGGTTTCTGTGTTGCTCCAATTGTCGGGTGGCACGGGCGTTGTAAATTGCGACTATGAAATTGCCAACCAAGCCCAGAATCGCACCACCAATCAAGAGCACCATGGGCGGGTTTAACCATGATCGCTTCGATTCCGCCTCTTTCGCTGCAAGCTCACGTTCTCTTGCTGCTAACTCGCGTTCTCTTGCTGCTAACTCGCGTTCTCGTAAGGCCAGCTCTCGACGGGCCGCCGTGATGTCCACTCCAGCGGAATCACTGGGGACATCAACAGGTGGTACTCCCATTCCGGGAAGAGTCTACCACAAAGCCACACATTACGCAAAAGAACCACACGCCCCAACTGCTACAACCATGCCGTAGTGTCGGTACCGGCAACAACTCCCATCGAGAGCCCCATTCAGAGAGGCGAAGCCGCCAAGCCATGCGTTTGGAATTGGAACAGACTCGGGAGAGAGGCTATCTGTAAGCTATTGAAAACCTGGTGTCAAGCTTGGATTCGACCCCGGCGGCAGCCTTTTCAGACCTTGATCGACCACCGCCGATGATTAGCGTCCAGAAATGCACCAGGGTTCGGCACCCACTTGGACGAAAAGTCGCCAGGTCGCGGAAGTTGGCGGCAAGATCGATGGCCGACGTTGGGGGGCGACGGTTTACGGCGTGGGACTGCGGGACAAAACACCCGGTGCGAGATCTCGACGATCCGCGCCGCCAACTCCTCTTCAAATCGCGAAGGCGACCCGCACACAGGCTCTCACCTGGTTCCAGTCCCGGTCGCTGAGATGGCCGATAACGGTCAACTCCGAGCGGTGTGTCGTCAGCACGTACGCCCTGAAATACGACTCGGCGCGAAGACCGGCTAATTGCCAGTCCATTAGAACGCAGTCCGTGGAGGTAGTCGTTTTGGGCAACTTGGTCGTGAGAATGCCCACGAGAACATCGGGACGCTCTACGAGGTATGTGCTGCTGGCGATCACCACCGCCGGGCGGACTTTGGTTTCCAGGGCGCCGGCAAGCACGCCAACCACGACATCGCCAGGCTTCAATGCGGTTCCTCTGACTCCTCGGCGTCAAGCCGCCTCAGGGAAGCAGTTCTGAAATCCCGCAGATCTTCGTCGCTCCATGAATCGGACCAGTCGATTTTACGGTGCGGCGCCAGCGCGGCTAATCGTTCGGCCAGAGCCGACAGCTCAGCAGCCGTATCCGGCGGAAGCCGGCGGAAGACCTCCACCAGCGACGCTTCGCGCGGGTCTAATTGCACTTCCATGGCCTCGTAACCAGTATAGCCGTGATGGGTACGCGAGAAACCGCCCCGTCAGAATCACCAGGGCGCGCAGTCCCCGTCCCGGACTTGCGCCGCTCTCTGGCCGGAGACCGGATTCGAGGCACTTCAGTTGCACTGTCATCGAAACCCGCCTCCGATGTGCCCCCTGCTCGCCGGACCCGGGCGGCCGGCTCGGCTTATACTTGAGTCATGGAGATGCCCACCGGGGACCGGATCGCGAGGACACCGGGCGTATGCGGCGGCAGAGCCTGCATCGCGGGTCACCGTGTCCGTCCCGTTTTGCCCCCGGAGGAGAGGTTACCGTGACCGTTATTCTTCACTTGAGGCCCGAGATTGAAGCGAGTCTCCTTGCGCGCGCTCATGCCAGCGGCATGCCCTTGGAAGCGTATCTCCTTTCCCTCGCTGAGGAAGCGGCCGTCCAGACAGCGCCAACCGCAACTGGCCAGACGAAACGAGAGGAAGCCGTGCGCCGCATGCTCGAATTTGGAGAGAAGCACCATCTCACCCTCGGAGAGCCGATCACACGCGGCCTCCTCCATGAAGGACACCGCCACTGATGGCAGCATTCGTCCTCGACGCCTCGGTCGCGATTTCGTGGTGCTTTCCGGGCGATCCGGCCGAGGATACCCCTTACAGCCGCCGGGTTCTCAAGGAACTGGTGGAGAACGAGGCACGCCGTCAAAATGTCGCGGCTTACGACGCCGCTTATCTTGACCTTGCGTTGCGTACCGGTCTCCCCCTCGCCACGTCTGATGAACCGCTTCGGCGGGCAGCGATCGCCATGGGCATTACGGTGCTTGCCTGAGCGTGATGCGGCGGGAGTAGCGACGCTTCCCATCTTTGCTGCGCCCGACTGCCGCTGCCCGTCGAACGCTAACTGCACTGCTGGACCGGAGCCCGAATCAGCCTATACTTCAGTATGCGCCCTCTTGTTTGCTTACCCTCCCTGATGGCCGCCGGCCTGCTATGGATGGCCGCTGCCTCCGCTCAGACGGTCACGGTGCGCTTTCCGGCCTCGCGCTTTGATAAGCCTCTGGACGGCCGCCTGTTGCTCTTGCTCTCAAACGATCCGAGCGCCGAGCCGCGTATGCAGATCAACGATACGCCGAAGTCGCAGATGATTTTCGGGGTCACGGTAGACGGATGGAAACCCGGCGATCCCCTCACGATCGGCGACAACGCCCAGGGCTATCCGCGGGCGAGACTGAAGGACGTGCCGCCCGGAGAGTATACGGTCCAGGCCGTGCTGAATATTTACGAGACCTTTCACCGGTCGGACGGCAAGACGGTGAAACTGGCGCCGGATCGCGGCGAAGGCCAGCACTGGAACCTCGCGCCTGGCAATCTGCTGTCCAGGCCGCGATTGGTTCAAATAGGCCCGGCGGCGCCGCCGATAGCGGTGCCGCTCGATGACGCGATCCCACCTGTCAAGCCCCAGCCGGATACAAAGTACATTCGCCACATCCGCATTCAGTCGGCGCTCCTGACGAAGTTTTGGGGCCGGCCGGTTTATCTCTCGGCGATCGTTCTCGTGCCGGAAGGCTTCGACACGCATCCGCAGGCGCACTATCCCCTGATCGTTTTCCACGATCACTTCGTCACCGGCTTCAGCGACTTCCGCGAGACCCCGCCGGACCCCGGCCTGAAGCCCGATTACTCCGAACGCTTTCACCTGGCGGGCTATAACCGCATACAACAGGAGGAGGCATACAAGAACTACCAGGCGTGGATTGCGCCCGGCACGCCCCGCATGTTGATCGTGAAGCTGCAGCATGCCAACCCTTATTACGACGATTCGTATGCGGTGAACTCGTCGAATCTGGGTCCGTACGGAGACGGAATCGAGACCGAGCTGATCCCCGCTATCGAGCGCCAGTTTCGCGGCATCGGCCAAAGCTGGGCGCGATTCGTCTATGGGGGATCGACCGGCGGCTGGGAATCCCTCGCCGTACAGATTTTCTATGCCGAGCACTACAACGGCGCGTTCGTGGCCTGTCCGGACCCTGTCGACTTCCACGCTTACATGACGGTCGACCTGTATAAGCAGGACAATATGTTCTATATTCAGGGCGCCAACAAGCAGGTCGAGCAGCCGGCCATGCGGGACTATCTGGGCCATACGCTGATCTCCATGCGCGACAATGCCGCCTATGAAGCTGCGCTGGGCGATCGCGGCCGGTCGGGCGAGCAGTTCGACATCTGGCAAGCGGTCTATTCTCCAACCGCGGAGGACGGCTATCCGCGACCGATCTTCGATAAGCAGACTGGCGCCATCGACCATACGACGGCCGAGTACTGGCGCCAGCACTACGACCTGGACGCCATCCTGCAACGCGATTGGACGACACTCGGGCCGAAGCTACAAGGCAAACTCCATCTCTACGTCGGCTCGGACGACACCTATTTCCTGAACAATGCGGTTTATCTGATGGAGGATTTCCTGAAGCAGACCGGCGCCCCCGGACACGGCGTACCCTACGAAGGCGAGGTTCGCTACGGACCGCGCGCGGAGCATTGCTGGAATGGCGATCCGGCGCAGCCCAATTGGTACTCGCGGCTGCACTACAACCAGATGTATTTGCCGCAGATTATGGCGCGCATTCAAGACACGGCGCCGGCCGGAGCAGACCTGACAAGCTGGCGGTACTGACAAAACCGGCTTCGGCCGTTCTGCGTCCACTTCAATTCCAGACGCTGAAAATTCCGCCGGTCAAGACCTCACTCGATCTCGAGGGGCAACCAGTCGAGATTACGGCCTGGGGCGCCGGCCGGCTCTGGCTCACAATCACCGGAGAGGTTCGCCTCTCGGCGGAACAATTCCCGGACGTGGCCAAGAGGTTGGCTCACTGATCTACAGGGCCTCAAGCTGCTGCGTTCACGCCAGTGTCAGACTCCCCAAGAAAGCTCCTGCAAATGCGCAAAGTTGAGAACCGGTATTCCGTCACTGCTCAACGCCCGGTACAGGTTGAAGTCGGCTGTAAGCACGGCACATTTATGCTCGCGCGCCAAGGCCATGATCGCCGCATCAGTGAGCCCCAGGCTTTCGTAAGGCGCGCTTTGCGCGGCCCGAACACTCGGCATCCAAGGTTCTTGCAGAATGGCGAGCATGTCCTTCAGCTTGCGGCGGGCAAGAAGCCGTTCGCCACCCGTCAGATCAGTCAGGTTGCTCACTTCGGCCATCACATGCGCCGACGTATATAGAGGCTCAAAGCTGTCGAGCACGCGAAGCAGGAGTTGATAGTCGGATCTGGTGTATTGCGAGGTTCGTTTGAAACGCTCGATACGATCAGGATTCACACTGCCTACGACGAAAAGCACGAGGAGATTCGTGTCAATCAAAAGCCCCGCACGGCCGCGGAAGCCGGACCAAGGATCGGCCGAACTCATTGAGGCAACGGCTCACGCAATTTCATGGCGACCAGATCGCCGTTGGTCGCATCAATCAGAAACAACTTGTATTCGAGCGGCCCCAATGCGAGGGCCCCAAGCGAAGAAACTGCCTCCGCGAGCGACTTCTCGCGCGGATAGCCAAGCGTTACGCGCCACACTTCCCGGCCCTTGTAGGTGTCCCGCTCAATCTCCTCAAGCCTGAAGAACCTCTCGCCGAGCATGCCAGTTGCTTCTTGCTTCGCGAACTGAAAAGCCTGTCTGGAATCAATCATCGTAGTATCCTGAGTCCATCACGGTTACCTAAACCGGTTCTGGGCAGGAACCGATTGGCCCGGATCGGTTCACCCTCCTATGGTAACTGATCCGGAACTCAGCTCCTTGGCGGCGGGCTCGTACACCGGCATCAGCCAATGGCGCCAGGCCTCGAGCCGCCCGCGCGCCGCCTGGCTGTACAGATGGCGCAACCCGGCGGTTACCGGGCCAATCTCGCCGGTACCGACAGGGCGGTGGTCCACACGAATCACCGGCGCCACTTCCACCATGGTTCCGGTGAAGAAAATCTCGTCGCAGACGTAAAGCTCGCTGCGGTCCACCGGGCGCTCCGTCACCTCGAGGCGCAGTTCCTTCCGGGCCAGCTCCATCACCGAGTCGCGCGTGATGCCTTCGAGAATGTTCTCGCTGGCGGGCGGCGTGATCAGCTTGCCATGACGCACCAGGAAGATGTTGGAGCTTGCGGCCTCGGCCACGTGGCCGGCCTCAGTGAGGAGAATGGCCTCGTCGAAACCGTTGCGCCGCGCCTCGTCGCTGGCCAGCGCGCCGTTCACGTACGATCCGCAGATCTTGCCCCGGCCGGGAATGGCGTTATCCTCGATGCGCCGCCACGAAGTTACGCCCGCATGGAGGCCCTTGGAGCTGTCCAGATAGGCGGGCGCGGGCATAGGCACAATGGCGAAGGCGCTCTGGTCGTCCATGTGGATGCCGATCCGCTGGGACGACTTGTAGGCCAGCGGCTTGATGTAAACGTCGCCGCGAAACCCGTTGCGCCGCAGCAGGCCGGCGGTGAGCTCGCCGAGCTCGGCGACCGACGGCGGCACCTCGATGCGCAGGATGCCGCAGTTCTGCTTCCAGCGCTCGAAATGCTCGCGCGGGCGCATCAGGAATAGTTGATTCTCCGGTTCGTTCCAATATCCGCGGATGCCCTCGAAGACGCCCGTTCCGTAATTGAGCGCGTGGGTGAGGATGCCCACCCGCGCCTCGGACAGAGGCGTCAGGTGGTTCTCGAAGAATACGATGGTGTCGGGGCTCACTGCGCCCCCTTGCGGACCTCTTCCCGGCCCTTCGCCAGCGCAGCCAGGTCCAGCTCGAACCACCGCTGGCTTTTCACCTTTCTCCGCAGCGCGCCGGTCACGCGCTCCTGGTCCAACAGGTCCGTGGCTTCCAGCAGCGCCCCCAGCATCACGATGTTGGCGGCTTTCGAATTTCCAAGCTGGTCGGCCAGTTCGGTGAACGGCATCGTCACCATGCGAATGTCCGGGCGAGCGCAATCCTCCGGCAGTTGTTCCGAATTGTAAAGGATGATGCCGCCCGGCTCGACGGCGTGTAGGAACTTGCGCAGCGACGGCTCGTTCAGCGCCAGCAACACGTTGGGCCGCGAGACCAGCGGCGAATCGATGGCATCGCTCGACAGCCGTACGTGGCAATTGGAAGTGCCGGAGCGCATCTCCGGCCCGTAGGAAGGCAGCCACGAGACTTCGTAGCCGGCATCCAGGCCGGCCTCCGCCAGCACCTCTCCCAGCATCAGAACGCCCTGGCCGCCGAAACCCGCAACCTTGATGCGCGAGTCGAGCGCCCGCGCGGGGCGGGGCGGCGGGTGCCCCTCGGACGTAGCGGCGCCATCGCCATTCACCAGGCCCAGAATCCGCGGAATGTCCTCGAGCGCCGGCGGCGGCGCGGGCGCGGGCCGAGCGGGCGCCTCCTTGGTGCGGTCGCGGAGGTTGGCCACGCGGAACGTCTTGGTCATTTCCTGTTCCACGAAGCGCTGCGCTTCCACCGGCTGCATTTTCCAAATGGTGGGGCAGGGAGAAAGCACTTCCACCAGCGAGAACCCCAGGCCCTTCACTTGGTTCTCCACCGCCCGGCGCAGCACGCGGGCCGCTTGCATGATCTGCTTGTTACTGCCCAGCGCCACGCGCTCGATGTAGACCGGCGCTTCCAGCGACGCCAGCAGCTCGCAAACGTGCATGGGGAAACCATCGGTCCACTGGTTGCGGCCGAAAGGCGACGTGGTGGTCTTCCCGCCGAGCGGCGTGGTGGGAGCCATCTGGCCGCCGGTCATGCCGTAGATGCCGTTGTTAACGAAGACCACCGTAATGGGCTCGCCGCGGTTGGCGGCGTGGATGATCTCGGCGGTCCCGATGGCCGCCAGGTCGCCATCTCCTTGGTAGGCGATTACGATGCTCTCCGGCCGGCTGCGCTTGACCGCCGTGGCCACCGCGGGCGCGCGGCCGTGCGCCACCTGGATGTTGCCGACATCGACATAGTAGTAGGCGAACACGGAGCAGCCCACCGGGCTGATCAGCACGGTGCGGTCCTGCACGCCCAGCTCGTCGATGGCCTGCGCCAGCAGCTTGTGTATGATGCCGTGCCCGCAACCGGGGCAATAGTGCGTCTGGTGCTGCAACTCCGCCTTGCGCTCGTACACGTCGTAGAAGCTCGAGGCCTTCTCGTGGATGACGGTGTAGTCAGCCATGGATCAGCACCTCCTCGATGGGGGCGCAGGCTCGAAACTTCCGCTCGACAAACGCCAGCACCTCCTCAGCCGAGGGGACATTGCCGCCCACCCGGCTGTAGAACTCCACCGGGCGGCGGCCCTCCAGCGCCAGCCGCACGTCGTCCACCAATTGCCCGGTGCTGAGCTCCACTACCGCGAACGCCTTGGCCCGGCGGCTGAGTTCCCGAATCTGGGCCACGGGGAAGGGAAACAAGGTAATGGGACGGAGCAGTCCGACGGCCATTCCGCGCGCGCGGGCCATCTCCACCACGGCCTTCAAAACGCGGCCCATGATGCCGTAGCCCACCAGGACGATCTCGGCGTCCTCGGTGCGCCAGCATTCGGCGCGCACCGCCTCGCGCTCGGCCCGCTGGTACTTGGCCTCCAGCTTGCGGACGTGCCGTTCCATCAAATCCGGTTCCAGGTAAATGGAACAAATCAGGTTGTGCCGCGTCTCCGCCGTGCCCCTCACGGTCCACTCGGGCGGTGGAGGCACGAAGGCGCGTGGGGCGAACTCCACCGGCTCCATCATCTGCCCGGTGTATCCGTCCGCCAGCACCACCACGGGGTTCCGGTACTCGTCGGCGAGATCGAAGGCCAGCGTGGTCAGGTCGGCCATCTCCTGCACGGAATCGGGCGCCAGCACCAGCGTGCGGTAGTTGCCGTGCCCGCCGCCTTTGACGATCTGGTTGTAGTCGCCCTGCTCGGGCGCGATGTTTCCCAGCCCCGGACCGGCGCGCATGATGTCCGCCACCACGCAGGGCAACTCCGACCCGGCGATGTAGCTGAGACCCTCCTGCATCAGGCTGATGCCCGGCCCGCTGGACGCGGACATGGCGCGCACGCCCGCCGACGCCGCGCCATAAAGCATGTTGATGGCCGCCACCTCACTCTCGGCCTGCAGGAAGATGCCGCCAGCTTGCGGCAGGTAGAGCGCCGCCGCCTCGGCGATTTCGCTCGCCGGCGTGATGGGATAGCCGTAGTACGCCCGGCAGCCCGCCAGCACGGCAGCCTTCACGATGGCTTCATTTCCCTTGATCAGTTGTTTCCGCATCGCTTCTCTCCATGCGGCCTCAGGCAGCCGCCGGCTGCAGAACCAGCCTCAGGACCGTGATTCCGCCCGGCTCGGGGCAGACGAAGAAACAGATGCCGCACCCCGTGCAGCCGGCCCCCAGGTATTCGGCCGGATGGTAGCCGTAATGGTTCAGATGGTCCGCGAGTCGAAGGACCTTCGGCGGGCAAGCCTCGATGCAAAGGCCGCACCCCTTGCACTCTTCGGCATTCATCTCAACCATTCCCCGGTCGGGCTTTTCGTCGGTCGTCATGCCACTTGCCTCCTACACCACACCATGTTCAACGGTAAAATGCCATCGGAACACATTTCGCTATGGATGCCAAGGTGGTGCCGGCCACCCAGGCAGGACATAGCCCCACTCCGAGGAGGTGCTTTCTCCCCCCGTAGCCATTATAGATCCGGACAGATGGCTCATCAACGGGAACTCGGCGGCACAAGCTGCTATATTCTGAGGTATTCAGGGGCCTTTATATGACATCTCTGTCACGACGCGCGTTCTCCAAGCTGATGGCTGCCGCGACCCTCGCGAGGCAAGCGCGCGCTGGCGTCATGCCCGTGCGTACGCTGGGCAAGATCGGATTCAAGGCCGGCATTCTCGGCTTCGGCGCCCAATACCTTGCGGGTACCGCGCAGGCCAACGTAGACCGGGTCATTGCCGAAGGCCTCGAGGCGGGTATGAACTACGTGGACATCGCCCCCAACTACGGCAACTCCGAGGACCTGCTCGGCAACGCCCTCCGGGGCAAGCGCGACAAGGTGTTCCTGGCCACCAAGATTGAGGAGCCCACGCGCGAGGGGGCGCTGACCGAGGTCCGTAACAGTCTTCGCCGGCTCCAGACGAACCACCTCGACTGCGTCCTGTTCCACAACATTGCGCGCGATGAACGGTGGACCGACATCGACAAGTTGCTGGCCAAGGGCGGCGCACTCGAGGGTCTGGTCGAAGCTAGGAAGCAGGGCATGATTCGCCACATCGGATGCAGCACCCACACCAATCCCGCCCGCGTGATTCGGGCTTTCGATACCGGCGAAATAGACCTCATGCAGGCTATCTTGAATTTCGTGGACCACCAGATCTACCATCTGGAGGAACGGCTGCTGCCCGAAGCCTGCAAGCGGAATATGGCCATCGTTGCCATGAAGGTATTGGGGGGGCCGTCGGGCGAAACCGGCGGCTGCCGTATCAGCGCGGAAGACCGTGTTGCCAGCATGAGGTACGTCTGGGGAATCCCCGGAGTGGCGGTCTCCATTATCGGCTTCCGCAAGCCGGCCGAACTTCGGGAAGGCCTCGACGCCGCCCTGGGGTACCAGCCGCTCAGCGCCGCCGAACTCGCGGCTCTCGAGCAACGCGGCAAGGCGATTGCCGAAAAGTGGGGACCCAGCCGCGGTCCGGTGACGTAACGGCGCGGCTGCTTTCGACGCGTCCAGATTCAATTACACGTGCAGTTCTTGTGGCACGTGCTGACGATAAACCTTGATCTTCGACTCATCCTTCCGGGCGGCGGCAAGGTCGCAGGCAACCTGCATTCGCAACCACGTTTCCGGCGTGCTGCCGAATGCTTTGGATAAGCGGATAGCCATCTCCGGGCTGATGCCGGATTTGCCGTTGATAACGTTGCTGAGAGTCTGACGGGTGACCCCGAGAACCTTCGCCCCTTCGGTAACGGACAAACCCAAAGGCTCAAGACACGCGTTCCTTATGCTGCGTCCGGGGTGTGGCGGGTTCTTCATAGGCATTGGCGGCCCTCTTTCTCTTAGTGGTAGTCGATCAGTTCAACGTCGAATGCATCCGCACCTTGAAAGCGGAAAATAATACGCCAGTTCGCTCGCACGGTCACGGACCAAAACCCCTGCAAATCGCCTTTCAGCGGGTGAAGACGATAACCGGGAAGATTAAGCGCCTGCGGCGTAGCGGCCTCATCGAGACGGGCAAGAAAATCTTCAACGGTCTCCAACAAGTCAGGCCGAATCCCGCTCCGGTCGCCGCGCTCATAGAGGCGTTTTAGGCCGCGGTGCTTGAAACTCCTGACCATCAGTATACAACGTAAAGTGTATCTTGTCAGTTGTCAAGTGTGTCATAATCGCCTCTTCGGTCGGCTTGCCCGTGGCCTGCACCGTACCGGGATCGCCCCCACGCCGTACAATGATCTCTTGGCCCGGCGAAGATTCTTCGTGGATGCCGTGCGCGGCGGCATGGCGGAACTGCGCGGCGAGGAGGCTCGCCACCTCACGCGCGTGCTGCGCGCCGAAGCGGGGCAGCGCTATGAAATCTCCGACGGGCAGTCCGCTTATCTGGCGGAAATTGCGGAGGCGCGCGGGCCGCACGTAGTCTTTCGCGTCATCGAGCCTCTCGACACGCCGGCGACGGCCCTCCACATTACGCTTTGCGCCGCGCTGATCAAGTTCGACCGTTTCGAGTGGATCGTCGAAAAGGCTACCGAGCTGGGCGTCGAGCGCATCTTGCCGGTGGAGGCGGAGCGCAGCGGGAAGGGGCGGCTGGAAGCCTCGCGCAAGCGAACCGAACGATGGGCCCGCATCGCGCGCGAAAGCAGCCAGCAAGCGCGCCGCGTGCGGGCTCCGGAGATTTCGCCGGCGGTCCGCTTCGAGCGATCGCTCGCCGAAGAGGCGGACTATCGCTACTTTCTGGAGGAGGGCGACGCGCCGCCCCTGTTGAGAGTGTTGCGAGCGCTGCCGGCAGGCCGGACCAGCGCCAGCCGCGCCGCTCTGCTCACCGGCCCCGAGGGCGGCTGGACCGATGGCGAGCGGCAACTTGCGGCCGCCGCGGGCTGGCAACCGGTTTCGCTCGGTCCGCAGGTGCTGCGCGCGGAAACGGCCGCCATAACGGCCATCGCGGTGATCATCAACGCCTGGATCGCATAAGCCATTGCCACGAGGAGCACGCCGGAAACGTCGCGAAATCAGAGGGCAAGCTAAAGCATGCCCCACCTCGCGTAAGCCACTACAATAAGAGATGGGGATGAGGGTTCGGGAGTGGGCCTGGCGCTGAACTTTATCGTAACCTTCGTTTTTGTTGCCGTTCAGTGGCGCATCGCGGTCATATTGCTGCGCGCGGCCGGGCGGCTCTTCTCGGGATGGGCGCGCACCGCCGCGCGCGGCGCGGTTCTTCTTTTCGACGCCGTGTTGCTGGCTGGATATTCGTTCAGTTTTTCGGAGCTGGTCCCCCGCCTGGGAATCCCCGGGCATATCGCCCTCATCATGGGCGCCGGCATCCTGGCCTATCTCATCACCGCCACCGCCGTTCTGGCGGTGTACATGGCATTCAAAGCCATTGGGAAGCAATTGGGCGCCGACGTGAACCCAGGCCGCCGGCGCGCGCTCAACGCCGCCGGTAACGTCTTGATGGCCGCTCCCTTCGTGGTGATGGGTTATGGAGCCATGGTCGAGCGTCTGGATTTCCGGGTGCGGGAACTGGACGTGCCGCTGCCGGGCTTGCCTCTGGACCTTGACGGCCTGCGCATCCTGCAGATCAGCGACATCCACCTGAGCGCGTTCCTCCACGAGTCCGAGCTGGCGAGGGTGATCGATATGGCTCGTGAACTGCGGCCGCACGTCGCCGTGGTCACCGGGGACCTCATCTCCTCCCGCGCCGACCCCTTGGATGCCTGCATCCGGCAACTCGCGCGCGTCAAGTCCGACGCCGGCACATTTGGGTGCATGGGCAATCACGAGCGTTACGCCCGCGCCGAGCGCTACGTGGTGGAAGCGGGCGCGCGCGCCGGTATTCGTTTCCTGCGCGGCCAAGCGCAAACGCTTCGCTTCGGAAACTCCGTCTTGAACCTGGCCGGCGTGGACTATCAATCCCTGGCCGATAGAGGGCACTATCTGCGCGGAGCGGAGCGTCTGGTAGTCCCCGGCGCAATGAACGTGTTGCTCTCGCACAATCCCGACGTGTTTCCCGTGGCGGCCCGGCAGGGATATAATCTTCTCCTTGCGGGGCACACGCATGGGGGACAGGTCACGGTCGAAATTCTGGATCAATCCATCAATCCCGCGCGCTTCTTCACTCCTTATGTTTACGGGATCTTCCGCGTCGGACGTTCGGCGGCGTACGTCACGCGCGGCATCGGGACCATCGGCATCCCGGCCCGTATCGGAGCGCCCCCGGAGATCTCCGTCTTGCGGCTGAGAAAGGCATAGTCCAACCTCCCGTGCGTTATCTCATCGTGAGCGATCTTCATGGCAACTGGCAGGCGCTGGAGAACGTGGTTCGCGAAGCCGCCGGCGGCTATGACCAGGCGCTCTGCTGCGGCGACCTGGTGGGCTACGGCGCCGAACCCAATCGGGTGGTGGATTGGGTGCGCGCCAATTGCGCCGTGGTGGTGCGGGGCAATCACGACAAGGTCTCCACCGGCCAGGAGGATCTGGAATGGTTCAACCCCGTGGCGCGCGCCGCGGCGCTCTGGACGCTCGAGAACCTGACGCCTGCGAATATCGAGTATATCCGCGGCCTTCCCAAAGGGCCGGTTCTGCTGGACGGCTTCCAGGTGTTGCATGGCTCGCCGTTCGATGAAGACGAATACGTGATGGCCGCCGGGGAAGCCGGGCAGGCTTTCGGCGACCTCGAGAGCCGGCTGGCCTTTTTCGGGCACACGCACGTGCAGGGCGGCTTCATCTGGAACCACTCGCGCGTGGAGACCATCCCGGCAACGTCCGCGCGCGGCAGCCGGCGGAAAATGGAGGTCGATCCCCAATGCGGCTACCTGGTCAACCCGGGTTCGGTGGGCCAGCCGCGCGACGGCGACCCCCGCGCCGCCTACGTGCTCTACGATTCCGGCGCGCGCCTGGTCACCTATTGCCGCGCTCTTTACGACGTGGCGGCCGCGCAGGAAAAGATTCGCGAGGCGGGCCTGCCGCCGATTCTGGCGGACCGCTTGAGCCTGGGGCGGTAGCGCGGTGGGGCAGCCTATCCAGGCTGCGGACCCGCTTTCCAGCGGGTCCAGCCGGCTGAAAGCCGGCTGCGGCCAGGAATGGCCGCCCCACAACTGTTACAATTCTGATTCTGCATGGGTAACCGGGTCTCGTTGTTCGTCACCTGCATTGTCGACCAGCTTTTTCCCAAGGTCGGCATGGATATGGCGGATGTTCTCGAACGCCTCGGCTACCAAGTCGATTTCCCGGAGAACCAGACCTGCTGCGGGCAGCCCGCTTTCAACAGCGGCTATCGTGCCGAGGCGCGCACCGTGGCGCGCCATTTCCTCGCCACCTTCGAATCCTCGGAGTGCATTGTGGCGCCTTCGGGCTCCTGCACGTCGATGGTGGCGCATCACTTCGCCGAGCTGTTCCAGAAAGAGCCGGAGACGCTCGCGCGCGTCCATTCCCTCGAGAAGCGGATTTGGGAGTTCTCGACGTTTCTCACCGAGGTCGCGGGCGTGGACGACGTGGGGGCGCGCCTGGAGGATGTGGTCACGTTCCACGATAGCTGCCACGGATTGCGCGAGCTGGGCATCCAGGCCGCGCCGCGCCGCCTGCTGGCGCGCGTGCGGGGCCTGGAATTGCGGGAAATGCAACCGGCCGAAGAGTGTTGCGGGTTCGGCGGCACATTCGCGGTGAAGTTCGCGGAGCTTTCCGGCGCCATGGCCCGCACTAAAATCGACGCCATCCTGGGCACCGGCGCCAACACCGTAGTGGGGCTCGATGTGAGTTGCCTGATGCAGATCCAGGGGGCGCTCTCACGGGCCGGCTCGAAGGTGCGCACCATGCACCTGGCGGAGGTCCTGGCGAGCCGCTGAGGTTATATGTCGGTCGAATTCGATCGGAAGATCCACGACACGCTGGCCGACGCCGATCTCCAACTGGCCATCTACACGGCCACGGCTCGGCTGAAGGACAAGCGCATCGAGACCGTTGCGCCCGACGCGCTGCCCGATTACCAGGAGCTGCGGACCCAGGCCAACGCCGTCAAGAAGCACACCATCGAGAACCTGGATTACTATCTCGAGGAGTTCGAGCGCAACGTCGAAGCCCATGGCGGCAAGGTGGTGTATGCCAAGGACGGCACCGAAGTCGCCGACTTCGTGCTGGCGCTGGCCAAAGACCGCGGCGCGCGGCTGATCGTCAAATCCAAGTCGATGACCACCGAGGAGGTGGATCTCAACGAGCGCCTCGAACACAACGGCCTCGAATCGGTGGAGACCGATCTGGGCGAATACATCGTGCAACTGGCGCACGAGCGGCCGTATCACATCGTCGCGCCGGCGCTGCACTTGACCCGTTACGACGTGGCCGATCTTTTCACGAAGCGGCTCCACGTTCCCCGCGAGACGGTGATCGAGAAGCAGACCGCCATCGCCCGCTCGGTGCTGCGCCAGAAGTTTCTGGCGGCCGACATCGGGATCAGCGGGGCGAACTTCCTGGTGGCCGATTCCGGCGCGGTAGTGCTGGTGGAGAACGAAGGCAACATCCGGCTCACCACCTCCGCGCCCAAGATCCACATTGCGATTGCGGGAATCGAGAAGATGATTCCGCGCGCGCAGGACCTGGCGACGTTTTTGAAACTGCTGGGCCGCAGCGGCACCGGCCAGTTGCTCACGGTCTACACGTCTTTTCTCAGCGGCCCGCGGCGCAGCGGCGAGACGGACGGTCCCGACGAATTCTACGTGGTGCTACTGGATAACGGCCGCACGCGGCTGCTGCCCGACCGCGGCAAGCGCCAGTCGCTCTACTGCATTCGCTGCGGCGCCTGTTTGAACGCCTGCCCGGTATACCGCAAGATCGGCGGCCACAGTTTTCCGTGGGTCTACTCGGGGCCCATCGGCGCCATCATCACGCCGCAGTTCATGGGGGTCTCGCACGAGCCTGGCCTGCCGTTCGCCTCGAGCCTCTGTGGCGCGTGCGCCGAGGTGTGTCCGGTCAAGATCGATATTCCGAAGGTGCTGCTGGAGCTGCGCTCGGACGTGACAAAGGCCGAGACCCGCGAGAAGCGGAACCGCCTCGAGAAACTGGCGTTCCGCGCCTTCGCCTGGCTGATGACCCATCCGCGGCTGTACGAAATGGCCGGACGGATGGCGGCTTCCGTGGCGCCGCCGGACGGCTCCGGCTGGATCCGCGGCGTTCCCGCTCCCATGAACATAGGGCCTCTGCGGGCGTGGCTGAGCCAGCGCGATCTGCCGCCGGCCCCGGCGCGGAGCTTCCGCGAAATGTGGAGGCGCCGCTGATGTCGCGCGACAACATCCTGCACCGTGTCCGCACCGCGCTCGGCCGCAGCGCCGGGCAGGGGGCGGCCGATCCGCCGCCGGCGCGCATCCGCATCCCCGAGGTCGATATGGAGAAGCGCATCTCGAGCATGTTTGCGTCGATCGAGGCGCTGGCCGGGAAGACCCATCGCGCCGCCACGCCCGCGGACGCGCGCGCGTTCGTGGCCGCGGCCATCACGGGCAAGAGCGCGGTGGTCTCCAATGCGCCCTTCCTCGCCGACTGCGGAATTGCCAGCCTGTCCGGCGTGCGCTCCGGCATCACCGATCGCGAAGAGTTGCGCGGGCTGTGCGCCGCGGCGGATGTGGGCATCACCAGCGCGGATTACGCGCTCGCCGACACCGGCTCGCTGGTCATGATTTCGAGCCCGCGTGAGGCGCGCCTGGTTTCGCTGTTGCCGCCCGCCCATATCGCGGTGGTGCCGCGCGACCGCATTCTGACGGGCCTCGATGAGCTGTTCTCCGTACTCCCCGACCCCGCCGCCGCGACCAGTTCCATGGTTTTGATCACCGGTCCCAGCCGCACCGCCGATATCGAGCAGATCCTGGTCCGCGGCGTTCACGGCCCGGGCCAGATTACGGTTGTGGTGGTGGGATGAACCAATTGGTAAGATAGACCATTCCCATGCACGAACATTCCAAATTCTTGCTGGCCGATAGCCAGATCCCGACGATCTGGGTCAACGTGCTGCCGTCGCTTCCGGAGCCGCTGGCCCCGCCGCTGAATCCGCAAACCCGCGCGCCGCTCGGGCCGGAGGACCTGCTCCCCATCTTTCCGATGGAGCTGATCCAACAGGAATTCTCGCCCCAACCGGAGATCGACATTCCGGGCGAGGTGATGGATATCTACCGGCTGTGGCGGGCCACGCCGCTCTACCGCGCGCGGCGTCTCGAAAAGGCGCTCGACACCCCGGCGCACATCTATTACAAGTACGAAGGCACCAGCCCCGCGGGCAGCCACAAGCCCAACACGGCCGTGGCGCAGGCGTACTACAACAAGCGCGCCGGCATCAAGCGGCTGGCCACCGAAACCGGAGCCGGACAGTGGGGCAGCGCGCTGGCCCTCGCCTGCCGCCTCTTCGGAATGGACTGCACGGTCTACATGGTGCGCGTCAGCTACGATCAGAAACCGTACCGCCGCATGATGATGCACGCCTGGGGCGCCGAGGTTTTTCCCAGCCCCAGCGATCACACCAACTCCGGCCGCGCCATGCTGGCCTCGTCGCCGGATTCGCCCGGCAGCCTGGGCATCGCCATCAGCGAAGCCGTGGAGGACGCGGCCACGCATTCCGACACCAACTATTCCCTCGGCAGCGTGCTCAACCACGTCATGCTGCACCAGACCGTCATCGGCCAGGAAGCCAAGCTCCAGATGCAGCAAGCCGGCGAAGAACCCGACGTCGTTATCGGCTGCTTTGGCGGCGGCAGCAACTTCGCCGGCCTGGCGCTCCCCTATGTTCTCGATCGCCTTGCCGGCAAAGGCCCGCGCCTCCTGGCGGTGGAACCTTCGGCCTGTCCCAGCCTCACCAAGGGCACTTTCACCTACGACTACGGCGACACCGGCAAGCTGACCCCGCTCATCAAGATGTACACCCTGGGGCACGATTTCGTCCCGCCCGGCATCCACGCCGGCGGCCTGCGCTATCACGGCGCCTCGCCGCTGCTCAGCCATCTGCTGAAGCTCGGCTACATCGAAGCCAGGGCTTACTTGCAGATACCCGTGTTCGAAGCGGCCATCCAGTTCACGCGCAACGAAGGGATTCTGCCGGCGCCGGAATCGGCGCACGCCATTCGCGCCGCCATGGACGAAGCCATCGCCGCCCGCGAAGAAGGCCGCGCCAGGGTGATTCTGTTCAATCTCAGCGGCCACGGCCATTTCGACATGGCGGCTTACGAGAACTACCTGACGGGGAAACTACAGGACTACGAGTATCCGGGAAGGGACGTGGAGAGAGCGCTGGCGGCGCTGTAGGGCGGGCTGGGCCCACTGCAAGTATGCTCCAAGTGCCCATCTCACCCTGCAAAAGGTGCCTGGAGTTTCAGGGGTAAACGCTGGGCGACTACCTGCGGGTGGTCACAACTGCCGTATGTCAGCAACGCGCGTGATACGGCAACTTGGATCCGAACCGCCCGGGTTCCTGTCGGCGCGTCGACCTCGACGGGGATCGCGACAACCTCCTCAATGGCACATTCCCGGGTCAAGGTGCGTCTGCGGCGAATCCGGTGGGCGCGTGGGTTTTCAGGAAGCCCAGGATCTTCGGAGCCAACCAGTTGTACTGCCGAAAGAAGACGAAGTGACTCCCGTCCGGGATACGGATCATCTGAGCGTGTGGGATAGCGCCAGCGGCGAATTCGGCATGAGAACAGGGCAGGAACCGATCGGCAGTGCCATGGATTACCAGAGCTGGCTGGCGGATTTCCGAGAGCGGATACTGGGGAAGTTGGACGGCCTGAACCAGGTCATTTGCCACACCGGCGCGGCGCAAGCTGTAAAGAAACAACGTTTGCACCGCTTCCAGCCCCAAAGACCTTCTTCGCGCCACCCTTCGTGGCAGACATCCGGCCAGACCGCTCCACAACCAGCCCATCGCATCCGAAGAACCCCACACCCCGTTCATGATCTGCGACTGCAAAGCCGGCCGCCCGACAAAACGCTGTGTAAGTGTGGAAATGAGTACGACGCCCCAGCACCGATCCGGATGACGCAGCGCAAACTGTAATGCAGAAGACCCGCCCGCGGAAAAGGCGACCACTGCTGCCCGGTGAAGTCCAAGCACATCCAGCAACGCCGCATAGCTGTCAGCCTGCTCTTCCGGGCTGCGGCCAGTCTCGAGGGGCGTTCTCAGGTAGCCGGGGCGAGATACGGCGATGAACCGAAGCTGAAGATCGTTCAAAGCGCGAACGATCACCAACCCTTGATCATAGCCACCCGGTCGGCCATGAATCACGAGCACTGCGGGACCCGTTCCGGCAACGGCGTATTCCACTGCGCCGCGAGGCGTCAAGGCAACGACACTTCCAGCGTTCAATCGGTCCAGGGTAGCTTTTTTCCAGGCCTGGAAACCCATATCCATTGCCTCCAGGGTTCAGTGTATGTCGGTCGAAGCCTGAAAACAACCGCCAACCGCTCCGGGCGAATCGCCTGCACGTGGGAACCGGGTGCGGCCCATGTTACCGAAGACGGTCGCCAACCGCCTTTGGCCACAGCAATTCACAGGAGCGGGAAGTCGCCAAACCACTGAAGTACCGCCAGCCGCCGGTCGATTGCAGGAGGCAGATCGCTCTTGTGCGCTGTCAGTTCGTCATACACGGCGGACGGGATGAGCACCTGGTGATAAAGCAAGGCCAGGAGTTGGAGTCGTCCGATGCGCGCCAGATTCAGTACCGGCGACGTGTCGGAGACGACGATCAAAGCCGTTCCGTCTGGCGGAGAGTCCGGAGATCCTCACGGAATTCCTCGACGCCGTAATGGATCGGAATCTGGCGTTCCGCCAACAGGGACTGAAAGGCGAGTTGGCTCATCTCTGCCAAACGGCTCGCTTGCGCGAGGGTCAGCCGCTCTTGCTGGAACAGCGATAACGCGAGCTCCCGCTTTAGCTCGGGCTCGCTGATATGAGCCGCCGTGAGAACCTCGTCTGAAATGGTGAACGGCATCGTTGCTATTGACATTATACCGCGCCGGGTCTCCCCAGTTCTGCCGCGCGTGCCAGCCCAAGCGCCGGTGCGGCGCCACCGGCTGACGCCTCAGACCGTCGCCTTGCGAAGCGAGAAGCAAAGGATCGGCGTAGAATAAGGATGTCATGACCAAGCAAGTGGAGGCCATATATGAAAATGGAGTGCTCCGTCCTCTGGAGCCGCTGCCGCTGGCCGAACGCGAGCGCGTGACCGTGACGATCGGCACCGGCGCGGACCAGCCCAGACACAGCCACCTGGACGTGGAATTCATCGAGCGGGCCAAGCGCGAACTGGCATCGGCGGACTCGATTCCGACGCTCGAAGAAGTGCGCCAGATGCTGTCCAAGGACAAGAGCTCATGGGCCGACTACATCATTGCCGAGCGCGAGGATCGGCTCTGAGTGGCTTCCTACTTTCTGGATTCCAGCGCCGTCGTCAAGCTCTATCACCCGGAGGTGGGTTCGGCAACCATTCAGAGGATCTTCGCGGAACCGGAAAGTCGCATCTTGGTTTCACGTCTCGCCGTGGTGGAGGTTCGATCCGCATTTGCCGGTAAACTGCGTATGCGGGCGATCACGGAACGGGACGCGAGGCTGTCGTTGGCTCGTTTCAAGTCCGACCTGGTGGCAGGCTTGATTGAGGTGTTCGCGCTGACGGAATTTCACTACGGGATGGCAGAACAACTCATTGAAAAACACTGGACACGGCAGCGCCTCCGGACGCTCGACTCCCTCCAGTTGGCCGTTGCCCTCGATCTACGTGAACAAGGGGTAATTGAGAACTTCGTCGCAGCCGACAGGAAATTGGGTGAGGTAGCAGCAGTCGAAGGCTTGTCTGTCCTGAATCCCGACCCATCGCTGCCCGCCTGATCTCCTCAGCAACTGTTTTCACCAACCCCCTCGCGCCTGCGCGATAATGGTTGAGGGAGAGTCGGCATGCAGGTTCATCTGGATGTTCCCGAAGAGGTGGCCCGCCAGTTCGGCGACGAACCCGGCGGCATCACCCGCGTGGCAATCGAAGCCCTAGCCCTTGAAGGAGTGCGTTCCGGTAAACTGACCGAACACCAGGCCCGTGAAATGCTGGGCATTCGATCTCGCTACGAGATGGACGGGTTCCTCAAAGCGCACGGCGTGCCCCTGCCAACTACGTTGGAGCAGATTGTTGCCGACAGCGAGACTGCCATCGCATTCTCCAAATGACGGTCGTCGTCTCAGACACCTCACCCCTCAACTACCTGGTGATGATCGGGGAAATCGCTATCCTCCATCGTCTGTATGACAGAGTCTTGGTTCCCGCCGAAGTTCTGGCGGAACTGCAGGACGATGGGGCGCCATTGGAAGTCCTGCAGTGGGTTCGGTCGCAGCCCGACTGGCTCGAGGTTCGCAGAGTGGATATCCATTACGACGAAACTGCCCTGAACCAGCTTGGCGAGGGTGAGCGTGCGGCAATTCTTCTAGCGCAGCGGGAGTCCGACGTGCTGTTAATCATCGATGATGCCGCTGGTCGCGCAGAAGCCAACCGGCGAAATATTCCGAACACCGGAACTCTGGGTGTTCTCAGGGCAGCCGCGATACGTGGATTCGTAGATCTTCCGACCGCCCTGGCACGCTTGGCGGCCACAAACTTCCGGGCTTCGAAATCTTTGTTAGACGATCTGCTTGCAGAAACTCCCGGCAGTTCCCGATGAACGCAGTGGCGCCGGCGCCGGCGGCCGGTCACAGTCGGTCGAACAGCAGATGCAGTCCGTCGCGCACCGCCGCGACCGCCGTGCCGCTCAGGTTGCCGACACATTCCGTAAGTTCGGCCTTGTCCACTGTGAGGATCTGCGATACGTTTACGACGCTGGCTTTCGGAAGGTTGGCCTCGCCCTTTTTCAGAAGCACGTTGCCCGGCGCCTTCGCCCTGCTCAGATTCGAGGTAATCAGGCAAACCACGCTCGTTGCTATCGCACTCCGGTTGAAAATATCGTTCTGGACGACCACGCACGGATGCCGTTCCGCGGGCGCTGAACCGGTCGCCGGCCCGAAATCCAGCCAGTACACTTGTCCCTGCCGGATTTCGCTCACCAGCGTTCCTTCACCGCCGGGCGAAGCTTGTTCTTGATCCTGGCCACCAGGCGTTTTTCCGCGGGATCCACCCCGTTGGCATAGACTTCATTCAGCCGAAGCAACATCTCTTCGCGCCGCCGCCGTTTTAGAAACTCGCCGACTGCCAGCGCGAAGAGCCGGCTGCGGCTCAGCCTCATCAGCCGTGCGGTCTCGTCCGCTTCCCGCAATAGCCCGTCATTGATTGAGATGGCGGTCTTCATGTACTACCAGGGATTATACCGGGTTTCCGACCAGATGGTACCACCTCCTACGCATCGGGTGCTTAACCGTTTTGGGGCACACGGCGACAATGGGGCGCATCCTGTCGGGCAAACCGGGGACAGCGAATTTCCGGCAAACTGCGCCGGAAATCCATGTCTGGCCCCAGTTTGCGGCGCATTCCTGGCCAGCCCTCCCCCAAAACGGTTAAGCACCCCTACGCATCCGAGCGATGAGACTGCGGCCAGAGGTTCGGAATCCGCGAGACACCGATTATAGTAGAGACTGGTGAACGCGAGGACCGATGGCGAAGCTGACAAGCCAGGAGCGCCGCAAGCAGATCCTCAAGCAGCGCCGGGCCGAGGAACAACGGGAAGCTGACCGGCAAGAGTTGGGGTTCATGGTCCGAGCGGCGCTCCAGGCGCATAACAGGGGCGATGTGCCGGCCGCAGATCGATTGTTGAAGAAGGCGCTGCTTCTCGATCCGGATCGCGTGGAAGCGCTCACCCTGCTGGCCCAAATCCACGACGGCGCCGGCCATTATGCCGAAGCGCTGGCGTATCTCCGCCGGCTGCGGAAGCTCACAGACGATCCTGTCGTGCTCTACAACATCGGCCTGGCTTATGGCCACATGGGGCAACCGGTGAACGCCGTCGATGCCATGCGCGAGTTTCTGAGCGCGACGCAGGCGCGGCGCGCGCCGAAGTGGCAGACGCTGCGCGAATCGGCCGAGGCGCTGTGCGAGGATGCCAGGCTCCGGACACCACCCGAGAAACCGGCGCCACCCCCGCCTAAGCCGCCCGCCACCGAACCTGTGCCACCGCCGCCACCCAGGGTGGAAAAGGCCCCCGAGCCGGCGCGCGTGAGCACGCAGTTCCTTCCCGCCGCCACGCCGGGTTTTGCGGATCCGGGGACCGTGGCCGACTATTTTCTGCGCCGGCAATGGATCGAGCTGCGGATGGCGCAGAATTTCGAGGACCTGCTCTGCCTGCCGTCGCTCCAGGGCGTGGACTCCTACGTGTTCCAGCAGGAAACCGTGCGCCGAGTGCTGCGGCATCTGAAAGGACGGGCGCTGTTGGCCGACGAGGTCGGCTTGGGCAAGACCATCGAAGCCTGCCTGGTTCTGAAGGAGTATTGGATGCGCGGCTTGGTGCGCAAGGCGCTGGTGCTCACGCCGCCGTCGCTCGTCTCCCAATGGAAGGGCGAGCTGATCGAAAAGTTTGGCCTGCTTCCCGCCTCGCCCGACAGCGCGGAGTGGCGCCGCGATCCGCTGCAGTTCTGGAAGGATGCGCCACTGGTGGTGGCCTCCATCGCCATGGTCCGTCTCGACCCTCACGCCGCCGCGATTTCGACCGTGCCCTGGGACATGGTGATCGTGGACGAAGCCCATTGCCTCAAGAACCGCAATAGCCTGAACTGGCGCCTGGTGGATTCGCTGCAGAAGAGGTTCATCCTCATGCTTACGGCCACGCCGGTCGAGAACAACCTGGTGGAGTTGTACAACCTGATCACGCTGCTCAAGCCCGGGCTGCTGGCCACGGAAGCCGACTTCCGCAAGACCTACATGACTCCGGGCAAGCCGAAGGCGCCCAGGCAGCCCGAACAATTGCGGGCCCTGCTGGGCGACGTGATGATTCGCAACACGCGCGCCGCGGCCGACGTGCAACTGCCGCGCCGCATCGCCGCCAGCGTTCCCGTTGCGCCATCGCAAACCGAGGCGCTGGTTTACGACATGGTGTCGCATTTCGTCGCCCAGCGATACCGGCCGGCCGAGGGACGGCGGGCGCCGCCGCTGGCGCTCGACTTGATGCAGCGGCAGGCCGGCAGCAGTCCGCCGGCGCTCGGCCGTTCCGTGGCGCGCGCCTTGAGCGAGGGGCGCTGGGTGCAGGCGGACGACCGCCAGGAGCTGGAGGCCATCCTGGACCTGGCGTCCGGCATCGAGGAGAGCGGCAAGGGATCGCAGTTGGGACGCATGCTATCCGCCCATCCGGGCAAAGCTGTGGTCTTCACCGAATTCGTGCCCACGCTGGATCATCTGGCGCGCGTCTGCGAGGCGCACGGCATCTCGTATTCGCTCTTCAGCGGCGACTTCTCGCGGGCGGAAAAGGATGCCGCCATCGCGCTATTCCGCGACCAGGCGCGCGTGCTGCTCTCGACCGGAGCGGGCGGGGAAGGGCGCAATCTCCAGTTCGCCGATACCATCGTGAACTTCGACCTGCCGTGGAATCCCATGCGCATCGAGCAGCGCGTGGGCCGCGTGCACCGCATCGGTCAGAGCCGGGATGTCTTCGTTTTCAATTTCTACCAGGAAGGCACCGTCGAAGAGCAGCTTCTGCGCGTGCTGCACGACAAGATCAACATGTTCGAACTGGTGGTGGGCGAGATGGATGCCATCCTCGGGACGCTCGATGAGGGCCGGGATTTCGCCGAAATTGTGATGGACCTGTGGGTGTCGGGCCGCCAGTCCGGCGAGGTCGAGCGGGAGTTCGAGGAATTGGCAAAGCGGCTTCTGGAGGCCAAGAAGCGGCATGTCGAGGTTCAAGAACTGGACGATTCGCTCTTCGCCCACGACTTCGAGGTATAGCCGATGGCGGAGATCGTCGATTGGACCAAAGATCTGCTCGTCAGCCGCGGGGCGCTGGTCGAGGCGGAAGAAGCCGGGGCGCTGCGCGCGATGCTCTCGCCGGAGCTGGCTCGAGCGCTGGGCTCGAGCGAGTGGCTCTCGCTGCGCTTCGGCGCCGGCGCGGGCTCGGATGACGACGGCGAATGGCTGGAACGTCTCGGCCGGCTGTTGCCGCCGGATGCGCGCGTAGTCGGCGCCCGGCTGCGCCATCCGAGGCAGGCGCCGGCCGTCGATGCCGGCGCTGTGCTGGACCGCGAACTGGCCGTTCAGAACGGCATTTGCCGCGTGCTCGACGACCGTCCGGCGATGGTGCGCCATTACTTCTTCAACTTCCAGTACACCATTGAATCCGACGAGACGAGTCTGGGCGCCTGGACGGTCTGCCTGAGCCCATCCGCCCGCTCCCTGGTCCATCAGCCGGAATCGCTGCTGAACGCGGTGCGCGACGATCTGGAGGAAGATCCCGAGTTTGCCATTCCGCGTGAGGAACTGGCGTGGCTCTTCCCCATGGCGCTGCGGGGGGCGCAGCCGGAAATTCGCCGCCTCGCGGCGGGCATCGAACAGAGCGCGAACCGCCGCCTGGCGCGCGATACCGAGCGCATCGACGCCTACTATCGGGACCTGCTGCGCCAGATTGAGAAGCGGCTTTCACGCCGCACCGCCGATATGCAAGCGGCCGAGAAAGAGCGCAGTCGCGCCGCTGCCACGCGACTGGACCGCGCCGCCAAATTGGACGACCTGGCACGGAAGTATTCCCTGCGCATCCGCGTCGAGCCGGGCGACGTCCTGGTGGCGCCGCTTCCGGTGCTGGAGATCTCCGCGCGGCTCATCCGCAAGAAAGCGGAGCGGGTGGCGAGGCTGCACTGGAATCCAGCCCTCGGCGCGCTCGAATCGCCGTGGTGCGAAAGCTGTTTCGGCCGGGCGCATCCGCTGTTCCTGTGCGACGGCCGCGTGCACTGCCTCTGCAAATCCTGCTTGACGGCGTGTCCGAGCTGCGGGAAGCAGTTCTGCCGGGCGTGCCAGCCCAAATGCCGGTGCGGCGCTGCGGGCTGACTCGACCGGCCCTCAGTCGGCGGCGATGCGAAGATGCTCAGCGGATTCAGCCGGCCGGGCGATCTCAATGCCGGCCATCTTTTCAATCGCGGTGACGATGCCGGAGTGGTCGTAGTCGCCTTTGCCCTCGTTCATCAGCGACATGATCAGCCCTTGTACGATGCTGGTGAGGGGCAGCGGGACCTTATATTCTTCGGCGGCCAGCAGGGCATTCCGCAGATCTTTTTGGTGCAGGCGAATCCGGAAGCCCGGTTTGAAGTTGCGCGCGATCGCCATGGGCGCTTTGGCGTTCAAGACCGCGCTGCCGGCCAGACCGCCCTTGATGGCGTGGAAGACCACTTCCGGGTCGAGGCCGGCTCGCGTGGCCAGCACCAGGGCTTCACCCATCGCGGCAATGTTACAGGCCACGATGATCTGGTTGGCGAGCTTGGTCATGTTGCCGGCGCCCACCGGACCGGTAAGGGTCACCGAAGAACCCATCAAGTGAAGGACGGGCGACAGCCTGTCGAAAACCGCTTGGTCCCCACCCACCATGATCGCCAGGGTGCCGTCGATGGCTTTGGGCTCGCCGCCGCTCACGGGCGCGTCCAGGAATTGCACGCCCTTCGCCGCGCAAGCCTGGCCGACCTTCTGCGACACGACCGGGTTGATGGAGCTCATGTCCACCAGGGTGGAACCGGACCGTGCGCCTTCGAGCACGCCATTCGGGCCAAGGACGGCCTTCTCCACGTCCGGCCCGTCGGGCAGCATCGTGATGACGATATCGGACCGTTCCGCGACGCCTTTGGCGGAAGAGCACGACGTGGCGCCAGCGGCGGCCAGTTCCTTGACGCCAGCGGGGGAAATATCATAAACCGCCAGCTTGTTCCCCGCCTTCAAGAGGTTTCGCGCCATGGGCCTGCCCATTACCCCGAGACCGATAAACCCTATTCTGCTGGACACCGTGGTTTTCCCTCCTGTGGTCCTCGATCAATTGGATGAGCCGGCGGATGGCGGAGATTCACGCGTGTTAGAATAACGCCATGAAAATCCATACGTGGAACGATATTGCCGAAGAGCAGTTGAATCCACTTGCCGGGCGCAAAGCCCTTCACGGCACAGCCATTACGGTGGCGCATTTCCGTTTTGACAAGGGCAACAAGGTGGCGTCGCACCACCACGTCAACGATCAGGTCACCATTGTCGAAAAAGGCGCGGTGCGTATGGTCGTAGGCGACGAAGAATTTGTGCTCAAGGCGGGCCAGATGGTCCACGTGGCGCCGGATATCCCACACGGCAACGAAGCTCTGGAAGACACCATCATCATGGAGCTTTTCTCGCCGATTCGGGAGGACTGGATCAAAGGCGACGATTCGTACCTGCGCCAGAAGTAAGGGCTTGTCACGAAATAACGTTGTCAGTTCAGCGCACCGCTTGCTTACGCGCGAGGCTCTGAACCGGCTTCAGAGCCGCGCGCCAGTGAGTTTCAGCGAGATGTGCACGGCCCGAACAGAGCTATGCCCTGCGGCGGCGCAGCATGGCTCCGAGGGTCGCCAGGCCGGCGGCCAGTGTCGCCCAGGTGCCGGGTTCGGGGACGCCGGTATCCACCACCCCGAAGTTGGCCCCGATGAAGGCCACGCCGCAGCAGGTCTCATGCTGTCCGGGAAAGGCTAGACCACTCGGCGACCCGTCGTCCACTGCCTCAATGAATGTGATCGCCGGCGAAGTAGTCAGATCTTGGATATTCCACTCGGTCGGGTCGGCCTTAGTGACGAAGCCGGCGATCAAATAGGTTGACCCCGCGGTTAGGTTCACGGGCGAAACGGCGACCCGCCAGTACCCGGTAGCAGCGTCGTAGGTTCCCGACACGGAACCAACATTTGTCTGGGGAATCACCGACGACGAGTCCGATTTCCACATCATTACCGGAAAGTCTTTGCCGAGGGTGTGGTTGGGATCATACCAGAAGAGCCGATCCACTGTAACACCGCTATTGACGGAGAACTCCCATCCCAACGTCTGGGCACAACAAGATGTAGAGTAGGTTCCCGCGGTGAAAGTCGCGATCGGGCCGGCCTGGCAGAGGGGGGCGATCGCGGTGAACACTAGAATGAACGCGGCTGCGGTTTTCATGATTCACTTCTCCTCGCGGCGCCTATCGGCATAGGGGCATTCCCGGCGGCGCCGAAACCTGAAGATCGAGAGTAGCCCTTTCCAGCCGGCCAAACCAGTGAGTCACAGTGAGAAGTACCTGGCCAGGCAGCTCCAAGAGCCCTTTTGACCCTCGGATGGGCGTGTTAGACTCATGGTGACAAGTGGCGACTATCGAGCAGGCCGGGGAGGTCTCGCCGGAAGCCATCGGCAAGGCTGTCGCGTCCGTGCTGGCTGGCGAGGAATTCGACAAAAGCCCGAGGATGCGCAAATTCCTCAGCTACATTGTTGAAAAATCCCTCGCCGGAAACCCCGACGAGGTCAGAGAGTACAACATTGCGCTAGCGGTGTTCGATCGCGACTCATGGGTTGGGAACTCTTTTCTGTCCGGAACATTCGTGGCTGGCCCGACGCGGCGGGCACGCGCCACTGAGTTTCAGCGAGATGTGCACGGCCCGAACGGACCTATGCCCTGCGGCGGCGCAGCATGGCTCCGAGGGCTACCAGGCCGGCGGCCAGTGTCGCCCAGGTGCCGGGCTCGGGCACGCCGGTGCCGGTCCCGGTCCCGAAGTCGGCCCCGATCCAGGCTACCCCGTACTGGGACTGTGTTATCGACGGGTAGGCAATGGCCCCCCCCCCAGCGATCATATTCTGCTTATATGTGATCGCCGGGGAAGTAGTCAGGTCTGTGATCTGCGCCTCGACCAAGTCATAGTAAGTGGTATAGCCGCCAATCACATAGGTTGAACCTGCGCTGAGCGTGACCGGCGAAACGGCGACGCCCCAGTACTTGGTGGTGGTGTCGTAGGTTCCCGACACGGAACCAACATTCGTCGTGGGAATCACCACCGACTGATTCGCGGCATTCCACATCCCAACCGGAATGTCCTTAGCGAGGTTATTGTCGCGATCATACCAGAAGAGCTGATTCACGGTGATGTTGCTGTTGACGGAGAACTCCCATCCCAGCGTCTGGGAATTGCCGGAATATCCGTATACTCCCGTGGTGAAGGTCGCGATCGGGCCGGCCTGGCAGAGGGGGGTCATCGCGGTGAACAGTAGAATGAACGCGGCTGCCGTTTTCATGATTCGCTTCTCCTCGCGGCGCCTATCGGTATGGAGGCATTCCCGGCGGCGCCGAAACCTGAAGATTGAGGGTAGCCCTTTCCAGCCGGCCAAACCAGTGAGTCACAGTGAGAAGTACCTGGCCAGGCAGCCCCAAGAGCCCTTCTGACCCTCGGATGGGCGTGTTAAACTCACGGTGACAAGTGGCGACTATCGAGCAGACCGGGGAGGTCTCGCCGGAAGCCATCGGCAGGGCTGTCGCGTCCGTGCTGGCCAGCGAGGAATTCGGCAAGAGCCCGAGGATGCGCAAATTCCTCGGCTACATTGTTGAAAAATCCATCGCCGGAAACCCCGACGAGGTCAGAGAGTACAACATTGCTCTAGCGGTGTTCGATCGCGACCCGTCGTTCGATCCCGCCACCAACACCATTGTGCGCGTCGAGGCGCGGCGGCTGCGGCGGATGCTGGCCGCGTATTACCTCGGAGCGGGCCGCCTGGATCCAGTGGTGATCGAAATCCCCAAGGGCGGTTATCTGCCGGTGTTTCGCTACCACCATGACGAAAGCGCGGATCGGGCTGCCGCCAAGCCTGAGTCTTCCGTCAAGCGCCGGGTCTGGTATGGAGCTGTCGGGATTGCTCTGGCCGCCGTCATCCTGGGGCTGGTCTACTGGCGCGCCGCTTTCCTGCCGGGATCCAGGGTGCCCTTTAGGTGGCAGTTGGAAGGCTCCACGCTGCGGGTTTTCGATTCCCATGATCGTCTCTGCTGGGAAAAGCATTTTGCGGCATTCGATCCGAATTTCGGTCCCATGGTTGCCGACAAGGCGCTGATCGCCGACATCGACAATGACGGCCGGGTGGAAGTGCTCTGGAGCAATTTGCCGGAAGGCGGAGGCGAGATCGTCGGGTCGCTGCTGTGCTTTGAGCAGAACGGACGACTGCGCTGGGAGCACCGCTACGGCAGCCGGAAGACCTTTGGGACGCGGAGTTTCGAGGCGAGCTACCGGGGGCGCCTCATCCGCCGGGTGTTGATCGGGGGCAAGCCTCGCCTGCTGACCGTCGCCAACCACTACCTCTGGTATCCCTCTCAGGTGGCTTTGCTCGATCCCGCCGATGGGCGCGTGATTGAGGAGTACTGGCATCCCGGCTCGATCTACCAGGGTGTCTTGCGCGATGTGGATGGGGACGGGAAGGACGAGCTGGTGTTCGGCGCGGTCAATAATCCGGGCGACGGTTTGGGGCATCCCGCCGTAGGCGTGTTGAAGATTCCATTTTCCGAGGCGCCGCGGCGAACGTTCGCGCCCGGCGATCCATTCCCGCCGGTCACGGGCGGAGGCGAGCTGGCTTACGCGCTGTTTCCCCTTCCCGACGTCTGCAAAGCCATGGGAAGGTTGCCGGTGTTCGTCAACTTCAAGGTTGATGAGGGCCGCATCACGGTGGAAACGTCGTTGCCCGAAGTAGCGGGCATCGTCTACTACCTGGATTTCCACTTGAAAGTGCTGGAATACCGCTTCAGCGACAACTTCACGTCCTTGCACCAGCGGTTGTTCGTCCAGCGCCTGCTGAACCATCCCCTGAGCGGCGAGGAGACCCGCTCTCTCGGCAAAGTGGTCACTTTTGCAGCCGCCCCTGACGGAAATAGTCCGGAGTTGAAGCGGTTCTGGGGATTCTGACCTCCCCAGACATTCGACCCCGTCCTCCAGCCCGCTTCCCCGTAGCACGGAGCGGGCGCGGCATGTGTTGTCAAGGTATCGCCGGCTATTTCGAACCGTCGAGGATTTTCCTGCGAAGCCCCGCGGTGTCGAAGCCTGCGTTCCGGTAGACTTCGTCCGGCTTCCCGGACCTGGAGAAGTGGTCCGTGCCAAAGATCCGGCTCTCGTAGTCTCCCGGCACAATAAACGGGTACAGGAATCCCGGCCATCCGTTGTGCAGGGCAACCACATACTGCCGTTCTTCGTCGGACAAGATCGCAGCGGCCTTTACCGGGTCGGTGCGTCTCAGTTCCTCGTAGAGCTGCGGTGACGTGACAGCCACGATCTTGACGTCGAACCGCTCCTCCAGCTCCGGCAGGATCTCCAGCGCGTTGCGCATCACCTGGCCGCCGCAGATCGCCAGCACCTTCTTCGGCTTGCCGTTTTTGCGGAACGGCTTGAACACGTAGGCGCCGTTGATGGCTTCTCGCGCCTCGGGCACGCCGTCGCCCCGCTTCAAGACCGGGGTGCCGGGCCGCGTGCACGAGAACGCCACGGGTTCGCCGCGTTGCGCCGCCAGAAACAGCATCTCCACCGCTTCATTCGCGTCCAGCGGCTTATAGACCTTGATCCCCGGATACGCCGTGTACAGCGACATCCAGAACAGGCCCTGGTGCGTAGGCCCATCCTCGCCCGTTTCCAGACCGTCGTGCGCCGCCAGCATAATGAAGAACGCCGAGGCGCTGGGATTGACCTCGTTGTTGATGAGAGTCATGCGCACCGGATTCGACATTATGCACGTGAATACGCCGTAGGTGGCGAACACCGTCATGGGCCGGAACCCTCCCGGCAGCGTATCCTGCGACATGGCGCAGGACATCATCGCCATGTTCTGTTCCGCGATTCCGAAACGAATGCCGCGCCCCAGCACGTGGTCCGGCTTGATCACGCCGTAGACGTTCTCCGCCTTGCCGGTGAGGACGGACTTCATCAGGTCCCCGGCGCCAACCCAGAAGAACGCCGTCTGTTTCATAGCCCAGCCAAACCATGCTTCCGTAGCCTTGCGGATGGCCACCGAGTCGCCGCCTTTGAACACCAACTCCGGCGGCAGCTCGGCCGGGCGCTCGATCTTCCGGTAATCCACCAGGGGACGGCCCGCCAGCGCCGTCTTCATGCGCTCCACCAGCTCCTCCTCCGGCGGGATCAGCCGCGCGTCCGCCTTGAGGCGCTCCAGCAGATAAGCGCTTTCGGCTTCGCCCAGGGCGTCCATCACCACTCGGATATCGGCCGCCACGTCGCCCTTGACGCCCGGGATGGGGAAACCGAGTTTGTGCATCGCCTCGATGTATTCCGGGTGCGGGAGTACCGCGCCATGGGAGTCGGGCGAGTTCTCGAGCTTGCCGTAAAAGAGGCCTTTCGTCGTATGACAGATCACCACCGTCGGTTTCTCGACTCCGAAGCCACCGGCCGCCAGGCGATAAGCGTACGCCAGCTCGCGGACGTTCTGGCCGTCCACCTCGATGATGTTCCAGCCTTGCGAAAACCAGTGGTTCAGGTAGGCGGACGGCAGCACCTCGGAGATCGGTCCGTCGATGCCGAAGTTGTTGTAGTCCAGGGTGACGATCAGGTTCCGCGCCCCCAGAGTCGAGGCCACGTTGCGCGCCTCATAGCTCATCCCTTCTTCGCTCTCGGCGTCGCCGGCGATGACGAAGGCCTTGGTGGCCAGACCGCAGGAGCGGTGCAGGACGGCGAACCCCAGCCCCGCCGAGAACCCGTGACCGGACGAGCCGGTCGAGGTGTCGGCCAGCGCATACTCCGATTCCACGTGACCGCTCGGCCCTCCCCAACGCCGGAACCGGGCCAGTTGCTCGGGATAGACCGTGTAGCTCTGCGCCGCCGGCGAGAGCGCCACGCCCTTTCTGCGCAGGCATTCATAGATCAGCGACAGGACGCCGTGGAACAAGGGCGTCGTGTGGCCCGCCGACCAAGCCAGCCGGTCTCTGCCCGGGTGCTTCGGATTCAGTGGGTCGAACCCCAAAATGCCGCTCGCCAGCAGCGTCAGGACTTGCTCGGTCTTTGAGGATGAGCCACCGACATGGCCCGACTCGGCTCCGTCCGCCATCGCAAACTGAAGCCCGCGCACGATACGGCATAGTTTGGCGATGGCGTCCTCGTCGATTTCCCGCAATGCTTCCAGCGGCAGGCCCCTGAGGTTGAGGTAGGCTCCTCCCTCGGCCCGATATTGAAAGCGTTCGGGATCGTCCGACCTGAGCGCCTCCAGTCCGTTGTTCTTCAAAACATTGTATTTAGCGGTCACAGCAGGCATGTCTCCATTATAAGGGGAAATACAATCGCCGCCGTTTGCGGGCGTGGCGGCGAATACCAACGCCTTGGCGCTGCTGCCGAGGGCCTTCTCGACCATGTTGGCCAGACCGCCGCGCCTGTTGCCGGGCTTGGTGTCGGCGCTCCGGTCGGCCTGGCCGCGCGCGACTTGCGGAGTTTCCGCGCGGATGTACATACGAGAGATTGTATCGGGGGAGCAATGTGGGGCGGCCAATCATGGCCGCAAGCCGGCCTTCCGGCCGGCTGGACCCGCTGGAAAGCGGGTCCGCAGCCTGAAAGGCCGCCCCACTTCGTCAACTGGTTTGGACCGCTTGACTCGAATTGGCGCTTCCCAGGCGTAGTCGTCAGCCGCCCGGGAAATGACAAGCCGGTCGATTCGTTCCTGGTCCGGCCTCTTGGTTTTCTTGTTCTTTCTTGAACTCATAAAGGCCAACCCTCACGCCGGCGCGCCGCGATCACGCGTGGAATGCCGGCCAGGTCGGGCTCGATCCGCACGTCCCGCCATCCACTGAGGAGGTTGGCGACGTAGTCGCGGCTGCCGAAGCCCAGCTCCAGGATGAGCCAACCGCCGGGGCGGAGGACCCGCGGGGCATCGGTCACGATGCGGTCGTATATTTCAAACCCGGTCTCGCCGGCGAAGAGCGCTACGTGGGGTTCCCAGTCCCGGACCTCCCGCTGCAAGCCCTGCCGCTGGGCGATCGGCACATAGGGCGGGTTGGAGACGATCAGGTCCATGGCGCCGGCGGCGATGGCTTCCATCACATCGCAGATCACTACGTTTACCGGTGCGCCGAGGCGGCGGGCATTCCCGGCGGCAACCTCAGCGGCCGCCGGCGAGATGTCCGTGGCCCATGCCTCGACGCCGGTTTCCAGTTGCAGCGTCACCGCCAGCGCGCCCGATCCGGTTCCGACATCCAGCGCGCGTTTGGCCCCCCGGGCGATCCGGAGCGCGACTTCCACCACGTGCTCAGTCTCCGGGCGTGGAATCAGGACGTCCGGCGTCACCCGAAACTCACGCCCGTAGAACTCCTGCCGCCCGGTGATGTACTGCGTGGGTTTGCCGTTGAGACGCTCGTGGAGGTAGCGGCCATAGTGCAGCCACTCCGCCTCTTGCAGTTCCCGCTCGGGGTGAGCGTAGAGGTGGACCCGCTCTTGGCCAATGGCGTGCGCCAGCAGCACCTCCACGGTGAGCCGGGGCGCCGCGATGCTGGCATCCTCCAGCAGGCGGACGCCCTGGAGCAATGCCGTGTGCACCGTCATGGGGGCTTCAGACCACCGCGCCCTGCTCGGTCTGCTGCTTCAGTTTCTCGGCCTGGTAATAGGTGGTAAGGGCGTCGAAGATGGCATCCATCTTCCCCTCCATCACGAAATCCAGTTGATGCAGCGTGAGGCCGATGCGGTGATCCGTCACGCGGTTCTGCGGGAAGTTGTAGGTGCGGATCTTCTCGCTGCGATCGCCGGTCCCCACCATGCTCCGCCGCTCGGCCCCCAGCGCCGCCTGCTGTTTCTCGAGCTCCAACTCGTAAAGCCGCGAGCGCAGCACGCGCTCGGCCTTGGAGCGGTTCTTGATCTGCGATTTTTCGTCCTGGCAGGAGACCACCAGGCCCGTCGGCAAGTGGGTGAGGCGCACGGCCGAGTACGTGGTGTTGACCGACTGGCCGCCGGGGCCCGAGGAACAGAAGGTATCGATCCGAATGTCCTTGGGGTCGATCTTGACCTCGACTTCGTCCGCCTCCGGCAGCACGGCGACGGTGATGGCGGATGTGTGCACCCGCCCCTGCTGCTCGGTGACGGGCACGCGCTGCACGCGGTGCACGCCGCTTTCGTACTTGAGCTTGCTATAAACGTTGTCGCCGCTCACCAGGGCGATGACTTCCTTCAGCCCGCCCACGGAAGACTCGCTGGAGGAGGTCACCTCGATCTTCCAGCCCTGCGATTCCCCGTAGCGCGAATACATGCGGAAGATCTCGGAGGCGAACAGCGTGGCTTCATCGCCGCCCGTGCCCGCGCGGATTTCGAGCACCACGTTGCGGTCGTCGTTGGGGTCCTTGGGCAGCAGGAGCACCTTGAGATGCTCTTCCAGGCGGGCCAGCTCCGGCTCGAGGCTGGTAATTTCTTCCTGCGCCATGGCGCGCAAATCGGGATCGCCGTCTTCGAGCATGGGGCGCGCCTGCGAAAGCGCGTCCTCGGTCTTTTTCCACTCCCGGTACGCGGAGACCACCTCCGACAGTTCGCTGTGCGCCTTGGCTGCCTTGCGGTACTGATCGGCGTCGCCGATCACGGCGGGATCGGCCATCTGCCGCGTGAGAGCCTCGAAGCGTTCTTCGAGCTGATCGAGCTTGGGAACGAATTGCATGGATCGTCAGGCGATGACCAGTTGTCCGCCTTGCGCCTCTTCCAGCGCCATGGCGCCTTCGAGCGCGCGGATGGCCACCGCCGTCTGGTCGTCGGCCGGCGGTTTGGTGGTGATGCGCTGCAGCCAGAGGCCCGGCGCGGCGAGCGTGGCCAGCAGCCCGCCGCGCCGCTTGGCCGCGAAGCGGATCACCTCGTAGCTCAGGCCCGCGATTAGCGGCAGCAGCGCGATGCGCGAGAGCAATCGCGCCAGGAACCCGTCGAAGGGGATGAGCGTGTAGATGGGGATGCACAGGATCAGCACGACGAACAGGAAACTGGTGCCGCACCGCGGGTGGTACGTGGTAAACCGCTGCGCGTTGGGCACCGTCACCGGCTGGCCCGATTCAAAATTGAAAACCACCTTGTGCTCCGCGCCGTGATACTCGAACACGCGCCGGATGTCTTTCAGGAGCGAGATCGCGTACAGAAACCCCAGAAAGATGGCCATGCGGATCAAGCCGTCGGCCACGTTGAACGGCACGCGGCCCGACAACGCCGGATACAGTTTCTGCAGCCTGGTCACCAAAAACAGCGGCACGAACTTGTACATGAAGACGAACATGCCGAACGTGAAAACCAGGTTGGCGGCCATGGCCCAGGCGGGGATTTCCTTTGGCGGCTCTTTGGCCGCGGCCTGGTCGGGGTCCTGAAGCGCGACGTTGACGGAGAATCGCAGCGCCCTGAGCCCCAGGGTCATGGCCTGCCACAGCGTCCCCACGCCGCGAATGACCGGGTACTTGAAGATCTTGTGCTTTTCGGACATGCGGGCCAGCGGCGCCTGTTCGGTGACGATTTCGCCGTTCGGCTTGCGGACCGCCACGCAGTAGCTATGGGGGGCGCGCATCATGACGCCTTCCAGCACGGCCTGCCCGCCGACCAGGATCTCCTCGCCGTTTTCCATGACGGCCATCAACTGGATGTGGGTGAAAAGACGAAAATACGCGCGCAACGACACAAATCCTCTCCGTTACTTATTTATTATACGCGACTGGGGACAGGCTACGAATTTCGCGGTTTTTGCGAAACTTCGCTGCCTCTTCCGAAAATGGAACGTAAGTTGTTGATTCCTCGTGCCGGACAGAATCCATTTTCATCGTGTGTTGTGAGCCGCCGCGGCTCATAGAGCAGGACTGTCCCCGAATTTCTACCGCCGGAGCAGGGCGGCAAGCGCCGGGGCCAGTTGCGGAAAGCGGAAGCGGAATCCGGCGGCCTCGGCCGCGCCGGGCGCTACCCGCTGGCTCGCGAGCAGCACGTCCGCCATTTCGCCAAGCAGCAGCCTCAGTGCGAATCCGGGGATCGGGAACACCGCGGGCCGCCGCAGAACGCGAGCCAGTTCACGAGTGAAGTCCGAATTGGTGACGGCGTGCGGGGCCACCCCATTCAGGGGTCCCTGGACGTGGCTCTCCACCGCCAAATGGAACAACGCCGCCAGGTCCTCCAGGTGGATCCACGACATCCACTGCCGGCCACTGCCCAATCTGCCGCCCACGCCCATGCGGAACGGCGGCAACATGCGTGGAAGCGCGCCGCCACGAGCGTCCAGCACCAGGCCCGTTCGCACGCGCACCACTCGCATGCCGAACGCCTCCGCGGCCTGCGCCTCTCTCTCCCACGCCACACACAACTCCGGCAAGAAGCCGCTCCCAGGCGCGGAAGATTCCGTGAGAATTTCATCGCCTCGCGAGCCGTAGTACCCGATGGCCGAGGCGCAAATCAGAGCTTCCGGCCTCCGCGGAAGCGCGGCCAGCGCCTCCACCAGGTTGCGCGTCCCCATCACGCGGCTGTCGCGAATGCGCTGCTTGGCCGCGGCCGTCCAGCGTTGCGCCAGGGGTTCCCCCGCCAAGTGGATGATGACATCGGCCTCGCGCAAACTCTCCACGGGAGGCGCGTGGCGGCTCAGCGCGCGCACCGCATGGCCGGCCTGGCCGAGGCTATTCAGCAACTGCCCCCCGATGAAGCCGGAAGCGCCCGAAATGGTGATGTTCATGGGTAGATTGTGACGCACTACGGGCTGAATCCGCCAGTCTGTTTTGGCAAAATGCTACGATCTGATGCAGGTTCTCCTGTATGGCCACGGCGGTGATCGTCAACCTGCACGCCGGCGGCGGCGCAGCCCGTCGCCGCTGGCCGGCGGTTGCCCGCCTGCTCGAGGAGCGCCTCGGTCCCCTGGTGGTGCATTTCACCGAAGGGCCGGGCCATGCCACTCTTCTCGCTCACCAACTGGCCGGGGCCGGCTTCGACCCGCTGATCGCCGTCGGCGGCGATGGAACGTTGAACGAGGTGGTCAACGGAATCCTGTCGAGCGCCTCCAGCGTACGACTCGGCGTATTGTCGCTGGCCAGCAGTGGCGATTTCGCGCGAACCATAGGCTTGGCCGGGCTGCGCCACGCGGTCGAAACGCTGGCCGCCGGCGAGGTGCGTGAGGTGGACGTGGTCCGGGTGCGCTTTCGCGGCCCGGCCGGCGACCGCCGCGAGCGTCACTTTGTCAACGTAGCCAGCTTCGGTCTGGGCGGCGAAGCGGTGCAGCGCGTGCGCGGCTGGAGCCGCATTTTCCCCGGCCGCGCCCGCTATCTTGCCGCGGCGCTCCCCACCCTGGCGGCAGGCCGCGCATTCCACCTGCGGCTATGGCTGGACGATGCCGCCCCGGTCGAGTTTCACGCCACCACCGTGGCCCTCGCCAACGGGCGCTACCAGGGAGGCGGCATCCTGATTGCGCCCCAAGCCGCCATCGACGATGGACTGATCGACGTCACGCTGGTGGAGCGCGTCTGCCTGGCTGAGGTAGCAGCCAACCTGCGGCTCCTCTATTCCGGCGATATCTGGTCGCACCCGAAAGTGCATCACTGGTGCGCGGCGCGGGTACGCGCCGAAGCTGAAACCGCTACGCCGCTGGAAATGGACGGCGAGCCGGTCGGGACGTTGCCGCTCGAGGCGGAGGTGCTGCCGCGCGCGCTGCGCTTGATCTTGCCCGCCGCTACGGCGCCTTTGCCGGCGCCACCACGTAGACGTATTCCAATACCTCGCCGCCCGTATTCTTGACGCTGTGGCGCGTGGCCGGAGGGATATAGACAAACCCTGGCGCCGTGAAGGAGCGCCCCGGCTCGCCTTCGATCAGGGCGTCGCCCTGCCCGTGCAGGATCACCAGCGACTCTTCGTTCTGCCCGGTAGTATGCCAGCCGACCGAGTCGCCCGGCTTCAGCCGGACGAACCCGCTGCGCATCCCCGCCGTCTGCGGCGCACCATGAAGCAGGGAGCAATCGCCGCTGGCGCACGTCAGCGGCAGCGTCAGCGCGTGTGGCGCCGTCTGCGACGAAAGGGGCAACATGCAAGCAATCGAGATCGAGAAAGCGGCCACAATGAGGCCGGAGCGCGGTTTCATCACCATTTGTTTAGCGTAGAACGGAATTGGCACTCCGGCGAGACGCCGTTCGATGGGGCCGGTGCTTCTGAATCGCCACATCTGGCTCAAGCACCACCACCATACTGCCCAATGCCGCTTAGTTTTCGGAAACCGCAAATCCGACGAAACTTGTGGGGCAGGCTTTTCAGCCTGCGGACCCGCTTTCCAGCGGGTCCAGCCGGCCGGAAGGCCGGCTTGCGGGCAGGATTGCCCGCCCCA